>Ga0302233_10000618_pt1 | contig 28329 bp, 30 predicted proteins | sample II_Palsa_N3_1_FD_193516 | JGI IMG/M metagenome (GOLD analysis project Ga0302233, IMG submission 193516) | Peat permafrost microbial communities from Stordalen Mire near Abisko, Sweden - II_Palsa_N3_1 | ecosystem: Environmental > Terrestrial > Soil > Palsa > Peat permafrost | place: Sweden... | reverse complement strand
CGGCACGCTCGAATTCGCTTTTTAGAAAGCCGTAATCGAAGCGCACGTTATGCGCAACAAACAGCTTGCCATCGAGTCGCGCCGCCAGCGATTCAGCCAGCTCGCGAAAGCTTGGCTGGTTGCGCACCATTTCATTGCTGATGCCTGTCAATTGCTCGATGGCCGGCGAGATCGGGATGCCGGGATCGAGCAGCGTGCTCCACGACTCGATCCCGGCGGCGCTGACTTCGACCACGCCGATTTCGGTTATGCGGCCCTGCGTTGCGTCGCCGCCGGTTGTTTCAATGTCGACGAAGGCGATAGTGCGTGTCAGCCGCTCGGCCAATTCGGGTGCTTCATTGCCGCCGATTTCGATGGAAATCATGGGCAGGGATTCGGTGGGCCGATCAGCATGTGCATATAGATTCGACCTTGCCGCGGATGACATCACTGCGCCATGAAGCCGTGAGAGGGCGGGCATGTGCTTATTCGAATTGGGCATAGGCCCGTACGGCGCGCAAGATACCCTGCGGAGCCCGCTTCGGTGTCGCGATGGCCGGGATGCCGTAGACGTCGAGCACGAACCAGGTTAGCAGCGGCACGGTGCACTCGGCCATGATGCCGATGGTGTCGTCGCTGCCGAGGTAGTCGGATGCCGAGGGGTGCACAAACAAGGCCAAGAGCCTGGGGTCGTGCCGGCTCGCCAGACTGAGGTCGGCCAAGGCTTCGGCTTCGATGGCGCGCAACAGCCGCCAGGTTAATGGCACGCCACGCAATAGATAGCGTTCGGCGATCACATGAATAACGTCTTGCAGGTCGGCAGCGGCCCGTTCAAAGGCCAACTCCTGGTCGAGTGCGTGGTTGAACGCGTGATCCGGCTCAGCGTACTGCGGATCGCGCAATACATGCTGTAACTCAAACGCTGGAGATAAGCCCTGTTCGGCGGAATATAAGGCATCCATAGGTGGCTCCTTCATCAGGAAATATACTGTACATCCGTACAGTATATTATGCAAGCCAACTTAGGGAAGTGTCGATGCGGGCGCGCACCGAAAGGCCCGATATCAAGCGAATCGAGGCTTCTCGGCGCAGAGCCGGTTTATGCGTGCACGCCCAGATCCTGCCCCAGCAATTGCGCGTCGCGCCTCAGGGCCGCCGCATTGCCCGGCGCGAAGGTCCAGTGGCCCGCGCCGTCGACCAGCGATACACGGGCTTTAGGCCAGACTTGCGCGAGCGCGTAGGCTTGCTCGGCCGGACAGACCATGTCGAAGCGCCCGTGAACAATATAGCAAGGCAGATGCGCGATTCGCGGCACCTGCGCCAGCAAGGCCGGAGGAGGGAGTTGGTCGGCCATGTAATGGCGCTCAAGCAGAGCGATCGTGACAGCCCGCGATGTGGCATTGTCGTCGGGCTTGGTGTCTGCCGCGTTATCCGAGGAGGTCGGCTCGTCAGCCGGGCTGGGGCTTATTCCCGAAAGCGCCGTTTCATAATCGTTCCAGGCATGGGCCAGGGTAACGGCTGCTTGATCGAAGCGCGCGAGCGGCGCCTCGGTATCAGCGAGAATTTCTTGTACGTTGCGCGGACGGCGCCCTGAGGCAGTTTCGATGGCATCGAGAAAAATCTTGTGCTGATCGGGGAAGATGCTGCGCACGTCCCACAGAAACCAATCGATATCTTCTTGTCGCGCCAGAAATATGCCGCGTAGCAAAAAGCCCAGGCAACGTTCGGGAAAGGCCGTGCCATAGGCGAGGGCCAGTGTGGTGCCCCACGATCCGCCGAATAGCGCCCAACGGTCAATCTCCAGCAAGGTTCTCAAGCGCTCCATATCGTTCACCAGCGAGGGCAGGTCGTTATGCTTCAATTCGCCAAATGGTGTCGATTTACCGCAGCCACGCTGATCGAAGAAAATGATGCGCCATTTCTCCGGATCAAAAAAATCACCCCATTGCAAATTGATAGACCCGCCTGGCCCGCCATGCAAAATCACCACGGCCGGCGCCTTGGGATTGCCGTGACTGCGCCAATAGATTGAATGACCGTTACCGACATCGAGCATGCCTTCTTGCTGCAAAGGGGATGATTCCATCTGGACTCCGTTTTTATGTATTGAGATTGGCACTCTCGCGTGGCACGTGAGGGTGCTGTTGTCTAGAGCGCGGCGAGATCTCGCCCCAATCGTTTTAAGGCGGCATCAATCCGCTTGTAATAGGTGTACTTGCCGATCCGGGTTGCTCGCACCAAACCGGCATCGGCCAGAATGCGCATATGTCGCGTGGTGGTGGCGGGCGCGATACCAAGCTTCTCGGTGATAAACGTACAGCACACGCCGGTGATTTCGATATCGGCGTGGAGCTGACGTGGAAAATGCCGTTTCGGTTCCTTCAGCCAGCGTATGACTGCCAAGCGACTGACGTTAGCCAGCGCGCTGATACGGATTACGTCATCCATGGAAGGCCTCGTCGATAACAATTTGCATATTAGCTAAATGACGAATTGTTCGCAACCGAGTCCCGCCGGGCGTTATGATCGTGCGTTGCTTAACTTGAGCCCGGCGAGCATCAGGCCCGCTGTCTGACACATCTAACGCGACCATTATGCGAACCGATAACCTCTACGAACTCCCTCAAGATCTGCCTATTCCCCAAGATGACGGCGCCTGCGATCACCTTCGGGGATTGTCATTGCCGTCGCTTGTTTTGAGCGCGACCTCGGGTGAGAGAGTTGATCTGTCGCGCAGGGGCAAGCCTTGGCTGGTGGTCTACGCTTATCCCCGTACCGGCAAACCCGATGAAGAAGTTATAGGTGGGGCCGCCAACTGGAATGCCATCCCCGGCGCACGAGGTTGCACACCGCAGTCGTGTTCCTATCGCGATCATCATGCGGAACTTGCGGCGCTGGGCGCCGAAGTTTTCGGCCTGAGTACGCAGGATACAGCTGATCAACTTGAAGCCGTGCAACGCCTGCATTTGCCTTTTTCACTCTTGAGCGATACCGACTTGCTGTTGGCTCGCGCCCTCAAGCTTCCTACGTTTCAGGTGACCGGTGTGGAGATGATCAAGCGCCTGACATTGATTATTCGCGATGGACGTATCGAGGAAGTGTTCTATCCGGTATTCCCTTCCGATGCGGATGCGGGCCGAGTGATGGCTTGGTTGGCGGCGCGTTAAGACGCTGGGCGCATCGAATGCGTGGCGCTGAGTTTGAGGCCGGCGCTAAGCTGAGTGGTGCTGGTGTTCGGCGTCGCTGCCGAGGCAGCACGCGGGCCTGATGTCAGATATATTAAACCCCAGATTGGGGTTTAATATCCGGCCATGAGCGAAAAATCAATTTCTTTGGCCGACGCATTATTTACCAAGGTTCAGCAGCGGGTCTTGGGGGTGTTGTATGGGAATCCGCAGCGTAGCTTCTATAGCAATGAAGTGGTGCGTCTGGCCGGAGCCGGCATAGGTGCGGTTCAGCGCGAGCTGGAGAAGTTGTGTGCTGCGGGGCTCGTCATTAGCGAGCGAATTGGCAATCAACGCCATTTTCGCGCGAATCAGCAGGCTCCCATTTTCAGCGAGTTGGTGGCGCTGATTACCAAAACAGTCGGCGCGGGAGGCGTGCTTGGGCAGGCGCTTCAGCCGCTCGCGGACAAGCTGAAACTTGCTTTTATTTACGGCTCGATCGCCCGGGGCGAAGGGCGCGCGGAAAGCGATATCGATGTACTGCTGATCAGCGACGCATTAACGCTTAGCGAGGTCTATGAGGCGCTTGCCGACGCCGAATCCAGTCTTGGCAGACCGATCCATCCGACGCTCTATACCGTGTCCGAATGGCGCAAAAGAATTGGCGATAGCAATCATTTTATTGAGCGCGTGATAGAACAGCCCAAAGTCTGGCTAATGGGAACAGATGATGAACTCGCCGCAATTGGACAATCTGATCAAAATCGGAAGTCTCAAGACTGAACCATACGACAAGCGCGAATTTGATAATTTGCTGCGCTCAGCGAGGAATCGTTTGCTTGATGCCCAGCGTCTTGAGTTGTCCTTGGAGAGTCGCTTCGATTTGGCTTATAACGCGGCGCATGCGCTCTCACTCGCCGCTTTGCGCCGCCATGGCTGTCGCTCCGACAATCGATACCTGGTCTTCCGGTGTTTGCAGCATACAGTCGGCTTGGCTAGCGCCAAATAGCGAGTGCTTGACCACTGTCACAGACTACGCAACCTGGCTGAATACGAAGGCATTTGCGATATCTCCGACAACGAGATTAATGGATTGCTGGTGATCGCGGCGGAGCTCCTTGTTCTAGTTAATCAACTTGCCGTGGATTAAGCGCCAACGAAACATTTGATCGATTGATCGCGCTGTCTCTCGTATAAGAATGCTTACATTCACACAAAATTCACGGCGTCGCTTGCCATTCCATTTTCTGAACATCGATGCCTGGGTGGCTGTTCAAGGTTTCCCATTCGGACAAAAATATGAAGCCCTGTCTGCGATAAAAATTAGCTGCCGGCAGATTGTCCGGTGAGACGCTCAAGACCACCCGTTTGTATCCCTTCGCCAGTGCCCGTGCTTTGACCGCATCGACCAAGCGAGCCGCGATGCCGCTGCCCCGGTACTCGGGCCGGACCCACATGGCGATCAAGTTGTATTCATGGTCCGGGTTGATGGTATCGCCGATGAGACCGACGGCTATGTCGTGCTCCAGTGCCAACAGAAATTGAGGTTGGGTCTTGTTTGAGGCGCGGTCGCGCCATTGCAATTCGCTATACGCCGCCGCAATGGCATGACTCAAACCAAAGGCGCTTGGGCTGTCGAGCAGTGCTGCGAGACGGATGCTCTTCAGGATTTGCCAATCTTCTTCGGTGCTTGGGCGTATCGTCATTTCTGGTCTTGGATGGCAAAAAGCGTCGTGAACGCTTGATTTGTTTTTGTTTCGATTCGGTCATCGCTGTCTCTGAGAATATCCGAGGCCGATGCAGCCTGACTAGCTTGCGCTTGTAGACGACCGGTCTAATTTTGTGTATTATCCGTTTCCATGAACGCATCCAATGCCGCCGAAGTCCGGCAACATATTCTCGACACTGCCAAGCCCATCATGCTTGGCAAGGGCTTTTCCGCGGTCGGATTGAATCAGATCCTGCTGGCAGCGAGAATTCCAAAGGGTTCGTTCTATCACTACTTCGGCTCCAAGGAAGCCTTCGGCGAGGCATTGCTCGAAGCGTATTTCGTCGACTATCTGGATCATCTCGACCACCTGCTGGTTCGTCAGCCGGGTACAGGTGCGCAGCGGCTGATGAGCTATTGGAGCAACTGGCAGGCGATGCAGGAAGGTAACGACCCCGAGGGTAAATGCCTCGCGGTCAAGCTGGGCGCCGAAGTGAGCGACCTGTCCGAGAGCATGCGGGCGGTGCTGAGGCGAGGCACCACGCAGATTGTCGCGCGCTTGGCTGCATGCATTGAAGAAGGGCAGGCAGATCGCTCCCTGACTGGCATCGCCGACGCGCATGGCACCGCTGCGACGCTTTATCAATTATGGCTTGGTGCGACGCTTTTGGAAAAGATTCAGCGTGACGGACAGCCGCTCAAGGTGGCGATGGCCACAACCCGTCAACTCTTGAGCTTGTCTGAATTTGCCTGAGCGTCGACGACGCGCAGGCCTCGGTGGGTAAACTGTTCACGCCTACTTTTATACGAAACATAGACGACCGGTCTAATATTGCGGAGAAACACATGCGGAATTTCGACTACTACAACCCCACCCGAATCGTTTTCGGCGAGAACACTGTCGCCGGATTAAACGACCTTGTGCCGCGCTCGGCGCGCGTGCTTATTCTGTACGGCGGCGAGAGTGCAAAACGCAACGGCACATTGGCCGAAGTGAAGGCGGCGCTTGGGGCACGCGAAGTGTTCGAGTTCAGCGGTATCGAGCCGAACCCGAGCTATGAGACGCTGATGAAAGCGGTTGAACAGGTGCACCGCGACAAGCTCGATTATCTGCTCGCGGTGGGCGGCGGTTCCGTAATCGACGGCACCAAGTTCGTAGCTGCGGCGGCGTGCTTCGAGGGCGACGCCTGGAGCATTCTCGAAACCCACGGCGCCAACGTGACGGGCGCGCTGCCCTTCGGTAGCGTGCTGACCTTGCCGGCGACCGGCTCGGAAATGAACAACGGCGGGGTGGTGACGCGCAAGGCGACGCAAGCGAAGCTCGCGTTCCGCAGCGTGCACGTGTTCCCGCAATTCTCGATTCTGGATCCGACCAAGACCTATACCCTGCCGCCACGGCAGATCGCCAACGGCGTGGTCGATGCCTACACTCACATTGTCGAACAGTATTTGACCTATCCGGCGGACGGACTCGCGCAAGATCGCTTTGCCGAAGGTCTGCTGCAAACGCTGATCGAGATCGGCCCGAAGGTGTTGGCGCAGCCGCACGATTATTCCTTGCGTGCGAATCTGATGTGGGTCGCAACGCTTGCCTTAAACGGCCTGATCGGCGCCGGCGTGCCGCAGGACTGGGCCACGCATATGGTCGGTCACGAACTCACAGCGCAGTACAACATCGACCATGCGCGCACGCTGGCGATTGTGCTGCCGTCGATGCTGACGGTGCGTCGTGAATCCAAGCGCGCCAAGCTGCTGCAGTACGCAGAACGCGTATGGCAAATCACGAGCGGCAGCGAGGACCAACGTATCGATGCGGCGATCGAACGCACGCGTGCTTTCTTCGAAAGTCTCGACGTGAAGACACGCCTTTCCGACTACGACGTCGGCGCCGACCAGATCGACATGCTGGTGGCTCAACTTGAAGTGCATGGCATGACCGGCTTGGGCGAGCATCAAGACGTAACGCTCGACGTCAGCCGCCGTGTGCTTGAAGCGAGTCTTTGAGCCGGCACTAGCTTAGACGGAGAAGAACATGTGGCAACGCCTGAACGTCAACCGTATCGTTACGCTGAATTCACGAGCGGTCGGCGCGCAGGCTTTGCAGAACTACCATCGCCAATCGCGCGTAGCCGCCGTCGCGGCAGCGCTGCATCGATTGCCAATCCACTGAACCGGAATCGCACCATGAAACTGCTTATCGTCCTGACCTCTCACGACCAGCTCGGCAATACCGGCGAGAAAACCGGCTTCTGGCTGGAAGAACTTGCCGCGCCATACTATGCGTTCAAGGATGCCGGCGTGGACCTTACGCTGGCGTCTCCATTGGGCGGTCAACCGCCGCTCGATCCGAAGAGCAACGACCCCGCGTTCCAGACGGATGCAACGCGCCGCTTCGAGGCGGACACCGCGGCACGCGCGGCGCTTGTCGCCACGCATAAGCTTGCGGATATATCGATCGATGATTTCGACGCCGTGTTCTATCCGGGCGGTCATGGCCCGCTATGGGATCTTGCGGAAGACGCAAGTTCGATCGCCTTGATCGAGCGCGCCATTGCGACCGGCAAGCCCGTCGCCGCAGTGTGCCACGCGCCTGGCGTATTGCGCCATGTCAAAGCGCCCGATGGCCGGCCGCTGGTTCAGGGGAAGTCCGTTACAGGTTTCTCCAACACAGAAGAGCAGGCTGTCGGCTTAACCGAGGTGGTGCCGTTCCTCGTCGAAGACATGCTGACGGCGCAAGGTGGCCATTATTCCAAGGCCGGCGACTGGCAGCCGTATGTCGTCACCGACGGTCTGCTGATTACGGGGCAAAATCCGGCGTCATCCGAGCCGGTTGCCCAGGTACTGCTCGGTCAACTAAAAGGCCGATGAAATCCATGATTGGGCATGGTCAGTTTGCTTGATGGTGCTGTTGTTGTGCAATTGGCCCGGCTGCTGGCAGGTCACGTAAGGTTAGTGCCGAGTACTTCGTTTGTAGTTCTGAAAATAATTCTTTATCGAGGAGTTGCAATGAGTCTTTATATATTTGCCAGTCTGTTTCCCAAGCCTGAATACGCGGATAAACTCCTGCTTGAGTTGAATCGTCTGGTGGCCGCAAGCCGTCAGGAACCCGGTAATCGGCGCTATGACTTGTTTCGCGAAGTGGATGGCCGACCGGGTTTTCACGTGTATGAGATCTACGACGACCAGCTTGCGTACGAGGCGCATCAGGCCAGCGAACATTACCATGCCTTCCGCGAGAAAATTGGCGGATGGTTGAGCGAAGCGCCGGTGGTTAAGGTGCTTGAGGCGATTGATGCGGTGTGACGTAAATGGTGTTTCTCGCATCGTTAGGTAACCGAACTAGACCATGCTTGCGATGCGAGATCAGTCGAAGTAGGTTTTCGGCGTTTTTCTGGTCATATTTTTAAAAAAAGTGATGAACGCGCTGTCGCTGGCAAAACCCAACTCGCTGGCCGTATCTGTCAGGCGTGTGCCGACCGCCATCATTTCGACCGCCTTCAGCAAGCGCCATTGTTGTCGCCATTGCTGGTAACTCATTCCGGTTTCTCGTTGGAATATGCGATTCACGGTTTTCCCGCTTGCGCCCACCTGGGTGACGAGGAAATTCAGCGGCGGCGGTAATTGATCGACTGTGTCGCGTAACACGGCCAGACGGCGGTCACGCGGCAACGGCAGCAACAGCGGTTCGGGGTTGGCTTGCCGTATCTCATCGAGACAGAGCGCCAATAAATGGGCGTAGTAGCCGCTGCCCCAGTCCACTGCAAAATCCGCTAAAGCGATGCGCTCCAGCAAGGCGCGCAGCAAAGGATTGACATCCAGAATCTGGATCGTATCCGGCAAATCCGCCAGTTGCGCCACATCGATGTAAATGGAGCGATAGCCCACGGTTTGCCGCATCACAACGCGATGCTCGACCGCTGGGGGAATCCAGGCAAGCCGGGTCGGCGGCAGTAGACAAACCTGATCTGCCAAGGTGAGGCGAATACAGCCCTGCTGGGTGAACAGAAGTTGTCCCATAGCATGCTGATGTACGCCATCATCGTGCTGATCGCCCAGGGTCGCGGCAATCCCGACAACCAGCAAACCCAATATGTCCGGGTTGAAATTATCGGCGTGATCGAGCCAGGCCATCAGAATGTCCCATTCTATAAATTTCTTGTCCGAATCATTGTAATCGGCAGCCGCTCATTTCTCTACCATAGTCGTCAATTCTTTGTTACGAGTAGAAAAATGAATCGCAAGATAGGACTGCCATTAGCGTCTGCGCTAATTATGTTTCCGCAAGTTGTGGAGACTATCTACAGCACCACATTGGTAGATATTCAAAATACCTTCTCCGTCAGCAATGCAAGTGCTTCCCGGACGTTGTCGCTGTTTTTTGTGGCGTTTGCCTTGGGCATCATCTGCTGGGGACAGTTGTGCGATCGGGTGGGGCGGCGCCCCGTGATGTTGGCGGGCTTGTTGATTTCCGCTGCGGCGGCCTGTTATATCGCCGTCGGCGTCAGGCACTTCAATGGATTTCTCTTTGCCTGGAGCATGCTTGCCTTCGGTTCGGCAGTGGGTTCCAACGTGACGCAAACCGTACTCAGAGATAATTTCAGCGGTACAGAATTGGCGCATGTGTTTTCCATCATCACGATGTCTTTGTCGATCAGCCCGGCCCTGGGACTTTTCAGTGGCTCGGCGCTAAGCCACTACATGGGCTACCGCGGCGTCTTCGCAGCCATGGCGGCGATGGCGATATCGCTTTTCGCGTGGACCCTGAAATCAATGCCGGAGACACGCCCGCCACAGCTGAAAAGAATGCGGCTGTTGGCTACGTCATACCTGATGCTGAGGGATACGCATATCTGGCGCTCCGCACTATTGGTTGCCTTGTTTAATGTGTGTCTGTTCAGCTACTACAGCCTTGCTCCTTTCATGTTTCATCGCATGGGGATGAGTAATCAGGTGTTTGGCTATACCGGCCTGATGATGGCCGCCGGCTCGGCACTCGGCGCCTTGCTTAATCGACGTCAGCTACGTCGCGGGTTTGTCTCGCACCGACTGACCTTCCATGGCAGCGTGCTGATGTTGCTTGGGGGAATTGGTGTTTTCCTACTGCAAGCCAGTTGGCTGTTCGTTTTGCCGATGTTGTTTGTCGTGCTGGGTTTCGGCATTGCAATTCCCAATATCCTCGGGGAGGCGCTGACTCGCTACCAGGATAGGATGGGTGTGGCGGGAGCCATCTTGGGTTTGATTTATTACCTGATGATAGGCGGTGGCTTGAACGTTGCTGCATGGAGTCAAAATCTCGCAGCAGTACTGATAATCTGCTCCGGGGTGGCGGTAGCGGTTTCGTGTCGGAAACCGATTTGACTTCTGCTTGAAATGGTAGGGCAGGCCTCGGAGGATTGAGTGTGGTTCCGCCGAGGCTTTTTACTATTCTCCGAGAAGCCTCGCGACGATCGGCTCCAAAGACGCGAAGTATTGCTGCTGTTTGAACGCGTAACCGGCCGCATTCGGATGGATGCAGTCGGAAGCCATCAAGGCAGTCTGCCAGGCGGGCACATTTAGAAATGCATCGTATAGAGGCAATACGAACGTGTTGTCACTGCGCGCCGCGGCATTTTCTGCCGCAACATAGCGCCGTGAATTGGCGATCGAGATCTGCGAGCAAATCGGATTGGGCTCGGCAATCACGGGGATTTTTCCGGAGGCTTGCACGGTGCGAATCCAGCGCTTCAGGTCCGACGAAAACCTTTGTGCGGTGTTGCCAACAAAGGCATCGTTGATCTGGCTGTTCGTGATCACAATATTCGCATTACTTTTCGAGAGTTCGGCAGCAAGCGGCAAAGTATTGCCATATACGGCGGATAGGCCGGTGCCGTCCATATCGGTCTTGAGGGTCGATCCGGGGGCGCTGTGATCGACGATCGTCACTTTCCCGGGCCCGAACTTCTCATTCATGGCGATCTGCATTCGTTGCGCGGGGCTCTGCGGATATCGGGCAGGCGCGCCGTCCGAGATGACAATTGCGCCCCAGAATGTCGAGTCGCCGCGCCAATCGATCACCACGGTTTTAACCGAGGCTGCTGCTGCAATCGCGTCATGTTGGCTGAGACATTCCTGGGAGGCCAGGGCAAACATCGCGATGACTGAGGCAATAAGCTTCCGCTGCATTTTCCCCTCTCTTTTAATCGAGTATTTTCGTCTAATTGGGTGTTCGTAGTCCATTGGACCGCTATAGTAAGAAGTACGCAGATCTGAGCGTAAGCATAATAGACAGATCTGTCCCATATCAATCCACTGATGTGAGGTTTGCTAACGAAAACGGAGATAGCCTGATGGAGACGTTTACGCGAAATGCGCGGCGCGCGCGGTCTAGCTTGCTGTTCGGCTTTCAACATATTTTCAAGTATCTTACGCGAAGCGCATTGCATTCGATGCGAGCATCGGCGTGGCTATTGGCGCTTACCTTTCTTTCGGCAAACGCCGCGGGCGCACAAACCAGTCTGGGCGCCTATAACGTGAACCTCGGGCTCACATCGGTATCGGGCATTTCATCGGGCGCTTATATGGCGGTGCAGTTCGCTGTCGCACATTCATCGATGATCAAAGGCGTCGGGGTCATTGCCGGCGGTCCCGACTACTGCGCTCAGGATAATTTGGACACCGCCTATTTCAGTTGCATGGACGGATATCCAGCTTATCCAACGGCTGCGCCACTGATTACGACGACGCAGAACTGGGCCAGTAAGGGCTATATCGATCCAGTCGCCAATCTGGCTTTGCAGAAGGTGTGGCTTTTCAGCGGCTATAACGACGGCGTGGTGAAACAAGGCGTCGTGGACGCGCTGTATAGCTATTACACCTACTTCACTGCCGCAACCAACGTTTATTTCAAAGACAACCTGCCCGCCGCACATGCGCAGATCACCAATTCATGGGGGCAGGCCTGTAATCAAACCGGTGGCGATTACATCAACAACTGCGGCTATGACGCGGCGGGGCAAATTCTGCAGCATATCTACGGTACGCTGAATCCGCCCAACACGGGTACGCTGAGTGGCACGATACAGAAATTCGATCAAGCCGCGTTCTATTCAGGCTCGATCAACGCGATCGGCATGGCGACATCGGCTTATGCCTATATTCCCGCGAACTGTGCTGCACAGCAGCCATGCACTGTACACGTGGCCTACCACGGCTGCCTGCAGAATGCCGCAACCATAGGTTCGGATTACTACACACATGCCGGCTACAATCAATGGGCCGACACGAACAACTTTATTGTCCTCTATCCGCAAACCGTCACTACCAGTACAGGGCCAGTGAATCCTGACGGATGCTGGGACTGGTGGGGATATAACGCGGCGAACTATGCTCAGCAAAGCGGTGCGCAGATCACAGTTGTCATGGCGATGCTCCAGCATTTGGCAGGCAACTACACTGGCTGGAGTGGCGCACCTTCGGGAAACTTCGGCGCGCCTGCGGGCTTCACGGCAGACGACAGCAGCGCGAGCCGCGTCGAACTGCACTGGCAGCCCGTAGCGGGCGCGACGGGATATAACATCTATCGGGCGACCTGCGCCAGCTGCACATTCTCGAAGCTCAACAGCGCGCCGGTCGGCGACCCGAGTTACGCTGACTCGGGTCTCGCGCCAGCCACGACGTACTACTACTTCGCGCAGGCGGTCAACTCGTCCGGGGTCGCAAGCAGCAATTCGACGACGGCCAGCATTGCCACTGCAGCGACTCCACCGGTCTGCAATCCTTATTACCGCACTAATTACGACATGTGGTACGAGTCGCGTGCCTATGTCGACGCGATCGACGTAGATATCTATGCCAATGGTTCGAACCAATGGCTGGGTTATACCGGCCCATTGTCGACAGTCAATTTTTCGTTCTTGCGGCAGACTTCTCCGAATTACTATGTGCCTGGGCCGTGTAGCTGAAGTCTGGGCTCGATGTACTGCGTCTCCTCGCTGCGATCTGGCATAGCAAAAGCAGTGACAAGCCGGTCTCACTGACGATCTATATGGATGTTCAGTTTTTCGATAAGTCAGGAAAATTGCTCGGGGATGACATCGCGCAAGCCGTTAAAGTTGTTGAAACTTCCGATGGCATCGGTATTGAAAAGAATGATCATTGATCTACTTGCCGGTGTGCGGTGGTGGTCCGTATCCTGAAAGAAAACGCCCGCTAAGGGGGTAGTCGCGGGCGTGAAAGGGTTACGACGACGCGGGCACTTTACTCGAAACCGATTTGCTCGATCAGTCTGCGGCGGTGCCGGGGCACGAATGCTCTTCGTTATATTTGATATGGATCTCTGATTTTCTCTCTCATTGAGTGGGTTGTTAGAGCCAGAATATAGTTTGCTTGCGCGGATGTTTAGTCCTGAAAACGGGACCGAGAACATCTCCAAATTCCTCAGTGAAGTACGCGATTGGCGCCGGCAGTGTTGGTAAATAAAAATAAGTATTGCGAATTAATATAATGAGGTTTGAGTATTAATTTTGAGCGGGCAATGTGGATTTACAAGGCTGACCGTTTGATGTATGTGTGTGGATGTAGAAAATCAGACTGTTCCCCGTAGATGTTTATGTACTTCGCACCAATAATATACGTAGGCCAATTTTCGTATATTAAAAAGGTGGTGATGAAATTATGGAGTTAATCGACTGGAAGTCTAGGCTTGAATGCTGTACATATGATGCGGCCGTCGGCATAAAAATCGCTAGATTGACTGGAGGTAGTCAATTCTCTACTTATCTGACGTCCATTGATCCAGGTAAGTCTGTTAATCCTCACTATCACAAGATCGGTGATGAGCATCATCATATAATCCGTGGTCGCGGAGAGATAATGTTGATGGATGTGGAGAGTAAAAAAACGACAATAACCCGTGTCAATGAGTATCACTCATTCGTGGTGCACGCAAACACTCTGCATCAGTTGGTGAACACAGGAAATGAGCCGTTGGTGCTGATGTTTAGTTGCCCAGAAAATCACTTAAAAAGCGATCGATTCGTGCTAGAGCGGCCTTGAGCCTACCAGTCGATTAAAGAAAGAGCTTGGCATCTTTCGATGTATTCCCATGCTGATCAACATCTCTCTTAAGTTGGGAAGGCTATCGTTGGGCATGCATAATTTTTCGCAAATTCTGTTTCTGCACTTAGATATTGTATCGGCCACTCTTTCTCTATGAGTTGGCCGATGCTTATTCATGAAGCACGCAATCTGTTTGAAACCCCAGTTCATGATCAGCAAAAAACATACTTCATGTTCATATTCTGTTAATTTTTCACTGCCAATTCTAAGTTCGCCATCGAAATTTTCTATGCTACAACCAATACCAAATTCAATAACATAATTGGGTATGAGGCTAAAGAAATTGGCTATTTTTATTTCATGAGCACTGTATATCGTTCCCAAAATGGATCGTGATGGGTGGTGCTTCATGATGTTCTTGTGGAAAATGCGCGCTCTGATTCCATCGCTGTATTCGTGAACGTTCAGAATGGACGTTTTCCTGTCGATATCCCCGCTACGCAGCAACTCAATATCTTCCTGCACATAGCAATCTGCAAATTGCGCAGTGCCCTCGCATGGCATATCGCGGTCGAGCCGATCTATTACGTCAGTCCCCTTGGGCAGTGCAACAATATTTGCGTACGCGTCGGTTGATATGAAGTGCCTGGAATGAACGTCTTTCGCACCCATGATCATATCTGTCTGCGATGACATCAAGCAGATTGCATCTTTGAAATTTTCAACAAGGATTTTTTGCTCTGCGGTGAAATATTCTGGTGCGACTAGACGGTAATCCGTCGTGGTTCCTTTCATTTCCTTTACGTCGTCCATTTTATTTCTCCTTGTTGCGATTCCTCATTTTGCTTGCGATCTATCTGCAAACATCGTCGCTATGCTCGAAATTCAGACTATTGGAGAAATGAATTGCTGCCGCTTGGTGTTGTGTACATTTCTCAAAAATCACCAAGTGGGCTACGAGCATCATGCTATTGGCGGGGTTTTGATTATTTCCGCTGTAACAGCGATAGCCGTTACTCATTCGGCTTGCCCTCGCTTACGTTACGCTTTGATACAACCCATAATTTAAGAAAGCCCACCGTCTGCCGATAAATGATTTGCAATTGTGTAGATGAAAAAAATGGGTTTGACTCACCTCGGGGAATTTATAGAAATGAGCAATAGAATCGAGCAGAAAAATGTCCGCATCAAGGGACGCGACACCATCATCGGCGATGGAAATACCGTTAACAGTAACAATAATAACCACAACCATAATCACAACCACCATCACCACCATACTTCTTCAAAATCCAACGGCGGTGACGATGCGATGGGTATCGGGTTCGCAGCTTTAGCTGCATTTATTACTACCGTTTGGTTTTTTGTGAAGAATGCCGAGCTGGTCTATGGTGATCTGAAGCTCGGTGCCATCATCTCGGTTATACCGAGTCTTCTTGCTTTGTTGATTATGTTGCTTACTAATGGGGCCGAGAATGAGCGTCTCGCGTCGTCTATATACGGTATCGTAACGGCCGCACTCGGGTTCATACTTTCCAGCTATGCGTTGGGTCAACTGCCTCAGGAAATTCTAGATTTTAGCCATCGAACCAACAGTGCTTGGGCATTCTGGCATGCTCTTGATCACACCCAGGAAAACGCAGTGATTGGATCTCTAGTTTGCGCTGTGTGCGCTGGTGGTGCAGTGCTATTGAATTTTGCGATGGGAATCTTTGTTTCGATTGATGCTTTGGTGGATGGGCAATCCGGCGTGTTGCTGCGCATGCTAAACCCGTTCCGACCCAGCGGAGGCGGAATTATGAGCGCAATTTTCTTGGTGGCTGGTGCGGCTTTTGCGTCGGGCCTGGTATTCGAGTTTATAGATAGCGTCCGAGCGTCGTTTTCCTAACCTGAGGATTTCTCGCTGGTTCTTGTCGGCGAATATTTTGAGAGGTGAGGCCGTAGCGAAAACGATGGACTCTCAGCGGGACAATCCGGGACCGCTGAGTGCGGCAAAGTTTTTAAGCAAGGAACGCCCTATCGGCGTTTATATTTGACACTGTCTAATATTCTGTCCAAAACCGACAAATGAAAAAGGGGTTAGCCGAAGCTAACCCCTTCCCAATACTGGTGGCGAATCAGGGATTCGAACCCCGGACCTGCGGATTATGATTCCGTCGCTCTAACCGGCTGAGCTAATTCGCCAAAGAGTCGCAGATTATGTCCGTGAACAGGGGGGCTGTCAAGCCCCCCTGCAGACTAAATGCAAAACTTTTGCATACTCACGTATCAAACCTCGGCATCGATGTCGGTGCCGCGGGTTTCGCGGACAAACACCATGCCGATCACAAAGGTGAACAGGGCCACGACGATCGGGTACCAGAGCCCGGAGTAAATGTTGCCCTTGGCCGCCACAATCGCGAAGGCAGTGGCCGGCAGGAAGCCGCCGAACCAGCCGTTGCCGATATGGTAGGGCAGGGACATCGAGATATAGCGGATACGCACCGGGAACATTTCAACCAGCATCGCGGCGATCGGGCCGTACACCATGGTGACGTAGATCACCAGTATGGTCAGTATCGCAATCGTCATGGGGTAGTTGAATTGGGCCGGATCGGCCTTGGCCGGGTAGCCTGCGCTTTTCAAGGTGTCGCTCAAGACTTTCTTGAAGGCGGCGCCTTTTTCCTTGGCATCGGCAGCCTTGCCGTCATACGAACTGATGACGGTGTCGCCGACCTTGATTTGCGCAAGCGTGCCGGAGGCTGCGGCGACGTTTTCGTAATTCAGACCGGCACTCGACAGCGACGATTTGACGATATCGCACGACGAGGTGAATTTTGCCGTGCCGACCGGGTTGAACTGGAATGAGCATTCGTTCGGGTCGGCGGTTACGGTGATCGGCGATTTGGCGACGGCCGCTTCCAGCGTCGGGTTCGCATAATGCGTCAGCATATGGAACAGCGGGAAGTAGGTCAGCGCCGCGATCAGGCAGCCGGCCATGATGATCGGTTTGCGGCCGATACGGTCGGAGAGCGAGCCGAAAAACACAAAAAACGGCGTGCCGATCAACAGCGCGGCAGCGACCACCAAGCTCGCCGTGACGCCGTCGACTTTCAAGGTCTGGGTCAGGAAGAACAGGGCGTAGAACTGACCCGTGTACCAGACCACGGCTTGGCCGGCGGTCAGGCCCAGCAATGCCAGGATCACAATCTTCAAATTGCCCCAGCGCGCGAACGCTTCAGTCAGTGGCGCTTTCGATTCCTTGCCTTCGCTTTTCATTTTCTGGAAGGCCGGCGATTCACTGAGTTGCAGCCGAATCCAGACTGAAACCGCCAACAGCACGATGGAGGCCAGGAATGGAATGCGCCAGCCCCAGGAGCCGAAGGCTTCTTCGCCTATCGATTTGCGAACCCCGAGGATCACCAGCAGCGACATGAACAGGCCCAGCGTGGCCGTAGTCTGAATCCAGGAAGTCCAGGCGCCGCGCTTGTTGCTCGGCGCGTGTTCCGCCACATAGGTGGCGGCGCCGCCGTATTCGCCGCCCAGCGCCAGGCCTTGCAATAGGCGCATGGCGATAAAGATTACGGGGGAGGCAATGCCGAGCGTGGCGTAACCGGGTAATAGCCCGACCAGAAAGGTCGAGCTACCCATAATCAGGATCGTCACCAGAAAGGTGTATTTGCGTCCGACCATATCGCCCAGGCGGCCGAATACGATGGCGCCGAAAGGACGCACCGCAAAGCCTGCGGCAAAGCTGAGCAGCGTGAAGATAAAAGCGGCTGTGGGGTTCACGCCGGCGAAAAAGCTCTTGGCGATAAAGGCGGCCAGGGAGCCTGCCAGATAGAAGTCGTACCACTCGAAGACGGTGCCCAGGGACGACGCGAAAATCACCCGCCGCTCGGCGTTCGTCATTGGGGCGTGAGAAACTTGCCCGCTTACGGTTGCCATTGTTTTGTCTCCAATCGAATAGTTGTTATGGGCGGCGGCTTCAAGCGCCAAGCTGCCGTGATTCAGTATCGGTGCTTAAACTTACCAATAACTGACATCCTTACCGATAACTGACATTCTTGAGATGGGAGTACGCAAACCCTGGCAGGCCCGAGTTCGATTAATTCGACTAAAAGAATATAAAAGTGGTGTAAAAACCCAAAATAATGCTGTTTTTAGGTGTTTATGAGTTATTCGGCAAGTGCTTACATAATACTTTCTTAGGGTAAGTCCCGCCCTTGAGCAAGCCGAAATGTCAGCCTGATCAGCGTGCCGGCGCGTGGCGGCGTGTCTTGGTAGCGGTGTTCGAGTATCTCCAGCTCGCCGTCATGCATATTCACGATCTCGCGCACAATTGCCAGCCCTAGCCCGCTGCCTTCGCCGTCGCGTCCGAGAATCCGGTAAAAGCGTTCCAGGACATGCTTGCGTTCCTCGATGGGGATGCCCGGCCCGGTATCCTCGATGTCGATGCCGGCTATCCCGGCGTTGGTGTGGACGCGCACCGTAATGCGGCCGGCATCGGGGGTATAGCGGATCGCGTTGTCGATCAAATTCACCAGCATTTCCCGCAACATCAGCGGGTTGCCGAGGATCACGGCCGGGTGTGCTTCGGCTTCGAAGCCCAGGTCCATCTGTTTGGCTAGCGCGGGGAGTACCCAGTCCTGGGTCGCCTGACGGGCCAGCTCGACTAGATCGACGGCTTCCAGGCTCAGGCTGGAGGCGCGGTTTTCAGCGCGTGCCAGAGCCAGCAATTGGGTGACCAGGCGTGCGGCTTGTTCCGAGCTGGCTGCGATTTGTTCCAGTGAGCGCTGCACTTCGGCCGAGACGCTTTGCCGCGAGGCCAGCTCGGCCTGCATGCGCAGACCGGCTAGTGGGGTTTTCATTTGATGTGCGGCATCGGCGATAAAGCGTTTTTGGATCTCCATATTTTGTTCGAGCCGTGTCAGCAGCTCATTGAATGAGGCGACCAGTGGGGCGATTTCGGCTGGCGCTTGCGCGGCTTCAAGCGGCGACAGATCGTCGGGCCGACGTCCGCGAATATGCTGTTGCAATGCATGCAGCGGCGCCAGACCGCGCGACAGGCCGAACCAGACCAGCACAATCGCCAACGGCAAAATCACGAATTGCGGCAGGATCACGCCTTTGATGATGTCGTTGGCCAGGCGGTTGCGTTTGCCCAGTGTTTCGGCTACTTGCACCAGCGCGTAATTACCGACCAGATGGGGGATTTCGGCGGAGGTGTAGGCTATGCGTATCGGTGTGCCGCGCAGGTTCTCGTCGCGAAATTCGACCACGCCAGGTTGCGGTTTGTCTTCTTCAGCCGGCAGCGGTAATTCGCGGTTGCCCGCGACCAGTTCGCCGCGCGGGCCGACGATCTGGTAGTAAATCGTGTCGATTTCGTCGGAGCGCAGAAATTCCCGTGCCGAATCGGGCAAGGATAGTGTCGCGACGCCGTTGATTGGCTGGATCTGGCGTGCCAGAACATAGACATCGGTTTCCAGGGAGCGATCGAAAGGGCCGCTGGCAATCGACTTTGCCACCAGATAAGTGACGGCGATGCTCATCGGCCAGAGCAGTAGCAAGGGCGCCAGCATCCAATCGAGGATTTCGCCGAACAAGGAGCGCGGCCGTGGCGCGGCGGTGGCTTCGTCGGGCGGCGCGAAAGGATTTTTATACGCTTCGTCTTGCGCTTCTTCGGTGATGTCGTGCGCCGGCCGATGCGGCGGTCTGGGGGCTTTAGTGTGCAATACCCTGCTCGGTGGCGCCGTCCGCATTGGCGGTTGGGGCGGCGGGTTTTTGCAGGCAATATCCCAGGCCGCGTACCGTGGCGATCTGCACTCCGCCCGGTTCCAATTTTTTGCGTAAGCGGTGGACGTAGACTTCAATCGCATTGTTGCTGACTTCGTCACCCCATTCGCATAGGTGATCGACCAGTTGCTCTTTCGAGACCAGCCGGCCGACACGTTGTAGCAGGATTTCCAGCAGGCCCAGCTCGCGCGCGGAGAGTTCGACCAGTTGTTCATTGAGCATGGCGACGCGCCCGACCTGATCGAAGGTCAATTGGCCATGGCGCACGGTGGTTGGGCCGCCGCCGGCGCCGCGCCGAGTCAGGGCGCGGACCCGCGCTTCCAATTCTGTGAGTGCAAAGGGCTTGGCCATATAGTCATCCGCGCCCAGGTCCAGGCCGTTGACGCGTTGTTCTACGCTATCGGCCGCAGTCAGGATCATCACCGGTAAGGATGAATTGCGCGCCCGCAGGCGGCGTAGTACCTCCAGACCGGGCAATAAGGGCAGGCCGAGATCCAGGATCAATAAATCGAAAGTTTGCAGCGATAAGGCGCTATCGGCATCCGCGCCGTTTGTCACCAGATCGACGGCATAGCCCGATTGGCGGAGGGAACGGATCAGCCCGTCGGCGAGTATGCTGTCATCTTCGGCAATCAAGATTCGCATCGGAAACCCTGCTTGAGCGCGTTACCTCTGCAACTCCCGGCCGGCCGCGTCAAGCGGTGGGGGTTCGGAGTGCGTGCAGCGTGCGCTATTGTGTGTGTCTCTATATAGTGTGGCGCAACGAGCAGACAATAAAGCAACAACACTTGCCAAAACTACTGTTTTTTTATACAGTACGATCCAAAGCCCCAAACCGGGTTGTCTGTGACAGACGCCGACCATCATAGCAAAGGACGATTCATGGAAGATAGCAAGAAAGGCGCGACTGGAATGACCGCCGAAAAAAGCAAGGCGCTGGCCGTAGCTCTGGCACAGATCGAAAAGCAATTCGGTAAGGGTTCGATCATGCGCCTGGGCGCTGGCGAAGCCATCGAAGATATCCAGGTGTGCTCGACCGGCTCCCTGGGTCTCGACATCGCGCTGGGCGTCGGCGGCTTGCCGCGCGGCCGCGTGGTCGAAATCTACGGCCCGGAATCCTCGGGTAAAACCACTCTGACTCTGCAAGTCGTTGCCGAAATGCAGAAGCTTGGAGGTACCTGTGCCTTTATCGATGCCGAGCACGCGCTCGATATCGGTTATGCGGGCAAGCTGGGTGTCAGCGTGTCCGATCTTCTGGTGTCGCAACCCGACACCGGCGAACAGGCCCTCGAAATCGCCGATGCTCTGGTGCGTTCGGGCTCGATTGACCTGATCGTGATCGACTCGGTGGCGGCACTGGTGCCCAAAGCCGAAATCGAAGGCGAAATGGGCGATTCATTGCCGGGCTTGCAAGCCCGTTTGATGTCGCAGGCGCTGCGCAAGCTTACCGGCACCATCAAGCGCACCAATTGCATGGTGATCTTCATTAACCAGATCCGCATGAAAATCGGTGTGATGTTCGGTAGCCCGGAAACCACCACCGGTGGTAACGCGCTGAAATTCTACGCATCGGTGCGGCTCGATATTCGCCGTATCGGCTCGATCAAGAAAAACGACGAAGTAATCGGTTCTGAAACCCGCGTCAAAGTGGTCAAGAACAAGGTGGCGCCGCCGTTCCGCGAAGCCATTTTCGATATCTTGTATGGCGAAGGTATTTCGCGCGAAGGTGAAATCATCGATCTGGGCGTGCAAGCCAAAATCGTGGAAAAAGCCGGTGCGTGGTACAGCTATAACGGCGATCGCGTTGGTCAGGGTAAAGATAACGCACGTGAATTCCTGCGCGAAAATCCTGATATCGCGCGTGAAATCGAAAACAAGGTGCGTGAGTCCCTGGGCGTCGTGGCGATGCCCCAAGGGCAGGCCGGCGCTGCACCCGTAAACGATGACGAACCTGAACTCGCAGCTGAGTAATCAAGCCGTCTTGGCGGAAATAAGTGCAAATCGATGTTTGAGTCAGCCTGAGTAGAAGTCGCCATGGAACAGTCACGATCCCGTTTTCCCACGCGCCGTCGCAGTGCGCGAGAGGGCGAGGGTAAAGCGGGGAGTGGCAAAGCCGGTGATGTCGACAGAGGCGATTTGGCGGATGACGTTGTTGGCGCTGACTCTAAGGCTGGTTTCGAGACGGATTTTGAAACGGCTCGCCGCGCCGATGCGTGGGAACCTTTCGATTCGGCCGAGGCGGCGAAGTCGACTGAAACGGGTGCTTATACGCGCTCCAGCGAACAAAACGCCGGGCGTTCAAAGCGGCGCGCTGACCCGGATGACAGTCAATTCGAGAGTGAGAAACCCAAGCGCAGCCTCAAGGGACGCGCCTTGGGCTATCTTTCTCGTCGCGAATATAGTCGAGTCGAGCTGAAGGGCAAGTTGGGCCCCTATGTCGAGGAAACCGACAATCTGGAGTCCCTGCTTGATGCGCTGGAGAGCGAGGGTTGGCTGTCCGATACGCGCTTCGCGGAAAGCCTGATGCATAGGCGGGCCAATCGCTTTGGAGCCAGCCGGATTGTCGGTGAGCTGAAGCGCCATGCACTCGACGGCGAATTGCTTGAACAGCTCGGTACGCAATTGCGCGATACCGAGGCCGCGCGGGCCCAGGCTGTGTGGCAGAAAAAATTCGGTGAATTGCCGCGATCGCCCGCTGAGCGCGCGAAACAAACGCGTTTTCTGGCGGCGCGTGGATTTTCTCATGCGGCCATCAGCCGTTTACTACGTGGTCTCGATGACGAGTCAGATTTTTCAGGCGATGACGCGGCCGATTAAGGCGCGGCGGAGTTAAGCCATAGCCATATTCCCCTCTGGGGGATCCGAGCCGTAACCCCAGCCGTAACCCCAGCCGTAACCCCAGCCGTAACCCCAGCCGTAACCCCAGCCGCGGCCTGCACGATTCTGTCCTTTTTACTCTCCGATCTCGATTACTGGGCGCGATACCTTTGCCGCAGTGCTGTTCCGAGAAAACTGTCCTGCTATCAAGCGCTTCCCGGCGGCTTTAATCTCATCGGCGTGAGCTGGCTAAGCTTGAGCGCGGTGGTGGTGCCCCAGTATGTTAAACTCATGCCGTTTTTGTTTGGTAAGACAATAGGACATGCCGCTCTTCCAGCCCGTCGCACATACGCTGCGCCATTGCCGCGCGATCCACGTGAAAGCCGTGGGACGTGGCGTCGGGCTATGGCTTGGCGATGGGTCTTCGTCCGGCCGACGGGCTCTCGTCGGTCGCAGTGAGGCGATCACGCCGGCTGGCCGTGCCTTGATCGGTCTGAATCTGGTTTCCGTGGTTCCTACGATTCCCGCGTTTGACTCTCTTGATAGCCTTGGTGGCCTCGATAGTCGTGCTCAGGCAGCGCATTTCAATGCCCGCGCGAATCGTACTTCTATTACACAGCTGCGCGGCAGCCTCCCCCTGTCCTCAGGTTCGACCATTCCCGTTGATGCACCTCAGCACCGCGAAGCGCCGTGCTGCGCCGGGAATGTCGGGGATCTGACCGCTTACGCCGATTCGGAAGCCGAAGCGTCGTTCCAGCTTAATCGTTGTCACACATGGCGCCCGCATGGCGCCAGTGTCAGGCAGTTCTATCCCCGTGGGTATGGTCGTGCACCGCGCAGTCAGCGCGCGGCACGGGCCAGCCGTGCGGGGAATGAAGTTCAATTCAACTCTCAGACCTAAAGGAATCACGGATGAAGATTCACGAGTACCAGGGAAAGGAAATCCTGCGCAAATTCGGGGTTGCGGTGCCGCGCGGTAAAGTGGCGTTCTCGGTGGACGAAGCAGTTGCCGCCGCAGAAGAACTGGGCGGCCCGGTATGGGTCGTCAAGGCGCAAATCCACGCAGGCGGTCGCGGTAAGGGCGGCGGTGTCAAAGTTGCCAAGACGATCGAACAAGTGCGCGAATACGCGAACCAGATTCTCGGCATGCAATTGATCACGCACCAGACCAGTCCGGAAGGCCAGAAAGTCGGCCGTCTGCTGATCGAAGAAGGCGCGGACATCAAGAAGGAATTGTATGTCGGTCTCGTGATCGACCGCGTTTCCCAACGTGTCGTCGTGATGGCGTCGAGCGAAGGCGGGATGGAAATCGAGGAAGTCGCCGAACATCACCCCGAGCTGATCCACAAGCTGGCCGTCGATCCGGCAACCGGCTTGAGCGATGCTGACGCGGATTCGCTGGCCAGCAAGATCGGCGTGCCCGATGCTTCGCTGCCGCAAGCTCGCGCGATTCTCCAAGGCTTGTACAAAGCATGCTGGGAAACCGATGCATCTATCGCCGAAATCAACCCGCTGATCCTGACCGGCGACGGCAAGGTTATCGCACTCGACGCGAAGTTCAACTTCGATTCGAATGCGCTATTCCGTCACCCGGAAATCGTTGCGTACCGCGATCTGGCTGAAGAGGATCCGGCTGAAATCGAAGCTTCGAAGTTCGATTTGGCCTACATCTCGCTGGACGGCAATATCGGTTGCCTGGTGAACGGCGCCGGTTTGGCGATGGCCACCATGGACACCATCAAGTTGTTCGGCGGCGAGCCGGCCAACTTCCTCGACGTCGGCGGTGGCGCGACCACCGAGAAAGTGACCGAAGCCTTCAAGATCATGTTGAAGAACCCCGGCCTGAAAGCCATTCTGGTCAACATTTTCGGCGGCATTATGCGCTGCGACGTGATCGCCGAAGGCGTGATCGAGGCATCGAAAGCTGTTTCGCTGAAAGTGCCGCTGGTAGTGCGAATGAAAGGCACCAACGAAGAAATCGGCCGCAAGATGCTGGCTGATTCTGGACTGCCAATCATTTCGGCTGAAAGCATGGAAGAAGCCGCGCAGAGCGTTGTCACGGCAGCGAAGGGCTAAGGCGCAGGCTTTTCCGCGCCGGCGGGGGCGGGCTTCGGCCTGTCCCGGTCCGATCGGCGTAGGAACGGCCGCATCCTGATGCATTCGGCGATTTCAGTTAAAAGCGCCGCGTCGCGTCTGGCTGTCAACCATTGCCGCTTGGCGATAAGGCAGCACGCGACTACGACGCCAGCTTAACCAGACAGGGGTAATACATGTCGATTTTGATTAATAAAGATACAAAGGTTATCACCCAGGGTATTACCGGCAAGACCGGTCAATTCCACACGCGCACTTGCCGTGAATACGCTAACGGCCGCGAAGCATTTGTCGCCGGCGTGAATCCGAAGAAGGCCGGCGATAATTTCGAAGGCATTCCGATTTACGCATCGGTGCAAGAAGCCAAGTCCGAAACCGGCGCTACCGTGTCGGTGATCTATGTTCCGCCGGCAGGTGCTGCCGCAGCTATCTGGGAAGCCGTCGAGGCTGACCTGGATCTGGTGATCTGCATTACCGAAGGAATTCCGGTTCGCGACATGATCGAACTCAAGGCACGGATGGCCCGCGAAGGTCGCAAGACCTTGCTGCTGGGACCGAACTGCCCGGGCACCATCACCCCGGACGAACTGAAGATCGGCATTATGCCGGGCCATATCCACAAGAAAGGTCGCATCGGTGTGGTGTCGCGCTCGGGTACGCTGACCTATGAAGCAGTCGGTCAATTGACCGCACTGGGTCTGGGCCAGTCGTCGGCTGTCGGTATCGGTGGCGATCCGATCAATGGCTTGAAGCACATCGACGTCATGAAGATGTTCAACGACGATCCGGATACGGACGCTGTGATCATGATCGGTGAAATCGGCGGTCCGGACGAAGCCAACGCTTCGTATTGGATCAAAGACAACATGAAGAAACCGGTGATCGGCTTTATCGCTGGCGTTACCGCGCCTCCGGGCAAGCGCATGGGCCACGCCGGCGCGCTGATCTCGGGCGGTGCCGATACCGCTGAAGCCAAGCTGGAAATCATGGAAGCCTGCGGTATCACGGTGACCAAGAACCCGTCGGAAATGGGTCGCTTGTTGAAGGCTGCGCTGTAAATCGTTTCGGCCGGTTGCGTACCGGCCGAAACGCTGCAACAAAACCGGCTGGTCCGATAACGCCTTTGGCGGAAATCGGACCAGCCTGAGAACGAGGAACACCGCTAGCCGGGTTCCTCGTTTTTTTATGTCCGTACCCCAAAATGCCGAGCGCTGCATGGATTACACTCGGACGGAAATAGGCTACCTGGGCTACACATGCTTGAATTTTTCAGTCACCTTCATTGGGCAGCAGTCTTACAGATTATCGTGATCGATATTCTGCTGGGCGGCGATAACGCAGTAGTGATCGCGCTTGCCTGTCGCCATTTGCCGAAACAGCAGCGCATCCAGGGTGTCCTGTGGGGTACGGCGGGCGCCGTGGTGATGCGCCTGGTGTTTGTCGGATTCGCCGTATACCTGCTTGGGATTCCTTACCTGAAGATTGTCGGCGGGCTGTTGTTGCTGTGGATCGGTGTACGCTTGCTGCTGCCCGAAGCCGACGCGGCCGATAAAATCCAGCCGGCGACCCGGCTGCTCGGCGCCATCAAGACGATTGTCGTGGCCGATGTGGTGATGAGTATCGATAATGTGATCGCGATTGCCGGCGCGGCCAATGCTGCTGAAGCATCGCAACGGATGCTGTTGATTGGTTTTGGTTTGGTGGTGAGCATTCCACTGGTGGTTTGGGGTAGCCAACTGGTGCTGAAACTCATCGATCGGTTTCCGTTGGTGGTGGTCGCCGGAGGCGGCTTATTGGGTTGGATCGGCGGCGGCTTGATCGTCGGCGATATTGCCTTGAGCCGCTGGCCGTCACTGGCCGAGCCTGATGCGCATTGGATTGCGGCGCTGGCGGGAGCCGTCGTCGTCGTATTGCTTGGTCTGGGTCTGAAGCACCGCCACTCACTTCAGGTAACGCAGAAATAATGTTTTGACCGATCGGCTGACTGGGGTTACGACACTGCTCGCTTTACGATGAAGCTGCCCATTTATCCCGGGCGCTGCGTTGTTAAGGAGTGTCATCATGCGCTGTTTGTCTTTGCCCCGGCCCATCGTATCGGGTGCCGATTCTGCCGGCGTTTGCGCCGGTTCCTTGTGGGTCAAACCTGCCGAGGTACGCCGCCAGGGTTTTACGCTGATTGAATTAATGATTGTCCTGGCGATCATCGGGGTGATCGCCGCCTACGCGATTCCAGCCTACCAGGATTATCTGGCGCGCAGCCGGGTCGGCGAGGGGCTGTCGCTGGCCTCGTCGGCACGCATCGCAGTCGGCGAAAACGCTGCGAGCGGCGTGCCGCTGGATGGCGGGTATCTATCACCGCCTGCCACGCATAATGTCGAATCGATCCATATCTCGCCCGATAACGGTCAAATTACGATCACCTATACCAAGCGCGTTGCTGCCGCCGGCAGTAATACATTGGTGCTGGTACCTTCCGTGCCGGATGACCCAGCCAAGCCCACTGCACGGATTGCGCTGACACCCAATAGCGCATTGCCCGGCGCGCTTGCATGGGAGTGTTTCGTCGCCGGTAAGGCTGCTTCGTCATTGCCGGCCCCCGGCGCCGGACCAGTACCAGTCGGGGCCCCAACCTTGCCTCCGAATCTGGCGCCGCCGGAGTGCCGTACTTGAATTTTGGTACGCGGTCTTGGCGAAAAAACGTAGGGATTCGGCCTATATGGTCCGGTTTCGGTAGCGTGCGCATCGAAGTTTTGTATAGTGCGCCGATTCCCGCCGATTCTCTACGTGCCCTGATGTCATCGACTTTTGTGCGACTGTTCTATTTCCTGTTACTAATTGGGGCGCTGACCGTGCCCTATGCTTACACCCCGCATAACTATCCAATCTCGACTTTTTATACAGAGTTTATTGCTTTTGGCTCCTATATCCTGATGGCGGCGGCGGTGGCAGGCTATGCCTACACACAGCGGCATCGGGTGCCGCAAGCGGTCCTTGGCACTCCCAAGGTGGCCTGGGTGCCGTTGGCATTCGCGATCTGGCTGCTGTTGCAGATTGTGGTGCTGCCGACGCACCAGCCGACGCTGAATCTGCTTGGCGCCGGTTGTTTGCTGACCGCAGTGTTGACCACGCACGCGGGCTTTTGGGTCAAGCGCCTGGGCTTGGCTGAAGCCACCATCAAATGGGGCTCTTACGCTCTGCTGGCGGGAGGCGCATATGGCGTGTTCTGCCAGGTCGTCCAACTTTGCGGGCAGGAATCGCTGTTTTCGCCTTTTGTGTTGTCTTACGGAGTGACCGTTGCCCGGCGTCCCTACGGCAATATGGCGCAGGCCAACCACCTGGGCACCTATTTGGCGTTTGCGATGATTGCCGCCTTGTATCTGGTGCAAACGCGCCGCTTGCCGGTGTTGCTTTGGTTGGTTTTGACCACGGCATACGCGACGGGCGCGGCCTTGACGGTTTCGCGTACTTCGTGGATTCAGGTGGTCGTCATCATGGTCGCGGGTTGGCTGATGGCGCTGGCGCGCCGCCGGGATGCTAAAACCGAGGTCGAAGCGAATCCGGCAACCTTACGCGACTGGTTGATCCCATTGGGCGTCGGCCTGATTTTCGTGCTGGTGAATATCGCCGTGCGCAAGGCAAACGTGATGTACGACTTGCAGCTGGGGCAGTCAGCCGCCGAGCGTTTCCAGGACCCGGGCCAGATATCGCTGCGCCTCGCGTTGTGGCGCTACGGCCTTGCCATGTTCCATGGACATT
>Ga0302233_10000616_pt1 | contig 28429 bp, 33 predicted proteins | sample II_Palsa_N3_1_FD_193516 | JGI IMG/M metagenome (GOLD analysis project Ga0302233, IMG submission 193516) | Peat permafrost microbial communities from Stordalen Mire near Abisko, Sweden - II_Palsa_N3_1 | ecosystem: Environmental > Terrestrial > Soil > Palsa > Peat permafrost | place: Sweden... | reverse complement strand
GCGCAGTCGGAGGAGTCAGGCCCACGGTACCGGGGCCGGTCCAAATCTCGGTCATGAGTTCGCGCGTGGCGATGGGCACAAAGGCCTTGGCGACGGAGGGCAGGAAGTCCTCGGGCGACACGGGGAGAGCAAGGATGCGGACGACTCCGCCGGGCGCATTCGTCTCGTAGATGTGGATCGCCTGAATGAGAACAGGCTCGTCAAACTGCAGCACGATAAAGTCGTCGTTCCTTCCAACAACTCGAGGGGCCCAGGCGCCTTAAAATAAATAAATAAATAAATAAATGAAAATGTCAGTTTGCAGCTTATTTTTTTTTATTTATTTATTACCGTGGAGATCGCCATAGTTGGGGTACACCTTTGGCGCGCCGATCACCTGGTCGGCAGCCCACGTTGTGTCGTTGTACTGGGAGGAAAAGTCGAGCACGCGTGCGACCCACTGCTCCGTGGGCTTGTCGGCGATGGTTGTGTTCTTGAGGGCAGGCTTGGCCTTGCCTCCTCCCAGCTGCTTGTTGGATGCCTGGCCGGTGCAGCGTTCGATCAGCACCAAGAGACACGGCAGGATCACGCGGTCCACGATCAGGCTGTTTTGCGAACCGTGTTGGACGGCCTTTTCATTGCGTGAAGTGAAAAAAAAAAAATCATTTTATTATCTTTATACCTTGAAGAAGATCTCAAAGAGTCCACGCATGCGCTGTTCCCATGCAGTGTCGTTGAGGAGGGCGACACGACAGAGCAGCGTGACCTCAAAGCCAAGCACGGTGGAGACATCGAGCGAGGCGAGGTTCTGCAGGGCAAAGTCCACTTTCGAGCGGACAATGTCGATGACCTGGGTGGTCGCCTGCGCGTTGTCCTTGGCCAGGGCGCACACGAGCAGCCCGAGCTGGTCCATCGTCGAGGGGCGTGCATCGCCCGACGAGGCAGACTTGAGGGGCACATTGCTGCCGCGGCGCAGGTTGTACGACAAGAGCTCTGTCAAGAGACCGTTGTCGTAGAGCGCCTGTGCCTTGGACGGCGACGACGAGACAATGTCTGCCAGCAGTTGACGAAGCTCGTGGATGGCGCGAGCGGTGCATCCGTAGCAGGCTGTCGACTGGCTCTCGCCGCTGTGGACGGGGACGGGGGTCTCCGGAGCCGACCTGGTCTTCTGTTGCAGACCCTGTTGCTGCTGCACCTGACTTGGTTGTCTCAGGCGGCCGCTGCGACTGTACCTCAGCAGCTCCTGACGCGCAGAGGCGAGCAGCTGGATGGATCGCGTGAGGCCTTCGGCGGCATTGCGACAGTCACGGTTGTAAAGCGTTTCGAGCAAAAGGAGGCGACGAGGCAGCTTGTGCGTGTTGTGGCCGGCGGCACTGACGGTGGTGCTGTCGCCGGCGCGGATTGGCCCCATCGAGAAGAGCATGGCCTCGAGCGGCTTGCGAAGGTTGTCGAGCTTTTGCGCAAATGCCCGCGCACTCTGCGACTCCTTCTCCACCACGGCGATGCAGGCCCGCTCGTCCACCTCGTTGTCGATCTGGTCCACCTCGAGCGAGGGGCGTGCCTGGAACGAGTAGACAAAGTTTGCGTACGAGCTGCGGCCACAGTCGATGCACAAAAAGCTTTGGAGGTTCTCATAGTTGATGTTGCGGCAGTGCCTGCACTGGAACGCGTTCTCGTGGCAGTTGCGGCAGATGCCGTGGCGGTCGGTGACGATGCGGCTGCAGCGCGGGCAGATCAGCTTCTCGGAGCCGGTGGCACTCTCGTGGAACGAGGAGAACTGGATCTTGAGGTTCATCGCTGTGATGGGCATGTACAGCACGCAGCTCAGCTCGTTCTGCATCGGCCGCATCTGGAACGTGCCCAGCGAGCGCCACAGACGGCTGTTGTTCTTGAGCGTGTTCATGTCGGTGATGGTCTTGTTGTTGTAAAAGAGCTCGACCGAGGAGACCATCTTGAACCGGCGGATCTCAGACACCTTGATGTGGATGCTCGAGAACGTGTAGCGCTTGTTGAGGCGCAGGATGGTCGCGTTGGGGGTGTATTTGGTCTCGGCCTTGATCTGCTCCACGTCCATCGACTCAAACACCGACTCGGACGACGAGCAGCCGGCACATGGCGACGACTCGAGGAAGAGACCGTCACGGTCAATGTGGTCCAGCAGGCCCTCGTAGATGGCGGTGTTGGGATGCGACACGAGCGCCCGGTTGAACTGCTTGAGGGCGGTCACGAGCTGGCCCAGTTGGTGCGTTAGCTCGTGGCGGAGGCTGCTGATGCCCTCGCCGACGCTGCTGGCAGACGAGGAAGAGGATGCTGCTGCAGCAGGCTCGGCAGAGGCCACGTCAAGCAACTCGAGGCTGAGGGTCGTGTGGCGGTGAACAAAGGAAAGCGCGTCCATAAAGGCCTGGATGTGTGGGCCCAGCGATGCAAGACGAGGCAGGGTGCGCCACAGGGCCGCGCCCAGGGCGAGCTGCTGACGGCGGCTGCCGTGCCAGTACAGCCAGTAAAAGACCTCGCGGGCCTCCAGGCGTGTCGGTTCGTGGCGACGATGAAGGAGCATCGTTTGTACAATGTGGTCCAGCGAGTCGGAAGCGATATCGCTCGACGGCGAAGAGGAGGAACCTACGATGCCCTCGATCATCTCTCGGAAAAGAGGGTCACCGTCCTCCTTTTTGCCCAGGAGGTCCTTTTCGACGCGATCGACAAGAGGAACGGCAGAAACAGTCTTGATGTCGTACTGCTTCAGGATGGGATCGATGCTCTTGCCGCCAAAGGGCCCCGATGCGGCCGCAGAACGGAGGAGGTTGCCGACATCACTCGAGCCGGCGAGCTTGCTGAGGAGGGCAGACGACGCGGTGAGGCTGCCTGGCGAGTCGTACGAGAGCATCGTCTGGATCATCGACATGAGGAACGATGTGGCAAAACCGTTGTCAGTGCTGCCGCTTGCATTGGTGCTACCGTTGTTGCCACGGCCTCCGATTGGGGGGAGCAAAGTGCGCGCACTGGCGTCCCCGTCGTCTCCAGAGAAAGGAGCCGCACCAGGCTTGGCAGGCGGTGGCGGCGGAGACGAGATGGTGAGGGCCAAACGGAGCAGCTTAAGGACTTGCGGGGCGATCGCATCCGTGTCGGGCGAGGACAGCAGCTGGACCAAGAACTGGACGACGTTCTGCGAAGCACTAGCGGTGCTGGTAGATGATGATGCTGCCAGCGAGAAGCGGTCCAGGACAAACTTTTGCCAGTTCCAGGGTCGCTTGTTCACCTGCTCGCTGACGGACGACAGCAGGCGGCTGATCGTGGCAATGTCCTCCTGGTTGATGCGTGCCGTGGAGACAGCCGCAGACCTGCCGGCGCTAGAAGAGCCAGGGGGGGCGCCTCGTAGAGCAGTCGCCGACCACGAGAGTGAGCGGCTTGCGGACGCGGCCGATGGCGTCGTGGCAGTGGCCGGGGTCGTGGACGCCGTCCAGGTGGTCGTGAGAGGGAGGACTGGCTGCACGAGACGCTCAATCTCGGTCACATTCAGGCCAAACAGGTGGTTGTCCAGCACAGACCGGTAGGTTCCCCTGGAGTCGTTGAGCGCAATCAGCACGGCCTTGGCGTGCTTCTTGACAAAGACTAGCGATTTCTCAAATGCGCACTCGCACGCGAGCGTCTGCCAGTGAGCCTTGGACAGTGCCTGCTCCTCAGACTCGGCCTGGGCCTTTGAGCTGTAGAGCGAGCGGGCCACGAGCAAGGCGGCCGCGAGGGTGATCGGACGGGAGAGGGCGCTGGGGTCGAGCCAGACCTCCCACGAGTGCGCAAAGCCACTCTTCCCGGATCGGGCCCCGTCTTTTGCTGGTGCTGACGCGTCCTTGTGGCCGGTGGTGGTAGTGCCAAAGTCAAAGCCATCGCTTCCCTGGAAGAACGGGAGGAACGTGCGCTGCAGCAAGCCCAGGAGGGGCGTCTCTGTGTGCTGGTGGAAGACAGCAAGGCCAGCACCCGCTGCGGCGACGAGAGGCTCCAGGATGCGATCGCCGTGCTGCTTGGCCAAGCTGAGCACCTGCTGGGCACGCGGGAGCAGCTGCGCGACATAGGACCCTTGTGACATAAAGAGGTAGTTGGCCGTGGCCAAGGACGTGGCCTCGGAGACTTGCGGCACGATCTGACGCTGTGTCTGCGCGGAAGCAGTCGCACGAAGGTGGCGAATGCCGGGCGAAGGGGTCAAGAGATAGGCTAGAGCGGAGAGACGGACAAGCTCGGCGGCAGGACGAGGAGCGGCGTCCCACTTGGCACCGGGCTCTGGGAAGAGTTGCGCCAAGAGCGACTCCAGCAAAAGCGTGTGCTGTGACTGCTCCACGGCCGAGTCGCTGGCGAGGGTGGCCAGGAGGAGCCGCAGGAGCGAGAGAGTCGGCAGGGATGCGAGGGCATCGGGGGCGGCTGCCATTTGTTCCTTGAGATCCGTGTTGATGAGCTCATTGGTGAGCGTGGCCACAACCGACTGGAACTTGGTCGTTTCCTCTTCGAGTGTGACCCAGTGGGAGGACGCACGGACCTTCTGGACAGTCTCCTTTGGCAGATCCACCACAGACGACGCAGCAGTTGTCGAGGGTGTAGTTGCCGCAGAGGCGGACGATGCAGCGGCGGCGGTAGGAGGAGCAGCGGCGGGAGCTTCCTCGATGTCAAAGCGTTCCATGTTGTGCTCTTCGTGAATGCCCGATGCAAAACAGATTGCACAGATGTCATAGTCTGGGCACGAACGGCAGTGGTAGCGCTCTCCTATGATGGGCTGGAGCTCACATCCGTCGCAGCGGTAGACCTCTGCTGCTGCTGCTGCTGCTGCTGCCGAATCGGCGGCGGGTGGAGAAGGGGCAGTAAAAGAGGAAGTCTTGGTCGCCTTGGCGTCCTTTGACTTGCTTGGCTCGTCCGCATCGCTGCTGTCGCTGTCGCTGTCGCTGTCATAGTTGTCGTCGTCGTACGACGTGCCTGCAGGAGGGAACAATTCTTCATCCTCGTCGTCGTACTCGTTGTCCTCGTCGTCGTCGTCGTCGTCGCCCTCAAACAGGTCGCTGTAGATGTTTTTCTTGTGTGGTTTCGACGCTGAGGGCCCCTTGGGCAGCTTTGGCGGCTGGTCTGAACCGAGGGGGAGAAGGGCGGGGAGAATTACCGTGCGCAGTCTCGCGAGGCCTCCGCTAAACGACGAGGTGAGGGCGTCGTGTGCGCCCACAGACACAACGGCGTTTTTGCTTTGGAGGAGGACACGCAACGACTGGGTCACGGGCAGTAGAACCGGCTTGGCGTCCTCTTCCCTGGCGGCGGACACCAGCTCCATAGCCCAAGCAAGGTGCAGCGAGACCAGGCGGCCAATAACGCGCACGACGTGGGAAACACCGGAATCGTCCAGGCTGCTGTTGGCGATCGTGGGGGCCCACGCCTCAAACTGAGCGGTGAACGCGGAGAGATCCAGGTTACCAAAGTACGTCGGTCCCGAGAACCGGCGGAGGAGGCAGAGTTGCTGTAGCACAAGCAAGTCTGCCTCGAGCGCCGGAAACTTGCGCAGCTTGGCCTGGGTCTCGTCGGCGAGGGCGGCTTTGGCGGCTTCGATGGCGCTCTTGGCCAAGACGGCGTTGAGACTACTGGCCATGGCGATAGACGACGCCGAGGGTTCGCCGCCGATTAGCTGGCGTGCGAGCACGATCGCGTGCGTCCAGGCCGAGGGAACAACGGCCAAGGTGCGCGGAAGACCAAAGACTTGTTCAAGCAGCTTTTGGCCGCCAGCCGAGTCCTTCTTGACCGCGAGTCCCCTGCGGACGACGGCGAGCACCTCGACGAGAAGACCTTCGACGGAGCTGTGGCCAAACGTGGGGGCGACTGGGGGAAGCGGGTACTTCACGAGACTGCCGAGGAAGGCGCCACTGGGCTGTTCGTGCGCCACCTGGGCCGACTCCCACAGATCGAGCCTGCGGAATGGCCCGGTGCCAGCGAGACCGGGGAAACCGGGGGTTGCTGTTCGCGAGAGAGGCTGTGACGACGAAGAACCAGCCGTCTTTTTGGCGCTGTCGATGCGAGACTTGGCGGCCGTGAACACGTCGATCTTGTCCATTGTGGGGTACTGGGCGCCATCCCAGCACGACGAGAAGCGGACGGTCACTGATCCTTCGATCATGGCCTGCTCGATGCTGCGTTCGTTGAGCACAACGGCGTAGTAACGCGGAACGGACGCCCTGATAAAATTCCCCATTAAATAATTGCAAAAAAGAAACATAGTTTTATTGGAAAGGTACTTACTTGGTCACAAACTCCTGCTCAAACACGGTGATGCGTTGTGGGATGGCACTGGTGTTGCTGTTGCCGAGGAGGACGCGCATGGCCACGATTGCATTTGCATCAGGGTCGGGGAGCTTAATGTTGAGTGCAAAGCCGCTGGGCGAGGTTGCCTTGAGCACCTGATCGTTTGACGTGATTCGCGACTTGATCTGGCTGGGTGAAATGCCGAGATCATCGGACGAGACGAGGATAGACTTGGTCGCACAGTCGAGGAGCTCAAAGATGGTCAATGGGAGCTCACCTGCATCGAACGGGTAAGAAAATTGATGAAAGAAAAAATATTTCGCTTTTTTTGTTTACCATTGGGGGTACTGCTCGCCGCGGATGCTGCTGCAGCAGGAGCAGCCGCGCTTGATGAGGGCCGAGCTACAGCGGGCTTGATGAGAGACTCAGGAAGGACGACCGAGTCACTGTCGTTGACCAACTTGTCGGAAAGGGTAGCAAAGAATATGTCGTCCATCTCTGACTTCATCAGCAGGACCTGCTGCGCAGTTCCTTGTTCCGATCCGACGGGCAACTTGGCCACTGCAAAGGACGTAATGTGAATGTGGTCCTGCAACAACAGCAAATAAATATAATTATTACCATTTTGCTTTTTTTCATTTCATACCTGGAGGCCAATGATCTGTGCCTGGACCTGCGGTGGCGAGAACGAAAACACGACGAGGTGGGGCGCTCGACGCGAATTTGCAATCAAGAGGACAGACGCCCAGGGCTGGCCCTTGACGGCATGCTGATCGACAACAATTTCTTTAAAGTCGTGATACGGAGCGCCATTGTGGAGGCGTCGGAGCGCACCAGGAGCATTGCGCTGCTGCGGAACGACAGCGGCAAACGACTCCTTCAAGGACGTGTGGTCGTCGTTGAGGCGGCCGGCAAACACGTCGCCGTTCTCGTACGCGTAGATTAGGAGCTGCAGCTTGGCGGCGAAGAACACGCTGGCACCTCCGTTGTTGCTCGAGATGCGGTTGGGTGTGGTCGGGCCAGTGGAAGGACGCACGTTCTCGAGGGGTCGTGTGAGAGGTATCTGGCCCTGGTTGCAGCCAGCCTTCAAGTCTGTTTTGTAGGGCACGTTTTAGCAAGCGAAACTGGAGCAATTTCTCGACGTACCCTGAGAGTAGATGATGCCGTCGAGGGTCTGCACAAAGAGGGTCAGATCACTCATCGCTGCCGTCGACTGCTCTGCTGAGGACTCGTGTCGCGCCAGGGTGCACGCCACAACAGCGTTGGAAGGATCGGGCAGCGAGAAAAAGTATGCGGGCGAAATCGTGTCTTGAGCCAGGTCAAAGATCTTGACAAACTTGTTTGTGGCGACGACGACACAGTTGACAGTGTAGGGGACCCACTGGACAGACATGATATGGAAGCTCGAGTGCTCGTGCGACACGTTGAGGTTGTAGCGGTTCAAAATAGCCCCCGTCTCAGAGTGGAGGGAGCAGATCTCGATCTCGCGTGTTCCAGCCTTGGGGAAACAATATTATACTTTTATTGCTAGCTGTACTCGACGTACCACAATCAGATTGGGCGTGTGGGGGTGAAGGACAACCGACATTATGGAAAATGACGTCGTTGCTTTGGGTCCGTCCTGTTTGTTTTTTTCCCTTAGTAAAATAAAACAAAGATTCGGTCGTACAATGGGCAAGGATGCCTGCTTGGACTGCAAGTACGTGGGCAGCGAACATGACATGAGGGTCGTGTCATTAAGTACTGTCACGATAAACTTGTTGGAGCTCGCAAGCCAGTTGTGGCCGAGGATGTGATCCCTTTCCAAGAAGAAGAATTAAGCGTTCAAAAAGCACGTAAAGAACACGCCTGTACTTGAGAAGGTCGTCAATGTCGTCGTCCTCACCGTTCTCGCTTGCGCCTTCGAGGATCCTTAATGCGTCGGCAGAGGATCGTCGCTCGATGGGAGAGTCCACGGGGATGGTAAACAGCTTCTGGTCCGCAAAGGAGACAAACGAGTTTGCCTCGACCACCATCGACTCGGAGCACGTCCAGTTGGCCGCGCTGGCCTCGGCAGTGGCGTTCTTGGCCTTGGCGTTCTGCGACTGCTGCTCCTCCACCTGGGCAATTGATAGGTCCACAAGCTGCCACAAGCGCGCAACGACTGTTTCCAGCGTCTGGTACAGCTTGGCCCATTCCTCTCCAGCCGTATCGATGAAGAGGTGCAGAGACTGGCTAGGGGAGGCTGGGGGCGATCCCGATCGCTCATGTGCGGGTACAGGATCCCTGGTTTTGGCAAAGCATTAGAATAAGAGTTGGAGGATGTTACTGTGCAGTTACCGAGGGGCCAGGCACTGGCAACGACGTCCTGCTCCACAGTCACAGAAAAAGCTGGACATCCGTGCGTACACAATATCGTGGCCTCCGTGGCACACGCGCGCACACACGGTACAACAACCCTCTGAGGAGCTCAAGTTGCACGTGTAGCAATAGTACCAGTGTTGGTTCTAGCAATGCAAACATTAGAGATAGCTAAATAAATAAAAACGCCTCTTCGTACAGAGTAGTCCTTGCCCGTCTTCGCATAGGTGCACAGTTGAGAAAACAGCTTGGACTCGGGGATCTCCTTGGAAGAAGCGAAACTCTCGGCGAATCCGGGTCCCTTGGGGCTCGCAGAGGTGGTTGCAGCCGCAGCATCGGCAAACACTTGTAAAGAAAAAACAAACGAATGAATGAAATTAGGGCAACCCGAAGATTGTGCACGTGGTTACCGTTTGTCCGCGCAAATGGATTGGAGAGATCGAACGCAAAATTGACCTCGGGGAGTCCCCGTTGCGTCGGCTTTGCCAATTTGAGTTCCGTCTTTGCGAGGGCTTCGGTTGCCGATGGGTCACTTGTGCTCGCGAGAGTGATTAGCACGACAAAGGCCTTGACGTTTGCAAGGACGTCTGGCTTCAGGAGGATGTCGTCGCTCTTGATGAGCTCGTCAAACAAGACCACGGCCTGCTTGGCAAAGGGCTCAGAGGCGTCGGCTTGCTCGAGGACGCTTGCGATGATCATCAGGAGGGTCTTGACGGCCGATTGGGTGCCAGCCAGGATCACACTCGTAAGTTTTCCAAAGATGCATTGGTAAATCTTGGTGGACAATTGCGCCGCTTGCGCATACGAGGCTTTGAGTGAAATGAGCTGCTTCAGGAAGGCCGAGAACGGAGGCTCCGTTTTGGCTGGAAATAGTTTTCAACTCCACAGAATATTTTCTTGTTTTACCTCCACCGGCAAGCACATGGCTGACCCATGCGTCGACATCTTCCATGGTGAGCTCACACAGGCAGTCAACCAAAACAGTATTCAGCCTGCAAAGAGGATGACACTGTTGGGAAAAAAAAATTTTTTTTTCTTTTTAAAATTATACGGCTTGGACGGAGCAATGAACGCTGCCAAGGCTTTGAGGGACTGGATCGAGAACGGAGTCGTCTGGAAGAGCTGTGGGAGTTTGACAAAGACAAAGCGCAGGAGTTGCTCGACTTTGGTGCCGTGAGGCAGGACAGCTGCGATCGCCGCTGGCGAGAGAATGGCAGGGTCGCGGTTATACGAGTCTTCCCATGTCGACAGGAGGACCGCTACGCTCGTCTGCAGCGACTTGATTTGGTCTGCAGAGAGGCTTGGAAGTAGAGATTCTAGATGCGCGAGAAGTGCGATTGAATTGTTCACAACGATCATGCTGGAGGCGACCTTGCGATCCTACCGCACCAAATGAATGAATTACTGTACGCTCGCGGGCTTGGCATACCTTTTCCTCTGGAAAGACCTTTGAAATCACCTTGTTGCAAGCGCTGCGTGAAAAGGCAAACGCAACGTTGAGGGAGACCGCAAACAAAGGCTTGGTGGCCTTGTGTGCCTCTGGGGAAGTCGAAGAAAACACGTTGTCCGTGACCTTTGCAGCTTTTGCTGAAAATTCAAAATCGTAAATAAATGCAAAATACTCAAACATAAACATACGCAGCAGGAGCCAGTGCGACCGAGCTACAATAAAACAGATAAATCAGAAATACTTCAAAAAGAGGTTCCACCATACCCGTCAAGAGATTGCCGATTGTGTAGACCCAGTGAAGCACGCTGAGGGCCAGTACATTTACGCTCGACTGCACAAGAACATTTTCCATGTAGAGCCCGTAGATTTCATCGATGTTGTACTTGGCAGGGTCCTTCATTACAATGCAAGTCAATACTTGCCGCAACACAAACGAGCAACATACCACGGAGGACATGGCACTGGCAGCCTCTTGCAATTGAACTTGCCATTCAGCCCCACCATCGGCTGGAAGCACTGTTGAAATGTCGATGCCGGCTGAAACGAGGCCCTTGACAATGCCCACCATGTCGTCATTCAACTTTGTGGATTCGACGAGGAGTTGCCTGCACGCGATGTGATTTTTATTATTAAAAAAAAATTAAAAAAAAAACCCGAAAGGAGACATACAAGTAGGAGTCTTGCAGGGTCTGCAGGATTGCCACGATCGAAGCCAGGGTTTCCGTTGCAAAGACGTGGTCGCCGAGAGCGATCCAATCATCCGCGAGTTCCGCGTCCTTCCTGAGACCAAGAACCGACGAGGCAAAGAGGTTGAGCGCGATTGCTGCCGATCCTAGCCACATGAACGGGAGCCTGCCTTGGGACGGCAAGTACGCGTTCGTAGAGGTTGCACATGCCAAAAGCGACTTCCAGTTGTCCACGGAGATCTTCGACGGGGTCGCGTTGAGGCCCTGCTGAAGGTTGCGCACGGCAAACTGGAGCGATGCATCCAAGGACACGGGATCTTGTGTCACGAATCCAGTGGTCAGCTCGATCGACGAGAGGATACGCTGCGCAGTAAAGTTGGCCTGGAGCAGTAAGGAGATATCCATGACCTCCACAGGGACGACAGCTTTGCTGGCAAACTTTAGAAGCGACAGCACAGCTTCCGCAAGCTTGTTGGCCTCGGCGGCATTCCTAATGGGGGGTGACTTAAAAAGCATATTAAAAAAAAAAAAAAGATGTACAAATGCGCGAGCGTTTGCGTTTCACCGCTGGAATCCTCGAGGTCGGGCAGGAAAGGGGGCGAGCCCGAGCCAGCGTTCACGTTCATGAGGCTCTTTGTTGTGGCCATTTGGAGCTTTTGCTCGATCAGCACTTGCAAGCAGCGGTCGAGGTCTGATGACTGCACCGATGTCAAGGCCGACATGCGCGCTTGGAGTTTGGACGAGAAGTCGCCAGTGTGGCACGCAGCAAAGTCGATCCATTGCAGCAGACGACAGTAGTTGACGAGCCAGCTGTTGAGAGCCTCTGGAGAGGATACGGCAGCAGCTGTTGACTTGGAGGTCACGGAAGCAAGCAGGTCGCTCCACTGCGAGATTGGCGAGGTCGTGCTGGTGCTGTTGGTGATTTCCAGGAAAATGGCAGTGATGAGCAAGTCTTCGCTGACGGCCACGGGATCGGACGCAGCCAGCGAGTGCACGACACTCTGACGGGTCCACGCAGCCACATTCGCAGAGTTCCAGCGCTTGGATTCATCGCCCTCTTGGTTTGTTTCGTCGTCAAAGGCGACGGCGAGGAGGATCAAAAAGCAGATATCTGCACTGGCCGCCGTCGACCAGGCCGAACCATCAACAAAGCCTCGCTTGTGCAGCACTGCCTTGAGCGACGGCTTATTGGCAGAGAAGATCAGCGTCGATGTCCGACGCCACGGTTCGCGCACCGAGTTGACGAGCGTTCCAAACTCTACAGGATCAAAAATATTTTTTAGCCGCAACACTTGATTTTGTACGATTACCTTTCGAGTAGGAGAGCTCGAGGCCACTGAGGCCATCGCCCACGGCAAGCCATGCCTCGACGGCATCTGATGAGAGCACAGCAAAGTTCTTGATAAAGCTGAATACTCGGGCGGCAGCATGCAGGACACGTGTCTGTGAACAATGAGTTTAATCGCGGTTCTTTTTCTTTCTCTTTTCTTTTTTTTTAAAAAATAAAAAAAAATACGAACCGCTTGGGTCTGCGAGAGGCCATGTTGATCGTCCTCGTCGTCCTCGCTGTCGTCCTCTTCTTCCGAGCGTGCTGGCTCACCAAAGAGGCTGAACGCCTCTTCCTCCTCTTCTTGAACAACGGCGTTCTTTCCTCCCGATGCAGCCTCTGGTGCTGAAACAACAGGTCTCGACTGGTCGTTCAGGAGCGTTTCGATGCCCTTGAGCAGTTCGTTGACGACATCGGCCACGCCAAACTGAGCATAGACTGCCGCGAATGACTCGGTCGTCGTTGGCAACGACAGCAGGTCAATCGGCGGCGATACACAATTGATTGTGAAAGTCGCAGAGGTCGTTGTCGCGTGTGGCTTTGTCGCCGGATCTGCATTCAAGAGTGTGGACGCCATTTCCATAAACCTGATCGATTTGCTCGACGAAAAATCTGCAGTTTTTGCGGTGAGGATTTGATTTCGCAGAGCCCATTGAAAGTGCTTTACGTTTGAGATACACTGCCGATAGCAGCAGCATGAGGCGGTCGGCAATGACAGCGAGCTCTGCATTGCCGCGTGAGAGTACGATGAGGAGGTTTGAGGTGATCTAACGATACGCTTTCAGAGACATGCACTTAAAAAGAGAGGGGAGCGGACTTACATCCTCACTGGCTGCAAACGTCGCATCGTCGAGGCACTTTTGAAAGAGAGCATTGACAAAGGTGTTGAGGGACGCGTGGATCGTTTCGTTGCCAAGCGTAGTCGGCGCGGCTGCGGAGAGCAGACAGAGCGTGCTGACGTTGGCCAACGCAGCTCGGTCCAAGAGTGTTTTGGCATCGGGGCTGGATGTGCTGAAGAAGGACGACACAAAGTCTGTGTACGTCCAGATGCACGAAGCAGCCTTGCCTGCAAAATGCTTGCGCCCAGCACCCTCGGCAAAGTGCTGCTGCTGTTGTTGCTTTTGCTGCTTTGCCTGCTGAGTGAGCGCCGCCGTGGTCACAGTGCGCAGGCTTTGCAGTTGCTTGAGGTACTTGTCTGAGGAAGGAAAAAGAAAACACATTACGAGGCGACAAGTGTGCTGGTTTACCTTGAGTGTTGGTCTGGGCGGGCAGTGAGCCGGTGCTGCTCTTGGGCGCGCCCGGAGCGGCCACAGCAACCTTTTTGGCGAGCTCTTCGGGCAGGTTCAGCGCGCCGGCGTTCTCAGAGACGGTGACGCCGTGGTCTTCGTCCACGAGTGCATTGATGCACATCAACACAGCGTCGTTGATCGACGCAGCGGTCCACTCGCCGCCGGTCGCGACAAGCCCATCCGCGTGCGCCTTTGCTTGGTTGTACACAAACACGAGCATCCGCACCAGCTCCTGCAGCAATGTCTCGACCTTGGCACTGTAGTCGTGCGCGTCTGGTACGGTCTTATGAGCTCAGGCGGCGAAAATCACTCGCTCCACGTACCTTTGCTTGTGACAACCAGGTCGAGCACCGACCGCGTGGCTTGAACTGTGAAGCGTGCCACAAACGCAACTTCCCCTGGCGTCAGAGCCTCCTTGCACCTGCTCACGCTGCACAGCAATGGGCAAATGGTTACGGATCCTCCCGTCCCTGCTGGCGTACCTGACAAAGGCTCCTGTCAACACGGCCACTCGTTGGGCGTACGTCGCCTTTGCCGCCTTGCCGAGGCGCAAGATCCTGCACGCGGCCGCCAGTGGCATGGCCGCAGCGTCGCTGAGCTCGGCCGCAAAGTCCTCCTCGGCGATGGCAAAGAGGTCCTGCAGCGTCCATTAGTTGTCAGCGTTCCGTTTTGGCAATCATCAGGGCGAAACCAAGAGAAAGGAGGCCAGGAAGAGGTGACCATGCCAGAGAGCATGGGTAGTGGGAGGGGAGGGGGGAGGCTAGCAGAGCGGACAGGGCCCGAGGAGGTGGCTGGCTTACCAAGGCGCCCAAGACGTCGTCGACGTCAGCCCTCGTCGTCGCGTCGTCGTCGGCCATTTTAGGTGTGCGGTCCAAATGGCAGAACGCGAACTCAAACGTGCCAGGAAGGCCACGCCCGTGCCTGCTACCATTGCCGCCGAGGCCAGTGGCGGAGGCGAGGGCAGTAGCAGCAGCAACGGTGGTGGTGGAAGCGGGAGCGACAAGCAGGAGAGCGTGCTGCAGCAGCTGCGTTTGCGAAGGATCGTCAAGGAGAACCATGGCAAGGACGTCGTGCAGGTATCCCTTTTGTCTGTGCGTTCCGTTTAGTGTGCGCGTGCGTCCGCTAGGTCGCGTTCGACTTGGAGGAGGGCGGGACGTCGATGGAAAACATGGTCGCGACGATTGGAGGCACGCAGCTCAACGTGTACGACAACGAGCACGGCGGGGACCACCTCGACCTCGTGTCGCACTATGTCCACACCGAGGTAATGCCTGCTATTGGGGAAGTGGCACTGACGGTGCCACCAGGAACTGCTCTCGGTCGCGTGGGTCCACACGACCGCGGACGTGCTGCTGGCGTTGGGATGTGCCGATGGCAGCGTTGTGCTCGTGAGCGTAACGCGCTCCAGGGTCGAGCGCGTGTTTGAGGATGCGCACAAGGGAGGGGTCACAGAGGTCGTCGCGGGGAGAGGGCCGAGCAGCGGCATGGTCTGGTCCACCGGCCGCGATGACACGATCAAGTGCTGGAGCACAGCCGATTTGGCGACCGCAGCACCGGCACCGGTCTTGCAGCTCGCAGCCAAGGGACATACAACGCTGTGCCTTGCCGCGAACGGCGCACTGCTCGTGTCGGCGTCGGGCACGGAGATCGTCGCTTGGAAGATTGCAGAAAGTCTTGTCGAGACCGAGAAGAAGGGCAAGCCCCTGGATCGCAAGTCTGGCGGTCATGTTGGTACCGCATGAATTGATTTTCCTATTTTTTAAGGGAAAAAATGCGCAGACAAAGTCGTATGCTCGGGCTCGTCGATCGTGGTCAAGATGCTAAACGGCAAGTTTGAGGTGTTTGACGCGTCGTCGCTCCTGTCGACGTCCACTTTTGTCGTCAAGGGCAGCTTTGGCCAAGTCAGCAGCCGATTCGACATCTCCTCGGACCACCGCTTCCTCTGCGTCGGCGACAACGACGGCGTTGTGCACATTGTCAGTCTTGCTTCCACAAAAGTACAGTATGAAGCAGCAAAGATTTATCAACTCAATGTTGATTCTAGAGCATCGCACAAGTGACGCACAAACGATTGACAAAGCCCATCCGAGCATGCGTGTTTTCGCAAAACATGCGCAACGTCCTTCTGTCTGGCTCGGATGCGCTGATCTGGCGGTACGACTACATTGACGCAGAGACCCTGGCCGAGTGGGCCACGTTCCGCAAGGAGAAGGAAAAGACCTCGGCCGCTTCCGCGTCGGCCTCATCCGTGGCGGCAGATGATGAATAATAAAAACATGTTTCGCTTTGTTCTGTGGGACCAGACCTAATCGAGGCGCGATTGTACAGATGGAATTGAAAAGAAAACGCGGCTCGCTCACTGGGTTGCCCACATAATAAAATGGACGTGCTCTTCGCGACATCCAAAGGCGGCGGCCTGCCGTTGTACGCGTCCGGGCTTGAAAAGGTGCGTGAGCCCGTCTATACGCACTCACTCACGCGTGCGCCACAACTCGAAACTATGAAAAATAAAAACACAGGACAAGACGGCCACGTCCCTCGTGCAGGTCGTGCACAACTTTGTGCGCACAATCATCAACAGCAAGTCCACGCGCAACATCTTTTTCTTCCTGCTGCTCAACGTGAGCTTTGCCTTTGTCGAGGTACGTGTGTTTTTGCTCGGGCTCGGGCTCGTTGTTGCTGTCCCTGCTCCCCTTGGACTAATTGGCGTCCTCTGGGTAGATCCTTTACGGGTTCTGGTCCAACTCGCTGGGTCTCATTGGCGATGGCGTGCACATGTGCTTTGACTCGTCGGCCATCATCTTTGGGCTGATCGCGTCCGTCGTGACCAAGTGGCCGGCCAACAGCTCGTTCTCGTACGGCTACGGCAGGGTGGAGACGTTTGCGGCGTTCATCAACACGGCCGCACTCGCGTACGCCTCCATCCACATCTTTCTCGAGGCAGTCGAGAGGCTGTACGAGCCGCCGGAAATCGACACGGACCAGCTCCTGGTCGTGTCCTTCCTCGGCTTTATCGTCAACATGTTGGGCATCTTTGCCTTTGAACACGGAGGACACGGGCACTCGCACGGCGGTGGCAGCAGCAGCAGCCACGGTATCTACCCTCATGTGAAGCGGTCCTTTTTCACCGCTCCCAAACAGATAGCCAGTGCAGCTACGACCACCATGGCGGACACAGCAACGGACACGATCACCACGGGCACTCGCACTCGAGTGGCGGTGGCAGCGACAGCAGCTCCAGCCCACTGATGCAGGGCATGTTTTTGCACGTACTCGCTGACACGCTCGGTTCGGTTGCTGTGATCATCTCTGCACTCTGCATTCGGTACCTTGGCTGGACATACGCCGACCCTGTTTGCTCGGTAAGTTTTTTTGGTTTTTTTTTTTCCCCATTACCTTGCTATACTAACGGCGCGTGCAGCTATTCCTGGCGATCATCATCTTTGGATCGATCCTCCCCCTGCTGAGGGACTCTACGCTCGTGTTGTTGCAACGGACACCCAAGGCACTGGACGGCAAACTCAACGCGTCACTGCAAGAGGTACTCACGTTTTGTTTGTTTTCCCCTTCCTTATCGATCCATTGGCACATTGTGTAGGTTCTCAATGTCCCTGGCGTCACCAGTTTCTCCGAGCCGCATTTCTGGGAGCAATCACAGGAAAAGCTTGTTGGAACGCTTCGGGTACAGGTCGCCGAGGAAGTGAACGAGCAAAAGGTCCGCGTGCAAGTGTCCAAAATATTCCATCAGATCGGCGTCAAAAATTTTGTCACGCAGATAGAAAAGGTTTCCACAAAGATGTGAAAATCGCTTTCGCCTTAGAGTTGTAATTTTGCGTGAAAGATGCTTTTCATCCATTTTCGAATGTTATGATTATTTTCTGGCATTAATCAGAGGAGGCGGAGACGCCGAGGTCTCCCGCGACTGCCATGGCGAGGGCTTGTGCGAGAGTGGTGGCATCCACTTGGGGAGCTTTGTGTGCGCCGCCGACATCAAAGTCGTCTTCGAGCTCTAGCAGTGCGTTGGAGGACGATTGAGCCGCCCCTTGAGACGTCGCTGCAGACGCAGTCGCAGCTGCAGCGGAAGGATGGGATCGGTGGATGAGGTCGTCATCCAAGTCGTCGTCATCGTCGTCATCCAAGTCGTCCATGTCGTCGCCCTCGCCATCACCCTCAGGCTCGACTTCTTTAAAGAGCCTCGGTGCAGCTGCACCGTCCACATCCATCGCCGTTGAAGTCGATGCAGTGGAGGGCCCTGCCATTGACTCGTCATCGTCATCGCTGGCCACCTGCTCGATGCGTGGCCTTTTTCTCCTAAAATGCACCTGTTTTCGCAGTTCCTCCTCCTAGAAAAATAAAAAAATACATATCAACACTTCTTCCAAAGCACGCCGAAGCGTTGCACCTCTTCAGCAGTGAACCAGGTCGCTTTGCCACGGTCCTCGGGTGAAAAGACGTACAGCGTCGGGTACTCGATCACAGTGAGGCCTGCGAGGGCCGCCTGCAGCTTGCTCGCGTACGCAAGCGCAATAAAACGGTCCGCGTTTGCCGGTCGAAACGGCACCTTGTAGGCCACGACGAGCTGCCCGAGGTCCTGACGATGCCTCAAGAAAGACTCGGGCAGTTTGTGCCGCCCTTGTGTGGCCATGATGCTTGTGATGGCCGTCTCGAGGATCTGCGCAATCGTCCCCGCGTCCGACTGCTTTTCAAGCTCGACAGCGATCGGCGTGCCGTGGAACAACACGTCCACCTTCCACAGGATGCTGTTTGACTTGAAATGGTGCATCGACGTGTTGCACGTGTGGCGCTTCATCCCGTCCGACATGAACCGCAGGTTGACATCACGGTGCCGCGCCTGCTGCAACAGCTTTTTGTATCGCACAGGCAGGCTGGCTAACGCACGTTGCGGCTCCGCGCCACCGCCACCGCCACCGCCGCTGCCGCCTTGGAGGTGGTGTCCCTTGCGTAGTCGTGATGGCTTGGGGATGTCCTTTTGCGACTTGGTCGACCGCTTCTCCACCTCGCCGAGGAACGAGATGTCTTATCATAATTTACTTTGAGTCCAGTTCGTAATAATGCGGTCTTCGTTCGTTACCCGACCACATGTTTTCATCGGTAAAGTTGTTGAGCGCAACGAAATCGCTCCGCTTGCGCCTGCCATCGCAGTCCCTCGCCAGCTTGTGCGCCCTCACGCACTCGACGCTGCACGTCTTGACGAAGCAGCCCGGACAACAGTACTGACGACGCTCCATCCAGTTACACCAAACATGACGGCATCTGCCGCTTACCTTTGATGGCTCCTTCCGGCACTGCTCGCACACTACTGGTGTGGGTGCGGCAGGCGCGCCATGCGGCGCATCATCGTCAGGCGCGTCGCTTCCCTCGACCGCCAAGGGCCACGTGGTTGATTCCATTTTGCAAAGTGCACACCATGGGGTGACCAAATCAAGAGGCAGACTTGGACACAGAAACACGAAAAACGAAAAGAAACCCAAGCTGCATAGCACGCTGCAGTAATGATTCTCTCACAATCGATTGTGCGCTAAACAAAAAAAAAATTTATTTTTTTTTCTTTTCGCTGTTAATAAATTTCAAAATTCAGAGAGCCAGATGGACGCCGAGGGCAACGAGGGAACTGGCGGTGATGCTGACGGCGGTTGCAATGTTTCGGGGGATGCCGAGTTCGTACGCGAGCTTGGAATAGACCGTGAGGGAGGCGTAAAAGGCGGTGCAAAAGACCCAGATGTGGAGGAACGAGTCGGCGTAGTAGGGCGCGAGGACGAGCGAGAGCGTGCCGCCGATCGAGGTGAGGACCCAGATGATGCTGAAATGCTTGAGCAAGCTGTTGACGACGTTGGGCATGTTGAAATTGACAACGAGGACACCGATCAGGCCTCCGATCATCGACGTGAAGAACTTGCCAAAGTTGCGCGTCGATCTGGCAATCTCGAGCCCAGTGTTGCCACCGTAAAAGTCCTGTTGTTGGGTGTAGTAGCCGCTGGGAAAGTCGGCATTGCCGTCGTCGATCAAGGGAAGGCCGGCAGAGCACATGGCCTCGTTCAAAAGCTGGTTTACCAATTTCTGGTGGCAGTGCACTTGCGTCTCGAATTGCGAGCCTAGCAGTGGAGTCATGCGCTGCAGGCAGTCTGTAAAGTCGGCGATCGCTTGGCTGTTTGAGCTCTCTATCCATCGTTTTTTTGATTAAAAAGATATATGAATGAAAAATAATAATCGCACCTGTGCTCAGGATCGGAGCCGATGACAAACGGCCCGGCGCTACCGTTGACGGAGAGGTCCACGGCCACGACAGCCAGCCCATGGAGACGATCGGCGTAAGCAACAGCGCCAACAGGACGACGCCCAACACGACAATCACGTTGTACCACTCTTTGATCTGCCGCACCTCGACCGCGTCGACACTTCCAAGGACATTTGGGCCCGTGCCGACAGAGAGTATTTCTTCTGTGTCGCTGTGGGGCACGACCTCGCCGTCGTACAGCGCCGTCGCAATGTTCTGGCAACAACATGAAACAAATTTCAAATTTTTGTGAAACAAAAAAAAAACAAAACCTTTGCTCGTTCGGCTGTTCCAAACGAACTGGGCGCCGAGCGCGTCTCGCCGCCGACGGTGGTCGCTGGCGGCTGGTTCTTTGTGCCGCCGCCGTGATGTTCGCCACTGTGGTGGTGGTGGTGATGGTGGTGGTGGTGCTGCTGTTGCTCTTGCGCTTTGGCAGCCGCTGTTTCAAACCTGAATGGGCTTGCCGCTTGGCTGGTGCTTTCGCCGTGCGTCGCAAACGAGACGCTGGGAGGTGCGCTTCGAAGAACGGCTGTCTGACTGCCGCCGCTTCCCTCTGCTGCGCTGACAGCGGCGGCCATGTCCAGTTTGGGCAGGTGCTCGTCGCGGTCGTCGATAATTGGGGGCATGCTGCGTGTGTGTGTGTTTTGGTGTTTTCTATTGAGAGGTCGTTCAGCCCATCGCGGCGACCGCGCAGCAAACGCAAACACGCACAAGCAACCTCACTGAACTGAAACGTCTTTTTAAACACACAAAAGGTTTTCGCCGCGCGTCATCGTTACGCTCCAGTTACCGCCGAGCGAGTGGGTGGACCAACGGATTGCGATCATGGCCGAACCGTCGAGCAGCGTGGACCCGTCGTCGCCGCTGTCTTTCTCCCAGTTCCTCGAACGCAAGGAGGAGGCGCAAGGAGGGCCGCTTAGTAGCCACCAGATCGATCTGCTCGACTCGTTCATCGCCAAAGTCAAAGGTGCTGTAGCTCGTCTTCTGGGGGAAAGGAGACTGTAACACCCCCCCCCCCCCCCCCCTTTAAAATTATAAAAAACAGCATTGGACACGTACAAGGAACTCAAGCTACCGTCCGAAGACCTTCTCGCACGTTTCCTCTTTGCCGCGAAATGGAATATGGACCGAGCGGGCGAACGTTTTGAGAGGGTGCGTTTCAGGTTGTTTCGAGTGCAATTCTGACTCGTCTCCCCTGCCAGTACCACGGCAAGTTTGGCGCCAGGGAGCCATTCATGATAGAGGACGTGCTCGATCTCTTTCAAACGCAGGTGCTGTATATGCCCGGGTCACGCTGTCGGTAGGATCCTAATGACGAATCTCAGCTGTAACTGCTGAATAACGATGCACAGGGACAACGGCGAGTTGATCGTTTTCAATGCAAGGCTACACGACGTGGACACGTCTTTCTTCAGCTACCTCGATCTCTTTGTCTATCTTGCGGTACCGTTTTTGTCTTCTAATCAAATCATGGTAGAAATAAAAAAATAAATAAAAACACCGTTTTCTAGGACGTGGCGATGCAGAGCAGGCAGACGCAACAGCACGGGTTTACGCTCATTATAAACATGGCCCAGAGCACCTGGAAATCGTTTGACCTACGGCTGCTGAACAAGTTTGCTGCCGAGCTTCAGGTTTGTGTTTGGATCGTGCATTCGTTCATAAAAATCAAACATGGTTGAATGCATGAATAGCTCCATTTCCCCGCCCGGCTGCGCCATGTCTACATTGTGGATGCGCCCGTCTGGACGTCGCTGATCGTGGCCGGAATGAAGCCGTTCATGACTGCCAAGCTCGCAGGCAAGATCCACACTGTCGACCGCAGCACCCTGCACTTTTACGTCGCCGTCGAAAACATGCCTGACGAGCTCGGTGGCACGCTGCCCGTCGATTTTCAGCAGTTTGTGGAGAAGCGCAAGCGAGCCGAGGCCGCCGAAAAGGTACGCCTCTTTTGCTCTTGGAAGACTGCCTCTCTAAACGGGATTTGCCATCACCAGGTACCAGGTAGGAGAGGCGGCTTTCTCGTGCTCAAGGGACCCGCCGAAAAGGCATGGCGACGACGGTGGGTCGTCCTGCACAACAATTTCCTGTTTGTGTACCGGTCGACGGACGAGCAGTTCCCGCTCAAGGTCGTGGACCTGCAAACGTGCACCTCGGTCGCCGCCAGCTCCGAGGACGACAAGCCGTTTGGGTTCAAGGTCGTGCTCGACAACCAGGCCCTTTTTTTCCACGCCGAGACCGAGGCGTCGCTCAACCAGTGGTTGATCGCCCTCAATGGCTTTATCAGGCAGGACCTGTATCGCCGCGAGCAAGAGCGGCTCAAGGTCGAGAGCGAGCGCGAGCGTGAAAAGCTGCTGCTGGTACGTTCGTTTGTCGTTGGACACAGTATGCAATAGAATCGCCACAGGAAACACTCAGGCGAGAACGCGAGGAGGCCCTCGAAGCGAAACGACTGGCAGATTCTGAACGCAAGCGCCGTCAGGAGGAGGAGGATCGGTACTCGTTATTTGTTACAGATATTTTTTTTTAATTTTATACGTACCAGGATACGGCAAGAAAGAGAGGATCTATTGCGCCAATTGCATCAAAAGCGGACCAATATTGTGCAGGAGCTGATCTGGACGGAACAGACCTACGTCGAAACGTTGCGAATGATAACCGATGTCTACATCAAACCGCTTCGGGCCACTATCGAAATCAACAAGCCGATCGTGAGCGACCTGCAGATGAAGATGCTCTTCCCCGAGATTGCGGCCATCCTCAACGTCAACACTGCACTTTTGGCAGACCTGGAGGAGCGATTCGGTGCGTGGTCTCGCACAAGCCTCATCGGCGACATCTTCCTGCGAATGACCGAGTCGATGAGAATCTACATTGGCCTTGTCAACAACTACAACACGGCCATCGAGACCATCAACAAGGTCCAGAACGAGGTCGCTGCGTTCAGATCGTTCCTGGCCGAGTGCTCCAAACGGCCAGAGACGCGATCCATCGGACTGACGGAGCACCTGCTCACCCCCATCCAGCGCATCCCTCGCTATGTCATGATCCTCGATAGTACGCACATGGAAAATATATTTTCGTTAAATTCGTCACTACTTTTACCTGTCAGACCTGCTCAAGAACACCGACAGCGAGCACGACGACTTTGAAAACATCAAGCAGGCCCTAGCGCAGATGCGCGAGACGGCCGACTACATCAACGAGATGAAGCGCAAGGCAGACTCGCGCCTGCGTGTTGTCGAGGTGCTGGACGAGCTCAAGGGTGTCCCCAACGATTTCGTACGTGCAGGACACCCTCTAAAAGTTTTTTTAAAAAAAAATTATTATTACGACGGTTGAAGGAACTGATCGCTCCACATCGTCTGTTTGTGAGCGAGCTCGAGGCCAACGAGCTCGAAGTCGAGCAGACGCCTTCCAATAGCAGCGACGACACGTGGCAGAATGCCAAAGTCCTCCGATCCCCAGCAGCCAAACTGCGGATCCGACGAGTGCTCAGGTAATACCAAATCGAGCTATTTTAAACGATGCTCAATTTTTTCTCTAGGTTGTACCTCTTTTCAGACATCCTCCTTGTGGCCAAGATGAACGGGGCTAAAAGGGCCGATGCACCTCAAGCTGGACCAAAACGATCGGGTGACATCCGCTACAAGACACGCGAAAAGATCCAGAAGGTCAAAGTGCTCGCGTTCCCCGATGTCGACACCGCTGCCAACAACTGGACCGGGCTCATGCAGGTGCACGTCGGCGAGCGCAAGTTCCTTCTGCAGGCGTGGTCCGCTAAGGCGCGCGACGACTTTACTGCGTCCTTCGAGGTGATTAACCCGCTGAGCAAGCTCATCCGATCGGCAGGAGCGCTGAGCCCGCAACTTTGATTTAACGACGACGAAAAAAATTTAGGGTACTTTGAATCTGATGCACCAGTAATTTTTGAAATTGTAGTAGCTACCTTTTGAAAACGATACACAAATGTTTGCGCTGTTTCAGGACTCAAAAGAGGACTTGCTTGCCGGACGCTCTGTTTAGGGGGCACACTTAAAAAAGATGGGGCGACTGGAGAACACCGAGGCACGCAGCTAACCTCTGGCCTGTACTGACGCCCCCCTCCCTCTAGTTTATCGTGCAGCTGGGCAAGCTGTTCGACCGGACAAAGAGCAAGGGCTCAGTGTTTATTACGTCCAAGAAAGGTATGAAGAGCGCCCTGTTTGAGCTGACAAGGGGCTGATCGTGTGTGTGTTCGTGGCAGCGGTCGAGTTTGTCAAGAAGGCAGATCGGCCCGAGGTTGGGGCGCCCAAGGTCAAGCCGGCGGCGCCTGGCGCTGTCCTTGTGCGCGCAGTCGCGGGGAGCGTCAAGCTGTCCACAGTGGTACCGCGGTCGTCATTTTTTTTTTTTTTTCCCAAATGCACCGGCATTGATTCTCTTCGAACAGGTGCCCCAAGCAGACGTGTTCAAGTTCCACGTAGCCTACATGGGCGTGGTGAAGCAGCACATGACAACACTGAAGAAGAAGGAGCGGAAACCACGGTCGGAGCAGAAGAAGAACAAAAAGGCGGCGGCAGCGGCGGCAGGAAGCAGCAGTGGAAGCACAGACAACCTCAAGAGCCCCAAGAGTCCGACAGTAGCCAAGTGATTCAGCGGGACGCTGTGAGTTTGTTCTGATGCTATATAAAATAAAAAATTTTTCATGTGGAAGGCCTTTGATGTGTCAAAACAGAAATATATTCCTATCCGTGTATGCGAGATAATTTGAAGCTTGATGGGATGGGCCGGCTACATGATCGAGCAGCACTGGTTTTGCTTTTTGGCTTCTTGGTAAAACTTTTTGGAGCTAAAGCTGAGGTCATTGGACTTGGCGACAAGGTCGTCGAGTTTTTCCCCGCGTTGGAGAAGTTGGTCCATTGTGTTGATCTAAGGGCAGACAGAGAGATTGGTGCCAAGCGAGTCTTTATCCCAGGCCTACCAGCACTTCCTTGGTTTCGTCGAGGTCCTTTTGCACCTTGGTGATGGTATCGGCCGTCTCGGGGTTCTGATACTTGGTCAAGTACACCTTCAGCTCGGTCAGTGGAGTCGCGGCAGCTGTCTTCCATGCGTTTTGCGGGTACCTATCAACAACACGGACATAAACACAGGTCACGGTGCGAAATAACATACTGCTTCACAAAGTCGTCCAGCACCTTGGATAGCAACGAAATGGCCACTCTACGTAAACATCGAGCGTCAAGTGTGATTCCTCGACCGTACATACCGTGTGTGGTATTCGCTGTCCGTGACTGCGACCGCGGCGAGACCATCGACACGGCTGTAGGCGTGTGCCACGTACACTGTTGCAAGCACGTTCAGCAGCCTCAAACAGTACATTGCACACAAGTCGTACCGTCTTGCTTGACACTCTGTCGCACACCAGGGTCTGTTCGCTCTGCAATGGTCTTGGACATGAACGTGATAAACTCGAGCACACTGGCACGTGCATTGCACGGTTAAAAGACACATCGGCGTCACTCGACAGCTACGTACTTGGCGCGGGTAAAGTAGTTGAACGAGGTCAAGTCAGACTCCATCGTCAGCAGCTTGCCGGCGCTGCGGTCGGTGACGTTGACGACCGCGATCGAGTAGAGCTTCATCGCCTTGCTTTTGGCAGTACGGCTGGCGACACGCGGGGGTGGTGGACACGCGGGGGTGGTGGTGTGTCCTAAAGGAAAGCAGAGGTCAACAATCACTGTGCCACGCAACACACACACAAAGCACAAGAGGTCAAAAGAGGGGGGAGGGGGGGGACAAATAAAAATGCCTGACCAGCCGCGTCTTAAATACATCACGGTCCCGTTTGCCACGTCGTCACGCATGAAAACGGGATTTGGGGCAGGCTCCTGCCTGGTTCTGGCTGCGTCACAACGACCATGACTCTCAGGGAGCCAAACTTCAAAACTGGTTTTTCAGTGCGGCGCGTGGAGTTGCTGGCAAGGGGCGCGTGGGCGCGTGGGCTGCGGCAGGGCTGCGTGGGCACGTCTGGCTGCCGTGCGCCTGTGTGTCGGCCAGTCTGTGCAAGGTCCACTGGTGAGCAGTCGGTTGAATCTCGCAGTGACGGTGCGCCCAGGTGCGCCTGTTGTTTTTTTTTTTTTAGCGCAGTCGCGAACTTTCAAAAGGGAAGTCACGGTTGACCGTTGCCTCTGCGCGTGCGTGTGTGTGTGTGTGTGCTTGCATGTGTGTGCTTGCGCGCGTGTGTGTGTGCTCTGCCTTCTTTCCCCTTTTTGTCTCTGTTGGCACGGTCCGCCTTGGTTCACTCACATTTTTATTCACGCGTGCAGCCATGTCGTTCATTGTCAAGATCCTCGACTTTTTGGGGCTCAAGATCCCTCAGGTGTACGACAAGGAGGAGGACCACTGGCAGTCGCTCTGGCGCTGCTCATTGGCAGAGTTCTTTGGCACGCTCATCTTTGTGTTCCTGGGCACGGCCTCGGTAACATCGGCTGTCAACTCGGCGCCCACCAACGGCGACGCGTACGACCAGGCCGCGTTCGTCATGTCGGTCGCATTCGCGCACGGCTTTGCCATTGCCATCAGCATCTATTCGATTGGTGAGATTTCCGGAGGTACGCACAAAGCTCAAAACCATGAATGTACGCTGGGACGACTAAAACTGCACCGCTTTTGTGTTGTTTGCACAGGAAACATCAACCCCGCAGTCACCTGGGCCCTGACCATCACACGCAAGATCTCGATCGTGCGCGGTCTCTGCTACGTCATCTCGCAGCTCGTCGGCGCCATCCTCGCCTCGCTTGTCCTCAAGAGCCTGCTCCCGGCCACGATCGAGGCACGCGACGGCCTCGGCTGCCACGGACTCCACTCGGCCATCACCTCGAGCACCGGCCTCCAGTTTGAGATTACCCTCACGTTCATCTTCATCTTTATCGTCTTCTCCACCGCCATCTCGCCCTTTGTCGGCAAGATGGCCCCCGTCAGCGGTGCCGAATACGGTCCCGGCAAGCTCACCCCCCTCGTCCTCGGCCTCACCATCCTCGTCCTCCACCTCGTCGGCGTCCCATTCACCGGCGCCTCGATGAACCCTGCCCGCTCGTTCGGCCCCGCCGTCGTCGCCGGCTGCTGGACCGACCACTGGATCTACTGGGTCGGCCCCATCATTGGCTCGACCTCGGCCGCCATTATCGCACACATCTTCTTCCTGTCCAAGCCCGAGGACGTCGCCAAGGTCTTTGCGGGCACACGTGGCGACCAGAGCCTCGCCCAGTCACACAACAAGGCCGCCGGGGCCATTGTCTCCCCACACGACTCGAGCTACGCACCCGCCGCGAGCGACGCGGCTGCCGGTGCAGGTGGCAACCCCTACATCCAACAACTTGACGACGAATAATAATTTTTTTTTTTCCTCCTTTTCCTCCCCACCTCCCTCCCTCTCTCTACTACTACTTTCCCTTTCCATGTCGTCCGTCCTTGCTTTCTTTAGATTGTAGCCTTAAATCTTTAGTCTCTTCTTGTCGTTTGAATCAAAGCAAGGACTCACTTTTTCGAGACACAAACAAGGCGGGATGAGCTTGGTTGCGTACGGCACGTCCTCGGACGACGACGACGAGGAGGAGGAGGACACCAACGCCCCCTCTGCCCCTGCACCTGCTGCCCTCAGGCCCGCCAGCGCCCAGCCGCAGCAGAAGCCGCCTTCGCGCCCTGCCTCGCTCGTGTCCTACAACGACCACGACGACCACGACGACGACGACGAAGGCAGCGCTGCAACGGACAAGGCAAACAGTGGACACACAGCACCAGCACCAGCACCAGCAGCACCAGTGGCAGTGAAGACGAGTCGTGTTACGTTTGCCCCGTCGCCGTCATCGTCGATGGGTGTAGTACGACGCGCGCCAAGTGCTGCACCAGCGACTACAGCGACTGGGTCGGGGCTGCGCAACGTGACGACGATGCAAGACCTGAGTAGCGAGAGCTATGCGCCTTCTGCAGCGGATGGGGGGCAGTCAGAGCCGCCAGGGACGACTCTGTACGTTCTTGGCTGCTATTTCCTCTCTCTTACTGTAGCACAAAACAGAAGCTCCCGGGAGATCATGCTCACGGTTCTGCCTGCGATCGACGCGGTCGAGTTGCCGCCCGAAACGACCAAGTTTTTCACCGAGGACGAACTGGTACTGTCGTGCTTTTTGTTGGTGCGACTGACGCTTGTCTCGCTGCTCTCCGTGCAGAAACAAATACCGCTGTATGCAAAGAAGGCGTCCAACAAGTCGGTCATGGAGTACTTGCAGGGCCTCAAGAGCTTCCGCAATCCAAAGATCTATGAAAAGCTGATCGAGCTGTACGAGCTCGACGAGTTTGGCTCCAACTATCCACAGACCTCTTCAAAGAAAGGAGTGAAAAGGGTGCCCGACGGCACCCACTATGAGGAGCTCGCCGAGCTGCAAAAGAAGCGGACAGAGCAACGAGAACGCGAACGGCTCACACGACCTCGCACCGAGATCAGCTTTGTGTCGTCGTCCTCCTCCTCAACCTCATCGGTCACAAATGCATCCACGCCGCCACCTGCCGTTGCTCCACCACCATCCGTGCCTATCGCGGCCCCAGCACCATCCGTCACGGCTGAAGCGGCCATCGCAGCAGCACGAGCTGTTGCGGAGCGCGCCCTCGCCGCTCAGAGGGCCCAAAGAGCATCCGAAGACGCCAAATCGAACAAACGGCAACGCATTTAAGTAGACCAGGCTAGGCTTTTTAGACTTGCGGTGACCATTTTCCCATTTACTATAAAAAAAAAGAACAAATGTACAATTCAGAAACAAAGAGAAAAAA
>Ga0302233_10000612_pt1 | contig 28519 bp, 43 predicted proteins | sample II_Palsa_N3_1_FD_193516 | JGI IMG/M metagenome (GOLD analysis project Ga0302233, IMG submission 193516) | Peat permafrost microbial communities from Stordalen Mire near Abisko, Sweden - II_Palsa_N3_1 | ecosystem: Environmental > Terrestrial > Soil > Palsa > Peat permafrost | place: Sweden... | reverse complement strand
CCTCATCGACCAGAAGGAGGTCAAGTCGGGCAAGCTCGAGGACCACTGGTACTCTTTTTTTTCCTTCTTCTTTGGGTCCTTTTCGGCTTGCATTCTCGTCTGATTTTCTGTGTAAAGGGACTTCCTTCCCGCGAAGCAGATCAAGGATCCCAATCAGTCCAAGCCCGCTGATTGGGACGACCGCGCCAAGATCAACGACCCGACTGACATCAAGCCCGCCGACTGGGACAACGAACCCGCCAGCATTGCCGATCCCGAGGCCACCAAGCCCGAGGACTGGGATGATGACATGGACGGCGAGTGGGAGGCCCCCCAGATCCCCAACCCCGAGTACAAGGGCGAGTGGGCCCCCAAGAAGATTGGTATCGTCCCCAAAAAATAAAAAATAAAATCTTTTATAAATTCTCAATCAAAAATTATTATCATAGACAACCCCGCCTACAAGGGCTCGTGGGTCCACCCCCTGATTGACAACCCCGAGTACGTCGCCGACAGCAACATCTACCTGTACAAGAACATTGGTGCCGTTGGTTTCGATCTCTGGCAGGTACGCGCGTCCGTGGCTAATGAACGTAATTAATACTGTTCCTGTTAACAAAGGTCAAGGCTGGAACCATCTTTGACAACATCATCGTCACCAACTCGCTCGATGAGGCTAAGGCCTTCTACCAGGAGACCACTGGCGCCACCATTGCCGGCGAGAAGGCAGCGCGCAAGGCCCATGAGGATGAGGCCGCCGCCAAGGCTGCCGAAGAGGCCAAGGCCAAGGAGGCTGACCTCGACGACGACTTTGATGAGGAGGATGAGCACGCCGGCCACAACCACGAGAAGGACGAGCTCTAAAGAGTTCAGCACACATGAACAAGACAAAAAAAAAAATACGCAAGCACACTGTTTTTTTCATCTCTTTTTTTTTCAAAAGCAGGGTCTCTGTGTCTTGTTTTTTTTTCTTGTTTTCTTTACAACGTAGACTGAACCATCAATACCCCCGAGTGCACAATTGATGAGAATTTACATCTCTAATCATGCACATTCAACCGCATCTTTTCTTCTCTCCTCATCTGTTGGGCACCCTAGGTTAATTACAAATCATGGTGCTTTGCAAATACGGCGCCTCGTGCCGCTTTGGCGACAAGTGCAAATTCGAACACGCTGTCCCATCGAGACCACTGATCCAGGCGTCGGGGGGGTTCAGTGTGCCGTCTGCCAGTGGACCGGTCCCCGGGATGTTTTCGCAGCAGGCTCTTTTGGGACCACGGCCGGGAATGTTTGCTCCTCCCGCTCCAGGGATGTTTGCCCCACCGCAACAGCAGCAACCGTCCGGGTGGAAAGCAAGCCCCCATCCACATCTGCCAGATGTGTCGTCTCATCCACCGGTTGGTCTCTTTGCAAAGAGCAATCTCAACAGCTCGCCGTTTGCCTCCTCCACTGGTCCCAGTCAGTCTGGATTCGGTCGTGGCCCGTCTGTCTTTGGAGGTTCTGGTACTTTGTTTACTGCTGCTCCTACGCCTCAGGCATCGACCGCGAGCGCCTTTGGCGGAGGCGGTGGGTGGCTCGGCAGCGCTGCATCGCCCCCACAGCAGCCAGCATTCCAACAACTTCAACCCTCGCCATTTGCCCCATCATCCTTTGCGTCCCAGCCACCTCAACAAGCACAACCATTCTTTGCACAGCAAGCACCGTCTCGGCAGCCTCAGCCGCTCTTCCCTCCACAAGCCCCCAGCCAACAACAGCAGCCAATCTCGTTCATGGGCGATCATCAACGGCCTTCTCCGTTCTCGTTTATCGGAGGTGTGTCAACTAACCAGCCACTGTTCGCTCCTACTCAGCCAGCTGCACCTGCATTTACGGGATTCAAGGTCCCGTCCGTGGCTCCATCTGCGCCGCCCGTGACCATGGCAGACATGTCACTCACACACTCCATCGACGAGCTCTCGGAATCGGACAAGGAGGCTTTTCGAGCGGACGAGTTTGCCGAAGGTCGAATACCAGAGGTGCCTCCAACCCAATCATTTACGTAAAACACGCTCCTGTAGTGCATGTACAAATGTGTACAAATAGAAGCTACTGTGCTGAAAGAATGCTTTGCCCCAGCTCTGAAATTTCGTCGAGGACAAACAGCAAATCATCATCGGTGACATGGGGCGACTGGATAATAATGCGGAAAAACGATGGCTCCTGCGGTTGCGTGGCTGGACTGAAATCGACGAGTGCTCGCCCCCGCGCAACCATCTGCACGTGAATCCGCTTGGTCAGGTGGTCGATCTCTGTCTTGGGCAGAGTAGATGGCCAGTACCAGAAGCACACGTTGACAAACACTGGTTCCAGCACGAGCCGAAACTTATCCTTGCGCTCGATCAGTAAGCGAACAAACTTTTCGCGAGCCTCAAACGCCTTGTCCACGCGGTTTTCAAAACCCTGTAGTTGTTTAAAAATAAATTTAAAAAAAGGCCTTTGAATATAAATCGAACTGTAGAAACATGATTACCCGCAGACCATGGTACTGCCAGGACATGTAGAGCTTGAGGATATCAGGACGACGGCCACACTGCATCGTCTTGTCTCCGAGATCGTACTCGTTTTCGTCGTGGAAGAGGTAGCCGGCTCCGAGGGCTGAAAAGCACAGTTAGTTGCTTCTCGTTTTCTTGCATCAGTCTTACCGTTGCATTTTTGCAGAAGCCCGGATTTCTTGGTAAGCAGAATGGAGGATTGGATGGGTACACCCATCATTTTATGAGCATTCCATGCAATCGAATCGGCTCGGGCAACACCCGCCACGAGATGGCGGTGCTTGGTAGAGAATGCCACCGCGCCACCCCAGCATGCGTCTACGTGCATCCAGCACTTGAACTCCTCTGCAACATCGGCGATTGCTGCAAAGTCGTCGAACGCGCCGGTGACTGTTGTACCAGCGGTCGCGTTGATAAAAAAAGGCACCTTGCCCAATTGAACTTGCGCCGCGATGCACTCACGTAGCTCAGCCACAATAATCCGCCCGTCGACAGTAGTGGGCACTTTTATTACATTGTCGATGCCGATGCCCGAGAGGATGGCGTTTTTGCTGACAGAGTAGTGCGCATCGTTGGATGCAAACAGAACGAGATTTCCTGGGTGGCCCAACGACCTCGACTGTGGGAAGAGCGTGCTTCGAGCAGTCACCAGGGCCAGCAAATTGGAGTACGATCCACCAGGGCATGACACGCCATCGACCGTCGACGACGACTGGTAAAATACCTTGCCCAGCTCACGCACGGTCCCCAACTCCATTCTAACGAGGAAGAAAAAAAAGTAAGAAATCGTCACGTAAATCGCGGCGCATACGTACAGCGTAAAGACGGGCGCGACGCTGTAGACGTGCAGGTTCGTGTTGAGTGCCGCCGTGACGAGCTCGGCAACCATGCCGACGGGGTCCGACCCGGTGTAGAGTTTGTCCATGAACCGCGGGTGGCCGGTGCGCACACTGTACTTGAGTGCATCGGCGATCGTCTGGATCGCTCCGTCGATCCCTTGTCCCTCGACGGGCCAATCGAGAGCCAGCAATCGCTCGAGGTCCTTGGGAGGCTTTGCATCGCAGACGGCCCGGTCGCTCTCATAGTGTTGTGATACATCTGTTCGGTTCTCGAATGAGACCATGGATCTAGAATGCGGGTTAGGGGCCACATACACTCGACCAGCATCGGGGCCACACGGTCCAGGAAGGCACGCAGAACTTCGGCGTCGGCCTGCTCCATGGGACACACTTGTTAAAAATGTGGTGGTGCCATGAGGGGCGGCTCAATCGCAAAGCACTAACACACGTACGCACAGGAGGACACACAAGAGATGTCGGACGACGAGCGCGGTGACCACGATATGTATATTCGAGGAAAAAAAAAAGCTTGTTCCCGAAGAAGAAGAAAAAGCTAACACGGTTTGTGGCAGGGAGGAGGCCGACGAGGTCGACGACTTTGACGAAGAGGTGGAGGAGCAGCAGCCGGAGGACGAGTTTGACGTTGTCGCTGAGAACGACGAGAGGCAGCCGCAAGAGATCAAGGAGCGTATCACAACAAAGTACATGACAAAGTACGAGAGGGCGCGTCTGCTTGGCACCCGCGCGTTGCAAATCAGGTACGTCTGTCTGTTTTTGGCGAGGGCGGCGGCGGCGGTGAGCTGCGCGCGACGATGACCCTCTCTCACTGCCACCACCTGGCGCGTATCATCGTTTGCGAGTCTAACACTCTCCTCCTGTGTTGTACTAATAGCATGATGGCACCAATCATGGTCGAACTCAAGGGCGAGACAGACTCTCTGCAGATTGCCATGGCCGAACTCACGCAAAAAAAGATCCCTCTCATGATCCGGCGTTACCTGCCCGATGGCAGCTACGAAGACTGGTCTGTGAAAGATTTGATTGTAGAGTAGTGGATGTGCACCGAGCAATTATTTTTTTTTTCTTCTTAGTACGAACACGGACTGAGTTGAAAGCATGCAGTGACATATATTGAAAGAGAAAGAGTAACTCGTTTTCCACATTCATTGTTAAGCTTGAGGACGGTGGTCGTCAATGCAAGTTGAGGTTTTGCATGTTTGGGATGGTAGGGCCAAGCGGGTTCAATGAATTGAGCAAATTTTCAAGTGTCCAGTTCACCGTGAGCCGTGCGAGCTCAAACACCTCGTCGTCCACGACAACACCTTCGAAATCCTGCATCCGTTTTTTTCATCAATAATTGTAATAATGAAGATTCTCAAAGAGCTAATTACCAGGGGTTCGACCTCAAAGGGCAAGTTATCGTCCCTCCTCAAGTACACCAAAAGCTCATCGCTCCTGGAGTTTCCGTTACCGCTGTCGTGGTTTTGGGAGCCACTGTTCACACTTGGACTTCGTTGCCGTGACAGTAACGGACTGGCCAGAAAAAAAAAATCGGTTCAAAATTTTGTGCCGCATTTTAACTATGTATTTACCTCAATGCCTCTATGCCGTTCTGAGTTTGCTGTGAAGAATCCGACGAGCTCTTGTTTGGTGGCGGTGACCGCATGCCAGCGTCATCGCGCATGAGATAGATGCCGTTGTTATTATGGCTAGAGTTGTTGTTGTCACAGGGTGGTGGTGACAATGAAGACGGTGGTAATGCTGCAAACGACGAGTGCCCTCCACCGTACACTTGGTTAGATGGACCCACAACCCTGAACAGTTATGACGATTAAAGCGTTTCCAGGTAGCATACACCATTAAATAAAAAAAAACCTGTAATAGTGGCACTCCCTGTCGGTGTCGTTGTACGGCGGACCTTGGATGTCTAGCATGGCAGTTGCTGTTGCGGCCTACACATTGTGCTTAGAAGGATGTCCCCCACCAATTGGCCATACGTGAAATGTGTGCAAGTTGCCCGAATGTGCAAACAGAGCTCTGGGCGCCGATGGCCCGCTCACAGCGACGTCCGAGTGCAACTTGGCTAGTTTATCTGCGATGAGCACCCATTGAATGGTTATTTTTATTTCATCACGACAAAGGTGCAAGGCAACGAAAACTTTACCCAGTTCAGGCGAGCGGCTGTCGCTCTGTCGAACCCAGTCAAAGGACCGTATGCGCACGTTGCCATCGAGTATTTTACTGAGCAGGACGCGAATTGGGGTTAGAGCATCAGCCAGAGGACCACCACCACGACCGCAGGTACCTCAACACAGTCATGTTTGGATGGTCATGCAGGGGTATCCGCGCCCCTTTGCCAAGGATGAACACGCCCATGGAAAAGAAGTCGGTCTCGCAAATGTGTACGTATTTGACCTTGGTGGGCTCCACCGACGTAATGCCCTGCGTGGTCAGGCCCAGGTCGGCCAGGGTCAGGCGCTCAAGTAGGGTCTGTGCGTCACGTTGTATTCCACCACATGAGCTCAACACCACATGAGCTCAACACACACAAACACACCTTTATCGAGCGAACGAGTGCCAGCTGCTCTTGGGACCCTCCCGCGACCATGAAGCACCGCTGCGACGCGACCGCCAGTCGCTCGACGATGGACAGGCTAGCAACTCTCTGCGGCATGGTCTGGTTTTTGGAGTGCGTGTCGGTAAGGAGGAGAACCGAGCGCGTGTCAGTAAGGAGAAGAACCAAGCGCGTGTCAGTAAGGAGAAGAACCGAGCGCGCGAATAACAGAGTTCGAGAGAGAGAGAGAGAGAGAGAGAGAGTCACGCGGTCCGGTCGTGCACGGTAAGCACGGGCCTCGGCAGTGACGACAGGACTCGGCGAAGAGAAAAAAAGGGAAACGGAAGACAAGGTTCATCTGTCGGGGAAAATCGGAATCAAAAAACCGACACGTCCAGTTGCGTTAAGAGGCGGACTTGAAAAAAAGTGTTGGCACCGGCAATCCCAGTACATGGAATCGACAATTGAGGATCCGAGAGAGCATGAGAAAAAAATTCATGAGCTAGATTCAAGAGGAGCCGCAACAGCTCTTTATGCCCCTGGATGACTTCGAAAGATCGACCCCATTCGACCCATCCGTGGAAGGGGAGGGCTGACCTTGATTCTGTGCAGCTGCTTGAGTTAACAATCTGCACACCGGCGCAAAAAAAAGGAGATGGTTTGGCGTTCACAAAATTTTAAAAAGATTCAAACAAAAAAAAAAAAAAAATAATTCGTCACCTTTGCAAAATATCAGTGCCAAGCTTCATAAAACTCAGGTCCACATTTGCGTCTGTCTTTGCGCTCGTTTCGAAAAAGGGGATGTTCTTTTATTTTAAAAGCCATATTTTCTTTTTTAGGCCCTTTAAACATCTTTCAAATAAAACACGTCTCACCAGGTTGTCGGCCAAGGCTTGTCCCTCTGACATTGTGACAGCGCGACGGTCGCTCAGATCCGCCTTGTTGCCAATGAGGACTTTGTTGATCACCTGGCCATGCTCAGCTGTGTGCCTCTCCACATCGGTGAGCCATCGTTTGACATTGTCAAACGACGATCGCTTGGTGATGTCGTAGACAAGAAGCAACCCCTGTGCCTCGCGGTAGTACGCGCGCACGATCGTCCGGAAGCGCTCCTGCCCTGCAGTGTCCTACACGCGCAACACGCACAGGGTAAATAAAGAATGATGCGAGGTTCAGTTTTGTTTGTACCCAGATATGAAGTTTGCACAGCACGTCATTGACCGCCACAACACGCTTGGTCAAGTCCAATCCGATCGTGCTAGTTTGTTGGGTCGCAGTCAGCCCTTCAAACACAAAACAAAAAACAAGTTGTGCACGCACCTCATGTACGAGTCGGTGAATGTGTGTTGCGCGAAGCGGACAGACAACGCGGTTTTCCCAACACTCGAGTCTCCAAGCACGAGTATCTTGAACACTATATATATATATATATATTCGATTCTCCATTAGCAGCAGCCTCGGCAGCACCAACAGTACAGTAGTCGTATGCCTCGGCCTTGCCCAGTCCTCGCTTCACTCTTGGTGTCGGTGGGGTCCGTTCAAGTGGTGATTCCCCCACGTTGCCACCGCCACTGAGTGCGCTTGCAGCTGAGCCCGTCGAGCTGGACGACGCCGAACGCGCATGGCCACCTGACGACGTCGTCGAGGACGACGTGGTCGAGCCTGAGCGTTTGACCCTTGTTGCGGCGAGCGACATGACCACTGCTGCAGTGAAACAGGTTTTTGTATGTGTACTGTTTTTGTCATGGTTCTTTTAATTTGTCGTTTTGACCCCCGAGTCGCTCCGTGCCCAATGTCGACGCACGGAACTCTGCCACATACGCTTGATAATCCTGTGAAAACAATTGGCAAATTTAGTTTTTTTCAATGCGTGTACTTTGAACGCTTATGGCAAAATTGATGAGAATTTTACAATTCACATTGAATGTGCATGAATAGAGATGCAAATTCTCATCGATTGTGCACTCGGCGATACTGTTCGAGCTGCTCAAGGTAGCTGGCATGAGCGTGCGATGCGAGGTCGATAAACACATTGCGGTCCCCGGGTGCTAACGCCTTCCATCGTGCTCCTACGATGCGGGAGATCTCGGCAAAGGACATGTCTGGGCTGGTCACTTTGAGGTCGTCGCGCACGCGTCGTGCAAACATGACATAGGCAGAGTTGGGCCGCTCGGGCGCGTTCTCGTCCTTTTTGGGTCTCTTGCGATATCGTCGCTTCCCTTCGATGCTGGCGGCAGCGGGTCCATCTCCAGATAGATCGAGTGGCAGCTGAGTCACACTGATGCCGTTGTTCTTCAGGTCGGCCGCTAGACTCCTTGTCGCACCGTCAGACGCTGTGGAGGGAGCAGAAGAAGTTGATGATGAAGAAGATGGCGATGATGCAAACACAAAAGCTGCAGGTCCAGGGAGCATCATAGCCGTGAGAGACGCAGGCGATTGTGGAACGAAGAACTTTAGACGTTTGGCTGCAGGGGGCTGCGATGGCGGCGGCCGCGCTTGCGCTTGTGGTGCTCTCGAACCCAGTGCTGTTTCTTCTGCCGCGGCTGGTGCTGTCGATTCCACTACAGACGGCATTGGCGAGGACAGCTGAGAGAACAGATTGCTGCTGCTCCCGTTCTTGCTGCCTCCATCGAGGCCGTCCGGATTGACAAATAGCAGCAGCTCTTTTGTGTTTGGAGAGGTACAGTTGTGAAATCCATGGGCAGGTGTGGGTTAGGTACCTCCAAAGCTCGCGGCCCTTGAAGACGATGTTGACGAAGACAGCATTGGTGCAGGGCCCGAGGACCGCCGTGGCGATTCGCTCGATAGTAGTAGCTGCTGCTGGAGCTGGTGCTGCAGGGCCATCTGTTGGTGGTCTTGTTGAACTTGGAGCTGTGGCTGTTGAAGGGATGCGACTGCTCGAAGCAGCAGCTTGCGATGACCGGTCTTTGAGATGCCAACGTGGAGCATGTCTTCCTCGGTCAGGTTCACAAGGGCATCCAGTGTGTCAAAGCCGTCATCTACCAGCTGCTTTTCATAGGCGGCCAGGCCAAGGCCGCTCAGCCATCCCACCATGCTCATCCGAAGCGGCAACAACAACAACAACGAAATAATAATTTTTCAAGCGGCTGGGCGTCCAATGAGGTTCAACGAGAAGGACGTGGCGTACTACTCGCGGTCCCCCAAGGGGCGTGACCGTGAAGGCTACCTGCAGAAGCGCGGCGAGACCAACCCGGCGTTCAAGCAGCGCTGGTTTGTCCTGAAGGGTACGCGGTGTGGGTGCTGCTGGACGGGGGTCCTGAGCTGTGTGTGGACAAATATAGGCAACGTGTTGTTCTACTTTGGGAGCAAGACGGACCAAGAGCCTATTGGCTTTGTGCTGTTGGAGAACTGCAAGGTGAGCGAGATGCGTGACGAGCTGCACGAGTTTGGCATCTCGATCGCCTTCCCGACGCCGTCCTCCCGCTCCTACGTGCTTTTGGCCAAGGACAAGTAACCAACCCTACCGCAGCCCAAAGACCCAATCTAAAACCCACCCCGAAAACAGAGACGACTTCAAGGGCTGGCTGACGGCACTGCAGAGCTCGTCCGTGGTGTACCTGCGCGAGGCGGTGAAACAGCTCAAGGGCCAGCTGCAACGACTGCAGTATGGAGGGCCGGTAGGTACCCCCGACGATAGCGCACTCGACGGTTTCTATGTGGACGCCGATAGCAGCAGAAAGCCGGGCAATGCGTCTGTACGTGGGTTGTAGCAAAGGTGGTCTCTCTGACTGGCTGTCTATCTATCACTTCTTGCGTGCTTTTTTTTTTTTTGCAGACATCCAACAAGGGCGGCATGCTGCCCAGTCGACACTTTGCGTCCCCAAGCGACAGCGACAAAGCTACCAACGACGCCCTCAACAACGGCAGCGATCTTGAAGACGATAACGATGATGACAACCGGGGTGCCGGCGATGATGATGATGATGATGATGATGACGACGGAGCTGACGACGACGACGACGACGACGACGACGACAACTTGGGTCTCGACAGCGAATTCGACAGACGGGCAGGCGTCGGTAAGCCGATGTATTCGCGCACATTCACCGATATGATGCCACTCGCAACCGCCACTGGAGGAGGCGATGAGGATGTCGATGTGGGTAGCTTTGGCACAGAGGGTCTACTGTCGACCTCACCTCCCGTGCCAGACTTTTCCAGTCTTATGCCCAAAGTGGTACGACCGAAAAATTGCAAAAACAGAGAGATTGGATTAACGTGTTGCTACTCCTCTTTAGAACCTGCTCCCCCCTCCGTCCTCCACGGCGGTCAGCACAGCTGTGACAGCGGCCGTGTTTTCGTCCTCTGCAAAGGACGATAGTAGCGAAACGAGCAAGTGCGTTCTTTCTTAGCGTTTTTCTCCCTTAAAGTCGACCATGATACACAGTGTTCTCGACGTTGCCTTCACTGCGTCCATTATTCGCCCTGCAGACTACAAGGACACACTGGACACACTAGACTTCCAGATCATTGCGTCCCGACTGGAGCCGATTACAAAAATGTGGATCCCGGCCGGCCGGACCGAGGTTTCGCCTGGCTTCCTGGTCAGTCCACCTGTCGAAAAGATAACCCCGTCGGCAAAGGTAGGAGACCGTATCCAGAACGCTGGTGTTATATTTATTTGTTTTCTGTTTCCTAACAGACAACCGTAAACATCCTGTTTCTGGTCTCGCTGCAACTCCATCATGCCAACCAGCCGTCGCAGTACAAGTTTAGTCTTGTGCGCATTGAGGACATAGAGACCGACAGGGTCAAGCTCTGGGGAGAAGTCCTTGTCATGGCCCAAGATCTCATCCAGTTCAAGGGTAAGCAAATTCGTTTTTTTTTCTTCATTGCAAAAATTTTTTTAAAAAAAATTTTTTTTACTTTTGATAATACAGAGACAAACATGTTTGCACCGATCGCACTGATCATGACCCCCGATACAATGGATTTTGCCGCCTCGATCACAGTCAGACCGGCTGATCCCATCCAGCAAGAATCTGCACCGGCCATCGGTGGCTTCTCCACTTGCCCGCATACATCTGTACGTTTCGAGTACCAACAGCAGACTTATCGCGCTCTCTCGTCAAATGGACGTCCCATCCTTGTTCGCGAAGTACATTTCTAAGAATAGTTTGTTTTTTGTTTTTTTCATACTGATGTTTTTCATTAAACTTAGTCCATCCGAGAAAGCCCGTGGGCGTTTGTTGTTCCGGTGCAGTACATGCGCTTCCTCGTCTTGGGTGAAAAAGCGTTAATTCGCGATCTGAGCGGGTAATGCACTGTGGTTGCCTTTTGTATTTAATAATATTTTTGAATATTCCCGACACAGGCTCCAATTGAGCTCGTCGGGCAATTTACAGCAGCTTCAGCAGCGTCAAGTAGAACTCCACTGTAGATTACTCCATGGATTGCAGGCTGGCCTCAAGTGAGTTTTAAAGGGGAAAAAAAAAAAAATCAACTCTTCTGACAAAAAAAATTTTTTTTTCACCAAAAAAGCTATGTCGAATCATACACTGGCAAGAGCTTTCGACCTTCCACGTCCAAGAAAGGAGAGGAGATGCAATTCATTGCTCTCAACTGCCACATCCAGAACCTGACCGTGTCCGAGGGTCAACCCGCCCAAAGTATGATCATTTTTCTCATAAATTGCAACTTTTAAAACAAATAAAATGTACAGTCTACGTGCACGACTGCGCTACCTTTGGTGCCGCCTGTGCCCATGGCTACGGGTTCAAAAAAGGAGGTCTCAAAACCCTCCTGGAAACATACGCTGCAAGAACCAACAAAGACGATGAAGACGGCACAGCTAGCTCGAACGGCCCATCTGGCAAGGCAACGGTGTCTGGAATTGATGCTACCAAGGACGCTGCACAACAGCAAGCTCATCAGCGTAGCTCGTCGGTCTACAATGTCATGAAGAGTATGTGTCAAAGAATAAATGAAATTCAAGAAAACAACTTTTTCTTTCTTCAAAAGGATTTATCTCGCGCGAACCTGCTGCCGCAACGGGGACACAACAACTTGCTCAAGTGCCCAGCATGTTTTTCGAAAATATGGCGAGCTCCAACCTGTCTGTTAGCGCCCTTGCCGCTGGTATGTGCCATAAGTTCCTTATTTAAACGTCTCCCCTTGCTTTTGTTAGCGGAACCGCCGCAGCCCAAGTCAGTCCTGCTCAAGATGCAAAATTCTGCGAGGGCAAAACGCATTGCTTTGATCGAGGCTGTCGCAACCTTCAATTCGCTAGTTGATGGTAGTACTCGTAAATTTTGCTCACCTAAAAAATAATTAAAAAAACCGTTTCGCAGAGATCAAGCAAGCGGCCAAAATATCGTCAAAAGCTGATCGAGTCCGAATGATGGATTCTGTTCGCTCCAAGTTGTACTCTGTCGTGCACTATGTGATCAGGTATTGGAAAATGTAAGCTGTGTTGTTTCAAAAGGATATTTTTTTTCTAGTCAAGCAGCCGCGTCTCCGTCCACCGAAGAGGGCGGCGTTGCGCACAAGATCTCGCAGACCTGGTGGCCGACAGTGTACAGCGCAGTACAGAACGTTGCAGAGGGCAGCATTGGCTCATCTGCGATCGACTCGCTTGCTACGGCTCTGGAAACCCTCATCCGCAATTTTGAGCGCCTTGTTTCGCTCATCTTGAGCGAGCTTGACGTTGCCGTAATAGACATCTTTTTGACTTTTTCGTTTGTGTTGTTGTTAAGTGATATTCCTTTTTCACACTAGTTTCTCAAAGAGGACGCTGCATCGTTCCTCCCTCCGAACCTGCGTCAGCGTCTAGCAGCCGTGCAATCACAGGCGATAACAGCCTTGGTATGCGATCGATTGCTCTTTCCCCCCCACACTTTTATCTGAAGTTTTCTCTTGACAGGTGAGCATTTTTGCATCCAACCTGAGCAACCGCATCAAAGACACGCCTTTCCAGAGTCAGCTGGTTGCAGTGGGTTACTTTGCTCAGTTTGAAAGGTAACCTCGGTGCATTCTTTATTTATTGGCTGAAAGCTGTGTAAACATTCTCAGTCTCTTGAGCACTTCGGGCGATGAAAATGGCATGCTGGAAGATATGTACGTGGCAGTTCGGGAGTTGTCGACGATGAAGATCAAGCTGGCCTTGGAGCCGTCGCCGTCAAACGTCAGCAGCAGCGCTAGCAGCAGCGCCAACAAGCCTTTTTCGATTGATGCGATTACCAACGAGTCCAAGGCCAAGCAGGTGATCGACTTTGAGGGCACCCCCGACGCTGTTATCATCGTCTACTACCTGACCAAGTCATCCTTCGATCAACTCATCCCCGCGCTGCGCCAGGTACTTCTGTATAGTCTCTCTTTTTGTTTTGCTGACGACCCCTTGATTCCAGGGCCACTTGATTGAAATCTTTCCCGTGATCATCACCCAGGGCATCAATGAAATGCAGACAGTTGCAAACCACATCGGCGACACGTCGTTGCAAGACACGATCAACACGCAGTCATTTGCCCTCATCCGAAGCTACATGAAAAAGTAAGCAGCACGTCAATGACTTTTTTGGCTTATTGTTTTCCCCCTGACCTCCAAAAAAAAAAAAAAAAAAAAAAGCAACCCCAATTGGATGCGCGAGTCCAAGTTGTACACGCCTGCTTTCATCGAAGGCCGATCCAAGCAAATTGAGGACCACATGACGGACCTGCAACAGGCCATCTCGTATTCGAAGCGAAACAAGAACCCCAAGATGCTCATCCTAGCCGAGCGAATGGCGAGACTGTAATTCTTTTTTTTTTTTTACCCTGTATCCTTGGCTCTTTGACCTTACTTTTTTTTTTTACCGCAGAATGAACGGAGGACGACTAACGAGCTGCAAGAGTGCCAAGGATCGCACGTCAATGTCGGTCACGTTGGAGCAGGTCCTCCTTTTGCACGGGTACCACAAGATGATCAAGGAAATGCTCGACCCGCTGCGTGATGCCATGCGAAGCCAGGGAGTGCGCATCCTCAACGCCAAGAAGAACACTGGGGTGGCGCGCTACGCGTTCAACTATTTCCAGACCATGACATTGCCCAAACTCTACCGGCCTCCGCGCGGAACCCTTGGAGGAGGAGCCGCCTAAGAATATTTTGTCTTTAAAAATACAAAGAAATTTTTTTTCTTCATTCACATTGGGAAGGAAGGTGCAAAAATGGGCGGCGGAGACTTGGTAGTGAAAATCGCCAAAGAAGCTGTCGCCACTAATCCCCTTCCCGCACCAAATAGAACTTGAAGAAGAGCTGGCACACGCAGACTCTGCACAACATCGAAAAGGTGTGGAAGGCGGAGCAGCGTGCAGAGGATGAGAAGAAGAAAATGGACCAGCTCCGTCGTGAGCTTACCGAAGAGCGACAACTGGCCGAGATGCAAGAGATCCAGGAGAAGGCCGGGCTGGTCAAGTAGCGTTGCGGTGCATGCCTGTGTTCTCTGACCTCTGTTGCAAACACACACACACACACAAAAAAAAAAAAAGGAAAAAGTCGGACAGACTCGACTGGATGTACGCGACGTCTGCGCAGGCGTCGTCTGAAGTCCAAGAAGAGTACCTGCTGGGCAAGCGGCGCGTGGACACGCCTGGTAACCAGACGGCCGGAGTACGTCTACTTGTTTAGCCTGCTGTTTATGTCTTCTTAATGTCCTATTATTGCTTTGCCATAAAGGTTGCGGTCGTTCCAGACTCGATGTCTGCTCCCAACGCGGCCGAAAAGGGTGACCGCGATGCCATGACCAAGGTGCGCGAGGACCCGATGCTCATGATCAAGAGGCGAGAGCAGATGTCGCTCAAGGAGATTCTGGACAACCCGCTGCGGATGAAGCAGCTGCGCGAGCTCAACGAGAAGCACAAGAAGGACAAAAAGACAAAGAAGGACAAGAAGGCAAAGAAGGACAAGAAGAAGCACCACCACCACAGCAGCAGCAGCGGCGGCGGCGGCGGCAGTAGTACCGCTCCTACCGCTGCAGCCAAGGACGACTCGGATGATGATTCGGACTCGGACGACGACGACGCCGCAAAGCACAAGCTTGCGAAAGAAGACAAGGTGCAAAACGGCGACCACCGAGATGACCGCCGAGATGACCGGGGGCGTAACGGTGAACGTAACCACGCTCGCGACCTTGACCGCGACCTTGACCGCGATCAGCGGAGGGACCGTGATGTCGATCGCGATCGCAACCGAGATCGAGAACACCGCGACCGAGACTTGAAACGCGATCGAGAGGACGACCGTGGCCGGTACGACGACCGCGACCGTCAACGAGACCAAGGCGATCGGGACAGGTATGGCGGCACTCGAAGCAACGGATTCCGCAGCAGCAATTCGTCGTCTTTGGCCAAGAGACCGGTGATGACAGCAGAGGAACGTGAAGCAAAGCTGGCGGCGATGAAGAATGACGCTGCTTGGAATGCCACCGTGAGAAATCAAAAACTGGAGGAGGACATCCGCAAGGAGGACGAGGAGGCCGCTCGCTTGGCAGCAAAACGGGGCCGGCAGGACGACGACGCGGAGTTTTTGCAGTATGTTTTTTTTTTCTCACTTTGTGACTCACTTATAAACTAGGGACATCAAGAAAAACACATACACGTCAAACGAGGCCGTCAACCTCGCGGAGCGTGTACAGCGCAACCGCCACTATGTTCAAAAGACTGACGACGAGTCGGGCAAATCGTTTTTGTCCCGAAATTGATGGACTTTTTTCAGCAACAAATGATGATATATTTTATCAACAAGACAGACATTTCTTCTAAGAAAGAGAGCCATAGTCGGGTTGGAAGGGAATCACAGGCTCAACTCCAGCGACGCGAATACCCCCGCGGTGACCAATGTCAACCGAGCCATAGCGCTCTGCAAAAATTTCTGGAAGAGCACGTCCATTGGGAGGGCAAAGCCACAGACGCAGAAGGTGACGCCTGAGCTCGGGTTCATCGAAATCGATGAACGACGTGCGGGCGTGCAGGATTTGGTGATTGTGCAGGAATTGAATATCTCCAACTATTGGACTTTCATCAGCTTTTGGAGCAAGAAAAAAACGAAAAAAAACAAACATACCTTCGAGCTCCATCGAAAGCTGGATATCGTCTCGGCCGGCCAATTCGTGCATGAGATCCAGGGCCTCAATCTCAAGAGGCGTTCGTCGGGGGACTTCTGGGAAGCGCTGCGCAGCGTCGATGAAATCACGAGCAAAAATTGTGCTCAATTGTCCTTGGAAGTGGTGAAATACGGGCATCTGATAGTAGGGAAGCTTTCCGGGCGGAATCCTGCTTTCATATGTTAGCAGAGAGCGAAGACCAACTAGAAGCGTACTCGTTCTTGCGGTCAATGTACCACGGCTGGCTTAGCAACTCGACGAGGTCAGGACGGAGCTTGAGCATCTCGTTGTGGATCGTGACGGACGACGCGATCGATGACAGACCCCCCTCTTTTGCCGTCTGGAGACAGAGCAGGCCAACGATGTCGGTCGAGTCCGTGTGCGGGATCTGCTTGGCATTGGTTGCGTACTTGCGAGTGACCGGATTGTTTGCATCCTACGTCGGAATTGTAAATAACGGCCACACAAAAGGAGGACGCACCAGCCCCAGATTGCGCACGTGGCCGATCAAATGTCCCTTGTAGTTTTGGGGGACGCTGTGGCCCAGGTGGGCACCGAGACCCCAGTACGCGAGGAACTTTTGCTCCCACGAGTACTTTTGGACTGGGAGGCCCTTGAACAAGACAAAGCCGATCCCGTGCACGACCTCCTCGGCGATGGCGGCCATGGTCTTGCCAAAGGCATCGCCAAGCGGGAAGTCTTCCTTGGTCACGTCCTTTATGGCAAGCCCCTTGGCCTCGACGTGCTCGATGGCCTTGTCAATGGCCGAGATCTAGTCAATGTTGTTGTTGTTGTTGCTCAAGCACTGGGAGGTCAAGAAAACTGAACCTCGTCGGACGTGAGAACATGCACCCACTTCTCTGGGTGCTGCTGGAGATCCTTGCCGTACCAGGCGTCGGGGCCAGTGTAAGCCTCGAGTGGGGCTGCAGCAGCAGACATCGCCGTAAAAGGAATTTCATTGGCTCGTTTTCCAGACCAACCTTTGAACAAAGTGCAACAATGGCGAGCAGTGAAGCTGTCGATACTACGGCTGAGAGTGGTGACGCTGGGAATGCCCTGACGCAGAAAGAGATCCCCAAGATGAATGAGCTGGTATGAACAGGCTATGAACCCTTTGGGTGTGTGGTTGTCTGAAAAAAAAAAAACGTTTATCGCACTAAACAGGAAGACGAGTTCAAGGCAACAGACCCTCCGCCAACCAAGGGTATTATCGGCTGTGTGCAGTGTGCAGTGTGCGCGTTTTGGCTCACAGGGCAATAATAGAGGAAATCCAGCTTGCGCGTCAGCAGCTCGCAGCCATGAAGGCGTACCGACTCAAGCTGCAACACGAGGTGGTCGACCTGAAGGCAGAAGTCGGTACGTGTTCCTCGAGGGTGGTCGCTAACAGCACAGTCTTACTTGCAGCCAAGGTTGAGATAATCAAGGAGCAAAACCAAAAGCTGGTCACGCAAGAGGAGCTCCTCAAGCAGCAGGCCGAGGCGCTCCAGAAGAAGCAGGACGAGCTTGCTCTCCAGCTGGCCCAGTTTGAGCAAATGAAGAAGGATCATCAGAAGAAGCTCGATGACCAGGCATTTGATGCGAGCGAGGGCAACCGCAAGAAGAAGGCTACCAAAGCAAGTACGTGCCCGGCTCGCGAAATACATTTTTTTCGGATCTCAAGATTGCATCCCCCTAGTCCTTCGCATTGATCGTCATGCCAACAGCCCCAACATCAGTGATCCTGTCTACTCCAAGGACTTTGTCAAACAGAAGAAGTGCGTGCGAGTTTTATAAATTTTTAATCAATAATGTGTTGTTTTTTTTTCATTTCTTCTGCAGGGCCGATGACGCCCGCGATGGCGCGGGTACCGCGACGGTGCTTACTGCATTGTAAACGAAAACGCTAAAGTGTGCGCCTCCACGATGAGGCTCGCAGTGTCCGTCAGTATTTATTACAAAATCCAGTCCGCGCAAGAAAATTTTTTTTGTTTATTTATTTATTTATTTTTCTTACCCCCTCCCCCCTCCACTCACCCAGCCGTCGTTGTATGTTTGTCCCCTCTTTTATATTATTATGAGCCAGGCGACTCATTCAGCATGTCGTGCTTCCATTATTTTGAGAATAGTTTACATGATTTTGATGTAGTTATTGCAGAGACGGGCCACGCTCATTCGCTCAGCTTGGGGGGTCGGTTAGCGGCATTGGTAACCATCCCGCGTAGAAGCCACGCCATTGCCTCTGACGCTCCATCTCTACCACAAACGGTTTTAGCTGTTGTTGCTGCATGCTACAAGTACCCTTTGAGAGCAATCAGAGGCTGAACGCGACAATCCCTGTCTTCTAGCCCTCCGGTGTCAATGATAAACTTCTCCAATATCCTTTCTACGCCCATCGCCTGCTCGCTGTCCTGCTTGTTGGCAAGAACAAGGATCGGCACCGTCCGTACCGAAGGGCTTGATATGACGTTCACTGTAAATGTTCAAACTCAACACAACCACACGCAGACACGACGCAGACACGTACTAAAAGCGCGGATGGACATCTCCAGGCGGTCGATGTCGGTCGAGTCGATTACAAAGACAATGCCATGGCACTCGTCATAGTACTGTTGTCCAGTTGATAGCTCGAATCAGTCGTCGTCCAGCCTGCCCGTTCGGCATACCTTTTCCCAAATGCCGTGCAGTTCCAGCTGCCCGCCAAGGTCCCAAATGCTCAGCTTGACGCCGTGGACAAAGATACGACCGACTGCGACGTGTTCGGGTTAGTTAGCACAGCAGAGGAAGCACACAAACTGCAGCCAAGCCTATTTGAAACATACTGTTCAGGCCGACTGTTGGCACTATCTGGTTCGGAGCCCGTGGCTTGATACCTGCGTACACCGACTTTAAGCTCTCGAGCAGGGTCTATTAGTTGTTTGTCGGTCCATGCGTCAGTCTGTCAGTCTCAGTCTTTGTCATCCCGGCGCGGCCTTACCGTTTTCCCAGCATTGTCCAGCCCTAGGAGCAGCACCGAGAACTCCTCTTTCCTCGTGACGTGTTTGTAGAGGCCGTACAGCAGCGAGTACATGCGTTCGTTGCAAGTCGCAGTCAAACTAGGAGAGCGTCGGTTAGTAACCTCGCCAAATCCTAGTCGACTGCGCCAGTGACGAAGAACTGAAGAGAAAGAAAGAAGAAAGAAAGAAATCGGATTAAAAATATGTGCCTGATGAGTTCAGTTCGTTGGAGCGATTGGACGAGGAAGGCGACAGAACGATCCAGTGAGACCACACAAAGAGAAGTCGATGGAACAGGGGGGATAAGGATGGCGTGCGCCAGAGAGCGCGAGGGAGTGGAGTAATGAGTTGGGTCCGTCGACGACGTGCAGAAGAAGAAGGGGCGTGTGAGCTCAGCAGGGAGCGAAGAGGACGGTGCACGCACAGCACAGCAGGAGAAGGGACACGAGAGCACAGCAGGAGAAGGGACACGAGAGCACAGCAGGAGAAGGGACACGAGAGCAAAGCAGGAGAAGGGACACGAGAGCACAGCAGGAGAAGACAACAGCACACGCGCAAACAGAACATGACAAACAGAAAAGGGAACCATGATTAACAGAAGACCTCCCCTAACCCGAAAAAAAGAAACGAAAAGTTGAACGTACTAATGGGCCTTTCGGCTTCCGGCCTTGCGTTCATGAAGAACGATTCCGGAATAAACGCCTATTAGCTGATGCGGGTAAAAATACCGTAAAATTAAAATGGTTAGAAAGAAAATAATTCGCAAACCTTGCATTATTTTTGTGATGGCGACACGCATTGGCGCAACGTAGGGACCAGGTACTGCGGGCGGGGGCGAGAGGGTGTTTGATGGCTGCAATCTCGTCAAATTTAACGAGCCAACAATTTAAAAAATTACCTGCTTATGTTTTATATACTCCGTCTCGTTGCTTACAAAACATGTCATGCTAGGGCTAGTGCGTTTCATGTGACTTAGGACCCCCCAAAAACCTGCAGCATAAAGCTTAGTCGATAAAACCTAAAGGTTTTTATTATCGCAGTCAAATTTGAAGTCGAAGAATTTCTCCCTTTTTTTTTTTCCGAGTCTCAAAATTTTTTTACTTTCTCTTGAATCCACCAGCAGCAGACTTCTTGGGTTTCTTCTTGAAGGACAACTTGGATGAGGCCTTCTCGTGGGTGGCCAAGAAACGCCGCTTGAGGTACTGCTTGCTCTGATCGTCAGCCAAGAGCTCGTCGACAATGTGTGCTTTGCGCTCCTTCTTGGGGATGCGGGCAGAGAAGAAGTCGGTGGAGCCCTCGACAACGGTGCCAATCTATTTTTATTAATTTTTTAAAAAAAAATTAGATTGATCGGAACCCTTTGCCTTTTTATTTATTTACCTGGAACACTTTCGGCAGCTTCTTGTTGCCGTCCTTTTTGTAAAAGCGCTTGGGATCGATGATGTTACGCATCTTGATCAACTGGAGATCGCGCTTGATCTCGTCCGTCATCTTGGGGGCGCGCATGTCAAACCACTTTGGCCCAGCACTCGGCCCAGACTTGTCGTCGTCCTCGTCAAGCTTTTGCTTTTTATACTTTCCACCGACCTTGGGCGCCACGGCATGTTTCTCCAGGTCAGCAGTGATGACCGATCGTTTCAGCAGGTGCTCGGGAAGATCCTTGGCCAGCTCGACGTCGTCCGCGCCGGCAACATCCAGCGAAAGCTCGGCACCTCCCTCCTGATTGAACGAAATATACAAAGGCATCGACTCCAGCCCCGATTGTAGAGCTGTCGAGTATGCTGGAGGCTTTGACGCACTCGACGTCGAGCCAGGCTTGGCCGCGTTGGGTGCAGCCGACAATGGCGCCCTGAAAATGGAAGGAACGCGGTCAAAAAAACAAAAACAAAAAAAAACGCGTAGAGCTTGGGATTGTCACCTCATCTTGGCGATCTCTTCTTGAAAAAGCATGGTCACCGTCTGGGCAAGAGCACTGCTGCTGGCAGTTGCAGCTGGGGTCTCCTTATCGCTTGTATCCAAGTCGCTCTGCTTCGAAGACTACCAATAAGGAAAGGATGTTCCCTGCCTACGACGTACCTCTGCCACGCCGGCATCAGACGAAGGGGCTTGCACTGGAGCAGCAGCCTTCTTTCCTCTCCCTCGTTTTGCAGGGGGCGCGGCGAGACGAACACTCGACGCTGGCTCGTCGTCCTCGTCCATCTCCGAGTCCGAACTCTGCGGCGGGGGCGGCCGTGTTGCAGTCCTGCCAGTGCTGCTGCTCTTGCCTTTACTGGCTGTAGTACCACTGCTGCTCACCCGTGTGCGAGTGGCGGGCTCGGGGACAGGCTGCATGAGCATGCATGGTGTCAGGAACAAGTAGAGCCATGCGGTCCATCGTTACCTTGCTTGTTTCAGGCTTGCGCGCACGCGCAGACGACCGGTGCGAGCTTGACTGCCCATTCTAACCGTGGTTGCGGGGGGGTTAATCTGTGACGCCCTTTATGGCATAGCTACCTCGCCCTCAGACTCGGACGCAGACGCCTCGGACGCAGACTGGGCGCGAGTCGAAACCATTTCAGGGTGACACACTTCAAAAATGATGGCGCTGCTCTTTGTCGCAGTCTCGCTTGTGGCGTTTGCCGCAACTGCGAGCGAACCCCGGTTGGCGTCGCTAGCCAATCGCGAGTGTGCCTTCATCGCCAATGGCGGAGATCGTAATATCATTTCCGCTTGTTTGTTTGTGTCTAACCCGGTTCACAGCCGGACCGAAGCTCTTTGTCGAGCTCACAGACGAGAATTTGCAGAGGCTAAACAAGTCCCTCGCATCGGTTGCATACCGACTGGGCATGCTCGAAGAGAGCAACGTCTCGTTCTCGTACGACTTGTTCAATCCCGTGACTGGCCAGCCCATCAGCGACCTGGCTGACTGTGTCCTCGACCCGTCTACCAAAAGCACACTTGCCCTCGTGCGCAAAGGAGACCTGTTTGTGTATCCACCCTACAGGATTGGCTATGAACGCACCATTGGCAACGTCACTATGAAAACATTATCTGTTCGACCCAAGGTACGCGACCTTGTCGTTTTTCTATTGTGTGTAACTTACCTTTCGCCCAAGGTCTTCGAGGTGCGCAACATCCTGACAGATTCAGAATGCGAGCACATTAGAAGGCGATCCAAGCTAGATGGGAAAGGTGAGAAAGCATGAGGGAAAATACTTTAAATCATGCTGAAACTAGCCGATGGGACCGCTTTTTTGCGAGCTCGGGAGGACTCTGTGTTGGATGAGATTACCACCCGTATCGCTGCCCTATTACACCTTCCGGCACAGTTGGCAGACATGAACGACGGTTATACAGTCCACGTAAAAGTTCCACGCAAAGCCAGCAGCGGTCCGGTAACGCCCGAGAGGTACTGTTTCTTTTCTCCGTGTGCGCTTCATTTCTGTTTCTCTCAGAGATTTCATCCATCGAGGTGACAAGCCGCTCTACGAGGGCTTCCATCGTGGAATTAACCAGTTTGTCACACTGGCCCTGTTTTTGAACGATGTTGCAAACGGGGGCGGGATCAGTTTCCCATTGTCCAACGTTCCGAATGCGGTCCAGTACATCAGCGAAGGCTCCTCGGGCCATCTCCAGATGTTTTTGCCTCCAGGAGTGTTTGCTTGTGAGGGCAGTACGTTTGCATTTTATGCGTTTGCCTAGTTTGAAAAAAAAAACGCAACGTTTTTTTACTTATTTATCTCAAGGCAATATGGGGCCAGCAATCGAAGGATCGCTAGTTTTCATGTACAATCTGGATGCTGGTCGACACGGTTTTGGAGAGCCAGACCTCACTGCCTTTTATCAACTATGCAATCCCGTCTCTACTACGCAGTACGTTGTCAAAAAGAGCTCGCAAAAATTTTTAGTATTTTTTGTTTGGTTTGGTAGATGGTCTGCAAAGATGCGGATTGCAAACAAAATCATTTACGACACGAAAGGCTTGTTCCTCCTCGAGTGGATCGACACCGCAATGGCCTCGGTTCTAGGGGTCTCTCTCACAAGCGTGCTTACAAACGGATACGGTTGGGATTGGTCCGAAGACGTCCTTGAGGACAACAGCGATTACAGACATCAAGTTGCAGAGGAGATCGCCCAGCCTCTGAAGAACTCGCATTAAATTATACAATACAGACATAGACATAGAATTTTTTTTTTCTTCTCAAAAACAACACGAGAGTTATTGGATTAAAAAAAATAACTCTCCTACAAATCAGTCTTTTTTGTCCTCTTCAAAGCTTGGCAGAGGCAATCGGCAAAGGAGCGGACGAGCTGTTGAACAGCTCTGGTCGAGAGCGAATGAATTGCTCGGCCTTCGCAGGACCACCAGCCTTGACGAATAGGTCTTCCATCGACTGAGCGAGTGCGTAATCCCCCTTGATGCGCACGATTTTTTTCACAACGGCGCGGCGTCCGCTCATACCTCCAGAGATCATCCTGACGAGCACCTGCGCAACGAAACCAATGTTCGAGTTGGTTTGCAGAAAAAAAGTTGCAGCAAGCATACGTTTTCTTCCATGCTCATGATCACATCTGCTTTTGCTGGCGGTTTGCCCTCGCCAAAGACTGGCGCCTTCTTTTGACCCGCGAGAACCATATACCACGTCACGATCAGCTTGTCCTTTTTGTGAATGTCGAGCTTTTGTTTGGTCAGCCGTGTTGGTTGTCAGCACAACAACATTTTAGAGCAACGAATGTACCTGGAACGTGCCAGCAAGAGTCCCCACAAGCTTTGGCGAGGCCGCTATCTCTCTCTGCAGCTCCAGGAGCAGTTCATCCATTGTTTGTTGTGCAGTCCTACAAAACTTGCCAGCACTGTCAGAGTGTCTCGTGAGAAAACTGCGGGGTACCGACGCAGTGCCCATTCCCCCCAAACCGAGCGAAATTACCCGCACAAACTATAGCAAACGGTTTTCAGGTTACAGCTGGAGACTGACCTGTCTGTGCGACCCAGGAACAAAACGAACAAGGACGAAGAGACAAGAAAACCCCAAAAAGAACAAAAAAAAAAAAAACACTTTGGTCACGTGCCGTCCCCCTTATGCTGCGTGCATCACTCGTGCTCAGATCGTCGTCCAAGAAGCCGATGTCCTCGATCCCTGCCCCGCCGTTCGCCTCTTCGCGCACCGGCTTCCTGCAGACGCCGTTCCAGCTGGGAAACCAGTACGACGACGACCCAATCACGTCCGCATTCGTCAAGCGAGTACCGTGTACCTATCTTTTTTTTTTTCACTCAGCATACTTTCTGCAGTACTGCCCGGAGGCCGCCTATTCGGACGTTTCCAAGGACCTTCGACGTCTGAGCGACGTATCGCTTACCGAGTACGTTGCGTACGCGAACGACGCCGAGGCCAACCCGCCACGCCTCGAGCAGTTTGACGCGTTTGGTCATCGCATCGACCGCCTCGTCACGCCCGAGGGATGGCGCAAGCTCGTACGTACTTATTATTAGGGGATGCACACACTCATTGCAACTTTCTCCCGGATAGCACGATGTCAGCGCAGTCGAGGGGCTGGTCGCGACGGCGTACGAGCGCAAGTACGGCGCATTCAGCCGTGTCTACCAGGTCGCCAAGCTTATGATCTGGACCCCGCAAACGGCGACGTACGGATGCCCGCTCGCGATGACAGATGGTGCTGCGCGCCTCATTGAGCTCTCTGGCAACGAGGATCTTAAGCGTACTACTATAGCATTCTTTTTATTGTTGGATTAAATTCATTTCATGCTGACGCAGGTAACGTCTACCCCCATCTCGTTTCGCGTGACCCCAAGTCGTTCTGGACGTCTGGACAGTACTAATGCTCACAACAGACATGATTTGCGAATAAAAATTTTTTATTTTATTTTAACTCTGTAAGGTGGATGACCGAGCGTCCTGGAGGAAGCGACGTGGGCCGCTCCGAGACGCAGGCAGTGCGCCAGGCGGACGGCTCGTGGTCGGTCAGCGGCTTCAAGTGGTTCAGCAGTGCGACCGATTCCGACATCACGCTGCTGCTCGCCCGCGGCCAGGACGCCCAGGGAAACGTCGTCGAGAGTAGCCGGGGCCTCTCGCTCTTCTTTGGCTATGTGCGCCAGGAGGACGGCAAGTTGAACGGCATCCGCATCCAGCGTCTCAAGAATAAGTTTGGCACAAAGGCCCTGCCCACTGCCGAGCTCGAACTGGACAATATGAAGGCCATTCTCGTCGGTGCCGAAGGCCGTGGTATCCCGACCGTCTCCACCATCCTCAACATCACGCGCATCTGGGCCGGAATCACCTGCTCGGCGGCCATGCGTCGTGCTGTCAACATTGCGCGCGATTATGCCACACGTCGTGAGGCATGTTTTTTTTTTTTTTTTCCCTTCCTTCATTATGTTTTAGGCACTGAGGCCTCCGTCCTTTTTTTGTGTAGGCATTTGGTAGTCTGCTCTGCAATCAACCCCTGCATCTGGCCACACTCGCCAATATGGAGCTTGAGACCCGCGCAGCCCAGTTGTTTTCCTATGATGTGGCCCTCCTTCTTGGCAAGATGTACGCAAGTGTTCACAATAACATATATTTTTTACAAATGTGCTTGCAGTGAAACCAACACGGGCACAAAGGACGACGAGGCCCTCTTGCGTCTGCTGACACCCATTGTCAAGTTGTACGTGAGCAAACAGTCGATTGTCATCGTCAGCGAGGGCATGGAGGCCCTCGGCGGCCAAGGCTACATCGAGGACACGGGCCTGGCACGCATTCTCCGCGACACTTTTGTAAACAGCATCTGGGAGGGCACGACCAACATCCTCTCCCTGGATGTCCTGCGCGTCTTCTCCAGCTCCAAGCAGTCTCTCGACTTGATGGCTCAACGCATTCTTGCCCTCCAGGCCAACGCTGGTAGCGTTAACATTGACAGCAAGCCCATCAAGGCCGCCGTCCAGACAATCAGTCAGTACATCGAAGGCGCCTCGAACCATGGCAAGGACACTGTCGAGGCTGGTGCACGCCAGCTCGCGTTCGCTCTCGCTCGCACCTACTGTGCCGCCCTTTTGGTGGATCACGCCGTTTTCACCAAGGTTTTTGTGTTGATTTATTATTATTTTTTTTTTTTTAAAAGTAATATTTCAGGCGGGAGATGACATTGTCGCTGCTGAGCGCTGGGTGGCCAATCTCGGAAAGAATCTCGGCTTGAGCGTCCAAGACGAGTCCAGCCGCCAGAAAGGTGAATGGGAACAGAAAACAAAACTAGGCTAACAATCTTTTTTGAACGGATCGCGTAGACAAACTGCTGTTGTGGGGCGCCAAAGCCAATCTCTGATGCCCTCAGCAAAATCACAAAGGCTGGAGTAGCTAAATGTCATGGCAACGTCTTTTTTTTTTTTTTCCCCCCACCCTTTTCATTTGGATTCTACAACAGCCTTTGTAGAGGAGGAGGAGGAGGAGGAGGTGGTCAGCCTTTGGTCGTGGACCTCTTGAGGAGTTTTTCCAGCTTCGTAGATGCGGGAGCCAAAGATGCTGCTGCCGACGCGGACATTGGTGCTTCCCATCTGGATTGCATGGTCAAAGTCATTGGACATGCCCATGCTCAGTTCGATCGACTGCTCGGGCAACTGGGTCGCTTGGGCCACTCGTTTGCGGCACTCGATCAGGGCGACAAAGTCTGGGTTTGGGTTGGCAAGGTCGTGGTGGGCAGCCGTCGATTGACCAAAGTCGCCGATGGTCATGAGCCCACAGAAGCGGAGGTTGGCGCACTCGTTGCGGATGTACTCGACAAGGCCGACACAGTCTTCGACGAGGACGCCGTGCTTGTCTAGATTGTAAAACCTCTCTTTTTCACATGCGTCGGCTCACCAGTTTTCGCAACATACTCTGCTCGCGGCTCGTGTTGACTTGTGCAAACACATCCAACGCTTGCTGCCGTCCAGCCCATGCCTTGTTGATGGCCGATGCCAGCTTGGGCGAGTCGACGGTCTCGATCACGGCCAGGTTGAGCACCGAGGGCAGCAGCTTGACCTTGTTGGACTGGAGGTGGCCAATGAAGCGCCAGCGGATGTCGGCCGGCAGCAGAGGCGCCTTTTCCACAAGCTCTTGGATGTAGTTTTCACCAAAGTCGCGATGGCCGCTCTCGTACGCCGCCAGGACATCGCCGGCAGGTTTGGTCTTGCTCACCGCCACCAGTCTTACCTTTGTCGATGAGGAAGACGGACTGGGCACAGCGTCCACGCGCCGCTGGATCGCAGCAAGGTTCTCGGTAATTTCTTGCTTGCGTTCGGGTGTGGCAGCAACTAAAGGAGGAGGAGGAGAGTTGCTCATGCTGAGGACGGCACTTTTGGAGATGATGCGAGTTAGCAGCCGTCCCATAGCTGGATAGTTGGAGAGGGGAGCAATGGGATACTGGCCGTTTGGTGCCACACAAAACATTGAATCTGGCGCGAATTTTTTCTGGAGTCGCTCAAAAACAAATGTCGGGGCCTCAACAGCGCCATCCAGCCCGGTTCGGAGGCCAATGCGCGCCGTAGCTGTGCCTGACTCTTCTTTGGGTATTGATCCTGCCATCGCCAATGGGTGTTACAATGCCAACGGAAAAACTGAGAGAAACTAACATCTTGAAGGGCCGATGATGAAAAAAAAAAAAGAAAGAAAGGATGAAAGAAAAACGAACGAGGAAGAAGAAAAAGTAGTATCAAGCCAAGTTTTTTTTTTACCAAGCAATATGTTGGTCCACATAGCCGCCAGGATACTTGCGTGCAAGATACTTGATGGTCTCGGTGTACACAAGCAAAATGAAACCAGTCAGTAGTGCAAATGCCCAATACTAGACAAACAAAAAGAAGTTGGTTAAAAAAAAAATACGGTAAAAGTTTCCGTACGAATCCAGTGACATCGGCCGAAACAAAGACAGTTTGGACACCGGGGACGAAGACGACGATGACGAGGATAGCCATCTCACAAAACACACCAATAAAGAGGGTCAAGTTGGAAAAACCGTGCGTGAACACAGAAATGCGACGCGATCGACACATCCAGACGTGGAAGAATTGACCTAGAAAACAATGTCAATCCTATTTTTCTTTCGCCTCACTTTACCAAAGACGAGGGTGATGTAGTAAGCTGTCTGGGCCTGAGTGAGAAGGTAGACTTGCTCACTGTCGGTCCACGTGGTGTAGTTGTCAGGGTTGGAGGCAGGGTCAGTCGAGTTGTAAGTTTGCATATTGCCCGCATTGTCGAAGTAGATCGTGGGTGCGCCGTACTGGAAGTAGGTTTCACCATTGAAAGGCTATCAAGAGTGGAAATTTTAAAATAAATAAAAAAAAATTGTGTTTCAGGTAATCGTACCAGGGCGGAAAGAGGAACGCCGTTAGCCTTGAACATCCAAAGGAAGGCAAAGTAGCAAATGCCGGTGTGGATAATGCCAGCCTGAAGGTACGAGTAGAAGAGCAACCTAGTGGAGACAAGGCGATCGACCTTGACGTTGCGAGGAGGGCGATCAAGAATATCGGACTCGGGATCCTTTTGACAGAATTAATAATAAAAACATAGCCAAAAAAAAAAAAAAAAAAACAGCG
>Ga0302233_10000605_pt1 | contig 28699 bp, 17 predicted proteins | sample II_Palsa_N3_1_FD_193516 | JGI IMG/M metagenome (GOLD analysis project Ga0302233, IMG submission 193516) | Peat permafrost microbial communities from Stordalen Mire near Abisko, Sweden - II_Palsa_N3_1 | ecosystem: Environmental > Terrestrial > Soil > Palsa > Peat permafrost | place: Sweden... | reverse complement strand
AGGGCGCTGATCAAGGAGAACATCCATCAGACCAGCACGCGCCCGACACAGAGCGGGACACGCGTGTCACAGGGCTGGCGGGTGTGCGGAAAGTTGCAAGGGATCCCTTGGTATCGCCAATACCATTGTCCAATAGATTTGTCTCGGGATTTCTGGCGTAATCACAACAGTCGACCAACGCTTCAGCCGGGTACAAAATTCTCCAATGTGATGCTGGAGTGTAAGATCGGGGACGAAAAACAGCGGCGAGCGTTGAGACGTGTAGGCCTCGTTTGTTTTTATCGGCGCTGAGTGTGGTCCCTTGCCGCTGCTGATACAGAAATTGGGGATTCCAGAAGAGGTGCAGCGATGAATGGGAGTCTTTCAGATCCAGCGTTTTGGAGCCGGTTTCAGTTTGGCTTTACGCTCATCTATCACTACCTGTTTCCTCAACTCGCCATGGGGCTGGCGTGGTTCCTTGTCTATTGGAAATGGCGCGCTCTTAAGACGGGAGATGAAAAATACAATCGAGCCGTCCGGTTTTGGGCCAAGATCTTTGGACTCAACTTTGCCGTCGGCGTCGTAACCGGCATTCCCATGGAATTCCAGTTCGGAACGAATTGGGCAAGCTTTTCCCGTTACGCGGGCGGCGTGATCGGACAGACATTGGCCATGGAAGGTATGTTCGCATTCTTTCTGGAAAGCGCCTTCGTGGGAGCGCTCATCTGGGGCGAAAAGAGATTAGGTCCTCGCTATCACTTCCTGGCAGCGGTAGCGGTTGCGTGCGGTAGTTGGCTATCCGGCTACTTCATCCTGGTCACGAACGCCTTCATGCAGCATCCGGTGGGCTATCAAGTCGATCCGCGCGGATCTCTTGTCATCGGGAGTTTTAGTGCCTACCTGCTCAATCCGTGGGCCTTGATCCAGTTCTCGCACAATCAAATCGCGGCTCTCGTAACAGGCTCCTTCGTCGTGACATCGATTGGGGCATTCTATGTGCTACGGCAACTCCATCCCGTCCAGGCCCAGCTTTATCTGCGTGCGGGAACGTTCACTGGGCTCATCGCGTCTCTTCTGGTTGCCTTTCCAACCGGCGACCAGCAGGCCAAGATGGTCGGAAGGCATCAACCCGTAACGCTCGCTGCAATGGAAGGTAAGTTCGTGGGCGGACCCGACGCGGGTGTCGCGATGATCGGGCAGCCCAATGTTGCGGCCCGCCGGCTCGACAATCCTATCGAGATGCCCGGCGCTCTCAGTTTTCTGGCCTATGGTCACTTTGGAAGTTACGTTCATGGGTTGGACGAATTTCCTACAAATGCATGGCCTGACAACATCGAGATTCTCTACTATTCCTTTCACTTGATGATCACTCTGGGGACGATCTTCATCCTGCTGATGGCCTATGCCAGATTCGAAAGCTGGCGGGGTCGATTAGAATCCAACACCTTGCTCCTGTGGGTTCTAATGCTGGCGCTTCCTTTCCCTTACATTGCCAACACTCTTGGATGGATGACGGCAGAACTGGGGCGTCAACCCTGGCTAATCTATGGCCTTTTTCACACAAACGCCGGCTACAGCAAAGTAGTGAGCGGGGGCGATACCCTCTTCACGCTGATCGGCTTCATCGGTCTTTACTTTGTGTTCGGTCTGCTCTTTCTATATCTGGTCGGTCGTGAGATCGCCTTGGGCCCGGACCACGAACCAATGGTAAATCTATCGCCGGCAGTCGGCGGTTCAAGAGACGGGGGGACGGCATGATCGCGTTGTGGTATGCCATTGTCAGCTTGATGCTCATCATCTATGTGATCTTGGATGGGCGCAACTTCGGCGCAGGAATGCTTCACTGGTTTGTCGCTAGGACGCCGGAGGAGCGCCGGCAGGTAATTGCCGCGATCGGCCCGCTTTGGTCGTGGCATGAAGTGTGGCTCGTCGGTTTTGGCGGCACATTGCTGGCCGTTTTTCCACGTCTCATCGCTTCGGCTTTTGCAGGCTACTACCTCGCGCTCTTTCTAATTCTTTGGAGTCTGATTCTGCGTGGTATTTCCATCGAAGTTGGTGGGCACATCAACGATCGCTTGTGGCAAGGGTTTTGGGATTTCGTTTTTGTATTTTCCAATTGTCTTCTGGCTGTCCTTTTTGGTGTCGCCGCAGGCAACGTTGCACGGGGGGTGCCGGTCGATGCCGATGGTAACTTCTCGATGGCGTTTTTCACAAATTTCAGCGTTCGCGGACAGGTCGGGCTGCTCGACTGGTACACGATATCCATTGCAATCTTCGCAGCTACCATCCTCGCTGCTCACGGCGCGACTTATCTCACTCTGAAAACGGAAGGCCCGGTACATGATCGTTGTTCGAAATATGCAACTTATCTGTGGGCTACGACTGTTCCGCTCTTTCTCGCTATATCGGTTGAGTCCTGGACGGTTCGTCACGACGTTGTTGGACGCGCGATTCACAATCCGTTTTGCTGGCTGGGAGTGTTCGTAATCTTGATTGCGACCGGCACAATGATTTTTGGCTTCATGTCCCGTCATGAAATGAGGGCGTTTCTTGGGTCAAATTTTATTTTGGTAGGCTTATTGACCACGGGCGGCGCTGCTATTTTCCCGGTGATGCTCTATTCCACTCTGGCGCCAGAGAATTCCATGACCGCCTATTCTGCCGCTGCCGGCGAGCAATCGTTGCGCCTCGCCTTTCTTTGGTGGCCCGTGGCGTTCGCTTTGGCAATTGTCTATTTCGTCTTCATTTCGCGGCGATATGTGGGAAAAGTCAGCGTAAGACGGGACACCCAAGGGTATTACTAAGGACAGTTATGTAATAGCCGTAAGGCACACGGAAATAGTTTGGCGAATACCGACGCAATGAGTATGCATGGTCTCTCCCGATAGCGATCGCTAAATCCGGAGGTTAACGAGTCAGGTGCTATTTTCCTAGCCCGACATAAAGCGAGGTTTCAGGTTCTGGTCGCCGTAGCACGGAAGCTGATCCACGCTATCCATGGTGTTTTACGCGGCAAAACTCCATATGACGGACGCAAATTTTTCCCGGCGGTATCTGTCGGTGAAGTTAAACAGAGAGCCGTGTCTTTATTAGATTCTGCATATAACCTGGCTGGGATTGAGCTTCCATTCCCTTGCGATAGCGAGGAACGGTATCCGACTGGACACAATCGCTACTGGTCGATAATCTATGTCTCGGACGGACTGATCGTGCGCGTTCGCCTACCTCGACTCGGTCCTGCGCCGAATTGTTCGAGGATAATCCGGTAGAATGATCGGCTGTAGTGTGGCACTTTTCGCGGTCTCCCCGTAGAGGTACATCATTATGTTCTGAGCCGGATTGCCGCGTATCCGCGAGCTCACAATGTGAGTTGAGAAGAAAATAATTCCGGTCCAGTGATGACGTCGCAATGATCTGACTAAAAAGTCGATTTGTGCAAAGTGGGGTGAAATACATGGCAAAAACAGTAGCTGAGATATTCATCGAAACGCTGGTGAACGCCGGTGTAAAACGTGTTTACGGAGTAGTTGGCGACTCCCTGAACGGGTTAACCGACGTCATCCGCAAAAGTAAACGTATCGAATGGCTGCATGTACGGCATGAGGAGGTGGCCGCGTTTGCCGCCGGCGCGGAGGCTCATCTTACCGGGAAGATTGCGGTGTGCGCAGGTAGTTGCGGCCCGGGCAATCTTCACCTCATCAATGGCCTCTTCGATTGCCATCGCAATCGCGTGCCGGTACTTGCGATTGCGGCGCAGATCCCGAGTCATGAGATCGGAAGCGGCTACTTTCAGGAGACGCATCCAGAGCATCTGTTCAAGGATTGCAGCCATTACTGCGAACTGGTTTCTCAACCGGAGCAGATGCCGCGAGTATTGGGAATCGCCATGCGTACCGCCCTTACCAAGCGGGGCGTTGCCGTGGTCGTGATTCCTGGAGATGTGGCGCTGCGCGAATGTTCTGCACCGGCGCTTTCGCTCGGTATTGAGAGTTCAGCCTCGCTCTTTTTTCCATCGGAGAACGAACTTCGCAAGGCCGCTGAAATTCTTAACACCGCGCGTAAGGTCACCATTCTTGGCGGCGCGGGCTGCGAAGGCGCTCACGCGGAGCTGGTTGCAGCGGCGGAGCGGTTGAAAGCTCCGATTGTCCATGCACTACGGGGTAAGGAATTTATCGAGTACGACAACCCGTATGACGTAGGAATGACTGGGCTGCTCGGCTTCTCCTCCGGCTATCATGCCATGATGAACTGCGACGCTCTGCTCATGCTGGGAACGGATTTCCCCTATCAGCAGTTCTATCCCAGGAACGCGAAGATCATTCAGGTGGATCGGCTTGGCGACCAGATCGGCCGTCGCACTCCGGTCGATCTCGGCCTGCTTGGAAATGTGAAGGACACGCTGGAGAAGTTGACTCCGCTGATAGAGAGCAAGACCGACCGCTCCTATCTCGACACCTGCCTCAGCCACTACAAAAATGCACGCAGGAGTCTCGACGATCTTGCCGTGGGTGAACCGGGCCGGACCCCAATTCATCCGCAATATGTCGCGAAGATTCTGGATGAGTTGGCGGCTGAAGATGCGGTCTTTACCTGCGACGTAGGTACGCCTACGGTCTGGTCCTCGCGCTATCTCCATATGAACGGCAAGCGCAGACTGCTCGGCTCGTTTAGTCATGGCTCGATGGCGAATGCTCTGCCACAAGCCATCGGCGTTCAGGCCAGTCATCCCGGCAGGCAGGTAATCACGCTCTCCGGCGATGGCGGGTTGGCGATGCTGCTCGGCGACCTGCTGACGCTTCGCCAGCTCAAACTGCCCGTAAAGCTGGTGGTCTTCAATAACAGCTCTCTCGGCTTTGTAGAACTGGAGATGAAAGCGGCCGGACTCGTCGACTACGGCACAGACCTGGTCAATCCGAATTTTGCGAAGCTGGCCGAGTCGGCGGAAATCTTTGGCGTTCGCGTGCAGAAACCGGAAGAACTGCGCCCCGCCCTTACAGAAGCGCTGGCGCACGATGGCCCCGCGTTGGTCGAAGTGCTGGTGAATCGGCAAGAGCTCTCGATGCCGCCGACCATCAGCCTTGAACAGGCCCTCGGCTTCAGCCTCTACATGATTCGCGCTGTACTGAGCGGGCGCGGCGACGAAGTGATCGACCTGGCCAAGACCAACCTTGTGCGCTGAGAAATCAAACCCTTATCTGGGAGGGAAGAAAATGAGCGAGCTGCCGACTGTAGATGCAAGGGCCCTTCAGGTCTCTCTTTCTGGATTTGACCTGATCAACTCCCCACGCCTCAACAAGGGAACAGCCTTCACCGATCACGAACGCGACATATTCGACCTGCACGGCTTGTTGCCGCCGCATGTGGGGAGTCTTGAGGAACAGATTGAGCGCAGGATGGAAGCTCTGCGATCGCAACCGAACTCCTTCAGTAAATACAGCTTCCTTCGCGACCTGCAGAACACGAACGAGACACTCTTTTATGCGCTCCTGGTTCGCAATGTCGAAGAGATGCTGCCTCTGGTGTACACGCCAACTGTGGGTGAGGGCTGCCAGCGCTTCAGCGAGATATGGAGAAAGCCGCGCGGCTTATTTCTCAGTTATCCGAATAAGAATCGCATCGACCAGATCTTGAGCCATCCTCGCTACGACAAGGTGAAGTGCATCGTCGTCAGCGATGGCGAACGCATCCTGGGACTCGGCGATCAAGGTGCGGGAGGCATGGGCATCCCCATTGGAAAGATGGCTCTTTACACCGCGCTGGGGGGAATTCATCCGGAGCACTGTCTTCCCATACTGCTCGATGTGGGCACGGATAACGAAGACCGGCTGAAGAATCCGCTTTACATCGGATGGAGGAATCACCGGGTCCGCGGCGAAGAATATGACGTTTTTGTCGATGTCTTTGTGAACAGCGTGAAGAAGCGCTGGCCGCATATTCTTTTGCAATGGGAGGACTTCGCTGGTTCGAATGCTGCCCGATTCCTGGCCCGCTACAGAGACCAGTTGTGCACGTTCAACGATGACATTCAGGGCACCGCGGCTGTGGCCTCAGCAACGTTGCTTTCCGCGATCAACGTAACCGGTGTGCCACTGGAGCAACAGAAGATCGTGGTGGTTGGTTTCGGCAGCGCGGGCATAGGGATCACCAACCTGCTGGCACGGTTTATGCAGGACAAAGGTCTCACGGAAGAGGAAGCGCGCAATCGCTTTTATGCTATCGACCGCTATGGCCTTGTCACCGAACATGGCAAGGATGTGCGGCCGGAACAGCTCCCCTACGCTCGCAAGGAACAAGAGGCGCAGGGTTGGAAGCAACCGAACGGAGAGATAGCACTGCTCGACGTGGTCCGCCATGCGAAGCCCTCGGTCCTCATCGGGGTGTCTGGCCAACCTGGAGCCTTCACCGAACAAGCGGTGCGTGAAATGGCAAAGTACTCGACCCGGCCCGTCATCTTCCCGCTTTCGAACCCCACCTCGCGCAGCGAAGCGACTGCTCAGGACCTGATGGATTGGACCGAAGGAAAGGCGCTGATCGGCACCGGCAGCCCATTCGAGCCGGTGAACGTTGGGAGGAAAAAAGTTTCCATTACCCAGACCAATAACTCGTATATCTTTCCTGGACTCGCTCTCGGCATCCTCGCCTCCAAAGCCAAACGTGTGACCGATACGATGATCAAGGCCGCTGCCGAAGAATTGGTTCGTCATCTGCCCACGCAGAAGGACAGGCATGCAGGCCTCCTTCCGCCAATTTCCGATGCGCGTCGGCTCGGTCGCGCGATCGGGCTGGCCGTGGGAAGACAGGCGATTCGGGACGGACAGGCGCAGGTTGCCGATGAAGTTGCCTTGAGCCGTGAACTCGACGCGAATATATGGGAACCGGTTTACGTACCATACGAGCGCAAACAAAACATTGATTGCTAGATCTTCCAGAAGTGATTAGTTCGTCGCTCGATTTCTGTACCCACCTCACCGCCTTCATGCATCACCGCCGTCATTCTGAGCGAAACGAAGAATCTCAGTATTTTTGGATGTTGTGTCCGGTTTGCAGGCTTCTGTTTCCCCGCCGAACCGAGCATTACATCGATGAATCAATGACGCACCACATTAGCGGACCAATTTCGAGCATTGGGTCTAATCAATAAGGAGGAATGACTATGAGCAACGCAGACATGAGAGTAGAGAAAGATTCCATGGGTGAAGTGTCAGTCCCTGCCAGCAAGCTCTGGGGAGCGCAGACGCAACGCTCGCTTGAGCACTTCAGCATCGGAACGGATCTCATTCCTAGAGAGATGATCGCCGCATACGCCATCCTGAAAAAAGGCGCGGCCAACGCGAATCATACCGGCAAGCGTCTGGACGATGACCGCCATGTATTGATCGTCCGTGTGTGTGACGAGATTCTTGCTGGCCAGCATCAGGATATGTTTCCTCTGCATGTTTGGATGACAGGCAGCGGCACCCAATTCAATATGAACGTGAACGAGGTGATCTCAAACCGCTGCTGCCAGTTGGCGGCCACCCCGCTCGGGAGCAAGACCCCGGTTCATCCCAACGACCACGTGAACATGTCGCAATCGTCCAACGACTCGTTTCCATCTGCCATGCACATCGCGGCGGCCGTCAACGTCAAGCAACGGCTGATTCCCGCGGTGCAGCAATTGCACGACGCGATCCATACGAAGGCTGAGGAGTGGAAAGACATCGTCAAGATCGGCCGTACGCACATGCAGGATGCCACGCCGCTGACGCTCGGCCAGGAGTGGTCGGGTTATGCCGGCATGCTCGTTGACAATGTCGAACGGATAGAGGATGGCCTAAAGGGTGTGTATCGCCTCGCGCTGGGCGGCACTGCGGTCGGCACCGGGATCAATTCGGCTCCCGGATTCGACACGGCGGTGGCTGCGGAAATCGCAAAGCTGAGCGGTCTGCCTTTCGTGACCGCGCCGAATAAGTTTGCGGTGCAAGGCGCCCATGATGCTCTGGTGCAACTCTCCGGCTGTCTGCGTACCCTGGCAGTGTCGCTCTACAAGATCGCGAACGACATCCGGCTCATGTCCTGCGGCCCACGCGCAGGCTTTGCCGAGCTGTCGATTCCCGAAAACGAGCCCGGCTCGTCGATCATGCCCGGCAAGGTGAACCCAACCCAAGCTGAAGCTCTCACGATGATCGCCGTACAGACAATGGCCAATGACGTTGCTGCGGGATTCGGTGGCGCCGGCGGCTATTTGGAGATGAATGTCTACAAGCCGCTGATCATTTTCAATATTACCCACTCGATAACGATCCTGACTGACGGTTGCGCCAACTTCCAAAAATTCCTCATCGAGGGGACAAAGCCAAACCTGAAGAAGATCAAGGAATACGTGGACCGCTCGTTGATGCTGGTGACCGCGCTCTCGCCGGTCATCGGCTACGACAAAGCGTCGAAGATTGCGCACCACGCAATGGACAACGACCTCACCCTGAAGGCCGCAGCGCTGAAGCTCGGCTTTGTCACCGAAGAAGAGTTCGATCGCGTGGTCGATCCGGCAAAGATGGTCAAGCCGTATATCGCCGTTGACGCCGAAAAGTAGGAACAAGTTCATGACCGATCATGAAGAATTTTCGTCGTTTGGTCACTGCCGGCGGAGACACTCGGAATCTTGAAGAACCACCGCACGCTGCTCGGGATGTGTGTCGCTAAAACCCCGTAGTAAATCAGCGACGACGAAGGGTGCCAGAGAACTCCTCAGAAGGAGGGCGATAATGTTTCAGACGATTCTTCAAGCCCTGGTCCCGGTGGTTTTTGTAGTCGGACTTGGTTGGCTCGTCGGCCGGCTCGGCATACTTGACCCTCAGCGCATACGCTCCATCACCACATTTATCGTCACCGTTGCTCTTCCGGCAGCTTTGTTTGTTGGTGTGTTCAACTTCTCGCCAGGCCAACTCGAGAATGGCCGTTACCTTTTGACCCTGGCGGTTGCGCTGATGGGGACCTGGGCCGTGGGCTTCGGTCTTGCCCGCTTCTCGTTCCGCAGCGCGACGGCGTCTGCGGGAATGCTCGCACTCAATGCCAACTTTCCAGACCTGGCCTACTTTGGTCTGCCTGTTTTGGCCGCGGTAATCGGCGCACAGGGATTGCTTCCGGTCATCGTCGGCAATCTCGTCGTCAGCGTCTTGATGGTACCCATAACAATTGTCCTCCTCGGAGCGGCGGATGGAACAAAGCATGAGTCGCTGCTCGAGAACCTTAAATCGACGGTCACGAAGCCCTTGGTATGGGCGCCGGTCTTAGGCGCCGTCCTGGTGCTCTTCGGAGTGAAATTGCCGCCGCTGGCAGAGGCATCGGTCAGGCTGATTGGGGCAACGGCTGGCGGCACAGCACTCTTCGCGCTGGGCGTCATGCTGAGCGGTTTAACCCCACGTCTCGACAAAATGGCTATCAGCGTCGTCTTACTGAAAAACATCGTTCAGCCCGCGATAGGCCTCGCCTGCGCCCTCGCGTTCCATTTTTCAGGAGTCCTTTCGAAGGGCATTGTTATCGCTGCCGCTTGTCCGTGCGCAACGGCGAGCGCCATGTTGGCGTCCACCTACCGCATCGATGAGCAGCCAACGACTTCAGCTGTCGTTTTGAGCAACATCATAGGCGTTCTCAGTATGGCAATGTGGATCTACGTCGTCGAGAAAATCTGGGCCTGATGTAATTCGAACTGTGAGGAACTTGCATGACCTTGGAAGAACGTGCCGACCTTGTCCTCGCCGTTGCCCGAGTTCTCTATGTCAACGGCCAATCTACGGACCAGACATTGGCTTCCGCTGAGAGTGTCGGCCGCACCCTCGGACTGCACGTCAGGATCATGCCGCGTTGGGGCGAGCTGCAACTTGAAGCCCAGGACGGCGACATCAGACTCATCTCCGTAGTCGCGGCCGATCCCACGAGCGTCGCCATGGGTCGTGTCGCTTCCGCGATGCGGGTCATCGAAGACCTCGGTGCCGGTCGACTCGCGCCGGCTGCCGCAAGGGACGTGATCAGCGATATCTCACACGCACCGCCGGCACCAGCCTGGCTGTTCACACTCGCAGCGGCGGCGGGTGCCGCGGCGTTAGCGGTGATCTTCGGCGTCCAACATCTGCCTGCAGTAGCGCTCATCTTCGTGAGTGCGGCAGCCGGGGCCATTCTTCGCCGCAGCCTGGCGTACCTGAGCGCCAACGTCTTCCTGCAGCCATTCTGCGCGGCCCTCCTCGCCGGCATCATCGGGGCGCTGGCGGTCCGATACCAGCTGAGCTCGTCCCTGCGGCTTGTCGCTGTCTGCCCATGCATGGTCCTGGTGCCCGGACCGCCCGTCCTCAATGGCGCGTTGGACCTCATCAAGGGCCGTGTCCATCTCGGAGCCGCTCGCATGATCTATGCGGGACTCGTGATCGTGGCGATCTCGGCCGGACTCCTCCTCGGGCTCGCCCTCCTGAGAATCTCTTTACCTGTAGATCAGGCGAGCAGAGCCGTGCCTCTATGGTTCGACACGATCGCCGCTGGCATCGCCGTCGCCGCCTACAGTGTCTTTTTCTCCACGCCGCTGCACATGCTGGCCTGGCCGGTGGCAGTCGGTATGCTGGCCCATGCTCTGCGGTGGTGGTTACTGGCTGTGCGTGGCTCGGGCGCCGCGATCGGTGCCCTTGTCGCTTGTCTTATCGTCGGGCTGATCCTCACTCCAGTCGCACGCCGTTGGCACATGCCTTTCGCGGCCATCGGCTTCGCCTCCGTGGTGTCGATGATTCCGGGTGTCTTCCTCTTCAGGATGGCGAGCGGCCTCGTACAACTTGCCGAGGGCACCCATACGACATTGGCGCTCATCAGTGCGACCGTCGCCGACGGCATGACCGCCGTAACGATCATCCTGGCCATGAGCATAGGTCTCATTGTTCCTAAGCTGGTTATTGATCGCTTGAGCGAGAGAGCGATGCATGCGAGGCACTAAAGGAGGACGGAATATGCCGATGCGTGTTTCAAATTTCGGCGCGACGCACGCGTCAAGCTCTCCATGGGAGCACAAATCAGCGCAGTCACAATTCGAGAAGCAGCGTTCGATTCTGCTCATGTGCGACCAAAAGTTGCCGCTCCTATTTCTGGGGGTGTGCGTTCTTTGTCAATTCGCATCTCCCGCCCACTCCCAGACTGCGCAAGAGGAACCGCTCCCCGGCCCTGACAGCCACGAGACAGGCCAGGGTCCGCACGGCCATCTCTTCGGAGACTGGGGCGGCGAGCGGACGCGCCTCCTGGATCACGGTGTGAAATTCGATTTTCAGTACGTCAGCGATTCTCTTTGGAACATCAAGAGCCAGCAGAAAGAGCGGTTCGCGAGCTGGAACCGATTTCGCGAAACGGTCGACATCGATTTTGGTAAATTGATCGGTCAGCAGCACTGGTTCTTCCACGCAACCGCGCTCTGGCAGGGCGGCGGCAATCTCGGAACCTATCTGGGACTTCTGACCAGTCCCAGCGGAATGTCCAGCGAGAATACATGTCGCCTCGATTCATGGTGGATCGAGAGGCGATGGCTGGGGGAACGAATCACTGCGCGCGTCGGTCAGTTTGCTGGTCAGGATTTCTACGGGGCCCAGCACTACGCGGCTTCTTTTATCTTCGAGCCGATGGGCTATGCGTTGGGCAATCTATCCACGACTTTGGAGTCCTTCGATCCGCCGTCCACACCGGCTATGGAAATCCGCGTCGTGCCCATCCATAACCTCTATGTGAAATCGATGGTGATGGCTGCGGTGCGCTCACCTTTTTTACAAAACGCAACCGGCCTGGTCCCTCAGTTCAATGGAACGCCGGTGAGTACTTCGGAGGTCGGGTTCACTTCGGGCAAGGGGGCATCTTCCATTCGAGCCTTCGACGACGTCGAGGGTCGCATGGGGTACTCCGGCCTGTATCTGTTCGGCGCCTCCTACAATCCTGGGAAGTTCACGTCGCCGACGAGTGCGACACCGCGGTCAGGCAACTACCTCTTGTACTGGATGGCGAGCCAGGCGCTCTGGCGCCTCGATCCGAAAGAGGGCAAAGGGTTGGACACGACGTTTGCCTACGACTGGAGTTCTCCGAGCGTCAACCGCAACAACACACTTCTCACGGCGGGACTGCGCTTCAATGAGCCGCTACCTCTGAGTATTCACAATACGATGGCGTTGGGCTACGTGCGAAACAATCTAAGCTCACAGTTTCTCTCGCCGGGCATGCCTGCCTCGAAGACCGAGCACGGTGTTGAGTTCAATGCCCTGTTGGACGTTTTACCAATGCTCCTTCTACAGCCCGTGGTCCAGTACTATGCGAACGTCGGAGGAGGTGTGCAGCGCGCTGTCGCTTTTGGATTTAGAACAAAGGTGGAATTCTAAAAACACCGACCTGACGACGCGTTATCAATTTCTCACTTGTTGAGAAATATTCAAGTTACTCAGCGAGCAGCACGGAATGCGAACTCTTCAAGGTTCCCCAGTTGTAGGTGAATGACGACAATTCGGAAGTCATGCGAAGAGAGCGCTGATCCTATGGGTAACAGGCAAGAAGCCCAAGCGCATCCGGCTACCCTTTGATCAAGCTTTAGTGATTGGTCAGAAGATTTGTATGTCTGAGCCCTCCACTGTCCTGACCGAAGTTGATGCTCTCGAAAGTAAATAGTCCAGCGAAGCCGCCCGCCCCGACGGAGAGTATCTCTTTTCACTTCTGAATTCGTACCGTGCTTCCTGGGTGCTTCTCCCGCAGTGGGCTGGCCTAGACGCCACAATCGCGTCGCGGATGCTCAGGTTCGTTCGCTGGAGCACCTGGCCTGAGACGCGATCTATGTTTGCAAAAAGCGGAGCTGGACAGAGAGGCAGCCAAGCTTCGTCGTGCCATGGAGAATGGCTGGCCACCTCGCAAGTCGACCCACAGAGAGGCCCTCTGAACTACAGCCTAGAGCTGAACAGTTGAGCGAGCTTGTGTGCGGCTCGAATCGATACGAAACTGCCAAGGTTTAATGTTTTCGTTTGAGATTGGCCGAATTTTAGCGTTTTCGTGTTGAACTTAGTGTTCTTGCTTCACGATGGAGGAAAGGCGCGGATCTGGACTTGGGGCGCTCTGAGAAGCTATACATACCATTCGAAGAAGACCTTGCTCTCTGGGCATACTATGGGACATAATGTCCGATAGTATGCCCAGAGAAGCTCAGCTTAAAACCTCCGATCCAACTACACTCTTCCTTGAAGCTCAGGCGTTCTTTGGCAGGAAAAATCTTGCCGAACGCTTGGAAGTAGATAGAAAGACCCTTAGCCGATGGGAAAAGGAGCCAGCAAAACTTCCCATGGTGAGACAGCTCGCATTGAGAGAACTTGTACGCAGCATCCCACGTCAGGATGAAGCGGTGGCAGACTTCACATTCATTGACCTCTTTGCCGGAATTGGAGGAATTCGAGCCGGTTTCAAAGCAGCCAATGGCCGCTGCGTCTTCACTAGCGAATGGAATACATGGTCTCAAAAGACGTACCGAGCCAATTTTGGAATGGATGAGCCTGTCGAAGGTGACATCACACTGTTTCCCGCTGAGGAGATCCCTGATCATGATGTGCTGCTTGCGGGGTTCCCATGCCAGCCTTTTTCTATCGCAGGTGTAAGCAAGAAGAATGCTCTCGGACGACCCCATGGGTTTGAATGCACGACTCAAGGAACTCTCTTCTTCGATGTGGCACGCATCATCAATGAGAAACGCCCAAAAGCCTTCCTGCTGGAAAATGTAAAGAATCTCCTCAGCCATGACAAGGGAAATACCTTTCGGGTTATCAAAGAGACTCTTGAGAAAGAACTCGGATACACGGTGAGGACGAAGGTCATCGACGGCCAGTCCTTTGTCCCTCAGCATCGGGAGCGCATTATTATTGTGGGATTCAGAGATGACACGGGCTTCAGCTTTGAGGATCTCAGATTGCCGGAGCAGGGACCGCTGCTGGAAAGCATTCTTCACTCGGAGGACGGAAGCGAAGAGGTGGAAGATCCCTACACTCTTGGGGCAAAGGCAAAGGTCAATCCGAAATACACTCTCACCGACAAGCTATGGGCGTATCTGCAGAATTACGCAGAAAAACATCGCGCAGCAGGGAATGGCTTTGGCTTTGGACTGGTTACCAGGAAAAGCGTCACCCGGACACTTTCAGCTCGCTACTACAAAGACGGTTCAGAAATTCTGGTGAGCCAGGGTAAAAAGCGCAATCCACGTCGTCTTACACCACGCGAATGTGCGAGGCTGATGGGTTTTCCGGCCGACTTCAAAATTCCGGTCTCGGATACTCAGGCCTACAAACAATTTGGCAACAGCGTAGTGGCTCCAGTGATTGAGGCGGTTGCGCTACACATGAAACGGCACATTATTGCCCTGAAGAACTATGAAAAGTTTGGAACGCTGCAGCCGTCTTTGCTTTCCGTGATCGATAGATGACCGACGTTCACACGCAGGAACAACGCAGCCGTAACATGGCAGGGATTCTGAGGAAGGATGCTAAGCCCGAAATGCGTGTGTGCGCTCCGCTCTTCAATGCATCAGGCTATCGGATTCGTCTGCACCAAAAGGATCTTTCGGGGAAACCCGATATTGTTCTTCCAAATATCACTTTGTGCTCTTCGTGAATGCGGTTGCGTCAGGTGCATCTACTATGACCCGGGTATTAAGATCGAGAATGTATCTTCGGGCTGGCCTGTGATCAAAAAACGAAACCAGTTCCGCATTCGCTTAGCAAGCATCGCTCTCCCATATCTATATTGCGGGCTTGCTCAGAGAAACATGCCACTCAGGTTTGTGAGAGTCCAGATCCTCAGGGATAAAGTAGAGATCCAGCACAGCACTCGCTTGAATCCATCCATCAAGGCGAAAACGCCGGTACCCGAGCCTTTCCACGGAAACGAACAGGCGATCCGTTTTGTGGACCTTGACGTTCTGCTTTAGCCTAAGGTATGGACGGACATCGGTTCTGCCGCGTACCTCGAGCGCGTTCGCAATATCTGGTACCGACTGATAGCCATCGACCGTAGCACCCCACGGTATTCCCAGATACTTTGAGGCAGCGATCTGTGCTGCGGCTCCCCTTTGATGGTTCTTGAGCCCATTGCTGGCCTTCGAGCTATCACTTTGAAGGTAGCCATGCGATAACTTTTGTGGCGTCTTCTTCCGATGTCCAAAGCTTGCTGTGTTTCTTCTATGGTCAACGTTATTACGGGCAAAAAAAAATCTGTTGTTCATCTTGCGTACCTTCCGACCATTCGGAATAGTCGAGCTAAAATACGGTGGTTGAACTTTTACGACTCTCTAAAAAGTTAAATTATGGACGGATGTGAAGAGTTGCCTTTAGAGGAGTGTTGGTGGAGGATGCACCGGCCATGACCTTGTAGTCACCTTGTAGAAGCTGCCAGCTGTCCGTATCCGTGTTAAAGACGGAAAGATAAAGTGGATTCATTGCAAGGGTCACGTCCTTCGATTCTCCAGGCGCCAACTCCACGCGCTTCCAGGCGACCAGACGCTTATAACCTTCTTTCGCTGTGGTGGGCAGTGCAACGTAAACCTCTGCAATCTCTGTCCCTTTGCGTGTTCCTGTGTTGTGAATGGTGAAGTGCACCGTACGCTGAGCATCATCGACGGTAAGTCCCGAATAAACATAGCTGGTGTAAGACAGTCCAAAGCCGAAGGGGAACAGTGGCTGCTTACCCGTGGCCTCGAACCATTTATAGCCAACCTCAGCTCCTTCGGTGTAGTTCAGGTCGAAGGGGAGATGCCTGCCATTGTCACCGCGTGCGGAGCTGTTGGGTTCGAAGCCGGGAACAATTGGATGTGGTAATTGTGAATCGTCCTTCGCAAAGGTGACGGGTAGCTTGCCGGAGGGATTAACCTCGCCGAAGAGAATGTTGGCGAGCGCCTTAGCTCCTCCGATGCCTGGGTACCACATCTCTACGGCACCCTTTACTCGCTGAATCCAGGGCATGCTCACGGGCCCACCGGTCTCAAGGACAACGATAGTATTAGGATTCGCAGCTGCAACAGCTTCAACGAGGGCATCCTGGTTGTCAGGCAGCGATAATGTTGCTGCATCTCGGTCTTCGCGCATGGGTTGATTCACGAAGACAATCGCGATGTTTGAAGCTTTGGCAAGACTGACTGCCGAAGCTAAATCTTTTCCGTCAATGTATTGGACGGAGGCGTGCGGCGACTTCGCACGGATATACCGGAGCGGTGAGGAGGGGAAGTAAATAGCTTCTCCCCACTTCGACCCACCTGGCTGCGGGTTGACAGCGTTGCCACCTGGTGCATCGACTTGTGCAGAGCCACCGCCGGAGAGCACACCGACGTCGGCATGCGATCCTATGAGTGCAATGGATGCTGATCCATTCAGTGGAAGTATGTGATCGGAGTTTCTGAGCAGGACAATACTTTCTTCCGCGATGTGCTGTGCGTCGTCACGGCCGCGGAAAGGATCTACCACGCTGCGTACAGGTGGGTCGTCAACAACACCTGCAGCAAACATGCTGCGAAGGATACGGTGAACCATATCGTTCAGCCGCTCCATTGGAACTTGTCCATCTTCAACCGCTTTCTTCAGCGGTGCGTTGAAGTAATTATCGTCGCCAGGCATCTCCTGATCGAGTCCGTTCAATGCGGACTTTACGGTGCTGTGAGTCGCGCTCCAGTCGGAGAGCACCCATCCCTTGAACCTGAAGTCCTTCTTCAACACCTGGTTCAGCAGATAATCGTTCTCGCAGGCATGGTCCCCATCATAGAGATTATAGGAGCACATCACGCCCGAGGGATCAGCGATTCCGATCGCAATCTCGAATGCAAGAAGATCCGACTCACGCAGAGCCTTTCTGTCAAGCAGAACATTGACGACGGTTCGTCCTGTCTCCTGGTCGTTCAATGCATAGTGTTTGATATCGTTCATTATGTGCTGAGACAGGACACCCTTTTCAAGGTTGCCAGCCATGGTGCCAGCCAATACGGGATCTTCGCCAGCGTACTCAAAGTTGCGACCATTGCGAGGTTCACGTGTGATATTTACGCCGCCGCCGATCGACATGTTGAAGCCCTGGGCACGCAACTCACGGCCGATCACTGAGCCGTAAAGAAATGCGGAGTCCGGGTCCCAGCTTGAGGCCGCGCCCAACGTTGAGGGCAGTAACGTAGCATAGCGGCCCTGGTAGGCCGCCATCCTAATTCCGACCGCAGAGTCGGCCAGATTGATATCGGGAATACCAAGTCGATCGATTCCAGCCATGAAACCTGCGCCAAAGTTCGATCTACTGGGGAGAGGAGCGCCCTGTTTTAGTACACCCCAGCCATCTCCATGTACCATCTGAATCTTTTCATCCAGTGTCATTTGGCTAATGACCATGTTGGCCCGCTCATCAGGCGTCAGCGCCTTGTTCATCCACGGCATTTTGGATATGTCTGGTGCGGTCTGGGCATGCGCGGTTTGCATGCAAGCCAAAGCTAAGGTCGTTACCGCGAGGAGGGAAGTGCTGGTTATGCCCTGGAAAAGCCTGCGAAATGACATCCGCGCTCCTTCGTATCTGGATGTAGCCAGCTGCCGGTTTTTGTGGCGACAGCTGGCTACATCGTTGGCTGCTTCGCTCGCAAGTCTATATGAACTAAATCGATATAGTAAGGGATCTTTGGTGCACTCATGAACAAATATTAGTTGCGTGTGCAAGGCAGTACGACCTGCCACAGAGATAGAGACGGTCTATTTCCGAAAGCTAGTCTGCAGATGTGATCGGTTGTACTTATTTTGCAAACAGCTGGCCAATATCGGCGAAGGCTTTGAAATCCCTCTGCGCAGCCTAATGTCGTTCCGTAAAAAGTACGAGCAGCCTCAAGGTTATCGACTGGGAAGGCGATGTGGAAAGAGGAGAAGTGGCACGGTGGTCTCCTTTTCCTCATCGTAGCGAGGATGAGCCTGAGAGACCACCGACCAAGGACGTGTTATCGGTGATGAAAGCCTGTGTCGTAGCCCTGTAGGTAGGCTTGGCGGAAGGCATCACGATATGGCCCATATGGTCCCATGCCTGGATCGTAGCCTGGCGTGTTGTGAAACTTGTGGTCGTGTTGCGGATGATAGCCGAAGCCGTTATAGGTGTCTCGCGAGCCGTCTTCGGAGCCGGCTCGAAATCCCTCATGCTGTGCGCGTTCGATTAAGGGTGGAACGCCGTTATAACCGGGAGGTGGTGGCGGAGGTGGTGGTCCTGGAGCGTAGTAAGTGTGTGAGGCACAGCCAGCCGCAAAAAGACAAACAGCTGAAACGAGTGGTAGAGCAAGACGAGAGAGCTTCATAAGGTCCTCACTATTCGATTCGTGCGCCAGGAGAATCCAGCGTGCGTTCGTATAGGTAAAACGCTCATCAAGCAAAAATGTTGTCCGGGAAAATTGTTCGTCCGTACGCAACTACATCAGGGATGTTCTGCAGGCAGGCGCACGACAAACTCCGTATGACCGGGTTCGGAGGCGAAGCGAATTGTGCCACCATACTGTTCAACGATGCGATGGACGATGCCTAATCCAATGCCTGTGCCCACGCCCAGAGGTTTGGTCGTGAAAAATGGATCGAAGATCTGTGACTGACTCTCCAGTGGGATGCCGCTTCCGTTATCGGTGATGCTGATGCACAGATTGGTATGAATATTTTTAGCGTTTGCGCTTACCTTCTCAGCCCATGTGTGCACGCGAATCCGGCCCTGCGGCAGAACCGCGTCGATCGCATTGTCCAGAAGGTTAGTCCAAATCTGATTCAGACCGGAACACTCCGACTGAAGCAGAGGAAGATCGGTGGCGAAGTCTTTCTCTAATACGATCTCCTTCTCCCGCAGTTTATGACCCAGAATCACAAGCGTGGCGTGAATACTGTTGTTGATGTCGATCGTCTGCCGTTGGCCTTTGCCTTCGTAGGCATACGACTTGACGGCGTGAACAAGATCGGTGACGCGGCCAATGCTCTCTTCGATAGTGCCTACCAGTTGCATGCTGGAGACCATTGCCTCCATCCAACTCAGCGCCGCTGCAAGCAGCGGCCCATTGAAGTCATTACGGACGCATTCCAGTTCTGCGGCGTCCATGCCAATCGACACCAGGGTAGGTGCCATTTTCCAGGCATTCTCGATATTGGCCGACTCCATCCACTCTGCCAGGGCTTCTTCTGCGTCGCTTTGTTCGAGCGAGTTCATCAGAATGGGCTTAGCCGAGAGTGCCTGTTTCTGCAACTCAAAGATGCACCGTTTCTGTTCTTTGGTGAGTTCGTGCTCCGTGAAACTGGAAGAAAGCTCATGCATTCTGAGCAGGTTGTCTCGCAGCTGAGAGGCGGCGCGGCGAGCCGCTGAGCCCGGGTTGTTCAACTCATGCATTAGCCCTGCCGCAAGCGTACCCAGAGAAGCCATCTTCTCCTGCTGCAGGGTAATGCTCTGCAGCTTTTGAAATCTGTACGCCATGTTGCCGAGGATGGCTTTTCGAACACTTGGGCAGGTGGTCATCAGGCTCCAGAACTGGTCCTCGTCGAATTGCAGCAGATGGCTGGGCGCGGTCGCCTCAATGCTCGAGGAATTCGGAATGTTTGCCAGCAGAGGGAGCTCGCCGAAGGCATTTCCGCTATCGATTTTAGCTACAGTGATGTCACGTCCGTCCGCTAGTCTCTGACAAACACGGAGCTCGCCTTCGAGCAGAATCCAGAAGTAGTGCGCGACCTCACCCTGACGGGCGATCACCTCGTCCTTGCCGATGTGGAGCTCCTGTACACCCTCAATGCAGTACAACTCGTCGTCCTTCAGCGACGACAGGATGGGAACCTTGCGCAGCTGCACAAACAGTTCCTCGTTTATCTTCTCCACGATATGATTCTGGACGGCCTGGGTTTGTTCGTTCATTGGGTTATTGGGTTAACTGCCTTTCAAAGCGTCGCTAAATACTGATGCACAAACTGAATCGCGATGGACCCTTCCCCAACAGCAGAAGCGCATCGTTTCACTGAGTTATATCGAACATCTCCAGCGACAAAGATTCCGGGGACGCTGGTCTCCAGCAGATAAGGATCTCGGTCGAGTCGCCATGATACCGGAGACGTTGTTTTCAGGTCAGGGCCTGCAAGAATGAAGCCTTTGTTGTCGCACACAATATCTTTTGGCAACCAGTCTGTCTTCGGCGCGGCGCCGATAAAGATGAACAGTGAACCAGCCGGTCGAGCCTCCGTTCCCTGAGGAGTCTTCAGCGTCAGACACTCAAGGTGTGTATCGCCAGACATAGCGATGATCTCCGTGCATGTCTCCACCGTGATATTAGGCGTAGCCTCAATCTGATCGATCAGATACTTTGACATACTGCTCTCAAGTGATTTGCCGCGCACCAGCATGTGAACCGTATCGGCATAGCGGGAAAAGTGCATTGCCGCCTGACCTGCGGAATTGGCTCCGCCTACGATGTAGACAATTTCTTCTCTGCATGACATTGCCTCGGTCAGTGCTGCGCCGTAGTAGACCCCGGCTCCGCTCAACCGGTCTGCTCCCGGAACATCGAGCTTGCAGTAGGAGACCCCGGTCGCGATCAGGCAGACATGGCAGGTTACCTCCTGCCCATCGGCCATCTCAATGATGCGATATTGGTTCTCGGATCGAATGCAGGAGACGCGCTGGGTGAGAAACTCGGCACCCAACCGGTTTGCCTGCAAATACGCTCGCTTGGCCAGTTCCTCGCCGCTGAGCCCTTCAGGAAAACCAAGATAGTTTTCAATCTTCGAACTGGATCCCGCTTGTCCGCCCGGCGCTGCCTCCTCCACCACTAGAGTGCGTAGACCTTCGGAGGCTCCATACACACCTGCCGCCAGACCGGCCGGTCCTGCACCAACTACCACGACATCGTAGAACTCCTGCTGAGCCTGCGTACGCAGACCTACCTTATTTGCCATCTCCGTCGACGTAGGCTGCACCAGTGCTGTGCCATCCCCAAACAGAATGACAGGCAGCTTTTTGTCGTCGATGCCCTTTTCTTTCAGCAGTGTAAGAGCGTCCGGATTTATTTCCGGGTTCAGCCATTGATAGGGAATCCGGTTGCGCGAGAGGAAGTCGCGTACAGCATGATCGATGGCGGACCACCGAACTCCAACTACCCGAATGCCATCAAACGGTGGCTTATATCCCTCTTTCCAGCTCTCCAGAAGGTCGTCCAGCACCGGATAAAGCTTCTCTTCAGGTGGATCCCACGGTTTATTCAGATAATAATGGATCTTCGCGGAGTTGATGGCGCGAATGGCCGCCTCAGTATCGGCGTAGGCCGTCAGCAGGACACGCTTCGCATTGGGGTAGATTTTGAGCGCCTGTTGCAGGAAATCGACTCCGGTCATCCCCGGCATACGCTGGTCAGACAGGAAGAGCGCGACTGTGTCTTTCCGTTCCCTGAGTTGATTGCAAATGTCCAGCGCGGCTGCGCCCGAAGCGGCACGAACGATCCGGTAGTCCTGGCCGTAATGACGGCGCAGATCCTGAACAACAGCTTCCAGCACGCTGGTATCGTCGTCGAGGGCGAGGAGAATAGGCTTCGGCATATCTCTTGTTATACTTCGCGGGCGGCCTTCCGATAAACCCCACGTATGATTCGATTGTGCCCAGGTACTCAAAGGTTCAGAAACATATCGTGTTGATGAATAAGATTCCGGCTGAGGAGAGTTGAGGCCGAAGTTGTCCGAATTGTAGACATTACATCTTCACCGCTGCAATTCACCGATAAGGGGATTGCGGGGCAATGAACTCCCCGCAGGAGACAGAGATACTCATGAATCGAATTATTCTCGCGGACAACCAGGCCATCTTCCGGGCAGGTGCAGCGCGAGTCCTGGCGCTGGAGGACGATATGCGCATCACTGCTCAGTGCGAAGAAATAGCGAAAATGCTCAGCGCCATCGATAGTCTTCACGGTTCTATCGTCCTGGTTTCGTCCAGTCTGCGTCCGGATATGAAGGAACTCTTCGCTCGCACCCAGTCTGTTCGAAGTCGGGTCATCCTCGTCACCGAGAATACGGAGCAGATTACGGACGATATGGCTGTTCTCCTTGATGGGGTCGTTTGCCGTAACGTTGCAGGGACTGATCTGGTGGACTGCGTTCGTCGGGTCGCCCGCGGGCAGCGTTTTGTGCAACGCACCAACGTCACTACCATGCAGGCTGCTGACAGCGTGGGCACACGTGTACGCGACCGCCTGACTCCGAAGGAGATGCAGATTGTGGCTCTGATCGTTCAGGGTTGCAAGAACAAGGACATTGCAATGCAACTCGGGACGAAGGAGCAGGTCATCAAGAACTACCTGCGCGCAATCTACGACAAGACCGGAGTTTCCGACCGGCTCGAACTTGCGCTCTTCACTATCCACCATCGTGTTTTGGCTGAGGCCGCAGCCAAAGCCAGCCACATGATCCAGATGAAGACAGCTTAGACTGACTTCATCTGGCATGGACTGAAGCGTTCGGGGCATCCAGCGCGGATGCCCCTTTTTACATTCCCATCAGGGTGGATTGCTTCTCGGTAGCCTGGCTGACCTGTCCAATCTTCTCCGCAATGCTCTTGGCCTGCGTAAAGAGAAGCAGATAATCCGGTCCCCCGGCCTTGGAGTCCGTTCCGCTCATGTTAAAACCGCCGAACGGATGCGCGCCCACCATGGCTCCCGTGCACTTACGGTTAAAGTACAGATTGCCGACATGAAACTCCTCACGAGCCCGGTCCAGCTTCTCTTGCGAACTCGAGTAGATTGCGCCTGTTAGCCCATATTCTGTGTTGTTCGCAATGGATAGCGCATCGTCGAAGCTGCGTGACCGAATCACGGCCAGCACCGGCCCAAAGATCTCTTCGAGCGATATACGCGCCGTAGGAGAAACATCGGCGATGACGGTAGGAGCAACATAATAGCCGCCCTCTGGCGTCTCTATTACGTCTCCGCCGTTCAATACTCTGCCCTCGCTTCTGCCGATCTTCAGGTAGTCAAGTACCTTGCGATAGGCCTTTTCGCTGATTACCGGTCCTGTATAAAAATTCTCTACAGGATTACCTGTCCGGATCTTCTCCACGCGCGCCTGTAGCCTATCGCAGAAGGTGTCGTAGATGCTTTCGTTAACGATGACTCGGGAGCAGGCAGAGCACTTCTGTCCATTGAAGCCGAACGCACTGGTCGCAACTCCTTCGACGGCGCCGTCCAGATCGCAATCGCCCTCAACAATGATTGAATCCTTGCCGCCCATCTCGAGGATCGTCCGCTTGATAAAGATCTGCCCGGGCCGCGTCTTTGCGGCACGCTCATGGATCTCCAGTCCAACGGCCTTGGAACCGGTAAACGCAATAAACCGCGTCTGTGGATGCTCGACGACTGCACTGCCAAATTCCGGGCCCTCGCCTGGACAAAAATTGACCACGCCATCCGGCAAACCGACCTCTTCAAGCAATCCCATAAACTTCGCGGCAATTGTGGGGGCATCCACCGAAGGCTTCAGGATTACCGTGTTCCCACAGACGATGGCTGCCGCCGTCATGCCGGCCATAATGGCGAAGGGAAAGTTCCAGGGAGGAATTACCGCCCCCACACCAAGCGGAATATAGCGAAGTTGATTTCGTTCACCGGGGAGTTGGATCGGCGTCTTCGCTCCATCGAGCCGCAGCGCCTCCCGTCCGTAGAACTCCAGGAAGTCAATCGTCTCACCTACATCCGCGTCAGCTTCAGCCCAGTTCTTTCCCACTTCATAGGTCAGCCATGCGCAAAACTCAAACTTACGTTCTCGAATCAATTCAGCGACCCGAAACAACAGGCCAGCGCGATCCACAACGGAAATTCGCTTCCAGCTGGCAAAGGCCGTCTGTGCAGCCTGCATCGCATCCTCAACATGCTCCGCTCCAGCTCTCTGATGGATTCCGACCACCTGCGCCGGCTGCGCGGGATTGATCGAAACAATCTTACCCGGCGTCCTCAGCCGTTTACCGCCGATGATGAGGTCGTATTCCTGACCCAGGTTATTCTCCACCTCAGCCAGTGCAGCCTGCATTGCACGGTTGTTTTCGGAGTTGGTGAAGTCAACGAATGCTTCATTGATAAACGGTGCCGACAGGGCGTTTGTGACGGCGGACGGAGCGAAATTTACAGTAGCCATAGAGTCTCGATTCTAGCGCGAGCCCCATTCTCTCGTCGCGTGGGTTAAGTAGATCAATGGGCCGCTGGGTTTGGAGTTGAGCCCAGCCGGCTTTATAGCAGAAATCACAACTCGCCTAAACGTCCTGCGTCAGCTTTTCGGTGGCACTGGACATCTTTGCTGTGCGATCCAGCTTGTCCCAACTAAATGGTTTACCGTCAATCGCGCGCTTCACCGTTTTGAACAAGACCACGGAAAAGAGCTGCCGATAGGTAAACCGCTGGATCCAGATATGGAACAGCAGCCAGCCATCACCCTTGCTCGCGGGGTGCTTCCGCTCGAGAGCAAACGCCAGCGCCGATGCGACAAAATCAATCACAAGGAAGGCGAGGAAGAAGCCAAGCAGCTTATAAAAACTGTCTGCGGATGCCGACTCCGGATGAAAGTGCTTATCATAGAAATAGTTCAGGACCCCGGCCACAAACATCAGATCAATCAGTGGCGAGACCAGCGGTAGGAGGATCTGGAAGATAAGAATATTGGGCAGAGCGAACAGTCCCATCGCACGGTGCTTGCGGATTGCTCCCCTATGCTTCCAGACTGCCTGCAGGATGCCGAACGACCAGCGAAACCGCTGTCGAATCAAGCCATCCGCATTCACCGGAGCCTCCGTGAATGCCAGCGCCCGATCTTCGTAGATCACGCAATAACCCTGCTCCAGCAGGTTCATCGTCAAGTCGGCATCTTCGGCCACTGTATTCGAGTGATAACCGTGGCCGGCCTTGACTGACTCCGTCCGCCACGCTCCAATTGCACCTGGCACTACCATCACGACATCGAAAAGGTCCAGCGCGCGCCGTTCGAAGTTCTGGCTCGTGATGTACTCCAGCGCCTGCCAGCGCGTCCATAGGTTCACCCGGTTGCCTACCTTGGCGTTACCTGCGACCGCACCAATCTTCGGATTCGCAAAATGCGGTACCAGGTTCGCGATTGCATCATGCGCAATTACACCGTCCGCGTCGATCCCAACATACAACTCCTCATCAATCCTATCGAGAGCGAAGTTAAGTGCATCCGCCTTGCCTCCGTTCGGCTTGGTCAGTATCGTCAGCCTGCCTGAGGCAATATCCGCCGGATACGCCTCACGCGCGACGTCATAGGTTCTGTCCTTCGACCCGTCGTCGATGACGATAATCCTTAGGTTTTTGTATGTCGACATCATTACGGACCGAATCGTCCGGACGATGACCTTCTCCTCGTTATACGCAGGAATGAGCACCGCAACCCTGGGAGCATACTCCGGCGTTGCAAAGTTCTTCCTGGTGCGCAGCCGGTCGATGATAGCGAAGATCCCGATGATGATCAGCCGCGCACTCATCAGAACATCGCCAACGAAGAACACGCCCACCACAAAGTAGTGGAAGAAGCTATAGAAGAAGAAAGTGATCGAGTCCGCACGTGCCTGCCAGCGTTGATGCGGTGTCAGCGGTGGCATCACCTCGGCGCGGGTCTTCCCCACCAGTTCCGAGACGGGAACGATCTCGTAGCCGCGGCTCTGGAGGGCCTTAATCAGCACGGGTAGTGCGTCGATCGTAGCCTGGCGGTCGCCGCCTCCATCATGTAGCAGGATGATGGAGCCTTTGTTCCACGGGTGAGTTTCCATGTCCGCTATGGTCTGAAAGACGCTGTCGGTGATCTCCTGTGGCGTCTTGCGCGGGTGCTCATCCCAGTCGTTCGTGTCGATCTTGTTGCCTATGATGACGTAGCCCAGACCCTGAATTCGGTCGACCGGCGCGGCCTGATCGTTGGTATCCGGTTCCTGGTCGATCGAGTACGGAGGCCTGAAGTAGAGCGGTTGCACCCCGAGCTTGGATGCGAACAGACGCTCGGTCAGGTTCAGCTCCAGGTCCACCTGCCGGTTCGAGATTTCGCTGATATCGGGATGCGACCAGGTATGGTTGCCGATTTCGTTCCCTTCGCGATAGACCCGCTGCATGATGCCAACGTAGTCCTCGGCGACCTCGCCGATCATGAAAAAAGTGCCGTGAACCCCGTGGCTTTTCAGAATGTCCAGAATCTTCGGCGTCCACTCCGGATCGGGTCCGTCGTCGAAGCTGAGTGCGACCTTCTTCGGATGGTATCCGTACTGCTCGACGGTGTAGGAGAGCGGATACGACTCCATCGACTCCTGCGTGATCATGCGATAGTCCACAGGCACGGAGTCGTCATCATCCATTGTGACAATGCGGTTGCCTGTCTGCGGCTTGCGCGTCACGCGCAGGATGTCACCTTCTCCTTCCGTATCCACGTCGTAGCCGGGCTCAACCTGTGCCAGCTCCTTCACTGGATCAGAGGTCATCGGATGGTCCCAGATCTTCCACAACGAGTTGTCTTCTTCGCCCAGCCGCCACAGCGCGTAGGTTTGTATTCCCAACATGCGCGCTGCCCGCATTTCGTTCAAGACAGTAACCGCGTCCAGAAACCAGATCTGGTGGCGAACATGCGCGTCCACGTCATCGTAGGCGAAGTGGACGTTCAGCGAGTCGTCGTCGAGGTCGATCTGAGAGTCGGAGTCCGCCGCGGCCTGCCAGGCATCCTGAGTCGACAGATCATGCGCGGCCAGCACTTTTTCGGGAGTGGCCTTCTTCTTTGCGCCCTTGCCCGCAGCATCCGGGAGCGACATCGTCCAGTCGTAGCCGTAGCTGCCCAGCGCACAGATCACCTTTTCCTTGGGGACCTTCTTCAGGACGTTCTTCAGGTTGTCGACAAACCAGTCCTGCGAGGCGATTGGTCCCGGTCCGCTGTCGGTCTGATGCTCGTCGTAGTTCATCAGCAGCAAGCCGTCGGAGTGGTCCGCCATGAACTTCAGGTCCCAGTCGTCGTCGCCGACAGGAGTGTTCACGTAGAGGCGCAGATTGCGGGGATGGAAGTCGTCGTATAACGACGCTATCAGCGCCCTGAAGCCAGGCTGCGCACTGGTCGGAATCTCTTCAAAGTCGAGCGAGATTCCTCTATAGGCGGGATTTGCCGCGAGAAATGTATCAGTCTGCCGAATGAAGGTTGCCCGGGACTGTTCGCTTGAGAGAAAATCTCCGACCTGTGGCAACCACAGACCCTTTCTTGGATCGTAGTTGTTCACCAGCGGGAAGATGTCCAGATTCACATGATTGGCTGCAACGGTTCGGGCGACTTTGCTCTCGCGGTCGACCTGGTGGACTCCGGTCCGGTCAACGATCGCGTAGGGACGATTATCGGGGGTGAAGGCGGTCAGTTTGCCGTCCGGCGCGATCACGTGGCCCCATTCCGGAAACAGCAGGTCGATCTGGCTGATGTGCTGCTTCAGAGATGAGTAGCTCGCCGGATCGTCCTCCACGTAATACGCTGCGCGCAGACCTTCGCCTGAGTTCAAGGGAACGTCGGAGGGCTTCAGATCTGTCTTGCGGTGGGCTGAGCGGTGAAGCTTCTGCCCGGCTTTAAGTGCGAGCGTGGACCGATTGGTCAGCGCGCGATAGTTCCTCTTGGGAGCCTGTAGAAACAGCTCCGGCAGCGGCTTCATCTGCAGAAGGCCGACGACGAAGACGCTCCCCAGGACCAGCCCGAGCAGGGCGAGGACATCGAAGATTCGGCGCAGCCGCTTCCAGCGCTTGCGTTGTGGATCGTAGAAGACTTGTTTGTTCATTAAGAGATACGGGCAGCTCTGCGAAGGCGGCTAGTGTTCATCGTATGCAGCTGAACGGGCGGAGTCAACGCAGAGGCGGCCAGTCTATATTCCTCAGAGGAAAGCTCCTCGGCAGTATGATGCACATACATGATTCGCGGTCGACTGAAGATGGTGCTGTGCGCGGGGCTGGCGCTGGCGGCGGGCTTTGTGCTGCGCCTCTGGCTTGTCGCTCACGCCGGGCGCATCGACGGCGACACGCTCATCTACGGAAATATTGCGAAAAACTGGCTGCAGCATGGGGTGTATGGGTATGTCGACTCTGCCAGAGGGCCGCTGCCGACCCTGATCCGTCTGCCCGGCTATCCGCTCTTCCTTGCCGCCTGCTTCTCGGTCTTCGGCTTCGACCATTACACCGCCGCGATGTATCTGCAGTGTGTGATCGACGTGCTCACCTGCTTGCTTATCAGCGCTTTGGCGGGACGATGGTTTGGACGCCGCGCCGCGATGGCCGCGCTCTGGCTGTCGGCGCTTTGCCCGTTTACTGCAACTTATGCCGCTACTCTGCTTACCGAAACTCTGACCCTGACCACTATCGCCCTTACCTTCTACGGTCTCGAGCGCTGGCGAGCAGCGGGGCTGGGGTTCAACCGGTGGCTGTGGACCGTCGCTGGGGCTATGTCGTACTCCATTCTGCTGCGGCCGGAGCAGGGGTTGCTTGCCGCCGCCGTGATTCCTGCGATGCTCTGGATGGTGCTGCGGCCGGCGGATTCAGCCTCCGGCCTGCGTAAAGGACCTCTGCAGGCGGCGTTGCCGGTTATTCTCGCTGCGGTCTGCGTTGTTCTGCCTCTGGCTCCGTGGGGGCTGCGGAACTGGCGGACCTTTCATGTGATCCAGCCTCTGGCGCCGCGGTATGCGACCGATCCCGGGG
>Ga0302233_10000604_pt1 | contig 28779 bp, 18 predicted proteins | sample II_Palsa_N3_1_FD_193516 | JGI IMG/M metagenome (GOLD analysis project Ga0302233, IMG submission 193516) | Peat permafrost microbial communities from Stordalen Mire near Abisko, Sweden - II_Palsa_N3_1 | ecosystem: Environmental > Terrestrial > Soil > Palsa > Peat permafrost | place: Sweden... | reverse complement strand
AACATAATTTCTGTAAAATGGCTAGTCAGTTAGGGCCGGCTATAAACAGCAACTGTATCGATTGCCACATGCCGGTAAAAACATCCAACGTAATTGTGATCAATGAAAAGGGCTTGCCAACCAACCCGCCCTTTATGGCACGTATTCACCGCATAGCGATATATCCCAGTGAATCAAAGAAAATAATGGCCTGGCTTAAAACCTCGCCGGTATCTGCCAAAAACTGATAGTTTATTTACTTTTGAACGGATCTATCAATTGGATACTCCCATCGGCGTTGTGTTTAAGTTCTGTAACCTTTACGTTTCGTAAATGGGTCTTGTCCGAGAGTTGCGTATCATGATAAAAGATATACCATTTACCCTTAAACTCAACAATGGAGTGGTGGGTTGTCCAGCCTTGTACGGGCTTCATGAAAACGCCTCGGTAAACGAACGGACCAAAGGGGTTATCGCCTATAGCGTAAGCCAGCAGGTGGGTATCGCCGGTTGAGTATGAGAAATAATATTTACCGTTGTACCTATGCATCCACGACCCTTCAAAAAAACGGCGATCATGGTCTTTACCCAATAGCGGTTTGCCGTCTTTGTCTACGATAAGCACATCTTTAACCGGGCCATCAAAATGCAGCATATCCTTACTCATTTTAACTACCTTACAACTCAAGGCCGGCTCGTCGTCCTTTTGCAGATCGGTTTTTGAGCCATTGGCATCGTACTTTCCGGTGGCCCATTTTTGCAGCTGACCACCCCATATCCCGCCGAAATACATATAAGCGTTACCATCGTCATCGGTAAATACAGCGGGATCGATACTAAAGCTGCACTCGATCGGTGTTTTCTCCGCCTTGAACGGCCCAGCAGGCAGCGGAGATGTAGCTACGCCAATTCTGAATATATCATTTTTATCTTTTACGGGGAAGTACAGGTAATACGTGCCGTTTTTATAAGCAGCATCCGGAGCCCATAACTGCCTGCCCGCCCAAGGTATATCCTTAATATCCAGCGCTATGCCATTATCGGTAACTTTTCCATTGATACTATCCATGGAAAGGATGTGATAATCACGCATGGCAAAATGATCGCCGTTGTCGTTTTCAGGGATTCCTGCGTCGATATCATGAGAGGGATAGATGTAGATCTTCCCATCAAATACATGGGCTGATGGATCGGCAGTGTAAATGGTACTGATAATAGGCTGGGAAAGATACTTCCCGGTATCTGTAGTAAGGCTTTGCGCGTTGGCCGGTTGGCAGGTGCTGATCGCCGCTATGGTAACCAACAAAGTCAACAGCAACAGCAGTCTACTATTTTTTTGATGCGTTTTATTCCATTTATTTAATTGCATATCGCCTTATGTTTTGATATTGTATTGAACCCCGTTTTACATTTTCATACCCGGCATGTCTTTTGGGAAATTGAATTTAAGTAGCTTGAATGTGTGGATGGCATTAACCCCTTCGGTTATTTTGATGTTTTCATTTATGGCAACGTTTTTAAACTCCTGCGTGATGCCGGTGGCGGGCCATTTTATTTCAATGTTTTCGATAGTTGCTGCCCTGGCTATGCCGATGTGCTGCTGCAAAGGATTAGCGCCAAAGCTGCCGCCGGAGTTCACATCGCGATAAACCGATCGTTCTACCCCATTGCTTTTAAAGGTTACTTTTATTTTGGCGCCTATCGCCGCCCGGTTTGACCGCACACCTTCCAGTAATATATTTATCCAGTTATTGTTGTTTTGACCGGGGTTGATATAAAGTGAATTTTCATACGAGTCGCCTGCATACGCTCCGCCCATGTGGATGTAGATATCTTCGGTGCCATCGTTATCCAGGTCGGCGAACGCTACTGCATGCCCTTTTTGTAAATTGCCTACCCTGGCCGACGTGGTTACATCGGCAAAGCTTTTCCCATCTATATTCCGGAACAACTTATCGGGAATTAACGAAGTAAACTGGGGATTGCCGGTACCGAGAAAAAAGTCGAGATAGCCATCGTTATCTATATCGCCAAAATTGGCGCCCATGGCAAAGGCGATCTTATTTAAACCAGTTTCGGCAGATACATTTTTAAATGTTCCATCGTGCATATTTTTGTATAGAAAAACTTTACCTGCATCGCTTGTAGGCAAATTCAATGCTTCCCTGGCGGCATTATCAGCTAAGGATTCCGTAACGCCGTAACCGCATACCAATAGATCCAGCCAACCGTCATTATCATAATCCCAAAACCAGGTAGCAAAGGTGCCCGCATTTTGTTTGCCTAAGCCCGCTTGTTCGGTTTGGTTCACAAATTTAACCGGACCGCCTTTCGTCGTTTCATTTTTCAGCAGTATTTCCTTGCCATCCATGGTTGAAATAAACAGGTCTGTACGGCCATCCTTATCATAATCGCCTGAGGTAACTCCTTTTACAAAAGCCTTTATATCGCAGTTGGCTTTGGCCGCCGCCTCGGTAAAAGTGCCATCGTGGTTATTAATAAATAACTGGCACGGATTCGCCTTGCCACCCGGCCTTGTTTCGCTGCCGATAAAAACATCCAGCCAGCCATCGTTATTAAAATCGGCCCAGGTTGCCGTTTGTGTAGGATGAAGCGTGAGCAAGCCGCTCTCTTTGGTAACATCGGTAAATGTGCCGTCGCCGTTGTTTCTTAATAAGGAACTCGGCTCTTGCCCGTATTTGCCTTTCCAGGCCCCGCGCAACACCAAAATATCCTTAAACCCATCATTATTATAGTCGGTTTGCATAATATTGAGTCCGCCTGTCAAATAGCCCAGGCCCGATGCCTTCGACATATCGGTAAAAGTGCCGTTCCTGTTATTCTGGAAGTAGTGCATAGACTCTTTCAAATCCCAGCTGCTGAGCACAATATCCGGGTAGCCATCATTATTAAAATCATCAACAATGGTTCCACCAGCCTGCGATTTTACATTCAAACCAACACTAGCCGCCACATCTGTAAAAGGCCTCAACATGTGCAGCGTATCGGAACTTGTTTTGATGAGAAATGCTGGCGGCACCAGCTGCGGATACCCGCCGATAGTCATGTAAGCGATATTCATCAACCACATGGATTCATAATCCTTAGGGTTATCATGCAATAATTGCGTATATACCTCAATGGCTTTACTTGAACCATAAACATCCATATGCATGCCGCCTTTGCTGATGGGATAGGTACAGGATTCCGCGCAATGGCGATTGATACAATTGGTACGTTCGCCTAAGCGCAGATAAGATAAGGCCAGTAATTTTTCGACCTTTTCGCGGGGCACCATGTAGTTGTTTTTTTTATCCAGCATGGCCAATAAAACATTCACGGCCTTTTGTTCCTGGCCCAATTGCAGCAAGGCGTTTGCTTTATAGTATTCCGCACCCTCGATAGTTACCTTTTCGGTAGATGTTTGAATGATGGAATCGGTATATTTTAAAACAGATTCGGGAGAAAAAGGATTCTGGGGACTGCTCTCATATTTATCCACCGCGCCTAACAGATCAATCATTTGCTGGTTGGGCGTAGCTTTATGCCTGCATGCAGCAAACGACAGCAACACTACAATATATAAAGGCTTTAAAAATCGTTTCATCAGCTTATTTGATATTTAAAATGCGTTCAACGCCCTGGCTGTTTGTAATGGTAACCGATGCCACGTTAGCATCAACCATAATAAACCTGCCGGATTGCGACAGGAAGGATGAGCCGTAATAAACCTCCTGTTTTATAGCCGTGCCGTTCTTATACTTAAGCACGGCGCTCATATCTGCCTGCTGTAATGGGATGCAGTTTACGTTTCTTTTCAGCTCAAACACTTTTAAGGCGTTCTTATTCTGGCTAGCGGCTAACAGCAATTTGCCGTTGCTGCCTTTCAGTTTAACCAGCGCCTTGCCATTGCCGGGGATATAGATGCCGCTTTGCAGTATCGACAAGGGAGCAAAGTTTCCATTGCCATCGCCTTTTAAAAATAGGCCGTTAAGTGCGTCATACCGCCCGACAGAAACATCGGTACCAAAATCGTTTCCATTAATGACCACGTCGGGGTTGCCATCGCCATCAAAATCATCAACTACCATCCCGTTGAGTGTGGAGATCTGCGCCTGTTCGGGCAAGGGTATCATCGTGAATTTTCCATTCCCCTCATTTTTAAAATAGCAGGACCGCAGCTCATTTGCCTTTAATCTTAACGCGCCTTTGCGCTGTTCGGGCGTAAAAATATCGTCCATGGTAGCCGTAGCGTAGGACTTATAATTGGTGAACTTTTTACGCAGGGAGATCATTTGTTTAATGGCGTCGTCACGCGTGTTGGCAGGGTACTCGCGTTTAATACCATCCTGGCCCGGCAGAAAAAGCGAAGGAAAGGCATCGTAACGGTCTGGGAGGTCGAAGGCTTTAGCGGTGATGTAGGCAGGGTACTGATCGCTTACCTGGTATAAGGTATTTAAGCCTGCATTACCCACAATATAATCCATTCTTCCGGTATGCCTGAAATCGCCTGCTACAATGGTGTTCCACCAGCCCGGTTTATTACCGGTTGTTGTACCGGCGGTTATATTTTTAAATATGCCATGGTCATTCTTTAAAAATGTAACGGGCATCCATTCACCGGCAAGTACCAGGTCGGGCCAGTCATCGTTATCAAAATCGGTGAACAGCGCATCGCATACCAGGCCAATGTTTTTAAGCGCGGGAGCCACTTCGTTGGTAACATCGGTAAACTTAACGTGGCCGTTTTTAGTATCGTTACGCAAGATCATGCTGGAAACCGGTTTAGGGTATCTCCAGGGTTCAACCCGGCCCGATATGAAAAGATCAAGCTTGCCGTCCTTATTATAGTCTACCGCCCTTACGCAAAGCTTACTTGTATAATTTGTTGGCAAAGCGTCGGCGGCTAAGGTAAAATTGCCCCTGCCGTCATTCAGGTATAACCTGTCCTGGTAAACCGGGCTGTTCGCGGCATTCTCATACCCGCTGCCGGTGATGTATAAATCGGGCTTGCCATCGCCATTTGCATCAAAAAGCAGTATACCGCCATCTTTGTAATTCCCGGCAGGCATATTTTGGGGCGATAACAGATCCCGCTGTTTAAATTTACCGTTAGGCTGCTGTAAAAACACCTGCGCAGGCGCTTTGGCGTTGCCGCCGATAATAATATCATCCAGGCCATTGCCGTCAACATCGCCTACCGCCAGGGCGGGGCTATATTCCGATAGCTTATGCGGTAAAAGTTTCTGAATATTGAAATCGACAAAATCATCCTCCTTATGTTTATAGTTGATCCCTACCGCGCTTGTTACCTCTTTAAAAACGGATTTTACCGCCATTTTGGGCTGCTCCCAGGTGTAACTATCATTGGCGTTAGCCATGCTAACTTTTAATAACTGATCGGCCTTAACTTTTAGCAAGAGTTGCTTTTTCCCGTTAGGCCACCTGATCACTACCGAATCAACCGTAGTTACCGAGTTTAACCCGAAGTGCGCTATGTTTTGTATGGTTGATAAATATCCCCTGAAAGGATTATTTTCATAAACCTGGTGCTTGCCTTTATCATAATAAATATCGGCCCAGGCGCCAATGCCATCAATATTTTGCTTGCCGCCCCGGAACTTTATTTGCAGGTAATGGTTGTCCTTTTTGTTTTTATCCCGAACGGTGTTTTTGTAGATGAGGGCTTCATCATCAATATTGTTGATAACGATGTCCATAGCGCCATCGTTATTAAGATCGGCATAAACGGCTCCGTTCGAAAAAGTTGGAAGCGATAAACCCCAGTTATCGCTAACATCTTCAAAGGTTATCCCGTCTTTATTCCGGAAAGCATAATTATGGATCTTGACGGCAGGTATTTGCCCTATTACCTGTTTTTTTGTGGCGATAAGGTAGGCGTTGTTCCTGAATGTTATAAAATCATGATCGGTTACATCTTTGGGATAGCCGTTAGTTATAATGATATCTTTGTAGCCATCATTATTAAAATCGGTTATCAGCGGTGTCCAGCTCCAGTCGGTTTGGGCTACGCCGCTCATAAACCCTATCTCGCTGAAGGCGGGCTTCCCTATCGAGTCGTTTTGCCCTACCCGCGGGCCCTGGTTAAGCTGTAAGGTATTGCGCGGATATTGGTACTGGTAGCCATAGTGATCAAAGTTTTCAAAAGTTTGGTAGCTGTTGGGCATGCTCATCATCTTTTTGCGGTAGTTATCGGCCGGGCTCATATCGAGCTCAAAAATATCGGCAAGGCCATCGTTATTGATATCTTCAACATCCTGGCCCATCGCGTTCAGCGATGTATGCTTAAAGTATTCTTTTGATTCATCGGTAAATGTGCCGTCGTGATTATTGATATAAAGAATGTTATTTGTTAAAAAATCATTCGTTACGTAAATATCCTTCCAGCCATCCCGGTTTATATCAACAATAGATACCCCGTGGCTATACCCTTCAATCGTAATACCCGCCTGTTTGGATACATCATGAAATACCCCATGTCCTAATTTGGCATCCCAGTCGTTCCGGTAGAGCCTGCCCGTACTCGGGTATGAGCCATCCTTGATGATCGGCCTGAAATCATTCGCATAGGAACTTTTGTCTGGCTGATTTACAGCAAGGTACATATCAAGATCGCCATCATTATCATAGTCGAAAAAAGTGGCCATGGTGGAGTGCGCATGGATATCCAGGCCGTACTCATGGGCCATTTCTTTAAAATGGGGGATACCGTTTTTATCGGGGCCCTGGTTTATATACAGCAGGTTGGTACGTTTAAGGGAATCATCTGAAAGGGAATTACATACGTAAATATCCTTCAGCCCATCGTTATTGATATCGATGATGGAAACCCCTCTTCCCCACCTGCCTATGCCGCCTACGCCGGCTTCGTCGGTAATATCCTTAAATTTAAAATCGCCCTCGTTTAAATACAGTTTGTTTGATACCATATTGCCGGTGAAATAAATATCCTGCAGACCATCGTTATTAAAATCGCCGATGCCTACACCGCCGCCGTTATACACATAAGCGTTATCGATGGGGTTGATGGAATCGTTTTCAGTAATGAGGTTATTAAAATGAATACCCGACTGAGAGGAGGAAATTTGCTGAAACAAAGTTGGCGCAGATTTTTTACAGCCCACAGCCAGCATGATTAAGGGGCAAATTAAAATAATTAAAACGTGTTTCATCTATAGGTTTACCGGCTTAAAAATAAATAACTAGGGCTAATTAAAGCCATAGTTATTGTTTAGGTGTGAAAGGTTTAATTTAAAGAGCAATTATTGCAGGTTTGCATTGTTATCGGTTTCCGCTTCCGGGATAGCAAGAAATTCGTCCCCTGCTTTTTTGTAATAGGATATTGGTTCGGGAGCAATTGAAGGATAATATCCTTTGTTTCTCCAGCGTATGATATCGATGTTCCTCAACTCCTCGTTACCCAGCTCAACTTGCCTTTCGTGCATAATGGCTAAGGTTACGCCGTCTTTATTTGCCACCGGAAATTGACTGGTTGGGTAAGGCGGCATGGCAACACTCGGCCTTGCTCTTACCTGGTTTAAATAGCCAATTGCACCGGCCATGTCTCCATTTTCGTTTGCACACTCAGCAAGCATCAGTAATACATCGGCATAACGCAGCAAACGCGCGTCAACGCCTCCGGGGTGAAAAGAAGCCGTGCTCCGGTTTTCTTCATAGATGAGCATGTATTTACGATAGCCCAGCTTGATATCGGCGCCAAGGTAATGTGTTGTCTGGCCGTTCTGATCGGCATCAACCAAAACAGTGCCCGGTCCCGGATCATTATCAAAGGCATCGCCTGTTTTGTAAATACTAAACCCAAAACGAGGGTCGGTTTTTGCCGCGCCGGTAACAGTATTTTCAAATTCCGCAGCCCAATGTTCCGAAGGAATAAGGTTTCTCCAGGCAATTGGATTGTATTCCTGGTTACGTACCGTAGTTTGATCGGCCGTAGGGCCGTCTCCAACTCCGTTATCGCCACCCCAGTTAAAGTTGTTATCGCCTTTGTCCGTAAAAATAACTTCAAAAACCGATTCGTTGTTGAATGCTGTTTCCTGTTTAAAATTATCCGAAAAATTGGTTACAAGCGAATAGCCGTCGGCCCCGCTGCTCGGTATTTTCAATAAAGCGGCTTCGGCATCTTTGTAATCGCCTTCCTGCATATAGGCCCTGCCCAGCATACCCCATGCGGCAGCATTTGTTGCCCTGCCCAAATCAGACGGGCCATAGGCCGATTTACCCGGCAACGCCACGGCGGCATCGGTCAGATCCTTAATGATCAGCGCGTAAACATCCGATACCGAAGATAATGGAGCAGAAGCGGAAGGTGTTTTTACCGTAGTGGTATAAACCGGTACTTTACCCCACATGCTCACCAATTCAAAATAAGCCCATGCCCTTAAAAACTTGGCTTCGCCTACACAGCGGGCAACCAATGCCGCATTGTCTGTAGCCCTTGGCGCATTATCCAAAACGGTGTTAGCGCGGTGAATTTGCGTGTAAAGCGCCGTAAAATACGGAGTGGTAATATCGTTGCTCGGTGTATTTACACCATTGAGTATCGATAACAGGTCCGCTCCTAACTGGCCCCCGCCTGATTTTCCGTCATCAGCCCTTAAATCATGCACCCAGAACTGCCACCTGCCAATAATATCATTGGAGTGCATTACCGAATAAATTGAATTGGTGGCCGCCAATATATCAGCCGAAGATTTAAAAGAATTTGCCAAGCTCAACACATTTGGGTCGGTTGTATTCAAATCACCCTTTTTGCACGAATAAATGGTAGCGACGGCAGCGAATCCCAACACAACCAACGCGATAAATAATTTTTTAATTTTCATATAATTTTTTTAAATATTAATAATCATTAAAAACCAGCCTGGATACCGAATTGGAACACCCTTGCAGCAGGATACTGACCAAAATCAACCCCGCTCCTCAAATTTGCACCCGATCCATCTGTTTGTCCCTGGGTTTTGTTACCTACTTCCGGATCAAAGCCTGTATATTTTGTAAATGTTAGCAGGTTTTGGCCCGATACATAAACCTTTAAGCGGCTTATCGCATTCCCTGTCCATGATTTTAAAAGATTGGTCGGGATGGTATAGCCTATCACCAGGTTTTTCAACCTTAAATACGATCCGCTTTCAATCCAGCGATCAGATAAACGGTCATTATCATTCGGATCGCCTGAGATAGCCCTTGGAATAGTTGTATTGGTGTTTGATGGCGTCCAGGCATCCAGTACTGCGGTGCTTGAATTAAACAACCTTGGCATACCTTGTAAAATAATATTCTCTGCGTTCAGGATCTTGTTTCCATATACGCCCTGGAAAAACACACCAATATCGAAGTTTTTGTAGGAAGCGGAGTAATTTAACGAATAAGTAAACTTTGGAATAGGGCTGCCGAGGTAAGTTTCGTCGCTGCCGTCGATCTTTCCGTCGTGATTGATATCCTGGTATTTGATATCGCCGGGGGCCGTTAAGCTAGTTTGGAAAGGGCTGTTGGCCACCTGCTGCGCGGTTTGAAATAAGCCATCGGTTTTCCAGCCATAAAACTGACCTACAGACTGGCCCGCAATTGTTTTGGTAAAGTTATAACCGCTGCCAAAATCACCATCGCCGCCGGACACTATCGAAGCTGTAGGAGAATTCAGTGATAATACTTTATTGGTTATAAAGCTTATTAAACCGGTGATGTCGTATTTAAACTCACCGTCTCTTTTATGGTAACCTAACTGTAGGTCAAGCCCCTTATTTTGCATTGCGGCAATGTTTTCCAATGCGCCTGCTCCGCCAAAACCTTCGCTGGGAGAGGTAGGTACAGCCAAAATAAGATTAGTGGTTTTCCTTTGGTAATAATCGGCTGTAAGGGTGAATTTATTGTTGATCAAACCCAGGTCAATACCTATATTCAGTTGCCTGGTGGTTTCCCAGCTCAGATCGGGGTTACTTAAACCATTGGTATAAGAAGCATTACCGCTGCCGTTAATACCACCGAAAGGATAGTAGGCCTGGTTGGATTGAATAGGCGATAAATAAGGATAATTACCCAAAGCCGATGGCGGGATACCTGTGATACCGTAACCTGCCCTTAATTTCAGTTCGGATACCACCTTGGATTCCCTAAGAAAATCTTCCTGGTCGATCTTCCAGCCTATTGAAGCCGAAGGGAAATCCTGGTATTTATGACCCGGCGCCCAAATAGATAAACCATCGCGGCGTATGGACGCGCTTAACAGGTATTTGGCGGCATAATCATACGTTATGCGGCCTACATAGGAGATCAACAGGTTGCTTTCCACATCATTGGTAGCGGCTATATTTGATCCACCGTTAAGTGTTTTAACCAGGTTATTGCTTTGATTGCCCGAAGCATTGGCAATAGTTTGATTTTGCGATTGGGTTTCATAAACCGCTACCGCGTTGATATGGTGCTCGCCATAAGTTTTATTAAATGTTAACTGTTGTGTAAACAGTTTGCCCAGGTATATGGAGCGCTGGTTGGCTATTGAAGCCAATGCTGCCGACAAGGTACCGCCATCGTTATAAATGGGGGTATAATTTTGGGTATACGCGTCGGTATAATCAACACCGAAGGTGGATTTAAATGATAACCAGGGCGTAAAATTAACCCCTGCATATAAAGTACCTAAAATCTTCAGCGTACTTGTTTCATTGTTTCCAATTAAGGCATATTCAACAGGATTGGTTGGATCCGCGCCATCAAAGCTGCTTATCGGTCCCCTGAAACCGCCTTGTGTAGTCGGATCATAATCCGGCAGATAAGGCGCCATGCGGATAACGTTGGTAAGCGGCGTTCTGTTACTGCCGCCGGTAGCGTCAAAATGCTGATCGCCAACAGCGGTATACAGGGTTTGCCCTACAGAGAACACCTTGCTTAACTTATGCTCGGAGTTGGCACGGAAGTTATACCTGTCGAAGCTTAAGCCTGCCGCAATACCGTCCTGCTTAAAATACCCGGCCGAGATGTAAAAATGCGAAAGATCATCCCCGCCGTTTAACGATATGTTATTCGACAGGATAGGCGCATCGTGCCTGAAATATTCATTTTGCCAGTTAGTATTGGTTTCTGCATAAGTTTGGGTTGAGCCCGCGTAAATGGGCAGGTTAAAATTTGCCGGCTGTAAACGTGGAGGTAATGCTATGCCGGCGGCGCCATCAAGCGCGGTAGCATATTGCACATACTGCTGGGTATTTAAAAGGTGCAGTTCCTTTGACGGGCTCTGGATGCCGGCGTAAGAATCAAGGCTTACGGTAACCTTGTTGCTTTTTGATCCTTTTTTTGTGGTGATGAGTATAACACCGTTGGTAGCCCTTGAACCATAGATGGCTGCCGCGCTCGCATCTTTCAACACCTCTATCGATTCAACATCCTTGGAATCGAACATTGCAAGGTTTCCTGTCGGATAGCCATCGATCACGTACAAAGGATCGGTAGCGAAGCTGATGGAACTGATACCACGGATAGTAACAATTGGCGATGTGCCCGGAGAACCATTATTGGTAACGCTTAAACCGGCAACCTGCCCCTGCAAGGCCTGCTCGATATCCGGCACTGCCACGTTTGCGATGGACGCGCCTTTTAACGATGAGGTGGCGCCTGTTAAAGTGCTCCTTTTTTGCGAACCGTAACCTACAACCACCACTTCGTTAAGCGACCGGGGATCAACCACGAGCTTAATATTGATGGCAAGCCGGTCATTCACCGGAACCTCCTGCGTTAAAAATCCGATATACCTGAATACCAGAACGGCGGTATTGTCGGGTACGCTGATCTTATAATTACCGGCTTTATCGGTGCTAACGGCTGTAGTGCCGCCCTTTAGGGTAACACTTACGCCTATTAACGGAGCGCCAGTATCGTCGACTACATTACCGCTTATTTGCAGGGCCTGGCGGCCCTCAACCTGGCTGGTTTGGCCGCTGCCGGGTGCATCTGTATTGCGGATTATCCTGTTTAAAACAATTACATTGCTCGATAGCTCATACTTGATGAGCTGAGGGATCAATAGTTGTGAAAGGATGCTGGAAAGTGGTTCATTTTTAAAAGAAGCGATAACTTTATTGTTGGTTTGGATCAATACCGGACTGTAAATAAAGGTAACATTGGCCTCTTTTTCAATAGCGGCCAAAACTTTACTTAGCTCTTTGTCCTTCATATTAAGCGTTAGTCTTTGATTTAATACCTGGGCACTAGTATTACTCGCCAAAGCCTCACCAATTAGCGTGAAGACTATAGCAATGTTTAAAACCGTTATGCGCATAATAGTATTGAGTAATTGTTTTTTTTTCATAAATTTGGTTTGGTTAGTTAGATTTTATAAAAAATTTGACAAAAGTCTTCCTTTACAATCCCTCAGAATTATTGTTGATATAGGAAGAAAGCGACTTCATCGGCAGTGTGACAGCACTGCCGATTGATTTTATTCAGGTTTGGTTTTTACATGTGACAGGGGTTTAATAATTAATAATCGGTTAATTGTTACAGCCTTTGCCAGTAATTACAATGTGGCCGTCGGTGATTTTATATTCAGCCTCAACCGCTTTACAAATAAGGCTTAAGCGCTCCTCAAGGGGCTGATCTATCAATGAAGCCGTTAACTGGCAATTCGCCATCACTTTTTCATCATAAATTATATTCACACCATAAGCTTCTTCAACTGTTGATATAACTTTGGAAAAAGGCGCGTTCACAAAATTGAAATGCACGGTTGTGGATTCCTTCGATAATAACAGCGGCTTTTTAAGGGTATCTTTTTCAAGGCGCAGATCATTACGGTACGCTACTACCTGCTGGTTAGGTATCAGCAAAATGGAATGCCTGACATTGCCCGGATTGTTTTTGCCGCCGTGCATGCATACTTCAACCTTGCCTGTGCTAACGATTATTTTGTACTGGTTATCTCCTTTATTTGCCCTTACTATAAAGCTTGTTCCAACTACCCTTACCAATAATTCATTCGAATAAACAAAAAAAGGTTTTTTGGGATTTTTACTTACTTCAAAAAATGCCTCCCCTATCAAATTAACTTCGCGTTTAGCGCCTGTAAAAAAATCGGGGTAACGCAATTGCGCAAGTGGTTTTAAAATAACCGAGCTATGATCAGGCAGCTTTATCAGCATCGGCACCGAACTTGTATTAACAACGTTATGATACACCGCCAAAACTACTATTTGGTTTACTACTTTATTTTGGGGGCGATAACTGTGATACGCCAATACGCCTATTGAAATAACTATGGCTATAATGGCAGCGTAACGCATTACATTTATAATGGCAAACCTCCTTTTGGGAAGCGCGACTATAGCAGGGTTGGGTGCCAGTTTATACCTGGATTTAACATTTAAAATTATCTCGTTAATTTCCTGTGACGACAGGTCATTTACCGGTTTGATGTTAAAAGACAGGATGATATTGCTCGCCTGTTTTAAGTTTTCGGCACATTCCGGCCGTTTAGTCAGGAAATTCTCCCAATAGCTATCCTGTTCCGCGGAATTTCCCAAAACCCATTCTACGAAAGAATCATCCAGTAAAAGATCTTCAACTTTACAAAATTTATTTTCCAGCATTTATTTAGGTTCTAATGAAATCTATATAATTGGTCGTTACATAGATAATATTCCGAAATGTTTAAAATCTACTGGAAAAATTTAATTTATTTTTTTGGTGAGAAAATTTATAAGGCGCAGGTGAAGCAAATACGATTATAAGAAATAATAAACAGGGCTTTTCAACCAGTATTTTCTCAAGCGTGAGATAGACTCATGTAACAGGTTATAAACCGACTGGCGGTTAAGGCCCATGATCTCGGCGATCCGATCCTGGTCCAGGCCTTCATAAAACCGGAGATATAATATTTCTTTTTGCCGTTTAGGCAGGTTCTCGAGTATTTTATGAAGTTTTAAACAGATCTCGAGCGACAGCTCTTCTTTGATGATGGTAGTTTCCACATCAAGCTCCATAGTAAATTCATAACTATTGAGCAGTGGTTCGGGCAATTTCCATTTCGATCTCTCGCGAAAGATCCGCAAACGGAGCGCTTTGAACAAGTAGGATTTTACCGATACCGGTTGTGTTATTTTTTCGCGGCGTTTCCATAATTCGTAAAAAACATCCTGGATACAGTCCTTAACAAAATCATCGTCGCCAACAAACCGTATCCCATACCGGAACATTTGATTGGTAAATACACTCATTAAACAAGTGTAGGCATCCTCATCTCCCAGCCTGAATTTGTTCCATAGCTGGACGATACTTTTATTACATGTGTACCCGGTACTTTGCATTTGGTATATCCAGTAAATTGGTAATTGGCAGAAATGTAAATTAGGTGTTACAATTTAAACAAATCTAAAAATAAATTTTAATTCAGCAATCGATTGCTGAATTTTTTTAAGAGTTAAAAAAACGGAAAATAAAAACCTACGGATAGTGCAGGGCCAATTTTAAAACAGGTTTAATCAAGCTATTAAATCAGGTAGATGCACAAAGAATTGCAGAATATGCCTGGTTGCACCGTGAAACGTTGCAGCCAACTATATTGCCAGCCAAAGGCATCTTGAGACTTCAATCATTGCTTACACTAAGAAACCATCTCGTATGTGATCGTGGCGGCTTTGAGGCTACGTGGAAGGAACAAAACAAGGCATTGGACGGAAAGGAGTATAAGGAAATGTTTCAAATCTATAAATCCCTCATTCAGAATTTAACGCTACAAATTAAAAAGCTTGAAAGTCAGATTAAGGCAGTTATAGAATTATAAGAATGCCATCTTTCAAATTAAGCGTGCTTGATTGGAAAGATGGCATTTACATTTTAGATATGGTATTTCTTATACATCAACATTGCCGCAAAAATGAACTTCGATGCCTAAACCTGCCATAGCCGCCGCTTTGATACGGCAAGCCTGGTGTGCCTGGTCCTTACTATCTGTATAAACTACATGGATGTGATTTGCCTGGTGCTTAGCCATAAGCTGATCTCTGGATACACCATTTAATACAGCATGCATAATAGGCCATTGTGGTGTTGTTAATTGCCAGCGACGTGTGGTTTCTGCTTCGTTAAATTCAATTGCTTTTCCCACACCAAGGTCGCAATGAAGTTTGTCATTCATAATATATACCCTGCTCCATACCAGGTTCCCGGGTTTGCTTACGCCTTTTAAAGTGCCTCCACCCAGTTTAAAGTACATAGCTGGCTGGCGGTCGCTGCTGGCATCTTTATATCCGTTAGCAAAATGAGCTGCTGGTACCGCGCCCGATATTAAGAAAACCCAAACAAAATCGTCAATTCCTTCGCCGGTGTAGTGTTCACCCCAGCGTATGTCATGCAATGTATTCTCGCCAGATAGTCCGAGTTTATTCCAAAGTTGATAGGTTAACAAGGCATCGATACCTGCACACTCATCAACCTCATTAAAATGGGGTAGTGCTTTACCCGGGTACAATTCTTTACCGCTTTCAGAATAAACAGGCGGCCTTTCGGTATTATTCAATAACCCCTCTACCAGATCACTTGCAGCAGTAAGATCTTTTAAACCTTGCTGATATTGTATGCCAATTGTGTCACATCCAAAATCGTCGGCTATGCGCATGGCTGCTATATACATCTTACATTGTTCAAGCGTTTGCTGCCTGGTTAATTCCGTTGTCTCATCTGTTCCCCAATTAAAGGTCATCCCTTTTTGCAGTAGCCATTGTAAAACCTTTTCGGCTTCATCATTGGTTACCTGCAACATATGGGCATATAAGGTTGATTGGCTTAACCGTTCTTTAAATATGCCGGTTTCATGTAATAAATTGTCGGGCACAATGGCGTTATACATACCCATGCAGCCTTCATCAAACACGCCCATAATAGCCTTGTTTGCCTTAAATTCGGCAGCGAAATCAGTACCAATCTTCTGTTCAGCAAGTGGTATTTTAACCAGGCTGTAATCCTTAACATGGCTTTTGTCGTGCTTTAAATTACCTGTGCCTAACCATTCTTTTAGACCTTCCTTAAAAAAGTCATCTGTAAAAGTCTCGCTCCACAAAGTACTGTAAAGTACATTTGCTTTAGTTAGTGAGCCGTTAAGGTTAAGCATACCCACTAAACCAGGCCATTGTCCACTCCAGTTAGCTACGGTTAAAATAGGTCCTTTATGTGTTGTTAAACCAGCCAACACATGATGTGTATACTGCCAAACGCTTTCGGCAACAATTAACTGGGCATCAGCCGGTATGTTCCGGAATACTTCGATACCCATTCTCTGCGAATCAATAAAACCATGTTTCTTTTCCGCATTATATTCATGAGCACGTTTTACTGTCCAGCCTTCCTGCTCTATGGCTTTGGTAAGCAAAGCTTCCATTTCTGCCTGCGCGGCCCAACAGCTTTGGTTTGCCGATAAACGTAAATCGCCGCTGCATACCAGGTAAACTTGTTTTTCTGTCTTTATCATGAGTTTATGTAATTATAGTTAGCGGTTTAATTTGACTGAAGCAGAATGATCTGGAAATAGCTTTGATCGCCTTCTTTAATATAGCTGTTGAATACCAGCATTTGCCCATCAGGCGACCAAACAACTTTACCCACCGGCTTTTTTTCTGTTGGGATTTTGTTTGCTTCGCCCGATAAAATATCGCTTAGAATAATGTTGTCATTAGCAATATAAGCTAACAACTTCCCATCGGGACTTATATTAAAGCCTGATTGTATATCAAATTTATTGAACGTTAATTGCTTAACCGGCCCTCCGATTGGATGCACCCCGAAGATGTTGATAAAACCAGAATCATCCTTAGAGAGGAAACATATTAAACTTCCATCGGGCGTTGTTTTAAGCCAATGCCGGGGGCCTGCAATGCCCGTTTTGGTAAATGTTATTCTCCGTTGTGTTACGCCTTGGGGAACACCAGGCCTGTAAACAGCTGTTCCTTCAAGTGGAGCCCCTTCTTGTGCCTGTGTTAAGTCATCAGGCAGATCTGCAACAAATACTTCTGTTTTAATATGACCGTGCTCGTCTATTACGTTTCCCTGAAATGCGATAGCTCGTTTTTGCCGGCTGCCGTTCGTTTTTAGGCAGCCATTTTCTCCTATCCATGCCTCATCAAAAGCCTTATCAATATCATCAGAGCCGGGCCTTGGAGCTTCGGTCACTTTGGTTACTACAACAGCAAACATTTCTCCGCTATGATTTTCACCTTCGTGATCATCAGTAACAATAACCTGCCGCGGAAACATAATGCCGACGGTCCTTAAATCTTTGATTGCCGGATTTGTGCTGCTTAATTGTTCAATAACATAATCATTATAAGTAAAACTTATCCATTGCCCATCGGCGCTCCATATGTGCGCATGTGTTCCCCCGCGCAATGCTCCCGGAATAAAGGGTTCAGTAACACACCGTGCATCCATAAAATGCGGGACATTTGGTTTGTCGATATCAATGGCAACGCCCGTGCGGCGCGAAAAGCTGTAAGGGTTTTGCTGATTGGCATTGCTAATGCCATGGATAAAAACAACCCTGTTTTGTACAGGAGAAAACGTGGCAGCCCCAACTCCGGGCCCGTATTCAGTTTGATTTTGAGTATGATATAGTTCTCTTATTTCGCCGGTGTTAATGTTAACCATTTCAATACTGCCCGTACTGCCAATCTGGGTATCATCGTTCCTGGTATCGTAAACAACCCAATGCCCGTCAGGCGAAAAGCATTGTGTAGTATTTAAAAAATGCCCTTTAATGCCGAACGTTAGTTGATTTTCTTTGTAATGCATGGCGAGTAACGCAAATATTTATTAGGATTTATATTGAAACGTGCTTTATCCCAATTTCATTACAAAGTACGTTATAGCTATCATGCAATGCATCAATATCTTTTTCAATGGTTGCAGTAAAGATCCCAACATCATTTCGGCGAGTAAAAGTGGAGATAGGTAAGCCACGCTTTTGAAGATAGTATTTTGATATGGTTGGATATACATTATGCATAACATCCATATTATCAATAAAAAATTGCTGTACGGTATCTACTTCATTTTTCAATAACTGATCATTATAATTTTCACAGAGCCAAACAACCAATTCGGGAAAGAAATTTCCCTGGATGCACGATAAACCGGCTGCACCTGCTTTTAAAGATTCAACAGCATGCGCCATATAGGCATCATACAATCCAAATTCATATCCCTGGGTAGCAGCAATTTTTGCCTTGATCTGGTCAATATCCAGGCAGGTATCTTTATGATAGGTTACTCGTCCGGTAGCAACTATACGGCCTAACAGATCCGGGCTGATCAATCTTTTGTAAGGTACCGGGCACTCATAAAAACCGAGTGGAATGCTTTCAGTAAGTTCAAGCAAGCTAAATATATTCGCTTCAAATATTTCGTCTTTATCTGTTTCCTGAGCTAATAGTCCCGTAATGCCAATAACCGCTGTTACCCCGGTGGCGTAAACCTTTTTTATAAAATTGGCGTGTTGTTGCAGATCTATGCCGAAAGTGCCGGTAGCTACTACAGGAATTTGCCCATCTGCTACTTTTATAACTTCTTCAATTACCCGGATCCGCTCCGGCTCAGAAAGCTCGAACATCTCGCTCGACAAACAATTGGCAAATAAACCAGCAGCACCAGATTCAATGTACAACTCCGTTAATTTTGCTAATCCGTAAAAGTCTATATCACCATTATCCTTAAATGGGGTAAGCATTACCGGGATAAATCCCTTATCTGATTTATTAGTCATGTTAATTAATTTTAAGTTGTGATTTTCAGGCGTTTGTTTTTTAATCTTGATATGAATGTTCCCGACAGGAAAATGGCCAGCGTTCCTACTACAATAACCATGTTGGCATTTAGCGGATTCTGGAGATAGGCATACTGATCGGGAATGAGGTATGATAACGACATCCAGATAATAACCAGGATGCCTATGATCGTAGCCGAAAAAGCCTCAATGTTACCGACCTTCTTACTTATAATGCCCAAAAGGAACAGGCCGAGCATTCCACCGGCGAACACTCCTGACAGTTGCCACCAGATATCCAGTATACTTTTTACGCCTATCATCGCTATGCCGCAGCCCATACCCGCCAATCCAAAAACAACGGTGAGTATATGCAGGGATTGCAGCGTTTTTGCCTGGCTGTTACCGGGTTTAAAATATCTTTTGTAGATGTCCTCAGAAAAAACAGTGGCCGATGAATTCATGCCGGAACTAATAGTACTCATGGCAGCTGAAAGTATGGCAGAAACAATAAGGCCAACCAAACCGGTTGGGATCATGGTAACCATAAAGTGCGGCATCACTTTGTCTCCATAGTCGGCAGGCGATAGGGTAGCGGCAAGATGCCTGATGTCAGCAGATGATACCCCGGCCCCTAAATGTTCAGCTGCTACCTGGAGCTTAACCGGGTCGATCATGCCTGGGTTAACCTGGTAGTAAGCATATAAGCACGTACCAATAATAAAAAATAAAAAGGAAGCAGGCACATATATCCAAACGCAAAGCCAAACAGATTTGGAAGCCTCCTTTACAGATGTAGCGGTATGGTAACGCTGTACATAATTTTGGTCCATGCCAAAATTATTCAGGTTTATAAAGAAGCCATACAACAGTACAACCCAAAAACCGGCTTGTGTAAAATTTGGCACAAAACTACCGAGGCTGAATTTGTGATCTCTCCCTCCAATCTCAATTATTTTGGCAATGCCGCCCGGCATATTTGATACTACTAAATAAATAATTAGCACAGCGCCTAATGTTTTTAATACACCTTGTACCACCTCTGTCCAAATTACGGCCTCTATGCCTCCAAGTACTGTGTAAACAATAATGCAAATGCCGGTGATCAGCATTATTGTTTCCATGCTGTAACCGGTTAGCGCTTGCAGTGTTAGCGAGATGCCAAAAAATATCGACCCCATCCTGGCCAATTGCGTAAGCAGAAAACAAACTACAGCATAGGTGCGGGCCCAGGGGCCAAAACGCTTTTCCAAATTGGTATAAGCGGAAACCTGCCCTGTACTGCGGTAAAACGGAACAAAATATTTTGCTGCAACCCATGCTGCAAATGGCATTGAGATACTAAATACAAAAGCATTCCAGTTGCCCCCAAAGGCTTTGCCCGGAACACCCAGAAAAGTATTACTGCTTAAAAAAGTAGCATAAATTGACATCCCGATAGCCCAGCCGGGTATTGATCCGGAGGCGCTGGAATATTGTTCCGGGTTTTTATTCTTCCGCGAAAAATAGATCCCGACCGCAATCATCCCTATAAGGTAAAGCGCGATTACAACCAGATCGAGTATCGGAAGGCTTTTCATATTTCAGCTCATTTAATAGGGTTAAGCCCCTCGCCGGAACTTGTTTCATCTATCAAATGAAGATTTAGTAATTAGTTTGAGAACAAAGCTATTTTAAAAACCAACAGTGCTTATTTGATATTTTTGCCATAATCTATAGTATATTATCATGAATGTCATAAAAGTGCTGTCTACATAAATCTCTGTATGCAATAAGTCTTCGGATATTGATCAGGGCGCTTTGGTGTATAACTGATAATAGCAAACGTAGATGGCGAGAACTGTAATGCTTTTTTCGGTAGAAGAATTTCCTGGTATTGTCGATTTGACCAGGTATTTTCCAGAGCCGGTCAACAGCTAATCTCTTGGATCTATTGCAAACCTGCATCATTTTGTAAGGAGGGGGCTGGTAAGATTTCATAAAATTTATAAATGAAATTATCAAACCTATCTATGAGGAATGTGCTATTTATCGGAGTATATAACGAAATAAGGCCCCGAGAATTTATTCCGGAGCCTTGGTTTTTAGGTATAATTGGCGCTGTTTTTTCCGTAGCAGCTAATATTGGGCGGCAGTAAAAAATGAATATGGTATAACTATAAAATACTTTTATTCATTTGTAGCAAGTTTTGCTTTGATGTATTGAAAAATAAAAGAGCAAACTATCAGCAATAACAAAAACAGTCCGATCAACAAATGCGAGAAAGGTACCTGAAAAGTAGAGTGATTGATGCAGAAAGCCAAATCGGGTATTACTATACCGCAAAAAGGGAAAAAGATAAATATGCGGATTAATACTATTATTTTCATTATTTGGTAAGAGGACTAATTTGTGAAGAGAAGGTTATGGTGTGTGCCGGCATTACAGTTTGTAATGTTTTCGCAAACACTTGTAGCAAACAAAATATCGTAGGGGGAGCCAAAAAAATACATACCTTGCTACGCTGCCCCGGTGTATCCGTTCTAAATCTGTAGACTTACAATAACGGCATGTGTTTTTGGTTCTACTTTCTGTAATATCCTTTTCAATAGTTAAAAGATTCATTAGTGTTTTATTAGGGATGTTAACTTATGATTATGAATAAATTAATCATTGATTTAATTAATTTATTCATTATGTAAAAGTGGTACACAGAAAATTAACAAACCTGCCATAAAAATTAACAAACCTGCCATTTTTGACCATTTGGCGATTAAGTGACAACTTTTTCGGTGTTTAAACGTACATTGGTACTCTTTCGGGGAATAAACTGATAATTTAAAAAAGGTCAAAATTTCTTCTGCTGAATATGTCTTTTTAGTTAAAGATTGCATGCTGTTACGCTATTGATATCACTATATGAACACCCCTAACTTTAATCAGCAATTTGACCTGGAATATTTTTTTGAGCTCTCGCCCGATCTGTTGTGTATAGCGGGCTTTGATGGATATTTTAAAAAGATAAATGCCGCTGTATCAAAAACTCTCGGTTATACCAATGAAGAATTATTTGCGAAACCTATAAACGATTTTGTTTATAGCGAGGATAAGGATATTACCTCCAGAAAACGCGAAAGCATTAAAAGAGACACACCGCTTTTAAATTTTGAAAACAGGTATGTAACAAAGAGTGGCGATATTATCTGGCTTACGTGGACCTCGATGCCGGTGAAAGAGCAGAAATTGGTATTTGCGATAGCGAAAGATATTACCTATAAAAAGAAACTGGAAGAATATGGAAGGATCTCAGGGATATTGGGTACTGCTACAGAGCGGAAAAAAACAGATGAGGAAGATTTAACTTCGAAAAATACAACAGGCAGTGTTCATTACTTTAGTGATTATAACTTGTCGGCCACGGATCAGGCCTGGCTTAATGATTTTGAATTGTTGGTTCGGAAATACGCAGGTAAAATAGATCTGAACATTGGCATAGTGAGTGCTGAAATGGCTATAAGTGAGCGCCAGCTATTTCGCCGGACGCATGATCTCATCGGCATTACCCCCAATAAATTTATGCGTATTGTACGGTTACAGGTAGCGAGGGAGCTAATAACTGCCGGTAAATACAAAACCATAGCCGAGGTTGCCTATGCATCAGGCTTTGTTACCCCGGCTTATTTTAGCAGGTTGTTTAAAGAAATCTATGGTCAGGATGTTGGTAAGCTGATTGCATAATCAGCTTACCGTACGATTTCTTTAATAAAAGCGCTCCTGCGCATTATTTAAACCCAAGACTTAACGACACAACATCGGATGTCAGATTTGTTGTTTGGGTGTAATGCCCATATCTAACTTCCAGCTCATGTAAGCCCTGCCAGCCGAAAACTCCGTTTGGCGGTGCTATCCTGAAGCCGACACCAAAAAACTGGCTGCTGAATTTGGCATATTCATAATTACTGGTGTAATACTGATCGGTAGGACTATGCGCCTCGTACGGGGCGAAATACCGTGCTGCCGATTGGTTATAGAACCTGTAAAATGGCGATATGGAAAAGAATGGTGATACCTTATAAGCTACTTCCAGATTAGCCGTATTTGATCTGATGCCCCAGTTATCTAAATAATAGCGATAGTACGACCGCAGGATTATGTTATCTCCCATGAAATAATTGAGCCTGAAGCCTAATGGTAGTTTAAAGCGAGATGATGGGAGTTTTTCAATAGTATCCTTACCGGTGGTAAAGTACACCCGGTGAAACGGCAGGCTTAGATAGCCATTTTGGCCCACAACATCAGCCAGGAAAGCGATCTGCAATCGTGAGTTAATAATTTGAGTATAACCGAATGATGCCGAATATGTTTCACGCGGGCTGCTCGGGATATTTGCTTTATAGCTGCCACCAGAGCTTGATTCGGTGGTGCCGCTGGCAGAAGTTATGGTAGTGCCACTGATAACAGTACTCTGCGGAATAAATTCAGATGGATAAATTAATTTTACATGGTCAAAATACCCCTGCAGTTTGGCGCTGAACTCACCATTCTTGTCATCAGTTTTTACTGAAAAATGCAGATCGGCGCCAAGCGACTGGTAATTATATTCACTGGAATAATAAGTGCCTACGCCAAATGTATTACCTGTTTTGGTATTTTCAACTGTCCAGTCAAGCGATGGGTATAGCCTGGTACCATTCGGGCTGGATGCGCCGGTTTTTGAAACAAAGGCTTGTGAAGCAGCTGTATGTGCATCAAACCCTAAACCAACGGCCAGTGTGTTTTTATTTTGATGCTGGTTTGTCCAAACAAAGTTAAGGTTAATGCTATTTGCAAAATCGGTTACCTTTTCCGTGCCTATGCCACCTGTAACCGCCGAATGATCGCCATTTTGAGAATAGTAACTCGATACAAAATCAACTTCGTCTAATCGTAATTTCCGGGGATTATATTGCGTAGAATCCTGAACAGGGGTATTGTATAAACTAAAAGTCGGTTTATTGCTAACGCTATCCGCCTTAACCTGCGCATGTACATTAAGTCGGCATATTATTGAAAATCCGATAACGGATAGATAGATCTTTCTCATAAAAAAGTAATAGCTTGATTAAATAGTTTAGTTACAGCCGCAGCCACCACCGGTTTTGCCTGCATTTGCACCTGAAGCGGCCTCACGGTACGATTGAAAATTCAATTCGTTTTTTTCAACCTTCCGGTTACTTAAAACCATTTCAGAATCATTTATCCTGCTTTTCTGGTATTCTTTTAAGTGAACACATGAAGTGCATGCTATTGTTATAAGCAAGCAGGCTAATACTTTCATTACTTTAGTTGTCATTTATATAGGGGTATTAATTTTTATGTTTTTTGAAGTATATATCTTGTTGTTATCATCAATAATAACAGCTTCAATGTTTTTCATCTGATTGATCATATCGAGGCCCGCATTAATGCCCATTATCATTACGGGGGTAGCCATGGCATCGGCAATCTCGGCATTGGTAGTTATTATAGTTACAGCCTTAATGCCTGTTACAGGCAGCCCGGTGCGCGGATTTATAGTGTGCGAGTATTTTTTCCCATTAACCATAATAAACTTCTCATAATTGCCTGATGTTGCTACGGCCATATCGGTAATATTTATGTAGGAGAAGATCTCATTTGATGCATCCGGATTAACGATACCAACTGTCCATTGTTTGCCATTTGGCTGTAACCCCCATGTATTCAAATCTCCTGATGCATTTACAACGCCACTCTCAACTCCCTGTAATTTCATCACATGCTTGGCACGTTCAGCAGCATATCCTTTGCCAATGCCACCAAAACCAATGCGCATACCTTTTTCACGCAGAAAAACAGTACAGGCATCTTCATCCAATACAATATTCCGGAAGTTTATAAGCCTAATCATTTTTTTAGCGGTTTCCTTATCCGGTAAAGCTGTCATGGTTTGATCAAAGTTCCATAACCGTTTATCAATGGAGCCATAGGTTATATCAAAAGCCCCCTGTGTAAGCTCGCTTATTTTTATTGATCGTTTTATCAGGTTAAATACTTCCCTGTCAACTTTTACCGGTGCTATACCGGCATTCCGGTTTATGGCATTAGTTTGGCTGTCGTCACTAAAAGTTGTTAAAAGCTTTTCAATTCTGCTTATTTCACTAATTGCTGCATCAATACATTGCTGGCCCCAAACTTCATCATTACTAACTACACTTAGCTCAAAGCGGTTGCCCATTAATTTAAGCACGCGCTTTTGTATCAATAAGCTGGTGATCTCAGTTTGCTGCATGTATAAATGGGGCTATTTGTGCTACAAAATTTTCAGGCGATTCATTTGGGAAACCATCCCAGTCTTTCAAAACTTTTCCGTTAGTGTCAATTAATAATGTATACGGGAACTTACCATCCGGATTGTATTTATCGGCTAAGGCTTCATTTAATTTTATTTGCTCTTTACTCAGCTGATTTTTCTTTTCCCGGGGGAAATCGGCGCGTACCAAAACCAAATGTTCCGCTGCAAAACTCTCAAATGCTGCCGACTCCAATATCTCTTTCCGCTCCCTTATACATGGGCCGCACCAGTCGGAACCGGAAAAACAAACCAGTATTAATTTGTGCGTATTGTTTGCCTGTGTTTTAGCTTCATTAAAGTCGCCTAGCCAGCTAACATTTGAAGAAAGAAAAAAAGTAAATAAGATGACTAACAACTTCATAGCTATAAAAATATCAATTAACGGTCTTTTTAAATATCAAGTATAGATGAGCAACGCTTTTGTGCCGATATATATGGCGATTGCGATAGCATCTTAAACAATAATATGTTTTGATTCTGAAGTTAACATGAAAATAATACATATTATAATATTATTTTAACAGTCCGGGCCATTTTAAACACTATCTTATAATTACCGCGCTTGTTAACAGTATATAATATTTAATATCTTTAATGAAAACACGCCCTCTATGAACTACACTTTAAGATTATCATTTCTGTTGGCTTTGATTTACTGCATGACCTTAGTAAGCTGCGGTCAGCAGGTAAAAACCCATAAACCGGTTGATTCACTGGCGCAGGATATGGATAAAACTATTCCCGGGAATTTTACGCAACACTCTACCGATGTTTTTGATAGCACTCAGCTAACCTCTTTCTTTAAAAAATATCCGGCATTAAAAACCTATGCGGGTGATGTAACAAGCTTTTATCAGAAAAGAAATTACTCGTACGCCTGGTTTGAGAATGGCAGCCTGATAGAACAGGCGGGTAACTTAACTAACCGTGTAATGAACCTGGATAACGATGGGATCTATAAAAAAGCACCCTATACAAAGGCGTTGGATTCGTTGTTGGATGGCTTGAATACAAAAACGGCCTCAAAGCAGCCCCGTACAGATGTGGAACTAATGCTTACCGCGCAATATTTTATGCTGGCAAATTTGATATGGCATGGCTTGGGTACTGATGCCAGTAAAGCGACAAAATGGTTTTTGCCAAGAGAAAAAGATTCCTATGATCAATACCTGGATAGCCTGCTAAAAACTCCGACCAAAAAAATAGCCAATGAGCCGGTTTACAGGCAATATGAACTGCTGCGAGCTTATCTGAAAAAATACCGCGATCTGGATTCAACTGATAAATGGGTACCCATAGTAATTGCGGCTAAATCTGTCAAACAAGGCGATTCTTCATCAGTTATTTCGCTTATTAAAAAACGATTGTATAAGCTGGGTGATTATAAAGGAGATACAGTGACAAATGTGTTTACCGATGACTTGGTTGCCGGCGTTAAGCAATTCCAGAGCCGGTTTGGTTTATCGGTTAACGGTGTGGTGAACAAGGAGACTATTAATGAAATGAATACGCCACTAAAAAGCCGTATAAAACAAATACTGGTGAACATGGAACGCAGCCGCTGGCTGCCTGCATCAATGAAAGGTGATTACCTCGGCGTAAACATTCCTGAGTTTAAGCTGCATGTTTATAACAACGATAGTTTATTATGGAGCTGTAATGTTGTGGTTGGGCAGTCGGTACATCAAACCATGGTATTTTATGGCGAGGTACAATATGTGGTATTCAGCCCGTATTGGAATGTGCCCGAAAGTATAGTACGGAACGAAGTGATACCCGGAATGCGCAGGGATGGCAATTACATCAGCAAACATAATATGCAGATAACGGGTTACGTTAACGGTTTGCCTAACGTGCGCCAAAAGCCCGGCCCGCAAAACTCATTGGGGTTGGTTAAATTCCTGTTCCCCAATAGTTACAGCATTTATTTGCATGATACGCCTTCAAAATCTCTTTTTGGCGAATCATCACGGGCATTTAGCCATGGTTGTATACGGGTTAAGGAGCCTGCAAAATTGGCCAACTTCCTGCTTCAGCAAAAAAAGGTATGGACACCTCAAAAAATTGATGCGGCCATGCATTCCGGTAAAGAGCAATACGTAACGTTAAGCAATAAGATCCCGGTTTTTATAGCTTACTTAACCGCATTTGTTGACAGGGACGGCAAAATAAATTTCAGGAAAGATATTTACAACCTTGACGGTCGTTTAGCTGATATGCTGATGAAACAAAACGGGAGTTATTAATTCCCGTCCACCGATAAAAAAAGAAAGGCTTCACTACGTAGTAAAGCCTTTCTTTTTTTATTATCACAATGCTTAATTGGCTTTTAGTCCAAGCTTGTGATCCGTAAAATCTAACATATATTCGTTGTCGAAAAAAAAGCTAAGGCTGAAAATACTAACCGGTACGCCAGAATATTTGGGATTTTCCACATAGGTGAAATTATCAAACGCGCCAACAGTATAAGCGTATTTAAACCCAGAGGTGGTGGCTACTGACACAGCGCTATTAGCTGCAAGTACCACTGTATTGCTGTTTTTTAATGAAGGGTCTTCGAGGTAATTGTCAACATTGGTGCCTGTATCAAATAATACAGTTGCATCATTAACAACAGTGCCGTTATAAGTTACAGTGGCAGGGACATAAGGCTGGTAACCATAAGGAGGATCATTAGTAAGCTGATTCATTGTAAAACCCGATGTAGAAGAAAGATCATCTGCGGTTAAGCCTAAAGTAATTACATTAGGGGTAATTGGTACTTCGTCGGCATCTGAAAAATTGGACGTACCTAAAGCAGCCAGCTTAAATCCTTTTGTTAAACCGGTGCCAGGATCGAAATAACTAAAGGGGCTGGTAATAATAGCATTGTTTGGAAAAGTAAGATTATACCCGGAGTTTGCACCAAATACATCAAATTCATGGTAAGGCAAGGCATTACCTTTGTTATCAACGGATTTATAGTACATAAAAAACGGCAAGCGTTTAACAACAATATTTCCATTGGTTACGCCAATAGTAACGGATGCGTAACAAAGGTTGCCACTTACTGTAGCTGTGCTATTATTATCATCGCCATATTGAATATCTTGCTTCTGATTGGTGATGGTAATCCCAGTTCCAGCTACAACTGTAGAATCTCCCGTAAAATTAAAACCGTTAGCAGTGATCATACTTGCAGGCACAATATAATGGGCATCAATAACCATCCCGCCCGAACCTGTATCAAATACCTGGTCTGACAACGAATCAGGAACAGTTAGGGTACCAATTTTTATTACCGTTATAAATACTTCCCTGTAAACTGTGTCGTTAATGGTTTCACTCTCCTCGTATAGCCCAAGTTTTGTAGGGGTAGCGGTTGTAGTAGTGGTAGTTTGTGTTACTGTTTTATCTTTTTTACAGGATGCTATGGCGAACAACACAACTGCAATAAAAAGTAAATTTTGGGGCGAGTATCTTTTTCTCATATAGTGTTATTAATGTACTGATATACTAACATTTACTAACATTGGTTTTCTGGATTTATTATATGGCTATATTATTAAATTAACCTTTTAATCTGTTACCCATATCAAAGGTAATGTTTGTGTATTTATAATTTTAGTTTAAATATAATACACTTTTTAATAGCTTAAACTAAGTATCGATGAATAGGTGTTTTGTATTGATTAATGCGCAATATAAG
>Ga0302233_10000603_pt1 | contig 28827 bp, 23 predicted proteins | sample II_Palsa_N3_1_FD_193516 | JGI IMG/M metagenome (GOLD analysis project Ga0302233, IMG submission 193516) | Peat permafrost microbial communities from Stordalen Mire near Abisko, Sweden - II_Palsa_N3_1 | ecosystem: Environmental > Terrestrial > Soil > Palsa > Peat permafrost | place: Sweden... | reverse complement strand
AGAGATCCGAATACTCGAGCCCGAGTCTATCCCAGGCTCGCCTCGAAAGCCGGTTTGACGCGCTTGGGCCCAAGTTCTGCGTGCAGCGCCTCGCCTACCTCGCGTTTGTTTCGGTATTGCTCCGCACAATCGAAGTGTCGAAATCCGGCTTCCAGAGCGTCTCTGGTTGCCGCTATCGTCCTGGCCATGTCAGGAATTAAGGTGTCAAAGCCGAGTGCGGCCATTTGACCGCTGCCGTTGTTGAGCGGCATTCTTGTCAGCCGAAGATCAGAAAAGTCAATCATGGAAACACGTCCGCGCTTTGGCCCTGCTTCAGCGCCGGAATCCGAGAATTCGAGTGACCGCCGCTGAGATGGGCAACAGCGAAACCATCAAGGGTGTTCCTTAAGACTTCGTCTGTTTTGCCTGCCCTGTTGGTCAACATCAATCGGCAGGATTAACCGAGCCTCATGTGCCGTGGCTGCGGTAGGGACAGGCTAATTAAGCCATACGGGCCCGATTGTATCTATTGGACGAAAGTATCAGCTAATACCTTCGTGTTAATAGTTCGACCAATGCGAGGAAGCTCGTTGGCCATGGCGATCACGAAAACTCTTGCCTGGAAGAGAGGAAAACACAGTCGAGCGATTTCGGGCCGCATGATGGCAAACAGTGTGCCATCATGGCCCCAAAAGCCTCACTTGCTCCTTCCTAAGGGGCATGCAACAAGGAGCATATTCAATGCAGGGAACACTAAAGAGTAAAGGCTGCAAAACCAAGCTGTCGGCGGATCTCTCATGCCTCCACAGGGAGTCGCATAGGAACAAGGAAGTTGCTGGCGAGAAGATAGGCGAATAGATGTCCGAGAGGTGGCGCGCGACGCAGCTCGCTTGCCGAAACCCATCCATTGGTCTCGCTCCACTCCCAACCGCTAACAGAAGTACTCTTCAACCATTCCCGCAGATCCGTAGCGGCCATCGCATAAACATAGATGCGAACATTCTGGGCGAAGAGCCGTGCGAGAGCCTCCAGAAGTTTGCCTTCGAGATCGCCGTAAATATCCTCAAACGCTCGAATCACCAGGGAAAGACCTCCGACGAAGCGTACAGGCGCCTGCGTATGGCGGTTTACGAGAGCTGTCATGTTTACGAAAAAGCAACACGTCGCCGCCAGCGGCGAGAAGCGAATCGATACGACGAAGCAGGTCGGGAATTTCCGGGATTGGTTCTTCCGGCGTGAGCGGAGCAACGGTTAAGCAAAAAAAACCAACGGGCGCCGATTTTTTTTCGCCAAGGTCTCCCTGAAGCTCTTGAATTCCCGAACCCAATAATCGTAAATGAACTTGCGAGTGAACGGGATCGGTGTGGCTGAAGTATCCCGGCGCAAGCACAATGGCTTTCTTGTAGAGAACCTCGGTCGGGGGAACTGTGGAGCCTTTGGTTGGGAAAAATACCGCCTCTGCGAGTCCGTCACGAACCAACTGGACTAGCAGGGCACGACGATCCCAACTCTCAAAGGCTGGCCCGCGAAGATTCACGTAATCGATCTCGATTCGCTCCGCGACGACATCTTGTGCCAGGCCTTCCAGAAATGATTCCTTGATTTGTGCTTCATAGAACGCGGCATAGATGAGGTTGACTCCCAGAATGCCGATAGCTTGCTGCTGGAGGACATTCGAGGGGTCGCGCATATTGATGTGCAGCAGGATGTCATTAGGTGCGCCCCCGGGCTGCGATTGGAACCGGAGGCCGATCCAGCCATGTGAGTCGTTAGTTCCGGCGAAGTTACGGGCGGAGACGGTATCAATAAAGCAGAAGAACCGAGTTTGCGCCCCACGAGTCTTGTCTAATTGCGTGAGGAGCTGGTTCCATTCGTTGTCCAGCATCGCCTCGAGTCGCTGTTTGGATACGTAGCGCGACCCGGAGCCGTAGAGATCGTCGCTAACTTCCTTATCGTAAGCGGAGATGGTTTTAGCCACGGTGCCGGAAGCTCCTCCCACGAGAAGGAACCAACGCGCGACTTCCTGTCCGGCGCCGATTTCGGCAAACGAACCGAAGGTGGATGCATCAAGATTAATAGTGAGCGCTTTGTGGTGAGTATCTAGCTTTTGAGTGGAAGGCATAGCCATCACCTCGTTCAATTGCGGTTACCGAAGGACAATGAGAGAGTGCGTTGTTGCCCATCAATGTCACTGCTGCACCCACGATACGTGCTTTTTTCATAAAGAACAAAGCAGTTGCGCTTGAGAGTAATACACAGCCCAGAGCCAGGAAACAATCTCTGTATGCGAGCAGGAAGGCCTGGCGACGAACCGCGCTGCCGATAGCGCCGATGGAGCGCATGTGAGCTGAATACGGGTCGCTTCCCTGAGACATGAAGAAAGCTGCTGTGTGCTGCATTCGTTCCTGAACGCAGCCGGAATAGACGGTTACAGATTCCCCGATGGTTCCGAATGGAACCGCTCTCGTGCCCTTTAACCATGCCAGCCGTGAAGACAGTAGAGAGTGGAACCATGATAAGAGGCTGACCCAACGCGGATAACAAGCGGGATATAAATTGCGAGCCGGCAAAATCCGAATCGAGATGAGAGGTAAAAAACGAACTGCTGCCAAAGAAGAGTATTCCGACGCCGATACGAACTCGGGCGTCAAAGCGTTGCATTAACTTCGGCACCAGGGGAATGACGAGGAGTTGCGGAAGGCCCCGCCAGATAATGACCTCGCGATCTGCAAGGCATCGTAGCCATGAGTCTGCCCGAGATGCAGGGAAGGATAAATACACGCCATAGAGCCCAACACTAGGATCACGTTAATGATGCTGCCAAACCTGAAGTTTCTTCGCGCGAAGAGGCGCAGGTCAACAAGCGCATCTTTTTTGCGTAGTTCAATGATGATGAAGGCAGGCATGAAGATCGCTGCAATCCAGGCTAGTTACAAACGTAGACGAAGGAGTGGCGTATGACCTCTTTTAAGAGGTGTGAACGCCGGGCATGAACGCAGGAGAGACATGGAATCCGGCTTCAACTCTCTTGAGAAGGAGACCCGGCAATCACTGTAGGCGTGGGCAAGAGATTAGTTATCAGGCAATCGTCAAAGAAATGTCTTTATGTGAAGAGGCAGGCAATCGAGTATTCGTTCGTAGATATTTCCGGTGACCCTTACGCAGAGAGGATCCAACAAGACAGTGACAATTTCCTTACTGCTGTATGACAATCGCCAGTCGGAGGTTCGTTAGGCTGGTCTCAGCATTCTGTCACCGCTGCAAGCAGGGCGGCCGGAAAGCTGCCGTTGCATGAAGCCGGATCAACGATGAGGTGATATTGCATTGCCACTGCTTTCCAGTCAGACATCTTCGCTTGAACCCGAGATTCGGAACGTGGCCGCGTCATCCGTCACCCGGCGACTGCTGCGGCGATCCGGAAAAACTGATGCGCTGTTGTGGACCTCCAACCGGAATATCGATGTCGGATCGAGTTGCTTGAATCGGGAACAACTGATTCGAGAGGCTGTGCTGCTGACCTTTTGCGAGCCCGTACCGGAGAAATGCTCGCTACTTCAGAATCTCTCCAACAAGGACTGGACCAGATTATTGCACTGGTTGGATGTCAGCGGATTGGCGCTGTACTTTTTTGATCGCATGATGGAGTTGCAATTGGGTACTCTCTTGCCGACCAGGGTGCTGGCGCGTCTGGAACAGAATCTGCGGGACAATCATGAACGAACACAGGGAATGATTGCCGAATCCGTTGCGATCCAACAGGAGCTTCAGGAAGCGAATCTCTCCTATGCGACGCTGAAAGGGTTTTCACTCAGTCCACACTCTGTGCCGAGACCGGAGCTGCGTCATCAGTTTGATCTTGATTTCCTCGTAGCGCAGAAGAGCGCTGCCGATGCACGGAAGATTCTCGAACGCCGAGGCTATCGTCTGTACGCTATTAACGGCAGGAGTTGGGAGTTCAAGATAAACGAAACGCCAAGCATTACGATCAAGGATCTGTATAAGAATCTGCCAAGCCGATCCGTGGAACTGCATATCGAGGCCGAGATGCCGGGGCAGCCGTCGTTGCTTGAAAGATTGGATAAACGGGATTTTCAAGGTTTTAGCATGCCCGTGCTTTCGTCCATCGACCTCTTTTTTGGCCAAGGGCTTCACGCGTACAAACATGTATCCAGCGAGTTCTCGCGGACGTCACATCTTCTCGAGTTCCGTCGTCATGTGCTGCTGCGTCGCAGTGATGACGCCTTTTGGAGGGAGGTTCAATCAAGGGGCGAAGAAAATTCAAGGGCTTCTCTGGGCCTTGGCATAGTTACGCTGCTAATTACCAGCGTAATGGGCGATTTCGCGCCGGAAGCATTTACGAACTGGACTGTACGTCGCCTTCCCCGGGCGGCACGGCTCTGGGTAAAACTGTATGGACGCCGCGTTGTTTTCGGAAACACTCCGGGCAGCAAGCTGCACCTGCTGCTGCAGAGGGAGCTTGAATCCAATAGTGTTCCACCAAATCGCTCGTTACGGCAGGCATTGTTGCCTTCGCGTTTGCCGCCACCTGTTGTGCGGGCATCTGCAGATGAGACGCTACTCGTGAGGATGAGCCGTTATCGATTGCAGGTCCACTTTGTCCTGCTCCGCCTGCGCTTTCATGTCGTGGAGGGACTCCGCTATATGCGAGAATCCTACCGTTGGCGGCAGCACATGAGTCGAGTTACACGATGATGCCCTCGTTGCGGCCCGCAGCCCTTGCGTTCAAGGCGATCGCACCAGCATTTTGTTTCGCGCTTCGGTGCCATCCCCTGCCATCGTGACGCAGGCGAAAGCCAAGCTTGCACCGTTTGAGGGGTGAGCTGAAGTGGCCACCGGCGAAGAGATGGAGGACTTCGCTGCCAGACATCCTGCTATCACTGCCGTGTAGCGATGGTGCGTGCCTTCACACTGTGGTTTGTACTAGAGAAACGGCTCGGTATTGGCGTGACTGTGCCGCCCAGCGCCGCTGAACCCTGGATTTCACAGCAGCCTCATTTGCTCGGTGCGATGGAGGTGCCTCATGAGCGACACGTCAGTCCTACTTCGACAATGTGATGACTACTTCGAGACATTGTGGCGACACAAATTAGAAAGCAAGAGGATATGCTCACCTGAAACGTAATCTGGCCTTCTGGGCTGGGTTATGCAAAACATGGAATGTCTTGGGGATTCGCGTTGAACAATCTCAGACAAATCGCCGACGTAACCCTTCCAACAAATTGGGCAAACTTCCGTGCGCTGGCCTTCGAGGGTACGCAATCCGGCAGTGAAGCAGAGGAGGGGCGTGTGGAGACCGCGCTGGCCTTGATTCTTGGGGATATTCGCAACGCACCGCCGATCGTCCGTATCCATTCGCAATGCGCGACTGGGGACGTGTTCCACTCTCTGCGATGTGACTGTCATGACCAGCTGCATTTAGCTTTACGGACAATTGCAGATGAAGGTTCGGGAATTCTCCTCTACGAGCATCAGGAGGGTCGAGGCATTGGTCTGATGGAGAAGCTGCGCGCCTATGAACTTCAAGAGCAAGGCCTCGATACAATCGAAGCAAACCTTCGATTGGGACATGCGATCGACCTGCGTGATTATACCCTCGCTGTAGACATACTTCGATTCCTCGAGGTTCGTTCGCTTCGATTGATGACTAACAATCCTGAGAAGATCGGTGCTGTGCTCTCGTCGGGAATTAAAATTGTCGAGCGTTTGAGCGCAGATGTTCCAGGGAATGCTCATTCCGCCCACTACCTGACGACCAAGCGCGAGAAACTCGGTCATCTCTCGGGTCCGACGAACCTATCCATCGGTAACTAAATTAAACTTGGTCTCACAGCTGCGAGAAGTAGCCACAGCCGTGTTTATGCGGAGTGCAGGAATGCCCCAAATTGCGAAAATTCTGAACGGCAAAAGGGATGACATTGAGTTGACAATCCTGAGACAACTCTCTGCACGCGATCGGACTACGCTACGTCAATAAGCAGGATCTGCCAGTAGCGACAATGCCTCTGGCGCACGCATGCGCGTGCTGAATCCACAGACGTGCATGTATTCGAGGTGAAATTTGGCACAGGTCTTACTCACACATTCGTATCATCTTGGCTATGACCCCAAGCAACTACGCAAGATGCAGCCATATACTCCGATCGGTACGCTCTATGCGGCTTCGACATTGCGGGAAAACGGCATTTCGGTTTCAGTATTCGATTCGATGCTGGACGATCCCTCAGAAAATTTTTATTGGATGTTAGAGAAGCATCGGCCGAAGATCGTGGCGGTTTACGAGGATGATTTCAACTTTCTTTCGAAGATGTGTCTTACGCGTATGAGGGACGTGGCGTGGGAGATGGCGAAGGCGGCTCGGGCGATAGGTGCTATCGCGATCGTACACGGTTCGGATTCGACAGATAATCCTGGTTTGTTTCTCGAGAATGGCTTCGACTATGTGCTATGCGGAGAAGCTGAGGAGACCCTGGTGCAGCTATGTGCCGCCGTACTGCATGGTCGAGCATTGCCGGAGATCGATGGATTGGTAAGGCTCGATGAGGATGAACGTCTTGTTCGAAGTCCAGTGCGGCTTTCAAAGAACCCTACGTGGGCGGAGCTTCCCGTTGCATCGCGCGATCTGATCGACCTGGAGCCTTATCGTGCAGCATGGGTGAAAGCTCATGGGTATTTCTCAACGAATATGGTTGCCAGCCGAGGATGCCCTTATCGCTGCAATTGGTGTGCCAAGCCAATCTCGGGTAATAAATTTCATCTGCGTCCGGCTGCAGTTGTTGCCGAAGAAATGAAGGTGCTGAAGGGGGAGGGAGTGCAGCATGTCTGGTTCGGTGACGATGTCTTCGCTCTGAACCAACAATGGGTACAAGAGTTTGCTGAAGAAGTTACGAAAAGATATGCGAGCATACCATTCAAGATCCAGTCCCGTGCGGATCTGATGAGCGAGCAGACGGTGCAGTGCCTGAAGGCCTCGGGATGTGCCGAGGTGTGGATGGGAGTTGAGTCCGGTGCTCAATCGGTGCTCAACGCAATGGATAAAGGACTTAGTCTTCCGTCCGTAATTGTCGCGCGCAGCCGCTTGAAAGAGGCTGGGATTCGCGCTTGCTATTTTCTGCAATTTGGCTATCCGGGCGAATCCTGGAATGAATTGCAAGAGACGATTGCTTTCGTTCGAGAGACACGTCCGGACGACATTGGAATTTCCTTCTCATATCCACTGCCGGGCACCGTGTTTTACGAACGCGTACGGACGCAGCTCGGGCAGAAGCGTAACTGGACGGATAGCGATGATCTTTGCATTATGTTCAAGGCAGCGTACAAGACAGAATTTTATCGCGCTGTGCGTGACGCCCTGCACGCTGAGGTTGACTCCTGGCGCGAGTCAGAGTTAGGGGTCGAAAAAAAGGCTCAGATTGACGCCCTGTGGCGCAGTGTTGATGAATTGGAGCCACTGAATCGAGATACGGAGGCTTTGGGACCAATGGAGATCATCACCCAGCCTCCTTCGTCTGCGTTGGTGTCTATCGAGCTATCGACACCGCTCGGAGAAGCGTAGAGAAGGATTTTCAACTCGGCCAAGGTCGTAGCTGATGCATCTGGAGATAGCCTATTGATGGGTGCACTGCAAAATGACGGGGGTGGTAACGACGCTGTCGACTTTGGCATCGCTATGCAGTGCCCGTGCTGCCGAACAGACATGGGCGGATTGGGCTGTATGTTGTGCGGATTTCGGATGCAGATCCGTCGTGGAATTGTGCAGGCTCTGCTGCCGGAGCGAGTTGCGCATTATGCGCGTTTCATCGAAGACTATGAACGCATAAGGTCTGAAGAGGGGCGGGGCAGTAGGAACGAAGACTTTTATCTGGGACTACCTTATAAGGATACCTCCGGGAGAAACGCCAAGCAGTGGAACATTCGGGCCCGTAGTTACGAATGTCTAATCCAACACGTTCTGAAGCCGCTTGGTCGACGTGGAACGATCCTGGATCTTGGCGCCGGCAACGGCTGGATGAGTTTTCGTCTCGCGCTCGCCGGATTCAGGCCTATTGCTGTGGACCTACTCACAAATGAGCATGATGGTCTCGCAGCTGCTGCGCATTATCACAGGCATTTGCCCGAACCATTTCCGCGCTTCCAAGCCGAGATGACGCATCTACCGTTTCAGAATGAGCAGTTCGATACGATCGTCTTCAATGCTTCCTTCCACTACTCCGAAGACTATGAGGCGAGCTTGCGTGAGGCTCTTAGATGCCTCAGAAGCGGCGGCATGGTGATCATCAGCGACACTCCGTGGTATTCCCGAGAGGAGAGTGGAAGGCAAATGATCTCAGAGCGTCATGCCGCGTTTCTGCGGAAATTTGGTACGGCTTCGGACTCCATACCGAGCCTCGAATTCCTTACAGATGAACGCCTGCGATTGCTGGAAGAGCGGTTGTCGATCCAGTGGACCATACATACACCCAAGTATGGTTTGAAGTGGGCTCTGCGGCCGTTCCATGCGCGACTCCGTCACAAGCGTGAGCCCTCTCGATTTCGCATTTATACGGCGAAGAAAAATGGGTGAGTCTGGCGCGTCAAGGAACGTCGGAGGAATGATACTGCCAACATGAATGACAACGGCTGGGGAGAGCCATTGATTCGGCTGATCGAGCCACGCCTGAAGACAGCATCATCCACAATCAGATCATGTTTGTGCCGACATTGCACACTGGACGCCTGAAAGAGGACTGCTCATGATTGTCGCCGCACATCTCAGTGGGTGGCACGTTGGGAATTGAAGATGTTCTGGTGCCTGTTCGATTGATACAGCGCTCATCGAGCCTGCAGGCCGCGCTTGCGGAATACGAAAAGAGCGGCAAGCCGCACTATCAAAAAAATCATGAGTTGGCGGATGCAGTTGAGCGCGCAGGCAATGCACAGGAATATGCGCTCCATCGAGCGCGATTCAGCCATTGGATGTTGAATGATGGCGCTGCACACTCCTGCATATACGAAAGCTTGTCTCGTCCTCAGGTGGGCAGCAGAGTCGCCCGGTGAGTCCGTGGAAATTAGGAGAATAATGTCGACAGAGTCGATCGTTGCTTCTTAGGTTTCCAGGGAACGAGTTCAACACATTCGAGTGTGAAATGGACAGTTTCCGGTCTCAGGCGAATTGTCGTCTGGAAGAGCGTACTGTTTCCACTCATGGTTGTTCGGTTGGCCATAGAATCCAATATCCGGGTGTACAGGCATTTCGTCATATGCCAGCATTCGCCGGTGTATCCTGTGGCGCACCTCGGCTGCTATGGGTTGCGAGGTAGCAGGATCAATGAAAAGCCTTCGGGGCTGGAAAATGAGCACGATGCCGGGACCGAGATTTCTACTAAGGCGTCGTTTATAGGTTGGCGAAGACCCCACAACAAACATCTCGCATCCCTCAAAGGAGAATTCCCAGAGTGGATCATCCGGCGCTCTCTCAAGAACGGGGTGACTGTCATGCTTGTGAAGCATCTGCAATAGTTTCCAGAAACAATCAACAAAAGCGACGTGAGCAGTGATCTCTCGATCAGGTTCGAAGAATGCAACCAGGCTGCAGCGCTCATACTCCGTGGTGCCCAACAGAGTAACGAATTCCTGCATGTCTCTCACAAACTGTTGCGGGAACTGTTGCGAAATGAAGGTATATAACATCTCTCCACGCATCTCGCCTGTCTGCCCAAAGAAACATGGGAAATCTGCTGCCCGCAACTTTGTTCTGTAGGATTCGTATGCTCGAAGCTTCCAAACTTCTTTCGGTGCGATACCTAGGGTTCCGTTCTCGAGAACTCGGCTTATCCAAGGTGATACTTCGGTGCTGATCATAATGTGCCCCTTGCCGCGTGTGTCTTTCTGGCACGCCGAGCTAACCGCAGCATTCGACGAAAGCCTGCGGCCTGCTGTTCTCCCCACGATCCAGTGACCATCGCGGGCTCTGCCCCGGCGTCCCCAGTCTCGACTGTGTTGTCACGGAACCTGGCTGTTCGGAACAGAATGTCCCACCAGGACAGAGCTGTGCCAAAGTTGCAGCTGCGCCGTCCTGCTGCCTTCAGTGCATGATGCGTTCGGTGAAATCCGGGAGAGATAAAGATGTGGTCGCCAAGCCATCCATAACTGATGCGGGTATTGGAGTGCGCAATGCTTCCTATGAACCTGAAGCCAAGAACGACAAAAGGGAACTGAAAGGACGGGACGCCAATCGATAAGCCCACTGCAATCAGCCAGATATATGTGATTGTGTCTTCCAGCACATGAGATCGCTCATCTGACCAGAACGTCATCTGATCTTCGGCATGGTGCACTGAGTGGACCCCGTACCACCATCCATATCTGTGAGACAGGCGATGTCTCCAGTAGTCGGAAAGATCCAGAATCGCGAAGTTTATGAAGAAGACCAATAGCGGCCAGGAAGCCAATGCAGGCGCGAGCGTAGTCAGCGACGGTGGGGCGATCGAATGTGGCAGGAAAAACCTATCAAGCTGCTGCTGTAGCCAACTGTACTCAAAAAAAGCGACCAGAGGAAAGAGCACGAGACGGACGAAAAAGGCATACGACACGTCTGCTGCAATGGGATTCCGTTGAGGCCAGTTTGTAAGCGGCCACAATCGCTCGATTAGAGTACAGATCAGAAAGCTCACGCAGAGCTGTAACACTCCGCAACCCGCGAAAAAGAGCCACAATGCCACAGTGTGGCTGTCCTGTGGCACTCCAATGTTGATAAGAAACGACTGAATTGAAGCCACAGCACAATCGATCGTGTCTGCACCGGTCGGGATTGCGTGGAATATCCAGGACATGTGTCCCCTACGCCTTCGATCACTCTCTTCTTATAAAAGACGGATGGACTATTCCAGAGGTTTGCAGGGAATAGCGGTTTTCTCGCAGGAAGAGGGCTTTTCACGTGGGTGTCAATGACTACCTAAGAGGTTGAACAGTTTTCCATCAGAACATTCCCAAGGAACAATTTGGTTCATGCCCACGTAACAGATAGCAGGCGACACCCTACTTGATCCATGTGCTTTTGCCCTGGAGTTGAAACAGATGTTGAAGTCTTCGCAAACCCCTCTACGCTGTACACTTGCGCTCGTTATTACACTTGTGATGCTCAATGCTTCGCTGTCCGCACAGAAGAGACCGGCTGCGGAAACCGAGGCCCAGAAGAAGGGCATTCAGGCCGGTGGGTACTATGGTGCACAGCCTGCGATCGAGTCGATCGAACTGAACATGTACGAACGCATTCGCGCGGAAGGCATAGCGCACGGTCAGGCGATGTTTTGCCAGCGCGCTCTCCGACGGCATCGGTCCGCGTCTAACCGGCTCCCCCAACATGAGGAAGGCGAATGAGTGGACGCGCGATACGCTGACCAGGATCGGCCTTGGTAACGCGCACCTGGAAGACTGGGGCGAGTTTGGCATGGGCTGGTACCAGATCAATACCTGGGGCCGCATTGTGACCCCTGATTCGGAACCCATCTGGATGCAGGCGGCCGTGTGGTCAGCTGCAACGAACGGGCCGGTGACCGGAGAGATTGTCTACGCACCGCTGGCCGATCCCGACCAGCTTGACTCACTTAAAGGCACGCTGAAGGGCAAGATAGTCCTGCTTGGTGCGGCGCGTCCACTCCCCGAGCTCGACCAGCCTCTTTCATTCCGGTATACCGACGACGAACTGAAGGAACTGGAAGGCCCCGGCCTTCCGCCTCGCTTCACTGGTCCTCCGCCGGCCGCCGCTCCATCGCGGATTGAGCGGCGGCGTGTCGACGCACTTCGCCAGCGCGCCTTGAAGATGGCGCAGGAGGAAGGAGCGATCACGATCCTGCTACCCTCGCATGAAGAGGGCAGGAATGTCGACACAGGCCTCATCCTCGACGACAACGGTGTGGAGCTCGTGCGCAATGCTCAGCTTCGCGAGAATGCGGTGTCCATTCCGTATGCGGTCGTCATGACGGAGCACTACAACCGTTTGGCGCGGCTTGCGCAAGCGCATGTGCCGGTCGCAGTAGAGGTGAACATCCAGACCGCCTTCACGGGCGACCATGAACATGGCTTCAACACCGTCGCCGAGATTCCTGGCACCGACCCCATGCTGAAGGATCAGGTCGTAATGGTGGGTGGGCATCTCGACAGTTGGCGCGCCGGCACGGGCGCGACCGACAACGGAGCGGGCGCCGTCATCGCGATGGAAGCGATCCGGATACTGAAGGCCCTGGACGTCAAACCGAAGCGTACGATTCGCATCGCTCTGTGGACCGGTGAAGAGCAGGGCGAATTCGGTTCCAAGGGCTATGTTGCCCAACACTTCGGCGGATTCGTTCCAGCCGCGCCTCCACCTCCTGCCGGCGCACCCGGCGCTCTGACCACAAAAAAGGAATGGGAGACGCTGGATGCTTACTACAACATCGACGAAGGCGGCGGCAAGGTTCGTGGCATCTATACGCAGGGCAACTATGGAGTCGATAGCATCTTCTCTCAATGGATCGCCCCACTGAAGGATCTGGGAGTTACATCCATCACCAACCGCAGCGACACTGGCTCCGACCACGAAAGCTTCGACGCGGTAGGGCTGCCGGGCTTCGAGTTTCTTCAGGATGAGCTGGACTACGAGACACGCACGCACCACTCCAATCTTGACACGGTCGACCATTTGTACGCTGCCGATCTGGAGCAGGCTGCCATCGTAGAAGCGATTTTCCTTTGGAACACCAGCGAGCGTGAAGCCATGATGCCACGCAAGCCATTTCCGCACCCCGAATACGACCAGAAGATGAACGCACCAATTCCGGGTCTCTTCCCTAATACCGCGAGTGGCAAACACTAGGAGCAAGCCGAGGCGGTAGGCGAAGACACGGCCCTGGTCCACCGAATTCACTGGAGCTTTGAATATTCAAGGGGAGTGACACCGTTTGAGTGTTTTGATGAAGGCACTGACCTTGTTGCAGCCGGCGACAAAGCACCTCCCGCGTAGCACCACCGAGCAGAGATGCAGTTCATTGAGGTCGGGAGCCCTGAATGAGAATGTCCACGAAAAGCCGCGCCTTTGCTGGCCAATCGTCTGTGTTGCCTGCGCTGGAAACCCCATAGATGGCGCGCAACATGTCCATCGGATCGACATCTGGTCGAAGATCTCCGCTGGCGACGGCGCGGCTCGCCAGCGCATTGGCAGCTTCCTCCATGATGCGAGTGCTCTGCTGGTATACCTGCGAAGGACCGCCGACCATAGCGTCCAACGCCGGGGCGATGATCTTTTTAGCGGCAATGTAGTCGATGAAGACCAGCATCCACGCCCGGAGCGCTTCGACCGAAGGCAATTCGGCGGAGAGCTTTCTCTGTGCCTCAGCCAGTTTCTCGACTTCGCTGATATAGACAGCGGCCAGCAGGTCATCGCGCGAAGGAAAGTGACGGTAAAGGGTGCCCGGGCCGATCTTGGCGCATTTGGCGATCTCGTCCATGCTGGACTCCCCGCCTCGGCGGGTGAAAACCTGCTTTGCAACTTTGAGAATGCGTTCACGGTTGCGTTGCGCGTCGGCTCGGGGTTTGCGAGCGGTTTTTTGTGCTGCTGAAGTTTTCATCGAGCTTTTCTGAATCCGGAGGAGCTCTCCGATAATCTACTTTGCATAACGGAGATTTACTCCGTTTTATTCCAGGCCGAGGCCAGTGTCAAAGATTTGTGATCGGAGTGTGCAGCATGGCAGCAAAATTTGGAGCAAATTCAACGACGGAAGATGTCCTCGTAGGAGTCGATCTGAAGGGTAAGCGGATTCTGGTAACGGGAGTATCTGCAGGCCTTGGTGTAGAGACTGCCCGCGCGCTGGTGGCGCATGGCGCGGATGTGGTGGGCGCAGCGCGGGATCTGGAAAAGGCGAAGCGTGCCACATCGGAAGTCAGTAAAGCGGCGGCAGAGACCGGCGCGAATTTCGAGTTGATCGAGCTCGACCTTGCCAGCCTCAAGAGTGTGTGCGCGACTGCGGACAGGCTGGTTGCCGATGGCCGTTTGTTCGATGTAATCATCGCCAACGCCGGTGTCATGGCAACCCCATTCGGAAAGACAGAGGATGGTTTCGAAACGCAATTCGGGACGAATCACCTGGGCCACTTCGTCTTTGTGAACCGCATCGTGAAGCTGATCAAGGACGGCGGACGGGTGGTCAACCTCTCTTCCTCAGGGCATCGTTTCAGCAATGTGGACCTGAAAGATATCAACTTTGAGACGACGCCGTACGAGCCGTTCGTAGCTTATGGGCGTTCGAAGACCGCGAACATCCTCTTCGCAGTAGAGTTCGACCGCCGTCATGGTGACCGCGGCGTGCGAGCTACGGCCGTTCATCCAGGTGGCATCATGACGGAGCTTGGCCGCTACATGGATCCGGGCAGCCTGGAACAGATGGTCAAACAGATCAATGAACAGGCCGCTGCAGCTGGCAAAGGACCGTTCGAATTCAAAACAGTTCCCCAAGGTGCCGCCACCTCAGTATGGGCAGCTGTCGTTGCGCCCGCCGAAGAGGTAGGAGGGCGGTATTGCGAGAACTGCCACGTGAGTGATGTCGTCGCAGATGACGCACCGCTGGGTATGCTTGACGAAGGAGTGCGTGGCTACGCTCTCGATCCGGAGAACGCAAAGGCTCTTTGGAAAAAGAGCGAAGAGTTGGTTGGCGAATCCTTCGCGTAAACGGTGAGCGAGACGGGAGGCCCCTCCATATATGAGGGGCCTCCCGTCCCTACCTAACATTTTGCAGTTCGCTCGAGTGAAGTCGGCTTGAGGCGGCCTATGCGGCTTGATTCAGTGCCGCTCTTCAAGCAAGTGCGCCACCTGTTCGGCGCTTGCTTGTGCCCAGGCTGTATTCGACGCGAAGCCCAGCGCCAACACCACCACACCGCACGCCGTCATGACCCACCAGATGGTGTGCGTCGCCGTAGTGAAATCCACGCCATGCACGCGGCTTGCTGCCACCACCGTCCCCGATACAGCAACTCCCAGAGCTGCGCCCACCTGTCGGCTGGTCGATGCAACCGCGGCCGCGACGCCAGCTTGCGACAACGGCATTCCGGCCACTGCGCTATTGGTGATTGCGGGATTAACCATGCCCAGCCCCACACCGAACAGTGCGTATGCCGCCGCCAACCAAGCCATGGATGTTTGCTGACTCAGTCCAGTAAGCATCAGGGTGCTGGCCAGAAGCCCCGCTCCGGCAACCAGCAGGGAGGGCCGCGGGCCGTGGGTTGCAACCAGCCGCCCCGACCATGGTGCGCATAGGATCATCGCTATCGCCAGCGGCAGCGTGAACAGTCCGGTATGAAAAGCTGAAAATCCACGAACCTGCTGCAGGTATAGCGTGTTTAGAAAAAGAAAACTGGCAAAGCAAGAGAAGGCGCTGACCGCCAGAACCGTCGCGCTTGAGAATGGAACGCTATGGAAGAACCGCAGATCCAGCAGCGGATTGGTCCGCCGCTGCTCATACAGCACAAACGCCACGAGTGCTACTGTCGCAGTAACAAATAGACCCAGGATCAACCCCGATCCCCAGCCGTCATGCGGTCCTTCAATGACGCTCCACGTCAGAGTTGCCAGCCCGATCAGCACCAGTACCTGTCCCACCGGATCGAAGCTCCGCGGCCGCGCCGCCTTCGATTCCTGCACGAATCGTGCCGCCATGAGCGCCGCTATAATCCCGATCGGCACGTTGATCCAGAAAATCGATCGCCATCCAATGGTCTCTGTAAGCGCCCCGCCGACCAGTGGCCCGATCCCCAGCGAGACGCCTGCGACCGCGCCCCAGATTCCCACAGCCCTCGCCCGCGCTTTCGGGTCGGGAAATGCAGTCGCAATAATCGACAGCGCCACGGGGTTAAGCATGGATGCCCCAACTCCCTGCAGCGCGCGGAATCCGATCAGTTGTTCAATCGTGCGGGACTGGCTGCACAGCAGCGAACCGAGCGTAAACACACCCAGCCCAATTTGGAAGACCCTCCGGCGCCCGAAGCGATCCGACATTGACCCCGCCAGCATCAGGAAGCTAGCCACTACAAGCGTATACGCATCGAGAATCCACTGAAGCCCGGCCAGATGAGCATGCAGGTCTTTCTGGATCGACGGCAGCGCGACGTTGACGATCGTCACGTCCATGCCCACGATCAACAGGCTCGTGCAACAGATTGCCAGGATCAGGTTCGGGTGAGTGGTGGGCTTTGCAGGGACAGAAGTAGCAGCACTCCCGGTGTCCGCAGCAGGAAATGATCGGTTCTCCGTTTTCGGCAAGGCCTCTCCTCTAACAAGAGATGCATTCCGCGCCGTGAAGATGGAAAAACTTCTTCCTGTTTCCCGCCGGGAATCCGCGGCGAGAGGTTGCGATCGGGGAACAGGTGTACTGGTACTCGCGTACATCGTCCAGTCCAAGCCGCTCCCGCGAACGGGGAAATACCTCGCAGCCGTGACTTCCCAATAGCGATCGCCGGCGGACTGAGCGCTCTGATGAGCCGCGCCTCGAGCACATCGCGGCACGGCTCCATGCCACGGCGCTTTGTAGCGATGACTACACTGTCGCGGTTGGTGAAATCCTTCAGCGCGCTGCCTACGATTTCCTCGCTACCCCCGTTTGAATACATGTTGACGGTATCGAAGAAGGCGCGGCACTTCGTGGACATCCTCATTCAGGGCTCTCGGCCTTAGGGAACAGCCCCTCTCCGAGGTATTGCCTAACGAGGAACCGCGGTACTCATCCTCTCATCTTTGAGTGGATCGCTGATTTTGCGTAAGGTGACAGAATGTGATGGCAGCGGAACTCGTTGATCCCATAGCAGTTTGGGCGCTGAGACGAGTCAACAACATAAAACAACATAAAATGAGAGTCGCTCTCTGATGCAAGAGGAGATTCGAATGAAGCTGCAATTCACCTGCCTGTTGGCGGTGGTACTTTTGCTCGGCCAAGCAGCCTTGGGCGCAGCAACGAAGGAAGACCGCGATCTCGTGCTGCAAGGGGCCAAGGTCTATCCTTCGGCGACCGCCCGGCCAATCGAGAATGCAGTGGTGCTCATACAGCATGGCCGAATTGCCGCCGTGGGGAAACGGACCGAGCTGAAAATTCCAGGGTCGGCGCAGGTTATCAATTGTACGGGAAAAGTTATCGTAGCCGGGTTCTGGAACAGTCATGTGCATTTTGAAACCGGATGGCAGGGCGCCGCTCAATCGACCGCGCTGCAGGTTGAGGAACATTTGCACGAGATGCTCACGCGCTGGGGTTTCACAACCGTATGGGACCTCGGCTCCGATCCGGGGAATACATTGGCGCTGCGGCGGCGAATTGAATCCGGAGAGATACGTGGGCCGCAGATCCTGATGGCGGGAGACATCTTTCCCCAAAACGGCCATCCCGTCTATCTCCCGGCCGAGATGCAGTTGCCTGAGGCTGCGAGCCCTGAGCAAGCGGAACAAATGGCGCGGCAGTATATGAAGATGGGTCTCGACGGCATGAAGCTGTTCACCGGCGCCTACATGGGCGACAAACCGGTAGTGAATATGGATACCGCCATCGTAAAGGCGGCGGTCGATGTAGCGCACGGCGAGGGTAAGCCCGCGTTTGCTCATCCGCAGAATCGCGTCGGCGTGGATAATGCGCTGGCTGGCGGCGTCGATGTTCTGGCGCACACGATTCCGAATGAGGGAAGTTTCTCGGCGGATGAGCTCGCCCGGATGAAGCAGCAGCATACTGCGCTCATCCCCACCCTGACCCTGTGGACGACAGTCGTCTCGGATCCTGCCATAAGGGACAAACTTGTAGGTAGTGGCGTCGATGAGTTGAAGTCGTACCTCGCCGAAGGCGGCACTATTCTGTTTGGGACGGATGTAGGCTTCCAGTCGCGTTACGACACTGCTCAGGAATTCGAATACATGGGACGAGCCATGGGGTGGCGCGATATTCTCGCGTCGCTCACCTCAAATCCCAGCACATTTTTCAGGCAGGCCGCAAAAGGGCGGGTGCAGAAAGGAATGACTGCTGACCTGGTTGTGCTCGATGCAGATCCAGCGACCGACGCGAGAAATTTTTCCAAAGTCACGTACACGATCAGGAAGGGCGAGATCATCTACTCCGCTCACGTCCCATTGCAATAACGCGGCAATCCGAGCAGCGATTTCATCAACCTCATCCTACGGGCCTGGCGCGGTTGGCTTCTCGTTAGCGGTTTCTTAAATGGCCGATGCGGATAATAGAATTGATTCCTGGCCCGGTGAGCCCGGTTCCAGACTGGAGAGAAGAATGAAAGCGATCGCATTCACACGTCCACTCCCGATCGAAGCGCAGGACTCGCTGGTGGAGCTGGATCTGCCGCAACCGGAATTTGGACCCAGAGACCTGCTGGTCAACGTACGGGCGATTTCGGTCAATCCGGTGGATACGAAGGTGCGAGGCGCGCGACATCAGGGGTCAGCATCGGACAACACAGGCAAACCTCGGGTGCTTGGCTGGGATGCTGCAGGTGTTGTCGTGAGCAAAGGCGCCGCCGTCAGTGGGTTTGAGGTGGGAGATGAGGTCTACTACGCTGGCGAGCTGGATCGCCAGGGGTCAAATGCGGAATACCAGGCAGTAGACGAGCGGCTCGTAGGACGCAAGCCGAAATCGATCGGTTTTGCCGAGGCTGCTGCGCTGCCGCTGACCAGCATTACCGCCTGGGAGTTGTTGTTCGATCGGCTTGGTATTTGTGAGAGTGAGACCGGTGGGTCTTTGCTGGTGAGCGGAGCGGCCGGTGGTGTGGGCTCGATCCTCTTACAACTGGCCCGTCGACTTACAGGACTGACCGTAGTGGCGACTGCGTCGCGGCCGGAGACGGTGGAATGGGTGAAACAGATGGGTGCCCACTATGTCATCGATCACACCAAATCGTTGGCCGAACAGGTGAACGGACTGCACATGCCTCCGGTGAAATATGTTGCCAGTCTGACGGCGACCGCGCGGAACTTTGCACAACTCGTTGGAGTTTTAGCTCCGGAGGGAAAGTTGGGCCTCATCGACGACCCGGAGACGCTCGATGTGGTGCCGCTCAAGCGGAAGGCGGCATCGCTCCATTGGGAGTTCATGTTTGCGCGCTCGATGTGGAAGACGGCGGACATGGGCGAGCAGGGACGCTTGCTGACCCGTGTTGCCGATCTTGTCGACCAGGGCGAACTGCGCTCAACCCAAACGCAGACATTCAGCCCCATCAACGCTGAGAATTTGAAAAAGGCCCATGCACTCGCGGAGAGCGGCAAGGCGATTGGTAAGGTGACGTTGAGCGGATTCTGACGTTGAGGCCCGGTAGTCCGTCCGGAATTAGCCAACACCTCGACGTAGCCGAGCAGTCCGAGATGGGCGGTTATCAGCTAGCGGTCAGCATGGATATCTTTCGTGGGCGTTATCGCAGGAGCTTCGCAGATCCGAGTGCCATTCCAGCATGAAAGGTCCAGGAATATTGCCTACGATGAACTACGTCTTCAGGTCTGGGCATCGGATTAAGAGCGCCGCAGACCGGCCGCCAAGCGTTAGCAACTTTGCACGCGCATCTTTCCATCTTTGTGTTGTTGCGGCGTGCCGACCTGTGAGGAGGAATACCGCCCTTGACGAGTGACTTGGCGATTTAGCAGGAAGCCAGTAAGCTCTCTGGGCGACCAAAAAACCAAACCTTCAACTAACCTTCTGCCCTCAATGAACCAGCCACTCGAGACGTCGATCATTTGGACATTGATGATAGAGCTTTTCGTAACTAGGCGTGACGCTGACGTGGATATTGCTCTTCTAATGAGCTGGGTTTGGGGCGTCTCTGTTGTGCTGCAAGCAAAATAAGCATTTGCTAATGATAATCGTTTAGCTATAATTCCTTTTTTCCAGTATAGTGATTAAACATGCACAGCAGACCCCCAAATTCGTCCGGCCCACGCTGGCGTATTTGCTTTGCGACGATCCTTTGCATTGCACTTGTCTTCGCATGCGGGATGATTCAGGCTGTGCATTCCCATCCAGATGGAAATGTCTCCCATGCGGACTGCGGGCTTTGCACGACCGCGCATGTAGCAGTTCAGGTGTCGACACCGCCGGTTTTTATTTCTGTCACGCCCGTGATAGCCGTGGTGGAAGAACCTAAGGAAGTCGTAGCTTCCAGAACGATCTCCACGTTTGCCCTCTTCACCCGACCACCGCCCCCCGGCTCTGTTCTCGCCTAGAACTCTGTCAAGGACAACCAAGTTACAACTCAAGGGGGTAGTGTATGCACACGTCCATACGACGGGTCATCTTCGTAGCATTTTTCGTCTTATTTTCGTTCAGTAATTCAAGTCTTAAGGCCCAATCAGCCGGGAACGCTGGCACTGTGGTCGGCACCGTTACAGATGCGACGGGTGCCGTTGTCTCAGATGCCACTGTCTCAATCGAAAATCCAGTTAGTGGCTACAATTGGGTCACGACGTCGGACAGTGAAGGCCATTACCGATTTACAAATCTGCCGCTGAACCCTTATCACGTTACTGTGACAGTTAAGGGTTTCGCTGCCCAAAGTCAGGACGTCGATGTGCGTTCCTTTGTGCCGGTCGCGATGAAGATCGGCTTGGCTGTAGGTGCTGCTTCGACGGTCGTCAATGTCACTGGAAGTGATCTCGTCGAAAATGATTCGACCTTTCATACCGACGTTGATCGTGGCCTATTCGACAAGCTCCCACTAGAGAGCCAATCTTCTTCGCTAAGCTCACTGGTCACATTGTCCTCCCCCGGGGTCGCGGCTGACTCAAACGGTCTCTTTCACGGACTCGGCGATCACGCCTCGAACTCCTTCTCCATCGACGGTCAGCCCATCACAGATCAGCAGAGCAAGGTCTTCTCTAATCAAATTCCTTCGAATTCGATCCAGTCGATCGAGGTCATCTCCGGTGCTCCCCCGGCTGAGTTCGGCGGCAAGACCAGCCTAGTCATTGTGGTCACAACCAGGTCTGGCGAGGGTGTGACCAAACCTACCGGCAGCATCTCAACCTCCTATGGCACGTTTGGCTCCGCAACCGGGGCTGCCGATCTCAGCTATGGCGGTAAGAACTGGGGTAACTTCATCGAGGTCGACGGCCTGAACACCGGACGTTTCCTCGACCCGCCGGAGTTCACCGTCTTCCACGACAAGGGTAATGAAATTAACGTATTCGATCGTATCGACCGCCAGCTTACCGGTATAGATTCGATTCATCTCAACCTGAACTACAGCCGTTCCTGGTTTCAGACGCCGAACTCCTTCGACAACGTGAACGTGATGAGCACTGTCAATGGCCCCGGCCTGGGCTCGACAATCACCACCAATGTCGGAAATACCGATCAGCGCTCGAAGATCGGCACCTTCGACATCGCTCCTACCTACACCCGCATCATCGGCGAGAACTCCGTCTTCAACTTCGGTCCATACGTTCGCAGAGATGCCTATAACTACTATCCGAGCAACGATCCGTTCGCTGATCTCGGGCCGCCAAATCTACAGAACCAGACCATCTCCCAAACCCGTTCGCTTACCAATGCCGGCGTCCATACTGATTTCTCCTATGTGAAGGGCATCAATAACATCAAGATCGGCGCGAACTATTCGCAGACCTTTCTCCGGGAGAACGATACCCTCGGTATCGTCTCGAACACCTTCAACTCACCATGCGTGGATATCAACGGCAACCCACTACCAGGCTTCAACGATCCAAGCCAATGTCCAGGCATGATGGCCAATGCCAACTTTAATCCGGACCTCCTGCCCTATGACCTTACTCGCGGTGGAGGCCAGTACAACTTCATTGGCCATACCGACGTCAAGGAGTTGGCTCTCTATATTGAGGACCAGATCAAGGCAGGGAATTGGCTTTTCAATGTGGGCATTCGCGGAGATCTGTACAACGGCCTGACGATCGCTCGCCAGGCGGAGCCTCGCGTCGGTACTGCGTATAGCATCAAGCAAACCAACACCGTACTTCGTCTATCCTATGCGCGGACGCTGGAATCGCCCTTCAACGAAAACCTTGTCCTCTCCAGCGAAGGATGCCTTAATAATATCCTTGCTCCACTCCTCCTCTGCACTCCGGGTGTATCGGGTACGCTGCAGCCGGGCTTCCGCAACGAGTTCCACGCAGGTCTCCAGCAGGCCTTCGGCAAGAACCTCGTCTTTAGCGGCGACTACATCTGGAAGTACACTCACAACGCCTTTGACTTCAGCGTGCTCGGCAACACGCCGATCACCTTCCCTATCGACTGGCACAACTCCAAGATTCCCGGGTTCGCGCTTCGCGCCGATGTCCCTAACTTCCATAACCTCTCGGCCTTCGTCGTTATGTCGTCGGTTGCGGCCCGCTTCTTCCCGCCCCAGGTGGCTGGAGCAGGTGCGACCGTTGCCCAGGGTAGTATCTATCCTTTCCGGATCGATCACGATGAGAGGTACAACGAGACGACTCACCTGCAGTATCAGGTTCCTCTAAAGCATGCTCCATGGGTAGGCTTCAACTGGCGCTACGACAGTGGTCTCACCGCTGGATCGGTACCCTGCTACAATCCCGTATCCAACGATCCCAACACCGCTTGCGGTCCTACGTCGACGACGCTTAACGGTCAACCGGCCGTCGACCTGAGCGGGTTGACCGCAGACGAGGAGTTCCAGGCCGGACTGGTCTGCAATGGACAGAAGGCAACACCTGGTAATCCCTTGCCCACTATCTGCCTCGCGTCGGAGTTGGCCTCGAAGCTGGTGGCCATCCCTGCTCCCGGCACCGGCAACAATGACCACAATCCGCCCCGCATTGAACACAGAAACCTCTTCGACGCTTCTGTCGGTGAGGACAACCTCTTCCATGGCGACAAATACAAATGGAGCCTCCGTCTGACAGGCGTCAACATTACCAACAAATACGCTCTGTACAACTTCCTCTCCACCTTCAGCGGCACGCATTACGTTACGCCGCGTGCTCTGACGGCTCAGGTCGGCTTCCACTTCTAAAGACCTGTGAAGAATAAGATGAGCGACCGGCATGCCATTTGATTGGCTGTCGGTCGCTCCCTAAATGGAGCGGTCAATATTTTCGGCCCATGAATGGCGGGTTGCTTGACTAGAGCGAGCGACAAGAGCCCAGATATGGCCATTAGTTGAGACAGTTATCGCGCTGTAGCGAATCTTTGCGGCTGAAGTCGCGAGTGGATTCAGCGAGGTGATCTATTTCTCACAATATCTTTGGACGCAGCAATAAATGGAATAGACGTCGTATTCATCAGATGAAACTCACGATAAGAGACAAGTGGTTCGCCTTTATGGTGTTCCTCCTGATGCTTTTCTCGGTTGCTCTTGGAGCATGGTTGGGAATGGGAACGGGTTGGTGGTAGCGTGCTACCGCGCATTTCAGCGGAAGCTAAACTCGATGCATCTTGCGATATGGGCCATTGTAGGGGCGACGATAGCAGCTAGTGCCTGGATCTTGCAACTCATGCGCCGCCTCACACACCGCGGCTTCGCGAAAAGTATCGGACTAGAGACAATGGCATGCACGGATGGCGATCGTCCAAATAGCCAGTGCATTTTCGTCCTATGAGGGGACCGATTTACGGTGTGGGCATCGGATGGCACAACGAACGATCCATGCTTTGCCGGTAATCGTGGGTGATCACGTTGCTGCGATTTGCGTTACCTCAGGCAGCAACGTGACCCTTCAACCGGCCGAAGAGTAACTCTGCGCTCAGTACAGAAATTCTGGGTACTTCAGTCGTGCGCCAAGCTAACAATCTAACCGGTACGGCAGATTGGGCAATCCGGGGGCATGGACGCGGTCTCGCCCAGTTCTCTTAGAGTAGTACAAAGCCTCATCCGCTTCGTTGATCAATTCCTCTACAGTGATGTGGGTTGAGTATTCGGCTACTCCGAAACTGCAAGTCACTCGAAGCGATTTATGTCCGAAGGATATTGGAACATTTGCGATGGCGTAACGAAACTCCTCAGCCCGATTTAGGCCGTCCGCGAGCGAACATCCGGGTAGTACGATAAGAAACTCTTCGCCTCCATACCGCCCGGCGAAGTCGTAGGTTCGTGTGAGCTTAGCGATCCTTCCCGCCACCTCCTGAAGCACGCGGTCGCCAGTCAGATGACCATAAGTATCATTTACAAGTTTGAAATGATCTACATCAGCCATCAGAATGCAAATCGGTCGATCATCACGATGCGCACGTTCTGTCTCACTATTGAGCATATCGAAGACGGTTCTACGATTCCAGAGTGATGTGAGGGCATCCTTAGTTGCCTGTTCGCGTAGAGCGTGATGTGCCGCTTCTGTGACTTTGAAGGCTTCCTGAAGCTCTGCTGTCCTTTGGGTAACCTTTTCCTCCAGTTGAAGGTTCCGCTCCACAAGGTAGCGCACGCGCATTCGATAAATTGCGACACAGACCAACAGAAGCGTAAGCACACAAAGAGCCCGGAACCATCCTGTTTGCCAGAAATATGGCAATAGTGTGAGATCCAATTGCACGGCATCGGAGATCCAGCCGACGTTGCCATTCGCAGCCTCTACTTCAAAGAGATAGTGTCCGGGCGGAAGCTTCGTATAGTAAGCTTCACACCGTTCGCCTACCTCCACCCAATCCGAATCAAAACCACGTAGACGATATCTAAAGCGAAGGCGCTCCGGATCGACAAAATTGGGTGCAGTGAATCGGATTTCAAGGTTTTCGCTCCCTGGAGGTGCTGTAATTCCGTGTTCGAATGCCGTTGGCTTTTGGCTCAAGAGAACACGTTCAATCAAAATCGCGGATTTGCTGATTGCCATCTGACTGTGATTAGGGTCGATGGAGGCAATGCCGGCCGTGGTCGCAAACCAAAGATGACCGTGGCCGCCCTTCCAAACGGAAGGATCAATGCCGAAGTTGCACTCAACGCTGCGCAATCCATCCGCGAGACCATAGACTATGCTGTGAACAGTAGAGATACGACCATCGGCATAGTCGTTCAACTCTTTTTTGCTGATCTTGTAGATGCCCCTGTCGCACGTCATCCACAGGTACCCAAAATCATCCTCAACGATGGCGCCCACCGTCAGATCGAACAATCCTTGATCTATCGAGTATGTTGTAACGTGACCGTTCTTTATCCGATTCAATCCGCCTGGAGACGTGCCCACCCAGACAACTGCATCTTTGTCTATATATACCGCTTGCGCAAAGTTCGACAGCATACCATTCTGAGTGGTGTAGCTGGTTACTGAGTCGTTTTGAATATGAGCGGCTCCGCCGTGGTCAGTTCCCACCCATATTGAACCGTCAGGAGCAAGCGCGGTCGTGTTGACAAGCCCAGACAACAAGGAATGTTGAAAATGTCCTCGTTCGAAGCGCACCAGACCATTTGTTTCATGAAAACCGAGCAATAAGGTGTCGTTTGATATCCGCAAAATGGATCTCAATTGCTGTCCTTTGCTTAGCGGATCGCGAAACACCGTGATACGACCACTTCTAAGGTGACAGAGCTCCCCATGTTCCATGCCGATCCAAATGCTTCCGTCGTCAGCTTCCAATAACCCAAAGATCGATCCGCTCGGCAGTCCGTCATGAAGCGAATAAACGTGGACCCCACCATTGTTACTGATATGATCCAGGCCTTTGCTGTTTGTACCTACCCACACAGACCCGTCTCGTGCCTGAAGTACGCTCCAGACCATATTCTCGGAGAGTCCTTCTCGCTCTCCGAAGCTGCTGAAGGATCCCTTTCGCAACTCGGCCACGCCGCCCCCCAGCATGGAAATCCACAAATGCTCCTCATGATCCTCGAACACCTGGGTCACATTATCTGAGGGAAGTCCTTCGTGAGTGGTATACCGGACGAGTTCTCCATCTTGGAAGGAAGCGATACCGCTGTGGTCGAAGGCAATCCAGAGAGTCTTGCGGCTGTTCTCAAGAAGATAAGTAATACGGGCATGTTGGGGCATGCTGGATTGCGCCACTCTCTCTAATGGCTTCCCCTTCCACCGCAAGCCCGCTTGCTGTCGCTATCCAAAGAGAATCGTCGTGGGATGCAGCAAGAGTGAGGATCGGTTCCGTGGAAACACCTTCACCGGCGGTATATCCGCGAAATGAACTGTTCTTCCAGCTGGCCAGTCCTTTGCGTGTCCCGAACCATAGTGTTCCATCGGTGGTTTGCACAATAGAAGTAATGGAATCGTCAGGCAGGCCATCCTTCTTTGTGTAACTACGAACGGTTTCACCCTGTATCGCATAAAGCCCATTCAGACTGCCGACCCAAATCTGGCCGTTTTTGGACTCATAGATTTTGCTGATGGGAGACTGAGCTGCAAGATAGGTGTGAAATGTCCCGTTCTTATAACGAATAAGGCCGGTCCTGGTGCCGACCCAAAGACTACCGTCGCGCCCCGAAGCTATCGTATTGATGAAGCACTCTTTGAGTGCCTTGAATTTGAGGCTGTCAAAGACCGTGACATTGAGACCATCGTATCGTGCGAGTCCCTCCTGGGTCCCGAACCAGAGATAGCCATCGTTGGTCTGGGTTACTGAATTCACAGAGTTTTGAGGCAGACCGGTCCTATCGGTCAAGCTTGTCTGGACATACTGTGCCATATTCTTATGTGCGTCGAGCCCGGCGCAGGCAGAAGCCAGCAATCCAATCATCATTAGGCAGAGGGTATTTCGTCTTGCATTGAAAACGAAGATATCTAGCAACGTCAATGCATTAGCCACTACAGTCCACCGTCCAGGAAGGGTCACACTCGCGGCCCGGTGATGAAGTCGCGAGCAGTTTCGTTAGATCTATCGGCAGAAGGGCGTTCTTATGTGAACAAATATTAGGAGCGCTCTGAAAGGCATCGCGCGAGAATGCATCCTGCCCTGGCAGCGAGCTCCGTAACGGGCTCAGATAACCATCCAGGATCCGATGGCGCGGCTCCAGATTGCTTGCCGTAGTCATGCTCTGCGAGGCAGTTCGTTTTAAACATGTCGCTGGCCATCTGAGCTGCCAGCTGGGAATTCTTTATCTTCAAAGCGACTTGTTTCGAGAGAAAATTCCATCTCGCCTCTGCTTATCTTATGGAATCGGCCGATAAGGTGAACTGCACCCATTCGAGAAACGACGTCATGCATGCAAGCAGTGAATGTCAACATCGTGATACTTGCCTACTCGTCTTCGTGTTAGGAGTCATGTCCCGAGCGCGGACCGATGCCCGAATCCACTAGTGGGTCGTGGCGTGGGTGTTTGTGCTGGTTTACTTCGCCAACAATTTGTTACCCACTCCATTCCGTTGGCCAAGAGGTTCAAGCTTCCTTGAGCATCAGTACACTGGCACTCGGAGCAATCTGCTTCGTCCTCTCTAACGTGGTCGTCCACGAAAGCAGGAGAGTGACTCTCGGATTCTACGAAGCCTACAAAAAAGCAGCTCGTGCAGTACGGCGCAAGCGAGGAGTTCGCCGCAGCGCTCGTGGAAATGCATGAAGCGAAGGACAAGGGGCTGAATAACGCAGAGCGCGTACACCGGAGAATATGACGTCGACCAGCTTCCGTCAGTGGTGCGAAGCAGTGCTAAAGCCAGCGGTTCTCAATTGATTCGAGATCAGGATCGCTTGGGGTGGGTCATGGATGACTCGCCCCTCGTGCCTGTCCTTATAAGCCGATCGGTCGTTGAAGACCCTTCTGGTCAGCAGGCGTCAGGCACGCCGTTGTGACTGTTCTTTCGTCCTTACTGTTCCAATGCAGACCCCGGCGGGTAAACTTTAGCCGTGGTCGTAGTGCGGTATAATGGAAGAGCGCCGGCGCTTCCAAGCCGTAGGCGTCTTTTCCGCGCTGGTTACGTCGTCATCAGTATAGGGCGATAGTCTTCTCCGCTCGACAACACGGCCCACGCGATTCGTGCAAGCTTGTTGACCAAATAGCGACGACAAGGACGTTGCGAGGCACTCTGGCCTCGAGTGCGTCCATCGAGTCGTGCGGCAAACTCGTACCTTGTGGAAGGCAGCGCCGTTGTCGATGGCAGCGACGATGGCTGTAGCGACGATCGGTCCGATGCCTGGGATCTGCCGTATGCGGGTGCAGCCTGCATCTGCTGCTGAGATCTTTTCCAGTTCAAGGCCGAGCACTTTAATCTGCTGCTCGACTGTCTTCCACTCGCCCCAGGTTGCGCATCTGCGGTGTCAGGTCCGCATCTGCGTTCTCGAGGATATCGGCATAGCTGCCCGAAGCAGCTGCTTCCACTCATAAGTCAGATATCCTTTATGGCCGGCCAAATGAAGGGATCTTATAAGAACGTTCAACTGTCTTTCAGGAATTGGACGATTACTCTCTGTATCGCACGGCCCTAGGTAAAGTGAGAGTGCCGGATGGGGACTTGGTCATTGAGCTGGATGAGGTTAGTTTCTTGTTTTCCGAGAGGGCCCGCCGATCCTGCGGAACGTGACCTCTGGTTGCGCAAGGGCGAGACAGCTGTGCTTTGCGGGATTCCGGTAGTGGTAAGAGTTCGCTTCTCAATCTTACGGCTGGTGTATCGCAACCTGCGCGCGGTGTCCGTGTTAACCCCGAATGCGTTGCCTATGTTCCAAAGGACATCGCGTTCCTGGACGATTCGATAGGCCAACTTGTTCTTCGGACTGCAGCGAAGACTGACGTAAAACTCATGGATGCATTGACAATGGCCAACCTGGAGTTCTTTGTCGCTGCGCTCCCTCTAGGACTCGATACAGAAATCGGCGACACCGGAGTCTTGCTCTCCGAAGGGCAGCGGCAGAGGTTAGGGCTTGCACGAGCGCTTCTACGCGGAGCCAGCCTGCTTCTGTTGGATGAGGCTACTTCAACATTGGATGAGGAGGCGAATCC
>Ga0302233_10000594_pt1 | contig 29194 bp, 24 predicted proteins | sample II_Palsa_N3_1_FD_193516 | JGI IMG/M metagenome (GOLD analysis project Ga0302233, IMG submission 193516) | Peat permafrost microbial communities from Stordalen Mire near Abisko, Sweden - II_Palsa_N3_1 | ecosystem: Environmental > Terrestrial > Soil > Palsa > Peat permafrost | place: Sweden... | reverse complement strand
TAGCCATCCGGACACGGTTCTTCAACAACTTCAGTCGGATTGGGAATACCTGACCCAAACTGTTGGGATCACGGCCAGTCCCTCATATCTGACGATGGATGGCCGTCCGGTTGTTTCGATCTGGGGTCTTGGTTTCGCGGGTGAGGGCAATCATGTTGTCGATCCAGCATTGGCGTCCACGATCATTCATTGGTTTCACGATGTAGCGCATGTGAAAGTAATAGGCGGCACCCCGGCTGGATGGGGCACGCTGAATGGAGACAGTGTAACCAACAGGGAATGGGCAGCGGTGTATGCGCAACTCGATATCGTTCAGCCATGGACGGTGGGGCGCTATGCAACACTAGCGCAGGTTGATGCCTGGAAGCAGAGCCATCTGGTTCCGGACATCGCGCTTACGAAAAGGAATCACCAGATGTACATGCCGGTGATTTTTCCGGGATTTTCGTGGCACAACCTGAATCGCGACAAGCCGGAGAATCAAATTCCAAGACTTGGTGGAAAGTTCTTGTGGGAGCAGGCCTATAACGCCCGGAAGGCGGGTGCCTCCATCGTGAAAATCGCCATGTTCGATGAGGTGAACGAAGGGACCGCGATTCTGAAGGCTGCCCCGTTGAGGGTCGATGCGCCACAGCAGGGATATTGGTTGACTCTGGATGCCGACGGAGACCATCTTCCAAACGATTGGTATCTTCGACTGGCTGGTGAGATTGGCCGCATGTTTCGCGGCGAAGAGGTACCGTCTTCCAAAGTTCCTGCACATCCAGGACCGCCCTGGTCTTTGCCGCATCCATGAGCGGGCCAAAAGTCGAGGACGAGTGCCAGATGTTGGAGCGTAACTGATCGTTACGCTGGAATCGCTATCTTATTTAATCATCTGATTGTTTGATTCTTGTCGTTTGACGTCAAGGCGTTGTCGTAACAATGTGAGGAGTGAAAGTGGGACTTTACTCAATTGGTGTCGACCTCGGCGGAACGAATCTGCGCATTGCCGCGTATTCGCCTGAAGATGGGTTGAAGGACGTGATCCAACTATCGACTCGTCGTCCAGACGGCCGCGACGCAGTGATTGTCGACCTTTGCGGTGCGGTCGAATCGCTATGGTTACGGTTCGGCGGCATCGAGCGATGCATGGGTATCGGCGTCGCAACGCCAGGCCCTATGGAGTTGCCGGAAGGCCGATTGCTCAATCCGCCTAACCTTCCGGGATGGGAGAATTTTCAGTTAAAGCAGGAACTTGAGAGACGCCTCAAGAGCCTTGTGATCGTCGAGAACGATGCGAACGTCGCGGCTCTCGCGGAATGTCTATTAGGTCGGGGGAGAGAGTTCCATGTCGATTCTTTATGTATGTTGACGTTGGGTACGGGCGTCGGCAGCGGAATCGTACTACACGGCCAGATCTGGCATGGGATGAATGGCATGGCTGGCGAATCGGGGCATATCTCGGTAGATCCGTCTGGCCCGTTGTGCGCGTGCGGGACGCGCGGATGTCTGGAGTTGTCGGCCTCCGCCACTGGACTCGTCCGTATGGTGCGTGAACGAGTCTCGCTTAATCCCGATTGTGCTCTGGGTGATTTGTTCGGAACGAATCGCGGGTTTACCGCCTCTGACCTCTTCGATTTGGCAAAGCGCGGTGACTGCGATTCGATCGAGATATTTGAAATTCTAGGTCAGGCACTGGGACGAGGACTATCGGGTCTTGTCAATTCCCTGAATCTCCCTCTCTATGTCATTGGTGGGGGAGTGGCCAGCGCGTGGGAGATGTTTGCTCCCAGAATGCTGGATGCACTTGGCCAGGGCAGTTCGCTCTATCGCCTTACCGACCCAAGGCGAAGTCAAGAGCAGCGAATAGCAAAGGCAGAGACGCATGTCGTTTCGGCGAAGCTTGGTTCCAACTCGGGTATTCTTGGGGCCTGCCTGTTGCCGTTTAAGGTCGAAGTTCCTGTCAGGATGGTTCCGGAAGTTGTGGTGAAGTAGCGCCGCGGGTACGTTCCCGTGAACGATTAGTCGGCTACCGATTGGTCCTCGGCGATGCAGGTGGTTCTGTCAAATTATTTCTTGACACTCTGCGCTTTCAAAGCGTAATGTTCAGTCCGTTCCATTATGACAGCGTTACCATAATTCCAGGACTTTCTGAGAGAGCATCGGCGAGGACGCGGTACGGGAGGCCTTACGGATTATGCAGTCACGGGCGTTGCGATTTGTTCTGATCCAAATGGTTATACTGACTGGCGCGCTGTTCTTGTCAGGTTGCAATACATTGCCGTCGTTTGGGACGGCCACACCAGTGATCTTGCCGGTCGGGGGCACCTATACTTATATTCCAGCGCTCACGATCACGGACGCGACTCCGGGGGCTGCCATCTACTTCACCACCGATGGCAGTATTCCCACGGTTTCTTCGAACCTCTATTCTTCCTCGACACCGCTGACAGTTTCACAAAGTGAGACGGTCAATGTGATCGCGGTGAATCCAACTGGAAGTGGTCCGAGCGCGGTGGCGTCTGCCAGCTACACGATCAATTTGCCGCCAGCCCCAACGCCTGTGCTGACTCCCGCCGCGAGGGGCTACACTGCAGCGCAGTCCGTCACCATTACCGATACCGCGCCAGGCGCGACGATCTACTACACGACGAACGGAACTACTCCGACCACCTCGTCAACGCCCTATACCGGAACACCAATCATCGTTACCTCGAGTGAGACTCTGAATGCAGTGGCAATATCGCAGGGTTATGGATATGGCTACAGCGCGGTCGGCGGAGGCGCGTATACCATTCTTGTTCAGCCAACCCTCTCACTGGCTGCGGGAACGTATACCACGACGCAGCAAGTCGCCCTTTCTGACACTACGACAGGAGCTTCGATCTATTACACGACGAACGGCACTACTCCGACCATATCGTCAACGCCCTACACGGGGGCGATTACGGTCTCCGCAACGGAGATCATCACCGTGATTGCGGCAGTTACGGTGCCGGGTGGTGGCACTGTAACAACTAGTCCTGTTAGTGCGACTTACATAATCCATCCTCCCGGAACAAGCAGCGTTCTGAGCGGAACGATCGTGAGCGGTCAGCCCGTAGTCGGCGCATCCGTCCAGCTTTATGCTGTCGGCACGACCGGTTACACCTCCGCGGCTACTTCGTTGCTCGCATCTCCGCTTATGACCGATAGCACCGGATCGTTTAACCTCTCCGGAAAGTACACATGCACACCCGGCACGTACCTCTATCTCACTGCTTCCGGCGGCGCCACCAGTGCGGGCAAGGGCGCAAATGACAACCTGACGCTCGCTGCGCTGGCGGGGCTGTGCGACAATCTCACCTCTGCTTCGTCCTTCGTGCTCAATGAGGAGACGACCGTGGCGGCGGCATACGCACTTGCGCAGTTTTCAGGCGGTACCTCCTTTGGCCACACGCAACTCAGCCAGACAGGAAGCCTGTCGTCGGCGCCGGCGGACAACTTTGCCACCAGTGCGACGAACATCACCGGCCTGGCGAATGCAATGGCGATCGACGAGATTCTTGTGAGCGCTACTGGAAGTTCTCCGGGGACCAATAGCAACGCCTCGGCCACTCCCGAGTGGTGGCAGCTGAACCTGATCGCTGACATGCTGTCTGCCTGTGTGAACTCGGCTGGCGGCAACGCGGGCAACTCCAGTCCCTGCGGAACCCTCTTCGGGAATGTAGGTGGAACCGCTCCGGCAGATACCCTGCAGGCTGCACTGGATCTTGCACTGCATCCAACGCTTACCTCGACAAACATTGCCAATCTTTACGGACTCCTCTCCTCATCGTCTCCCTTCACTCCGTACTCTGCTTCGGCTGCGGCGATCACCGATTTCTCGGTGGGCATCGAATATGCGCCGGTCTCGGGCCCAACCTCACTTTTGAGCCAGCCGAGCGGAATGGCTATCGATTCGCTGGGGAATGCGTGGATTTCGAGTGTGCCGCATAGCTCCAGCTCCTCGTCCACGGCTCCCAGCGGTCTCAGCACCCTGGTCGAACTGACCCCGACCGGGGTGCCGATTCAGGCAGGCGCCACGGCAGGCAGCTATCTCGTCAATAGCTACCTGGAGAGTGGGACCTCGACAGCGACCCCGATGTCCGGTCAAGTGTGGCTGAACGGCTCGAATTATCAATTGACCGGCCTGCTCGTGCCTTCGATCGACACCACCAACAATGTGTGGTTCAACGATCGCCAGAAAGGGGTGATTGCCGAGGTTACCGGCTCCGGGACCTCCTACTCCAACAGCCTGTCATACAGCAATGGAGGCAACGCATCTGTGGTTGGCATTGCGATCCCGACCGCTGCGAATCCACCGATTCCCATATCGACGTATGTGGATGGTAACAACAACGTCTGGTTCAACATGACAAACGTCGACCGCCCTTCAAGCTGTGGATCGGGCTTCGCGACAGATAGCGGAGCGAATGTGGACGGAGGGATGGGCGTCTTCCTGAATGAATCCGCATCAAATGTCTACACGGCAAAGACCGACAATATAATCGGGATTGGCAACGTCGCCTATATTGTAGTGGATCCGAATGTGAACGATGTGACCGTCTTGGGGTCGACGACGACGCCGATTATGGGCGCGCCGTTTGTGTGGACACTTGGCAACAACAGCACGGGGAGCGGAACGCTGAGCGGCACGAATGTTGAGGCGAATCTAATCGATATGAGCTTCACCGGGACGCCGGCCTCCGGGAATTCGAATGGGGCATTTACCTCGTGCAATACGCCGCTCTCGGCGATCGGTGTCGTCCCGGATCCGGGAACGGCGGACACGACGAACGTTGCGGGCCACACGTCGTCGACGATCCCCGATATTCCCAACCCTGCGCTGAGCGGGGACTACCTTCACTTCATGGCTATACCGCAGGACTGGTCCTTCGATAAGTTCGGCAACCTCTGGATCGCGAACAAAAGTTGGGTTAATACGACGACGACTCTCAGCAGTCAAATACTCTCGTCCCTCACTAAGCTGACACCGGCCTATGGGAGTGCGCTCAACACGAGTTCGACCTCGAATTTCACTTTCTCGATCATCCACAACGTCGCCGGGCTTGTCGACGGGAGCACGATAACGAATTATCCGCAGTATCTGACTACGGACGGTGCGGGGAACGTATGGTTTGCCTTGAGCAACAGTCCCTACCTAAATGCTGTCAGTAACACCGGGACCGCTCTATCACCAAATGGGGCTTCCACCACGACTGCGGGGTTCGCAGGCTCTATATGCACCTGCACCTTCAATGGCTCCGCCCAAACCTATCAGCGTCCAACCCTAACCATCAATCGGCCGGCCGTGGATCTGTCCGGAAACGTTTGGGTTCCGGTATCTGGTGTCGGCTCGACCTATGTGGACCTGTTGGTTGGGATCGCGGCGCCAAGGGTGACCCCCGATTCACTCGGTCTCAAAAACAGTACCTTCGCATCGCAGCCGTAAACGGTGTCGACCTAAATGAAAGTGCAACCGGTCAAGTGGCGTTTTCCCGACAGAGAACGCCACTTCCTGCATTACGACGAACGCATCGCGACGGGAATAAACAGGCAATTTAGATCATGCCGCCTTCGACTTCTCGTGTTGCCCCTAATGGCGAACATAGCCGAAAAAGCCTGTCGCGCCGTGCCATTCGTACCTCAGTTTCGCGTGCATCTCAAAGTTGACGTCGTTTGCGACTCCATCGAAACCTGACGGCTCCAGCGATCTCTGATATGCGACGAACGCAGGTTGATAGAAGTCGCCTCACTTCAGAAACTCAGAGACAGAGCCTGCTTCTGATCATTTAAATCCCGGTTGCTCGCCGCGGATCCGATAGGATTCCGGCGCGGGTGACCTATACCGATCCGCCACTGGCGCAGGTTGGGATCACTGAGGAAGAAGTACGTGCGACGGGACGAGATCTTCTGATTGCGATGTACACTGTGGCGTGTGCGATCGAAAAGAGCGAAACCTTCGGCCTGATGAAAGCGATAGTCGATGCGCAAACCGAACGTATTTTAGGCGCGACGATCTTCGGGGGTAGGCGGCGACGAGGCTTTATACGACTTTGACAAACGCGGTTCATATTCATCCCACGGTCGCAGAGCTGATTCCGATGCTTTTTGATTCACTATAACCTGCCAAATGACCGAGGCACCTCCAAAGGCAAGAACGCCCATGGCTCCGACGGAGAGGGAACGGGTCATGCAAAGAGATAAGAGAAGACGCTATCTATCCTGGTGCGGTGTTTGGCGCGTTGGTCTTCAGGTAATTAGACTTCCCGCAATCCGCCTGTGTCCACGTCGAAGATAAAGCCGCGCACGGGAATGTCCTTGGCAATCCAGGGGGTGCGATCTGACTTTCTTGATCTGCTCCCTGGTATTTTCCTCGGGGTCCTTATAGGAGAAGAAGCGCATTGGAGCCGGCTAAGCATCTCCGGTTGAAGCACTCAGCTTCGCGTTCAGCAGCATGATCTGCGTCGTCCCCAAAACCGCGCGTGGACACAGCGAGTTCAGAAAGCACATCTTCGGTCACTAGGGGACCACCAGTTCGGATCACATCGATGTCTGCTTCCTTCACCCCGAGAATTCCGGGGAGGTCGGAGAGGCGTAGATCCATGCAGGTTACCACCACAAGTTTGAGCGTCGGCCGTGCTCCCTGCTTGCGTTGGTATGTCTTGGCATATTGTTGATTTGCTATCAGCGCCTGATCGATATACTCATGTTTTTGTCCTGACGGGTTTATTCTGCTGGTTTCGACAACACAAGATGGGCTAGATCAGTAACCAGACGCCGGTTTCTCCGATCGTGCAAACGGCCCTTGCCGACTCATACCAAGGTATTGATCGATACCTTGGTCCAATAGGCTCAGCTGCTTTCTTCTGACTTAATCGCAAATGTGTATTGGATTTCAGTCAGCTTCTGACGAAATGCCGGATAAAGCAAATTTGTACAAGACTCTCGGATAACTAGTGATGGAAAGTTGTTGGTATGAGATCCCGTCATCAGGCAAAAAAAGCTCCATCGGGAACGGTTGTCTCATGGCTCCTCACGCTTGCCGTGATGATGACATCTTTTCTTTCGGTTGGAGTATGGGCCCAAAGGGCCCCCACCACACCGGATGCGCCTTGGCTCCCAGACCACCACTCATTGGAACGGCATACGACCGCTGTCGCCTCTCATGAAGTGTCGATACATAGCGAGCACATTTACAGTTTAGGTGAGCTGATCGACATTGCAGAATCGAACAGCCCTGTCACAAAAGCAGCTTGGAATCGAGCTAAGGTGACCGCCGCATCGGTCGGAATCGCAAAGAGCGAACTGTATCCTACAATCATCGCGACGGTATCTGGAAGAACTTTTCTCAACCCACAACTCTTCTATCAAACTTTTGTCCTGCAGGACTGGGGCATTTTTGATGCGGAGGTCCATCTGGCTTATACGCTTGTGGACTTTGGTGCGCGACGTACGGAGATTACCGCAGCTCAAGCACGACTTGTTGCTGCAAACCTGTCGTTCAACAATGAACATCTGATCCTTATCCGACAAGTTAGCACCGCATACTTTAGCCTGCTCAATGCAAGAGGATTGCGGGAAGCAGCAGAGGTCTCCCTTAACGACGCGAGGACTACAGAGGCTGCTGCACAAGAACGACGTAACAACGGGCTTGCTACCGTGCCGGAAGTGCTGGAAGCTAAGGCTGCGACTGCAAAAGCAGTCTATGATTTGCAGAGTGCGATCGGGGCTGAACAGGTCGAAACAGGAAATCTCGCCGAGGCTATTACCGCGAATCCGGTGAGACCGTTGAAAGTGGAACCACTCGATCAACTGAGGATTCCAGACAAGCTAGATCAATCAGTCGAGGATGCCATCAACACGGCGTTCAAAGATCGCCCCGATCTGCAGGCCGACCAGGCCCGGGTGAGTGCGGCGCAGGCTGAAGTAAAACATGCTCAGTCCTTCTATTATCCATCGCTGACATTTGACGGTTCAAAAGGTTGGATACGTGGCTTCGGGGAGCAATATGGCTCGCCCGGCACCTACGCGCATACTCCTACCTACGATGCCACACTCGGTCTGAAATGGACGGTTTTCGATGGATTCCGTCGGGAAAACAGCATCAGCCAAGCGAAGTCAGAGGAGAAAGTAGCGACGGAGGAGGTTCACGACCGTCAAGACGAGATTACAAATCAAGTCTGGAGCGAGTACACAGCTGCAGCAACAGCGTTGCAGCAAAGGCAGGCGGCAGCGGCCTTATTAAATGCTTCGTCCGAGTCGTACTCGGCGGCGCTGGAGTCGTACAAAGAAGGCGTCCGCAACTTTCTGGATGTGCTGGCGGCGGAAAACGCCTTGGCACAAGCCCGTGCTATCGACGTTACGGCTCGCACTCAAGTGCTTCGGACTTTTACCGATCTTGAATTCCGAACTGGCGACTTACTGGCAAATCATCCGAGAGGTAACCATCCATGAGTTCAAATCGTGAGTCGTTCGAGCGTTCCCCGAACGCACGTCCATTGTGGATGTGCTTGGTAATGAACGTATTTGTGTTGGCAACCGCGGGGTGCTCGGGCTCCCCGACATTCAACATCCTGGGATCGTATTTTCCATCATGGCTTGTATGTCTTGGAATCTCGATTGGATTGACGTTTTTGGCTCATGTGTTCATTACAACGAAGAAGCTCGCAGATAAGCTCTGGTCTCTATCGATCGTTTATCCAGCACTCGTATGCTTCTTCAGTTGCACACTTTGGTTAATCTTTTTCGATTAGTGAGGAAATTGCTTTGAAAATTTCGATTCCAGAATCGGCGTCTCGACGCATAGGACCGATCATCAGCGCGTGCGTAGTTATCGGCGCACTTATCTCGGCAGGGTTAGCACTTCACAAGGTGGTGCTGTATCCGCGTACTGATGACGCTGAAGTGACAGCGAACTTCATTGGGATGGCACCCGTAGTTGAAGGCCCTGTGGTGCAGCTACCTATCCGCGATAACGACTTCGTCAAGAAAGGTGATTTGCTCTACAAGATTAATGATCGCCCCTATCTGTATGCTTTGCAGGACGCACTCGCTTCTCAGGCGGAACTCGAAGGCGAGATTGAGAATGAATCCCGTCGAATCTCCTCTGAGGGTAATCGCGTTGACGCGGCGAACGCAGGTGAGCAAAGCGCCCTGGCGAATGAGACCAGGGCGGCCGATGAAATTGAGATTGCGGAAGCCGCGATTGCGCGATCGGAAGCCGCACTCAAGCAAGCCCAGGCTGACGAGAATTACGCTATAGGTAATTTTCATCGTGTCGAGCCGCTCCTTGTCAAGGGGTTCGTGACCGAGGATGATGTCCATAAAGCTCGCACAACAGCTGATGCGAAGACGGCGGCCGTGGATCAGGCGAAGTCTCAATTGCAGCTCGCAAAAGCGAGTTTGCTAGCCGCTTCTGCTCAAAAGCAGCAAGCCACGGCACAAATTTCACAGAGCCGAGCCGAAGTCAAAGAATCGGCACACTCGGTTCTGGTTCTGGCGCCTTTGCTCGCACAGCGCGAGCGTCGGGCTTCAGCAGTTCGACTAGCTCAATACAACTATGAGCAATGCAGCGTGGTAGCGCCATTCGATGCTCGCGTTACTAACCTCACCACATCAGAGGGGCAATACGTAAAGGCGGGCAATCAGCTGTTCACCCTCATCGACAATAGGACGTGGTGGGTGCTTGCAAATTTCAGAGAAACGCAAATTTCCCATACTCAGCCGGGAACGCCCGTTGACGTGTTCCTCATGTCCGATTCAACCAGGAAATATCATGGCGTTGTCGAGAGCGCAAGCTTTGGTGTCACGCCCGATCCAGATGTAGTGGGCAAACTTTCGGAGGGATTACCGGATGCACAGCGTACGCTAAATTGGGTGCGTCTGGCATCACGATACCCAGTGCGTATCAAGATCATTGACCCGCCTCCGGCGGTACTTCGCGTCGGTCAGGTCGCGGTTGTCGTGATGCGACCTCCCCACCGAGATCGCTGAGGTTGGTCATGACAACACATGGTGGGTCCAAGTCGTCATTTCGGAGTCTCATTGAAATGCTGCGTACCGAACTTGCTTGGTACCCGGGCCGACCCGCCCTGGTGGCAAGAATCGTGCTCGCTTGCATGAGTGTGATGTTGCTGGCAGTGGTTTTTCGGATTCCTGGCGCGGTATTAGGCGCGGGATTCCCGATATTGATTTCGCGAGAAAGCCTCGAAGCTACCCGGAAAACTGCATTTCAGATCGGCCTGGCTTGTTCAATCGGAACCGCTGAAGTAATTGTTGGTGGGATGTTGACTGCCGGCTCGCCATTTCTTCATGTGATGTGGGTGATAGTGAGCCTCTTCGCTGTATTCTATGCAATCAGCAGCTTGAACTTTATGGTTGCATCCCTCACTGTCAGCGCAGTACTCGCGCTTGGGATACGGACATGGGACTATCCAATCTCTGCTGAAGAACGCGTGGAACGTACGCTCTACACCCTGCTCGCGATTCTTTTGGCGTGTGTAATTTCCGTCTTAGTTGAAACCGTATTTGCGAAGAAGAATCCGCCGGACCCAGTACTTGACGGAATCTCCCGCCGCTTGAATCTAATAGAAACGCTCTTGAGTCGAACCTCGGCTAAAGAGTTTCCCTCCTCAACGCTGACGATTCAGCTCGCTCGTTCAGCCGCAAAGGGTGTGGACGATTTGTCTGCGCTCCTCGCAACTTCCGACTATGACGCAGGCCTTCGCGATTTGCTCGCCACTGTGATCGCTCTCACAAGGCAGCTGATAGAGTTGGGTTCGACTCTAGTCGAATCGGTTCCAAGCCTGTCTATCGAAGACCATGAACGTTGCCGAGCCATTGCGCGAAATCTCGGTTCGGTTCGTTCCAGCCTCGCGCGCATGCAATGTCCTGATTGGATGGATCTCCCTTTTGCAAGTCAAGCGTCAAATCCGATATTGATGGAAATTGAACGTACGACGGGTTTAATCGATCAGAGCCTTTGTGGTGAGAGTTTTCGCATACATTGGCTCTTGCCAGCACCGCCTCCGACAGCGTCGGTCAGCGAGTTTGTTACTGGCGCCCTTTGGAATACGGAGCATATCAAGTTTGCCGTGCGCGGAACGCTCTCAGCTCTCGTTTGCTATGTGTTCTATATGAGCGCAGGTTGGATGGGTCTTGCTACGACGTCGATCTTGACGTGCACCCTCACCGCTCGACGATTGACGGGCGCAGGCCGGCAGAGACAGGGTCTCCGATTTGCGGGCTTTATTGTGGGGGCAGGCGTTATCGGATGGGGAACCGAGGCGTTCATCCTTCCTCAGCTAAACACTATCGCGGAGTATGCACTGTTATTCGCGTCAGTCGTCTGGATTGGTTCCTGGGTAGCGACTTCAGGACCACGGATAGCATTTATCGGATTTCAGATTGTCCTGTCCTACAGTCTGGTGAACCTCAACAGGTTCACGATCAATACCTCGCTTGTGCCCGCTCGTGACGCGGTTCTGGGTGTCGTCCTGGGGGTTGTAGCAATGTGGCTTGTGTTTGACCATCTCTGGGCACAGACTTCCGGTGCATCTGTCCGTAGTCTACTATTGGGAGCACTGCGCAGCGTTGCGAGCTTCAAGGTGGTCTCGGCTGGGAGTCCTCAAGAGGCAAATCAGCGGTTGACTGAGGAGAGTTCGAAAATCAACCGGGATTTCGACAAGCTGCGAGATCTTGCCGATATCTATGGCTTCGAGTCGTTCCCGAAGAAGCCATACGAAAGCCTGGTAAACCGGATCATTCTCACGCTCTTGCCGGAGTTGCGCGCGTTCCTGCTCGTGAAGACGGGACTTCTGCAGCATAGAAACCTAGCGGTAGCCAGGGTGCAAGAAGTGCTTATTCAGGAAGTGGAAGAGAGTGCCTCGTCTGTGCTTTATGGATTAGCCAATGCAATCGAACTAGAATCATTTGAACAACTCACGTCGTGGGATGCGCAGGCGGAGGAACTCCGCGCGAAGACATTAATGGAGGAACAGAAATCAAGAGACGGAAAAGACCTACAGAAACACACCGAGATACGATTGTGCGCTTCATTATTGAACGTGGCTTCTGATCTTGAGCGGCAAGCCAGATTGAACTTTGCGCCGGAGGCCAAAGCTGCGAGTGCAGATGGGAATTGGCCTGTCGGGGGCCCAAGGGACCGTTCCCTGCATCGATTGAAGGTCCTGGAGAAGTAAACTGCATGGCAATTTGGCACGGGAGTGACTTGATTGACAAGTCGGTTGCTTCCGGGAGATTGCTGTAACCGTTAATAGGTTATTTCATCAAATGTTGCTTTTCCGAACTGCTCGTAAAGAAGCAGCAATTGACGCGGAGTCTTCTGTTACTTCATCTGAGCTTGGAGCAAAGTGGAGCCAGATTAGAGCTTGAGTGAAGACGCTGTCCGCCTTTGGGGAAATAGCTGAGCACTATACCCAAGCGCGGCTAAAGAATAGAAACCCGAAAGCCGAGCGTCGGAAGGTTAGGCGTGCAAAAGAGTTCTTGATTGAAAACCACCGACGTGCGGTTAGCCTTTAATGAGCTTGCAGAGATTGCGGAGTTTAGCCCGTACTAGTTATTTCGGTCGTTTCGGAGCACCGTTGGGCTCACATCCATGACTTTTTAAGTCAGGTCCGGGTGGACCGAGCAAAGCGGCTTTTACGTCTCGGGAACACAATCTCGGACATCGCGGCGGATTCGGGCTTCGTCGATCAAGCTCATTTCACTCGGAGATTCAAAGCGATTGTGGGAGCAACGCCCGGACAATACTTGTCAACTCGTATGCTTGGAATGCGGTAGCAACTTTGTACAAGACTTCGACTGCTAAGAAGTTGAGAATCATTTATCTGAGGTTTTTGTAAGGAGGGCTGTAGATGGTTGCTCGGAAATTGACTGAGTCGACGAACGTTATGCTGGGTTTACGAGACATCCTCGCGCCGAATTTGCGTGTGGTGTTCTGTGGTATCAATCCTGGCCTTAAATCGGCGACGCTGGGTCATCACTTCGCAGGACGCGGAAACCGTTTCTGGAAGACGATCCACCTCGCTGGTTTTACGCGAGAACAGATTGCTCCGGAAAATGGTGAGGTAGTTGTCGCTCATCGATGCGGCCTTACGACTGCGGTTGAGAGGCCAACATCTCGAGCGGCTGAGCTTTCGCGGGATGAATTCGAACGTGCGGCCTTGAGCTTATCCGCGAAGATTGCTCGTTACTCGCCGAAATATGTTGCGTTCCTTGGAAAACCAGCCTTCGCGGCGATCTTCGGTAGAAAGTCGGTGTCTTGGGGCAAACAAGACGTACTGCTCGGAGGATCCAAGACTTGGGTCCTGCCCAATCCCAGCGGACTTAACCGTTCCTTTGGCCTGGATGAATTAGTTCTCGCTTATACGGAGCTTCGCATTGCACTTGACGGAGTATCCAGGTCGTAGAGCAACGACGCGCGTAGAAAGAGGGCCGTGTTACCTCTAAATGACGAAACGACCGATAGCGATGCGACATCAAATACTCGGGCAAGCTTCTACTGCTTTTCAGAAGAAATTAAAGAATGGATACCGTTAGAAAAGTCTCGCCTGCCTGCCGAGAAGAGAATGACTTTCCAGCCGATGATGCTGGACGAGAGATAGTGCCGAGGAGTGATCATGACTGGATCTTGCGATTTTCAGAATACTAGAATACCGCTTAATCACGGAGTCGGCCAGATGCCGATACTTGGGTTTGGCACCCTGATTCCTAACGCCGCCGGGACGATAAGCGCTACCAAAGACGCACTGGAAGCCGGATTTCGACACTTCGATTGTGCGGAGCGATACCGGAACGAACGTGAAGTAGGCAAGGCGTTACAGGAAGGTCTTGCCGCTGGGGGAATCGTGCGCGAGGACATCTTCGTCACAACAAAATTGTGGAATACCAACCATCGGCCCAAGCGGGTGAAACCGGCCTTTGATGCGAGTCTGGACAGACTCAAGCTCAACTATCTGGACCTTTACCTCATTCATACTCCGTTTGCATTTCAACCCGGGGACGAGCAGGACCCGCGAGATCAGAATCGGGATGTCCTCTACGACAACGAAGTGACGTTGCTCGATACCTGGAGAGCAATGGAAAGCCTCGTAGACCACGGCAGTTGCCGAGCCATCGGACTGTCGGACATCACCTTGAACGACTTGGGGCCCATCTACGAGGCCGCAAGAATCAAACCGGCTGTGGTCCAGGTCGAAGCACATCCGCACCTGCCGGAAACGGAGCTTCAGGAATTCTGCAAGGAAAAGGGTATTGTGTTTTTAGCCTTCGCTCCATTGGGTCATGGAATAAGGCCGGGGGTGCTCGAAGATCCAGTTATTTCGGCAATCGCCGCTCGAGTTGGTAAGACGGCGGCACAGGTGCTGCTGGCATGGGCGGTGCAGCGCGGCACGGCTATTCTCACCACACCCAAAACTGCTGCTCGTGCGAAGGAGAATTTCAATATCTCCTCCCTGCCGGATGATGCGTTTAACGAAATTAATCGCATTCAGACCAGGCAGAGGTTCAATCAAGTGGTGAAGACTGGCGTTCCGGGTTTTATCTCGCAAGGTAATTGAACGTGAAAGCCAAACGACTAGGAGTGATCCATGGAAGAAGAACAAATACGTGAAGCCCTAAATGCACACTGGCACGCGTCGGCAGTCGGCGATGCAAATGCGGAACATGATATTTACGATGACGATGCCATCTGTGACTATCCCCAGTCAGGCGAGCGAATCTTCGGGCGAAGCAATTTGCAGGCCTTGCGTAGTCATCATCCAGGCAAACCGTCAGGCTTCAACGTCAAGCGAATTCTCGGAAAAGGCGATCTTTGGATTACGGAATACACAATCATCTATCAGGGGCGACCAGCATACACAGTGAGCATTATGGAGTTCCGTAACGGTAAGGTCGTGCACGAGACACAGTATTTCGCGGACCCCTTCGAGGCGCCCGCTTGGCGAAGCCAATGGGTGCAGTAAATCGCATGATACGGAAAGCAGCCGGCGAAGCGGTTTGTCTGGTCGATGCCGGGGAGCGTACCGAACGATTCGACATCCTAGCTCCGCTTGTTGCCACCGATGGAGCGATCCATGACCTGGGCATGGACCATTCCCACGCCACCTCCCATTGCGGGATGATGGCCTTTTCGCAGCTAGCGAAACTCATGTCGCAAGCTCGCTGCCGTTGCCAGTCGCCTCGCCGCGGATGAGGGCGATGGAGGCGACTGGGGCGCGGGTCAGACGCACGAGAAAGCTTGTCTCAATTCAGATCGCGGAACACAAGGCACAAGCAGCCGCCACGTTCCGGGCGCTCAACAGAGGTCTTCGGGGACGGTATCCAGCTTATGCATCTCAACTATCTGCTCGCGTTCGATGGAGTTATTGTGTCCCGGGCTGCATTCCCCGATCGACCAGACGCGGCAGTCATTGACCAACTTCCGGCGAGAAACAAATGATCCAAATCTCGAAAAAGCGTTGGGGCGCCGCGATCGTGCGTGGGCAGACGTCGGGTCTTGCGGGTTGATTACAAACAAGGCTTGTGGTTGAGCATCGGCGTTCTGACCAAATCCTTCTTGTCTCCGGTCCGGTCTGCCTGATGCCGTCCGAGCTCTGCCGCGCCCCCCACTCTACGGCCCTTCTTTGTGACAATCCAACGTAATAAGACTGCAAGTTCTTTAGATCTGAACGCTGGTCTGAACTGAATGTCGCGAGCCGAACGTACGCTCTGAGCGGAGCCTCGCGGCCATTCTTATCAAGTCCGCAAAAGAATTAGCCTTCATCTTTTGCATCACCTGGCCTCTGTGCGCCTTTACTGTGATCTCGCTAATGCCGAGTTCTGCACCGACTTGTTTGTTCAACAGGCCCGAGTCCACCAAGGCCATGACCTGCCGTTCGCGGTGGCTGAGTCGTGCATAGGAGTCACGAAGTGCCCGTACTTCTGCCTCGCGACTAAGTTTAACGCGGCTGCGTTTAATTCCCTCCTGAATAGATCCCATTAAAATGTCATCACCGAACGGCTTAATAAGAAATTCGATGGCTCCAGCCTTCATAGCTCGGACCGACGTGTAAACATCAGGCTGGCCCGTGATAAATATGATCGACATGTCAGGGCGATCGACAGCAACACGCTTTTGCAGATCGAGACCGTTGAGGTCTGGAAGGGAAACGTTGAGCACCAAGCAGCTTGGAACGGCGCCCCATGGCCTAAGTAGGAATTCATGAGCTGATGCGAATGTTTCAGTCTGCCAGCCGCCGCAGGAAATTAGATATTTGAGCGATTCGCGGACGGAATTGTCTTCGTCGACTACGAATACGATCGGATCTGCGTTTGATACGGATAACGACCCCAGCTCACGACTCATTACCTGCGCTGAACTCATAGCGATACCCTCCCGGGGGTAGCCCCCTGTGATTGACTCAAATCCACGCTCTTCGACGGAAAGCTTGTTGCGGGTGACCGTAGATGCATCCACCTTTATGACTCTATGGTTACGTGGGCTTCCTACTGCTGTTGTCGTGCCATAAGGCTGAACGAACGGTTCGGAGTAATTGCTCGTCGCTAAAAGGCTTGTCCAGGAATGCAACTGCGCCAGCCCGCATCGCTCGTCCGCGGGAGCCCTTATCGTCATAAGCGGTGATGAAGATAATAGGAATGTTGTAACCTGCGACGGCGAGCTCGCTTTGGAGTTCTAATCCATTCATATCCGGCATCTGTACGTCCAGGATGAGACATGAAGCATCGTGCAGTTGGTCGGACTTCAGAAAACTCTCGGCGGATGCGAAGGCTGCTGCTCGAAAGCCGAAAGATTCGATGAGCAGTGTGGTGGTCCGGCGGATGGACTCATCGTCGTCAATCACCGCGATCAGGTTCTTTGTCGCCTCGAATTCTCCTCGCAAGGCTAAATGGACGGCTTGCAGCAGCTCCTCGTCGTTAAAAGGTTTGCCTAAGAATGCGGCTGCACCGGCTTGCATCGCTTGCTGACGGGTATCTTTGTTGTCATATGCGGTGATGAAAATAATAGGAATGCCGTGGCCTGCGGCAGCCAGCTCTCTTTGGAGTTGGAGTCCACTCATGCCCGACATCTGAACGTCAACGACCAGACATGAGGTGTCGTGTAATTGGACAGACTCCAAGAAGCCTTCTGCAGATTCAAAGACAGCCGCTCGAAAGCCGAAAGACTCGATGAGAAATCTCGTGGTCCTACGGACGGACTCATTATCGTCAACTACCGAGATTAGATTCTTTGTCACCTTTACTCCGTCCTGAGAAGAAAGATATTCCCGAACGGACAACGAATCTATTGGATGTTGGGATATCCAGCATCTCAAAAGGACTATGAGGATAAGCTTTCGTTTATCGGAGCCCTCCCGAGGGGCCCTTCAGCTTCTCGATCATTCTTACCACGTCGACAAGCGATTCCGCGTGCATCTTTTCCAATGCCCGGCTGCGCTGAACCTTCACGGTACTCTCCGCAGTTCCAAGCCGGTCCGCAATCTGCTTATTGAGCATGCCCGAGACAACCATGGAAATCACCTCCCGCTCGCGCGAAGTCAATGAGTCGAAGCGCCGTTGGAGGATCACTACTTCTTTTTCCTGTTCACGTCTGGCATGATCTCGCTCCAGTGCGATGCGAACAGCATCCAACAGATCCTGATCACGAAATGGCTTCGTCAGGAATTCGACGGCCCCAGCCTTCATGGCGCGAACACTCATCGGAATGTCGCCGTGTCCCGTGAGAAAGACTATCGGAATATAAATTTTCCTCGCTGCCAGCTCGCGTTGAAAATCGAGTCCACTCAATCCCGGTAGCCTGACGTCCAGCACAAGGCAGCTGGGCACATCTGGCGGACTCTTACGCAGAAACGTATCGGCCGAGTCAAAGCTTTCAACGTGCAGACCCACGGTGCTTAAGAGAAATTTCAGTGAAAAACGGACGGACGGATCATCATCAACGACGAAAATAACCGGAGCGCCACTCATGAGGTACTCCCTGCGGTTGCTGGCAGCGTGAACGAAAATACCGCGCCGTGAGGAGAATTGGGCGTGGCCCAGAGTCGACCGCCATGACTTTCAATAAGTGAGCGACTGATCGACAAGCCCATCCCCATGCCTTTCGCTTTCGTTGTAAAAAAAGTAGTGAAGACGCGATCCAACTCTAAACCAAAGCCAGTGCCGGAGTCGCTTACCGCAACAAGTACGTCCCCAGATTCGTCGATCCGGGATTGCACCCAGAGTAGACGAGGTCGATTTGTCACCGCGGTTAAGGCTTCGATGCTATTCATGATCAAATTCAGCAGAACCTGCTGCAACTGAACGCGATCAGCCAACACAAACGGGAGATCTGTTGTCAATTGGTGGTCAAGCAAGACTTGATTTTCATAAAGCTCACGGCCAGCCAGGACCAGCACCTCCTGAATCACTTCATTTATATCCAATCGATTTTTTTCTGCCGGTTCTTTCTTTATGAATGCGCGAATCCGAGTTAAAATGACGCTCGCTCGAGTACCATCGGCAACGATTCCTTCAAGGGCGCGACGCAGAACCTCAGGTTCCAGATTACGATTGGCGAGCAGTCTCAGGCAGGCACTGCCGTTATTGATTACCGCGGTCAAAGGTTGATTGACCTCATGTGCTATCGACGCTGCTAGTTCGCCCATGGTTGTGAGCCTGGAAACCCGCGCAAGCTCCGCTTGTGTCATCTGCAGGTTACGCTCGCTCGCACGAAGCTGATCCTCAGCCTGTCTTCTTTCACTGATATCGCGGATGAAGCCGGTAAATACTTTATGCCCATCGCTCGTTAGTTCCCCAAACGAAATTTCCACCGCGAACTCTTGGCCATCCTTTCGTTGGGCGGTGAGTTCGATACCTTGCCAGTTGAGATGGCGCTTTCCAGTAGCTAAGTATCGCTTGAACCCATTCTCATGCAGTTTCCGCATCATTTCCGGCATGAGCATTGTCAGAGGTTTACCGACGATCTCGATCGGGTCATAGCCAAAGATGCGCCTCGTGGCGGGATTTGCAAAGAGAATAGCGCCCGTTTCATCCATGCTGACTACTGCGTCGTTGGCTGTTTCAACAATCACGCGATGCTTTTCTACGCTAGCTCTCAGATCTTCCTCGGCATGCTTGCGATTGGCAATTTCCTTTCGCAGCTCTTCGTTAGCCGCGGCAAGTTCTGCAGTTCGTTGCGCGACGCGTCGATCTAGTTGGCTCGCGACCCCCTTCTGTTCGCTTCGGAGCCGTGCCTCCTGCAGCCCAATGGATGCCTGATTCGCTGCTACGCTCAGAATAAGTTTCTCAGTTTGCTGCGGAAAATCCGCTCGCTCTGACCCTGCTACGATAACGCCAATTTCACTCTGCAGCCCTAGTCCCAGGGGAACAATCGAAATGTGTCGGTCTCCCAAAGGTGCGCGCATCAGCGGAGGCCATTCCTGAGGGTCTACCCCCAAGCAGGATTTAAGTGCCTCGCCGATGTCGTGCGGCCACGCTTTGTGTTTTTCGGATTGTGCGAACCGAACCATCTCGATCGGCGCCTGACCGTCCGTTTTTTTCAACTGTACATAGACAAAATCCAGCTGGAGCATACGCAGCAGCGCGTCCAGCAAGGTATGAACAATCTGGGATGGCTCACCGCCGCTCCACATGGCTGGAAGAGCGAGGACGCTAATCAGATCATTAACACAGCGCTGAAGGTGCTTGATTTCCTCTGCAAGGTCTCTGGGTTGCAGATCCATATCTCAGGCCGTTGCAGGCGAGCTACTCCGATTAGCTCGCCGTTGGCGAAATTCTCGCAGGAACTCATCCGGCGGTACAAAGAAAGGATTCTGCTGAAGGATACCGCCGATGATGACCATGGGATGAGTTCGCATGATGTCTATCACGGCGTCACCACCAAAATGACCGAGATGGTAAGTACAGATGACCGCGTCGTCGTGCCGAAGCCACACCTCGTTTACACGCGACTCGAACTCAATCACGTCATCGACATGAGATCGATCTTCAACCGCCCAGTCCATACGACAGCAGATGCGGCTCAGGGGAAATCCTCCCTCGGCGTTTCCGCTAGCCAGTTGCTCAAACACCTCGAGCATCCGATCCTGATCGAAGCGGCCATCTGGGAGGTAGACTTCGGTGTGGGTCCGAAGCTCGAGCTGCCCACTCTGCTGCGCGATCGTCGGGTCGATGCCTGCGGCAGTCAATCGTTGTAGATGGTCCTGATGTTGCTCCGGGTTGAGGACGTGAACGGCTTTGTCACCCGATTTCAACCCGTCCTTTATGAACGGAAGCAGGATGCGATATTCTTCCTCGTCGTTGTTGAAAAACGCGCAGATGTGACGCATTTCGCCGAGCTGGGAGCCGGCAAGGGAAAGGGGTGCTGAGTTGCTCCTCATGACCTTCTCCTCCTATATGGATCTCGTGCGTTCCGGCGACCTTTTTCGCTCGTTGACATCTTCGAAGCAATCAAGGTGCGAGGGAAACTGGAGCCCGAAACAATTGGACTATGGTATTGAAACCTTAGTATCGAATTCTTTCACTTAACTGTCAAAACCGCTCGTTTCGACTTTCGAGGTTGCTCGTAACGATACGAAGGTAGGGACCGATACCTTCGTCTGATTGTGCCTTTGGAGACTTCGAAGCACACTGGCACCTAGTGTAGGGCTCAAAGCATCGGCGTCGCCAAGAAACCCAAGGTATTACAAGATCTTCATCACCTCCCACCTGTAGGCGCAAGTATGACTTTATCAATTGGTCGCAAGAGCAAGCAATATCGAGGGTTGTCTGTAAGTTGTCGAACTGGCGGACCAGACAGTCGAAGAGGAGGCGCCGCCGACGGCGAAGCAAGGTGTAGGAATGCCAAGGGAGGAGTTGACATGCGGCTTCGATGGGCTATAGCGATGCTGCTTGGTACCCCGTTGTATGGTGGACTCACCGCTTCTGCGCAGTACAGCGCACCCGCTACGCCTGCGCCGTATAACCCGATCGCTGTGGCCGAGGTAACAGGAGCATCGCGAACAGCCGTTCAAGCCGGACAGAATAACTATCAAACGCTGTCACAGAATCCATACCTGGGAGGAGTTCCCGCGGGAAGACTCAGCGCAACGCCAGTGGCGCTTTCCCTCGATGACGCCGTCGCCCGTGGACTTAAGCAAAATCTCGGTGGAGTTTTGGCCACGGATGCCGTCACTGACGCACGGGGACAGCGTTGGCAAGCGCTCAGCGATTTGCTCCCCCATGTAATCACAGACACTGGTTTCGGAGTTCATCAAATCAATGTAAAGGCGGCCTTCGGTCTAACCATTCCTGGAGAACCTCCGATCATTGGGCCATTCGGCTACTTCGACTCGCGAGCGTATCTCACGCAATCTGTTTTTGATTGGGTGTCGATTGAGCGGGGGCGATCCTCACGCGCACAACTCAACGCGGCAGAGTTCGGCTCCAAAGATGCTCGCGAGGTTGTAGTGCTTGTGATTGTCTCCAACTATCTGCTGGTCATCGCCGACCAGTCGGAAGTTGAGTCTGCTACATCGCAACGGGACACCGCCAAGGCACTTTTTCAACAAACATCCGATCAGAAGACAGCAGGTCTTGCCTCAGCCGTGGATGTTCTGCGCTCACAGGTCCAACTGCAATCACGCGAACAGAAGCTTATTGTCGCGCAAAATAGTTTAGCGAAGCAGAAATTGGTTTTGGCGCGAGCTATCGGCCTTCCCCTCGGGCAAACGTTCGAGATAACCACCCGTGTCCCTTACCAAGAGCTGACACCCTCAGTTCTCGATGACGCGATCCAAAACGCCTACAAGGCTCGCCCTGATTTTCAGGTCCAGATAAACCAGGTCCGATCTGCTGAGCTTGAGAGAAAAGCCGCATCTGCCGAGCGTTATCCATCTGTAGGTGCGGAAACTGACTATGGTCTCTCGGGAGTGAACCCGGGCTCGTCGCACGGCACCGTTGATGCGGCTGCCACGCTCCGCATTCCTATTTTTCAGGGTGGAAGAGTACACGGGGATGTTCTCCGGGCCGACGCTTCGCTAACAAGGGAAAGACAGCGACTGGAAGACTTGCGAGCCAGGATCGATCAGGAGGTTCGCGACGTCTATCTCGATCTGGATTCGGCTGCGCAAGAAGTTTCTGTCGAAAAAAGCGCGATAATGTTGGCCACTCAGAATCTGGAACAATCTCGCGATCGATTCGTCTCGGGAGTTACAGACAACATTGAAGTGGTTCAAGCGCAAGATGCGCTGGCAATCGCTAGTGACGCCTACATTGCCAGCCTCTACAGCTACAACCTTGCAAAAATATCTCTAGCAAGAGCGACCGGCGTCGCGACTTCGCGCTTTGCTGAATACGTGGAGGGGAAATGAGTATGTCTGAGCAAAATCCCGCAACGAATCCACCGCAAGCAGATCCGCCAGGGCCAAACGCACCAGCGGACAACGCTGGTGTAACTGACCTGCGAATTTCGGCTTACCCAAGGAGGCACTCCTACAAACGTTGGATATTTCTCGCCTCGTTCGTTGTTCTGGGCGTTGCTGGCGCTTTCCTCTGGCACTATATTTCCGGATTCGAATCAACCGACGATGCGCAGGTCGACGTCCATCTTTACCCTGTCAGCGCTCGCATTTCCGGATATATCCAGAACGTCAACGTTGAGGACAACCAATGGGTCAATGAAGGTGCCACTCTCGTGGAAATCGATCCAAAAGACTATGAAGTGGCATTGGCAAGAGACCAGGCAACGCTTGACAGCTCAGAGTCTGCCGCGAACAGTTTGAATATCGATGTGCCCATATCTTCCATCGATACCTCAAGCCAATTGAAATCTACGTCCTCGGATATTAAGAATGCGGAAGCAGCGATCCAGGCAGCAGAAAAACAAGTCGCCGCCGCCCACGCCCGCGTTTTGGAGGCGCAAGCTGAAAATGTAAAGGCTCAAGATGACGTCACCCGCTATCACTTGCTGCTCGCGAAGGAGGAGGTGCCGAAGCAAGTCTACGACCATGCTTATGCCGCCGCAGCGACCGATGTCGCCGCCGTAGCCGCGGCAGAAGCAGCCGAGGCCGCGGCTCAACAAGCGGTTCTAGAAGCACGCAGCCGCCTCACTGAGGCTGAGGCACACTACGAAGACGCCCAAGCCGGGCCGCAACGCGTTGCCTCAACACGCGCCAAAGCTCTTTCGGCCGTGGCGGATATACGCCAGAAAAGGGCTGCTGTCGAACAATCTCAGTTGAATCTGGGATACACCAAAATATTTGCACCTGTTGCCGGGGAGGTCACGAAAAAGGTTGTCGTCGGATTGAATGTCGACCCGGGGGAGCAGCTGCTCACGGTGGTTCCTCTGGATCAGGTGTGGATCACCGCGAATTTCAAAGAGACGCAACTCAAACACATGCGCGTGGGCCAGAAAGCAAAGATTGACCTCGACTCGAACGGCCGCACGTACCGCGGTCATGTCGATAGCATTGCGGGAGCAACGGGGCCCATCTTCAGCTTGCTGCCGCCCGAAAACGCAACGGGCAACTACGTGAAAATCGTTCAGAGGGTACCGGTGAAGATTGTTCTTGAGCCGGGCGAAAATCAGGACCACCAGCTTCGGCCGGGTATGAATATCGAAGCGAAAGTGTACTTGCGATGAGCGCCACAGCGCTGACTCTTCCGTCGGAGCAGCTCGTCTGGCGCCCAAAGGTAAATCCTTGGGCGATTGCCGCCACCGTGTCGATGGCGGCGTTTATCGAAGTTCTGGACACGAGTGTTGCCAACGTTGCGTTACCTTATATCGCCGGAGGCCTGGGAGCCAGCTACGACGACAGCACCTGGGTACTCACCTCGTACCTTGCTGCGAACGCTATCGTCTTACCCATTAGCGGATGGCTCGCGGAGCTGATCGGACGCAAGCGTTACTTCATGATATCGCTCGCTATTTTCACTTTGAGTTCACTGCTTTGCGGATTAGCACCCAGTCTGCCGCTATTGCTATTGTTTCGAGCTATACAAGGCATCGGCGGTGGCGGACTGCAACCGATGGCACAAGCCATTCTCAACGATACGTTTCCGCCGGAGCAGCGCGGCTCCGCGTTTGCTGTCTATGGCATCACCGCAGTTCTCGCCCCTACAGTCGGGCCGATGCTGGGAGGCTGGATTACTGACAACTATTCCTGGCGCTGGATATTTTTCATCACGCTGCCCGTGGTCCTCCTTGCTCTTTATTTGACGCACACCTTGGTCGAGGATCCACCGTTCCTCCGTCGTTTAAAGAGCGGTGGTATCCGGGTGGACTACATCGGAATATCCATGTTGGCGCTGGGAGTGGGTTCGCTGCAGGTGGTGCTGGACAAGGGGCAGGAAGACGATTGGTTCGGTTCGCATTTCATCGCGACCCTGGCGATCACAGCAACGGTTTGCCTCATTTCGTTGGTTGTCTGGGAGTGGTTTCGCAGAGATCCGATCATCGATGTCCGCATGTTCAGGAGTTTCAACTTCGCGACAGCGAACCTGATGATGTTCATGATGGGCTTCATGCTCTTCAGCACACTGGTTTTGATTCCAGAATTTCTGCAGACACTCATGGGTTACACAGCAGAACTTGCAGGTCTCGTCCTGTCCGGCGGCGGAGTTATCTTGCTGGTGATGATGCCGATTGTTGGCCGACTTACATCAAAGATTCAAGCGAGATGGCTGATCGCGACAGGATGGTTGTGCCTTGCCATCGGACTGTTCTATTGCGGACACCAGATTGATTTGTTCGTCAGCTTCCGTTTTGCCATGTGGCTGCGCGTCGCTCAAGTGATAGGAATCGGATTTCTATTTGTCCCCATCACGGCAGCAGGTTACATCGGAGTTCCTCCGGAGAAAGGCAATAGCGTCTCCGGCATGATCAATTTCATGCGTAATATCGGCGGTAGTATCGGAACTTCCGTCGTGACCACCATGATTGCCCGACGGGTTCAATATCACCAGCAAATCCTTGTTGGCCACATCACTCCCGACTCCCCTGCATATCGTTCGGCACTCCATGCACTTGGCTCGAAGATCGGGCACTCTGGGCTTCGGGCCGCCGCCGCCCACGATCAGGCAATTGCGAGGTTCTACGAATTGGTGCATCAACAAGGCGGCGCACTGTCCTATATGGACATCTTTTGGGTTTTGGGCGTGCTCTGCTCCATCATGTTCGTTCTTGCGTTTTTCCTGAAGAAAAATGATCCAGGAGCGGGCGGAGATGTCGCAGTGGGCTGAGGATAAACGCAATGGTTCACGCTATAACAATTGAGCGCGAGTTCGGCTGCGGAGCATCCGAAATTGCCAGTTTGGTCGCCAGCCGCCTCGGATGGAATCTGTGGGATGAACGGTTGACACAGGAGATCGCGCGACTGACCGAGAGTACGCCACAGGCAGTCGAGCAAAGAGAGTGGCGAACCGATCCCATCGTGTACAGGGTTTTCAAAGACTTTCTTCGGGGAGCCTTTGAGGGAGGCTTGCCGCCCACCAACCGGCTGCATATGCTCGATGCGCGCCGGATCGCCGCTGTTTCGGAAATAGCTGTCAAGGCAGCACTTTCCAGTGGTCCGTCGGTGATTGTGGGTCGAGGTTCGCAGTTTTTCCTGCGCGATCGCAAGGATGCCTTCCATGTGTTTTTCTATGCATCCCGCGATTATAAGATCCGCAGACAGATCTCCAGGGGAGAAACTCAGGACAGGGCAATTGAACAGATCGACACAACGGATAAAGCGCGAGCTGCGTTCGTCCGGGATTATCTCGGGCTGAAATGGCCGGAACCCCATCTATACCACGCAATGTTCAATACCGAGATGGGGGAGTCTTGTACGGCCGCGATGCTGGTTGAGTGCGTCCAACAATTAGAGCGTGACATTGAGTGATCTTTCTTTCCGCTGTTACCACATCCGGGCATTGGTGTAGTTGAGCTGGTTCGAACCTGCCATTCATAGCAGATATCTAGTCAGGCAAAATTTCGTTGTAACGTGCAACGAAGCTTTTGGCGAAAGCGCAATTGGCCACCGCGTGCTGGATGGTCGATCATCGCTTCGTTTATTACGTTGAATCCTAGATTCATTAGAGACTGTGCGCAGGCAGAATAGGCCACCCCGCCGATTAGCACGATGGGAGTGTTTTTGCCGATTGAGAACTCCTTCAATCGAACAATCAGACGGGGCACAGACGCCCGCAACAGCGCAAGCTTTTGGGAAGAGGATGCCCGGTCCGGCATCGGCTCCTCGCTGGCGTCAATGAGAAAGTATCCTTCGTGCATGAAACGCGCAAGGAGCTCGGGCTTGCGGCTACGTATTCCTTCAGCAGAACTCCCAGACGAGAAGCCCTTCTCTGTGAACCCCACCGCGGAACCGTAGAGGGTCTTCATCATCTCAAGGAATAGAGTGTCACCATCCCTTAAATCCTCGAAGTAGAATAGACGGTTGAATCGAAACGCCGGTGGAGCCTCCGCAATGAAGAGTACCCGGACAGTTGCGGGTTTGTATCGAATAGTCGCTTTAGCGAATGCAGCTTTTGAGGCGTCCCTCCCATCTCCTCTGATTTCCCGGTCAATATCGATCGTTTTCATATCCCTTTCAGATTACGACTAAACTCAGCGGTACTGAACAGATCGAGTTGGTGCTCGATCGGCTTAAGGAACGCTCACCTGCGCTTCGTTGACGCCGTCTCCTCGGTTCTGCTCGGAAGGGTCCGCTATCGCAGCGGAGCCAATCGTTACATTTCAGGTGGCTCGGGTTCGTTGTGTCTCGGCCTTGACATCCGCAGCTCGATGATCGCTGGTTATCAGAAATCGCAATGGAAGATCCGCCGCCTTCTGAATTCCAATCCTTGGCGTAACGACGACGCGCGATACATGGTAGCCGTCGTCTACCACGTGTAATGTCGAGCCCTGCCGGGTGACGTCCACTCCGTTGTGAAGCTCACGGGTGATCCCAAACGCCTGGCACAGTCGACCTGGACCACCACTGATTCGAGATGCGCCCGACGCTTCGGGTACACCTCTCAGCGTGGCCATCGTCTTCACCCCCTCTAGAGGCTCGATCGCGCGAAAGAGCACGCCACCGGGCTCGCCCGCCGGCAAACAGGAAACATTTAGGCAGTAGTACATGCCGTACACCAGGTAGACATAGGCGACCCCGGCAGGTCCGAACAAGACCCTATTCCGCTCGGTCTGGCCGATGAAGGTGTGGGAGGCGGGATCATGCAGACCGAGGTAAGCCTCAACCTCAACGATTCGGCCGCTTAGCCATTCGCCCTTGTAGCTGTGCCTCAGTACTTTTCCTAATAGCTGACGAGCGACGACCTCAGGAGAGCGGTCAAAGAAAGCCCTTCCCATCCGCCTGCGATTGGCACGCACCTTAGCGGTCACCTCAGATCCTGTGCGATCACTCATCAAGGCAGCCTTTCGTTTCGTATCGAGCCCTATCAGCAAACCAATGTAGCAATCTGGAAGCCTGATTCGGAGACGATTTAAAAATATTGTTTACCGGCACCGTCAAGATGACAACTGTGTTCGCGGCACAAGTAGAGATGTCAAGCTCCGATTCTCACTAATACTTCGTTCCATGCATCGCGGAGCCCCGACGCGCTCAGATCCCAGTCAGGTCGAATCTCGCTTGTGACGCTGCGCAGGGCGTGCCATAGATCGGTGATTGAGGGGCGGCCCCAGAACCAGGAGCCGTTGTAGATGCGGTGAATGACAAGGCCGGGCTTAGGACTAGCGTGTGCGGGATCATCGGATTGTTCTCGGGATCGGTGTACTCCTGGATGTCGAGGTCCTTCTGCACCATTCGTTCAGGATCGGACAGAACGCCCATTGGGCGCCGACGGACGCGCGGAACTCCTGTAGTGTGTGAGGGTCGTCGGTGGAGATCGTAGCGATCTGAGGGTAGCCTACGGCGATTTTGGATAGAACGAGGCCAGTTTCAGATGTTGCTGGCGTTCCTTCGGACAATAATGGCCGCGGGAGAGCGTGAGGATCAGTGGGTCATCTCCCTGTAGTTCGCTGAGCTTCCGCAGAGTACTCGTGTGATCGGGCAGCTGATAGTTGGGGAAAGTATTTCCCGGAACGATGTCAGAACGCATGTGTGCACTCCTTCAATGAAGATGGCAAGTGATGACAGCCCCTCCCCAGTAGCCGGGATGAAGTTTCGCTGAGAAGGTGTGACTTCCTGCCATCACGTTGCGCACCGTGGGAACTATGCTACTAAAGGTCTAGCTCGAGTGGTGTTTCCGGTGTCGAGCAACAAATTAAAGCGTTGCCCAAGGCTGTCGATCAAGTGGCTCTGGCGCGTACCGCAGCCGGCCGTCCAGAATGCCGCACTCGCACGTGTGACACACGCCCGTGCTGCAAGACCATCTGACAGGGACGTCGCATGCCTCAGCCAATTCGAGTATGCTTTTGAACCGGGTATCCCATGGAACAGCTAGACCGCTTCGCGTAAACGAAATGATAGGTCCGGTCCCAACGGGAACCGGAGAATGCGGAGGCTTTCTTTCTGTCTTGGTTACGCCTGGCTATATGCTGTTGACCGCTCCAAATACCTCCTGATGTATTGCATTTTGCGGCACGCCCAGAGAGATGAGATCACGGTTCATATCTCTCAGAAAGGTGGATGGTCCACACACGTAAAAGTCGGCTCCAACGGGAATGGCGAGTTTCTCCAGACTCGCAGGGGCCCAGCGACCTCGAATGTCAAAATCGTTGCCGAGCCGGTCGGTTGGACTTGGTTCGCTGTACGCGATCGCCGAATGACTTCCGGGAATAGCGGCCAGTAGTTGTCGGGCTTCATGGGCAAAGATGTGCTCCGTCGCATTGCGCGCAGCATGGATCCACCATACCTCCCGGGGAGACTCCATGCTTCCTGTCGCAAGAGCGTGAACCATCGAAAGAACCGGGGTGACCCCAATTCCGGCGCTCAATAGGACAACTGGTCGCCCACCAGCCCGCAAAATGAATTCGCCGCGCGGCGCGCTGATCTCCAACTCGTCACCGACCTGCGTTGCGTCGACAATGTGCCGGCTACCCGGACCTTTCCCACGCTTCACGCTGATACAATAGGTGCCCGCATTCGATGCCCCTGAAATGGAATAGCTGCGCACCACAGGCGGTGAACTCTTATCGGGGAGGCAGCGCAGCACCAGATATTGACCGGGAAGCACAGGTGGTAGGGACGATCCC
>Ga0302233_10000588_pt1 | contig 29355 bp, 51 predicted proteins | sample II_Palsa_N3_1_FD_193516 | JGI IMG/M metagenome (GOLD analysis project Ga0302233, IMG submission 193516) | Peat permafrost microbial communities from Stordalen Mire near Abisko, Sweden - II_Palsa_N3_1 | ecosystem: Environmental > Terrestrial > Soil > Palsa > Peat permafrost | place: Sweden... | reverse complement strand
GGTGCCGGCTGAGCGCCAGCCAGTTGTGGATGTTATCGGGGGAGGTGCTTTTTCTAATGATTGGCTCCTGAGGTGAGTCAAAAGGAATTTGTGGGGGCGTAAGTTTCACGCTCTTCGAGCCTTGGTTTTTCTCGTCTGTCTTCGCTCTCGTCCCTCTGCCCTTCCAGAGGCTTGCTGCTCCGCTGTCTCCACCGTTTACCAAATAAAAAGAAAGCCTGACGAACGTCCTGTTTACGTGCAGAGAGAGCAAAAGTCGCTGTTGCCAAGCACGTTGGTGACCACATGTCCACACACGAGTCGTCGCCGCTGCTCAGCCCGGCGGTCTCGGCGCCAAACGCGACCCGCGACCATGTCGCCGTCGACATCTTTGCCCAGCACCACAACGGCCACAAGGTACGCTCATGACTTGCTTTGTTTGGGGGGGTTAAGTAAGCGAACACGTCAGCAGTTATGAAACCCTCCTTCCCCTATCGTGATTATTTACCGTTTATCCATCCACCAAATAGCCACCGGCGTACCAGTCCCTGGACGACGATGCGCGCTCGGCCATGTCGTCGCGCACGGCCGCCGACGGCATCACCATCCGCTGGTCCGGCGTCCAGCAGGAGCTCACGATCAAGAAGATGTTCAAGCCCCTGGTCCAGAAGGAGATCCTCAAGCGTGTGAGCGGCTGCGCCTATGCCGGAGAGACCCTTGCCATCATGGGCCCCTCGGGTGCCGGCAAGACGTCCCTGCTCAACATCCTGGCTGGTCGGTCGCCCGTCAACGGAGGCCAGGTCTTTGTCAATGGCACGGCTGTCGACGCGTCCATCCTGCGTCAGCTCTCTGTCTACGTTATGCAAGGTAGTAAACAACAGGAATAGCAACAAGAGCACTCAACTATTTGTATCACAGACGACATCCTCCTCTCTGTGTTCACTCCTCGTGAGGCCATCCTGTTCTCTGCCTGCCTCCGACTGGCCCCAACGATCTCCCACGCCGACAAGGTCAAGAGGACGGAGAAGCTCCTGGAGCAGCTCGGCCTTGTGAACTGCGCAGACACGTACGTCCGCAACCTCAGTGGTGGCGAGCGCAAGCGCACGAGCATCGGTGTCGAACTCGTCAGCGATCCCCGCGGTAAGTTTTATTCGACGTCGTCGTTGTTGTTTTTTTTTTTTAAAAAAAAAATCCTCATCCAAACCAATCACAGTGCTCTTCTTGGACGAGCCCACGAGCGGTCTCGACACTACCTCGTCACTGGCGGTAATGCGCATCGTCTCGCGCCTCGCCAGCGTTGAGGGCCGAACAGTGATCACAACGATCCACCAGCCGTCGTCTGAGATCTTTGAGCTCTTCCAGAGACTGATCCTCATGGCCAACGGACGCGTCGCCTACGAGGGCGAGGCCAAGGTCGGCACCAGCTATTTCGGGACAATCGGATACGCCCTCCCGGAGCACTACAACCCCGCAGACCACTTTATCCGCGTGCTCAGCCTCATGGACGAGAAGGACACGAGGACCAATGCAGATATCGAGAAGATCCTCGACCAGTGGCAGCAAGTTCAGATCGATGGGCCGTACAAGTCGCACGGGAGCGACGAGCACAACCCCGTATGCGCACAAATTGAATGAAGAAGGCCCTAAAAAATATTTTTATTTTATTGAAGTCGTCGATCAATGTGGCGGAGGAAGCATTCCGCCTCCAGCCTGCGGTCCACGCGTCGTATTTCCAGCAGGGCTACCTCTTGGGCGTGCGCACGTTCAAGATCTACATGCGCGATCCCCTGCGTTTCATTGTCTCGCTCGCCCAAACCATCCTGATTGCGGCCCTCGTGTCCCTCGTCTTCATGGTTTGTGATATAATTGCTCTTTTCCTGGATGGGTTTCTAAGGCTTTGATCCCACAGGATGCTGGTGACGACCTCAAATCCATCACCGACCGAACGGGATTCTTTTTCTTTGCGTATGATAATTTTTTTTTTTTAGAGAGTTTTATTAATCAATCTGAAAAAATAAAAAAACAGTACGTGCAGTTTTGTCTTTGTCGCAACCGTCGCCCTCGTCCTGTCGATGCCCAACGAGCGCAGCGTGTTTATGCGCGAGCAAGACAACAAGATGTACTCTCCGACCATGTACTACTTTTTGAAGAACCTCACGTACGCAGTCCTTTAATTTAATTTTATAAACTAATTCTTTTTTTTTTCCTTCTGATAGTGAGGTTCCGATGATGTTTTTCTTCCCACTACTCTTTACCTTGCTCGTGTACTGGACGATCGGGCTGAATACGTTTGCGCCATACAAGTTTATCATCTTCTGGCTCACGTACGTCTGTTTCGTCTGCATCAGATTGTTTTTCTGATGTACAAAACGTGCAGGATTGTTCTGCTCAACCTCAACGGCCAGGCTGCTGGCATGCTCATCGGTGTCTCGGTGGGTGACATAATCGCTGCAATGACGCTTGTGCCGATCTACATCATCCCAACGCTGCTCTTTAGCGGCTTCTTCAAGGACCTGAACACGGTCCCTGGATGGCTCCGGTGGATCTCTGTCGTCTCGCCTTTCAATGTATTAATCATTAAAAGCAGTATCCTTACTCATTAATATATCTATATTGCAGTGGGGTCTGACGATGTTGATCGTGAACGAGTTCTCTGACCTGCCACTCCATTGCGGCGATGCCTTCCCCATCCCCGCAGCCTGTCCTCCCAATCTATCTGGCGACGTCTACCTCGAGTATCGCGGCTTTGAGTACTCGGACCTGGCCGAGGCTGCCTTCATGCTCGCCGCGCTCACCGCGGCGATGCATCTCTGCGCCATCGGCTCCCTCCACCTCGCGCTCTACTACCGTCGCAAGGCCGGTGTTCGCTAACATCTCCTTTCGTTGTTCCATTCTTTTGGTGCCTCTTAATTAGTTTGTGTTTATTCAGTGCGACAGAAAACTCGAAAAAAATAATTATTGGGGCGTTTTAAAAATCGCAAATGTCGGCAATCCAAACGGTACGTACGCTGTACTACGCCTTTGCCTCTGTGCGTACACTCAAAACTCCTTGGCAGATCGATATCAACGCGTACTTGCAAGTGCGCGACACGCCCGCCGCCGCCCTGCCGGCCGACGTGCTCGACGCGTGCAAAAAGGTAATAAGAGTACCACGTGGCACACCCCCAACACAAATGACCCAACAAAGGCGGCCCAAAGCCTCATTGACACGGGCATCGTCATCGTGCGCGATCCACGCGTGAACGAGAACGACAACAACAACTTCCTGGACCTGATGGTACACTTGCTGCTGCGCTGCAATAAGAAAAAGAACAGGCAGCCTAAGCAGACTTCAACACTTGCAGGAAGAGTACTTTGACCAGCCCACCGAGGTCAAGATCAAGGACGCGCGCCCAGACATCGGCTACCAGCTGGGCGTCACGCCCGATCTGGTCGAGGAGCCACGCTGCGTCAACGACGAGAGCTGCAAGGACATCGTCGCCAAGGTACCTCTGTCTGTAGTTGCTTTGCGCGTGTAACCCTTTTTTTGTTTTTTCTTGCCATGTAGCTCACAGAGGAGAACAAGCCCCACTTCCCCACCGGTCCCGACGTCAAGTGGCGTTACTTTTGGCGCATCGGCGAGCGTCCCGCCGGCACCAAGTACCCCGAGTGCAACGAGGCGCCCGTCATCCCGGCCAACTTTCCCCACTGGGAGTCGACCATGAACAAGTGGGGCACCATGATGCACGACGCGTCTGGCTCCCTCCTCGAGATGGTGGCCATCGGCCTCGGTCTTCACCGTGACGTCTTCACCACCTTTGCCCAGAACGGTACCATGGCTATAACAAATAATATTTATTCATTCACATATATATAACATTAAGGACCGCATCTGCTCGCCCCTACAGCCTCCGACCTCAACAAGCACGCCAAGGTCGACACGATCTTTGCAGGCTACCACTATGACCTCAACTTTGTCTCGACCCACGGCAAGAGCCGCTTCCCTGGCCTGTATGTTTGGTCGCGCACGGGCCAGAAGCTCGCGGTCAAGGTGCCCGATGGCTGCCTGCTCATCCAGGCCGCCAAGCAGCTCGAGTGGCTGACGGGCGGCGTCATCCGCGCTGGCTTCCACGAGGTCGTTGTGGACGAAAACACGCTCCAGGCACTCGATCGCCAGAAGGCCAACAACCGCCCGCTCTGGCGCATCTCGTCCACCTTTTTCTACCACATTGCGTCGGACAAGCTCATGCAGCCGCTCGAGGGCCTCAACCCTTCGCCCGAGGCGCTCAAGGAGTACCCGCCCACGTATGCGGGTGACCACGTGCTTAGCGAGATTGAGTTTATCAAGCTCAAGGCCCCATAGACAAAATAGTGAAATCGCCTCTGTCATGTGGGGGTTGTTTTCTGTTTAGTCGCGAAAACAAAGCAAACAAAAATTAAAACTAGAGTCTTTTTCAAATCTGGGTAAAGTTGTGCAGACCGATCACGTCTGCGTGCCCGTTGGCGCGACTCTTGGATTGTGCACTGTCGTTGCGTTGTGACCGTAGGTTCTCGAGGTACTCCTTTGTGACGTCCTTTGTAACGTACTCGCCAGTGAACACCGAGCAGTCAAAGGACGTGATCTCGGGGTTGCACTTTTGGCAGCACTCGATCAGCTTGTCCAACGGCTGGAAAATGAAAAGATAAATAATTAAAAAACCAAGGCAAGATACCAAGTAGATGACAGCGTCAGCGCCGATTTCAGTGGCGATCTCGGCCTCGGTGCGCCCGTGAGCCACGAGCTCGTCCACCGTGGGCATGTCGATGCCGTACACGTTGGGAAAGCGGATCGGAGGCGAGCACGACGCAAAGTACACCTTGGTCGCACCTGCTTCGCGCGCCATCTGGATGATCTCCTTGGACGTTGTTCCGCGCACGATCGAGTCTTTTGCACAATAAAAAAAAAATAAATACGTGGAGGAAGGAAGGGAAAAACGCACCATCAACGAGGACAACGCTCTTGCCGTTAAACTCGGGCTTCATCACGTTGAGCTTGCGTCGTACGGCCTTCTTTCGTAGAGACTGGCCCGGCATGATGAACGTGCGGCCAATGTATCGGTTCTTGATGAAGCCCTCGCGGTAGGGCTTGTTCAGTTTTGTTGCCAGCTCGGAGGCGGCTGTGCGGGCAGTGTCGGGCACGGGAATGACGACGTCGATCTCGCCCTCGAGGTTCAAGCCGTGGATGACATCGGCAAGGGCCTCGCCCATTGCCATGCGTGCCTGGTAGACAGAGATGCCGTCGATGGTCGAGTCTGGCCTTGCAAAATAGACGTGCTCAAAGATGCACGGTGAGAACTAAGAAAAAAAAAAATTTTTTTTTTTAGTTGGCCGGCATTTTCTGGAGGGCCCTTACCGTAATCTTCTGGCTAAAGCACACTTTGGTGTGGATAACGCCATCCTTGGTGATCAGGATGGCTTCGCCGGGGCTGACATCGCGGATGACGGTGAAGCCGAGGGCCTCGAGCGCAACAGACTCGGACGCGATCATGTAGTCGATGCCCTTGTCGCACTTGCGGCTTCCGTAGACCAGCGGCCGGATGCCGTGGGGATCGCGGAATCCAAAGACACCGTAGCCGGTGATGAGGCCGGTGCATGCGTAGCCGCCGAGGCAGCGGTTGTTCAGGCCCTCGAGGGCCTTGAAAAAGTCGTCCTGGTTGATGCGCACCTTGTTGAACTCTTGCAGGTTGTTTGCGAGGATGTTGATGAGCACCTCCGAGTCCGAGTCGGTGTTGATGTGGCGATGAGCAGTGTCGTCGAGGTACTTGCTCAGCTCGGGGGAGTTTGTCAGGTTGCCGTTCTGTTTTGAAAAAAATAAGAGGTAAGGATGCGTCATGTCGTTCTTTGGTCTACGTGGGCCAGCACAAGACCGTAGGGGCTGTTGACATAAAAGGGCTGTGCCTCTGACGGCGACGACGAGCCAGCAGTCGGGTAGCGGACTAGATTGAGCAGAGCAACACGTTTAATCAAGTGCAAAGGATGTGCAGGCTGTACCATGCGCCACACCCATGTTGCCCACAAGCTTGGACATGCCCGCCTGGGTGAAGACATCGCGCACGAGGCCGTTGCCCTTGACCTGGTAGAGACGTCCCTTGAGGCAGGTGATGATGCCAGCAGCGTCCTTTTGGTAACCCAATGTTGGAATCCGCACAAAAGGGGGGGGAACAAAAAGAATAGCGAGTGGTACCTGTCCACGGTGCTGCAGCAGGTTCAGGCCGTCGTACAGCTCGGCAGCGACGTTGGCAGAGGTGTCGGCCAGCAGCAGCGCAATGATCCCGCACATGTTTCTTCCTCTGCACGAGCAGTCGGGTTAGAAGAACAAACGCGCGTCTGCGGACGACTGATAATGGTGGAAGCAACACGAACACTCGTTCCACCCCCCGCACCCCCACCCCCACCCAAAAACAAAAACAACTAAAAACGGCTAGCAAACACACACGACACGACCTATCCACGGAACGGCAAGACAGAAAAGCACAAACAAAGCCCGCGGCCCCACGGCCCCACGGCCCCACACACGCGCGCGCTTTTCCCTGTGAACGCGGCACATGGCGCGCCCATGACGACATAATTACAAGTGCCCTCCCCATGTCCAGTGCTGTTGTGTACGTTCGGTCCCCTTTCTTTCCCCTTGCTGCTTCTCAACCAGTCCTCCACAAAGCGAGGTGCCCGGTGGCTCGTCGCCCAAGGTGGAGACGGCGCCCGTGCCGACGACAAGCGTGCCCGACCTGCGCCTGCTCCCCGGCGAAGAGCTGCTGGAGACGGCGCCCAACGTGACACACATCTGCCAGTATGACGGCGTCGTGCACGGCGTGCTGTACCTGACCAACTTCAAGCTGGTGTTCCAGTCGCAGACGAGCGGCATCAAGAACAAGGTCTTCCACAGCGTATGTCTTCCCCGTGCACAAACGTAATTGTTCAACTAGTATTTCGTTATTAGTGGAAGGGCAACACGTTCACCGCGTTCCGCCACTCGGCCAAGCCCGGCCCGGAGATCCCGCTGGCCACGATCAAGCGCGTGGAGAAGATCGGCGGCGCGACCAACAAGAAGGAGAACGCGTACGGCTTTGACGTGCACTGCCACGACTTCCGCACGCTGCGCTTTGGCTTCCCCACCGAGAACCACGCGCGGCGGTCCTTCTTTGACGCGCTCACGCAGGAGGCCTTCCCGCTCTCCAACGGCGGGCTCCTGTTTGCGTTCAACAACAAGGAGACGTTTGCGGACGCAGACTTTGACGGGTGGAAGGTCTACCAGCCGGCCGACGAGTTTGCGCGCCAGGGCGTCAAGCCCGACGTGTGGCGCGCGGCCGACATCAACGCCGACTACAGCCTGTGCGAGACGTACCCGCAGCAGTTTTTCATACCCGCGTCCATTTCAGACGACACGCTCAAGTCCGCCGCGAGCTTCCGCACAAAGAGCCGTCTGCCCATGCTCGTGTGGGTGCACCCGACGCACCAGGTCGCGCTCACGCGGTGCTCGCAGCCGCGCGTCGGCTTCACCGGCCGCAACCTGGACGACGAGGCCTACCTCAAGGCGCTCCGCCCCGCCGGCGCCAAGCTCTACATCATCGACGCCCGGCCACGCGCCAACGCCATCGCCAACCAGATGAGCGGCGCAGGCACCGAGTCCGTGAGCGTCTACGAAAACACCGAGCTCCTGTACATGAACATTGACAACATCCACGTCATGCGCGAGTCGCTCCGGAGTCTCCGCGACCACTGCTTCCCCTTTGTTGCCGAGACGGGCTGGTACGCCAAGGTCGAGGCGACCAAGTGGCTGGACCACGTGCGCCTCGTGCTCACGGCGGCCGTCCGCATCGTCGACCTGATGGACCGTGCCAAGTACTCGTGCCTGGTCCACTGCAGCGATGGTACTGTCCTTCAGCAACAGAAAGCGATCTTATAATGCTCTACGCAGGTTGGGACAGGACAGCACAGTTGACAGGCCTGGCGACACTGATGATGGACCCTTTTTACCGCACACTGAAGGGCTTTGCCGTCCTCGTCGAGAAAGAGTGGGTCCAGGCCGGCCACCAGTTTGCCCTTCGCACTGGCCAGGTAAAAGCCCTAAAAGGGACAACAAAGTCTGAGAGCTATTCGATCAAGGGCAACAAAAACCACGGCGACGAGCAGCGCTCGCCCATCTTTCTGCAGTTCCTCGACTGTGTGTTCCAGCTGACTCTCCAGTTCCCCACCGCGTTCGAGTTCAACAGCTTTTTCCTGGTCACGCTCGCGGACGAGCTCCACAGCGCGCGCTTTGGCACGTTCCTCTTCAACAGCGACAAGCAGCGCGCCGACGCCAAGAAGGCGACCAAGTCGGTGTGGAGCTTCATGCTCGCCAAGGAGCACACCGAGGTCTTTGCCAACCCCGCGTACGTGCACTCGACCGCCGTCCTCCACTCGATCCCGACGCTGCGACGTCTGCGCGTGTGGACCGAGTACTATGCCCGCTGGACCCCGCAGCTGGCACGCGAGGACGAGGTCGTCCACCGCCAGTGGCAGCTCCAAAAGTACGTCACGCAGCTGCACAGCAAGGTCCAGCAGCTGAGCGAGACCAACGGCGCCGCGACCGAGCCGATCGCTGTGGCCGTCGCCGTCGCCCAGTGAACCATCCAATGATTGAGAGCATGAAAAAATCTGTGCAAAAAAAAAAAAAAAAAATCTGTGGAAAAAAGAAAAACATTCGATCGACCGGCACGAGGTCCGAAGGCAACTAACCCGTGAACGCCTGTCGAGCCATGAGCAGAGTGGACGACCTGTACCTCCACGAGGACGAGGACGTGGACGATGGCGACGACACCAGCCCGCTGCTGATCAACAGCGGCACTGACGCAGCAGCTAACAACAACAGCAGCAGCAGCACAGCGTCCCCCTTGCCAGCTCGGCCAACCACCCCGCGGTCCCAGCAGCAGCAGCAGTACCAGGAGCGCATGATGGCCGACCGGACGCCGCTGCTGCTGGACAAGGAGACCATTCGTGCGCAGGTGCAGGCGCAGCTGGCGGCGACGTCACGACGCGGCAGCGGCAACAACGTGGCCGTTGCGGTGGTGGACAACGGCAGCAGCACGCAGGGCAACATCAACAGCCGCGGCAGCCAGGATGGCGAAGAAGGGGAGGACGACTACGTCACCGCAGACGACGACCCGATTGGTGACGCGCTGCAGCGCTGTTTCCATGAGGTCATCCGTCCCTTTGGCATGTTTCTGTGCGTGATCGGCTGGCGTCCGTTTGTGGGCGCGCCCACCGTGGTCAGCAACCTGTACGTGGTGTCGATCGGGCTGCTGCTCATGTGCAACTACGTCTACAACGTGCTCTACGCCGTCTACGGCGATCGCGGCAGCCTGCTCAGCGAGTACATTGTCCAGGCAGTCCTGAGCTTTGGCGTGTGGGCGTACGGCACGTACCACTTTCACCGCGAGGAGGGCAAGGCGTTCCAGGAGATTGCCGCCCTCATCGAGACCGTCTTCTTGAGGTGTTCGGACGCACAGACGGGCAAGCTCACCCAGACAGCCCTCACAAACACGCTTCGATCCTACCTCGGTGAGAAAAAAACAATTACCTGTTGTTGTTGTTGTTTACTAATTCAGTCTCGCAGCGTACGGCTGCTACGCACTTATCTGCTACCTCACGATCGCGCTGTGGATCGCCTTTTCCAACGGCATCGACCTGTACAACAAGTACCAGCCGCCCACATGGGTGTTTGTGACCATGGCCACGTTTGTGTGCCTGGGCTACGTGGCCGAGTACGCCGTGTACATCTGCACCGTCCTCGTCTACTTTCTGTGCGCCCGCCTCGTCATCCGATACATGGACTGGCTCCGTGACGAGCTCGTGCGCCGCAACATTGACCTGCCCAACGCCGAAAAGGAGATCTTTATTATCCGAAAGCTGCTGAATGACCTCAACATGGGCTGGGCCCCTGCCCTCTCGGCCGTCACCGTCTCGTTCTTCATCCTCGGCATCCTGTACCACGTGCGTATCTTCACCTCGGAGACGCAGGTCGAGAGCTGGCAGGCAGGTGTCGAGAGTGCCGTCGCGTTCCTCCTCTGCCTCGTTGCCGTCTATCCCGCGATGCACATCACGTGGAAGGGCGAGCGACTCAAGAGCATGGCCTGGAAGATCCGCGGCGAGCTGCCGTACCGCACGGCAACCCGCGACGACATCGACTCGTTCAACGGGTTCTTCTCCCACGCGCATCTCGCCGCAAAGGTCCTGGGCATGCCCGTCCACCCGCAGATCGTCTACAGCATCCTGCTCATCGTACTCGTCACCGTCGTCATGTTTTGGCGCTTTGGCATGTACAATCCGCACGTCAGCGATGACAGTGTCGTGCCTCCACACAACTGAAAAACTAAACGAAAAACTCTACAAACCATCAGGACAAGGCTCCTCCTATATTGGAAATGTAATTATAAGGAGGTTTATGATCACCCTAGGTGAGGAGATATCCTTGGCAAGACTTTGGCAAAACTTTGTTACGCAGTACAGACAAACAGGACAGACAACCGACTTGGTTTTTTCATTTTATTTTAATTTGCAGAGACAAGGGTCATTTGGTGGGGATTGATCGTGACCGACTTGGTGCACGAGTCGGTCTTGTAGATGCCCACAAGCCGGTCGGCGAGCTCAAACATGTTGTTTCGCAGGGAGATGATCACAAACTGCGCATTCCTCGTCCGTTCCTTGATGTAGTTGGCAATGATCGACACGTTCCTAAAGTCCAGCGCGGCATCGATCTCGTCCATCACGTACAGAGGGGTCGGTTTGTAGTGGTGCAGGGCAAACACAAGCGCGAGAGAGCTCAGAGTCTATATTGTTGTGCTTTAGTAACTTGCATACTGGGAGAAATGAAATACCTTTTCTCCACCAGACAAGTTGGCAATGTTTTTCCACGACTTTTTCGGGGGCATGACCGAAAAGACAATGCCTTCGGAGAAGGGGTCCAGTGAGTCGACCAGCTCGAGTTCTGCGTTGCCTCCGAGAGTAATCATCTTTTTTTTTTTATTTATTCATTATCATTAATTAAAAAAATGCGTCAGATTAAAAAGGTGTTAGTTACCTGATACATCTCCTTGAGCTTTTGTGTGATTTGTGTGAAACCGCCCATAAAGTCCTCGAGACGCCTTTTCCTGAGGTCATCGTACTCTGCCGGCTGTTGTTAGCGACAAATTAGAAATAAAAAGGGCATGTACCTTGGCGGAGCTTGTCGCGCTCTGATGTGACAGTGTTGAGATCTGTGACCTTGGCGAGGTAGTCCTGCTCGATCGCCTGGTACTGCTCCAGAACGGCCAGGTTGGGCTTGTTGCTGCGGAGCTTCTCCTCAAGAACGGCGATGGTGGCCTTGAGCTTGTCAAGGTCGAGGGCACTGGCCTCCTGAACCGAGAGAACCTTGATCGGCTCTTCGGGTGCGTCCACAAACGGCAGAGGCTCGAGCTTGAGAGCATCAAACTTGCCCTTCCAGTGGGTCATTTTGCGCTTGTTCTCCTCAAGGGCCTACGAAATACGACTCAGCAGCATGTCTATTAAGGAGAGTACCTTGGAATCCTCCTCGAGCTGGGCAGAGATGTCGACCTCGACACCGCGGATCTTCTGAAGAGCCTCCTTGCTCGCATCAAAGAGCTTCTTGGTCTCCTCGACCTTGGAGGCCATGTCCTCGAGGACCCGCTCGGCGGCCGAGTACTTTTTCTTGACCTCGTTGGCAGACACGAGCTTCTCCTCCAGCGACGCCTGCAGGGTCTTGAGCTCGTCGGCGATCTGGACAATCTCCTCCTCAAGGGACACAATGGCTTCAGCAGCCTTGGCCGCGGCCTTCTGGGCAGTCTTCTGGTTGACCTGGGCCTGGACGATGCGGTTGTTGGCCGCGTCAATGCTCTCGTTCAGCGAGTCGACCTTGAACTTTTTGGCCTTCATGCGCACACCACCGACCTCCATCATCTTCTCCTTCAGCTGGTGAATCTCACTTTCAGCCTTGGTGATCACGGGCAAGAGGCCGTCCCTAGCAATGAATAGGCGCATTCAGTTTTTCCGATTGATATAAAAAAGATGGCTCGTACAGCTCCTGCCGCTTGGGCGCGAGGACGGTCTTTTCAATCTCGGCGAGTCGGTTGACGTCGGCCGGGTTGGGCTTGAGGGTGGTCTTGACGTCAGCCATCTGCTGGTTGAGGCTGTCGATCTGGGCCTTGGACGCCTGGATGTCCATGTCGATCTTGGTCAAGGAGAGCTCGGTATTCTGGATCTGTTGTCATTATTTATTTATTATTATTGTTGTTGTTTTTTCGGTCAGGTAATAGAATAGAATGGACTCATACATCAGTGACGAGCTCCTTGAGACGACTGGCAGACGTGCGGATCTCCTCTTGGCACTGCTTCACCTCGATGGACAGTCGGTCGCGCTCGTTCTCCAGCTTTTTCACGTCCTGCTCGGTCACATCGGTCTGCTTGAGCTTGGCACTCATGCCGCCGCGCGAGACGTGGTTGCCACCACCGCTCATCGTGCCCGACACGTCAATCACCTTGCCGTCCAGGGTGACCACACGGAAGCGCGTCGAGCCGTAGGCGACACGGTTGGCCTGGGCCATGTCAGTAGCGACGAGCGTGTCGCGGATGGCATTGTAAAAGACTGCAATAGAACAATTGGATATGCCACATTATTTCGCTGTTACCATTGCGGAACTTGGGATCCTTGGGCTTGATCAGGTCAAAGAGACGGGGAACGTTCTCGGGCGTGTCGACGACATCGCGGGCCTGTGCAACCTTGTCCATGATGAGGAACGTGCATCGGCCGAGATTGTTCTTGCGAAGGAACTCGACGCTACACAGCACCGCAATATGAACCTTTTTTTTTGTGTGTGTGTGTGTGTGGTAAAGCGTACCACTTTTGGCCGGTCTCGGTTGTGTCGACGACAATGTTGTCGAGCTGGGGGCATGCAGTTGTGACGGCGACGTCGTACTTTGCATCGATAGCGCCGAGGTCTCCCAGGCGGCCGTAGATGCCGCGAATGCGTCCAGAGTCGTTCTGCTGCTTGAGTTGCTTGAGGACGTTGTTGGACGAGGCCGACGCGTCGAGACCAGACTTGGCCTCGTCGGCCTTCTCGCGGGCCTCCTTCCAAGCGGAAACGAGACCGGGCTCCTTCTCCTTGAGCGCCTTGAGCTGGACCTCGAGCTTGCCTTGCTCCTTCTTCAGGGCGGAGAGCTGGGCGCTCAGGTCCTTTTGATGTCCGACCTGTTGCTCGGCGCTGGTCTTGGCAGCCTCGATCTGTGCCTGGATGGTCTTGGTTGCTACGGAAAAAAATAATAATTTTAGATTGGGACGAGACACTTTTGCGCATCCGTCACTACCGTTGGCAACAGCGTTCACGCGCTTCTCGAGGAGCTCGACCTCGGCCTGAGCAACGTCGATGGCAGTCTGGATTTTCGTGCGCCTCTCGAGGGTGGGAGCAAGCTCCTTTTGCTTGGCCTCGACCTGGACCTGGATGACCTGCGTCTCGCCCTTGAGGCTGTCTCGCATCGTCTCGAGCTCCTGCTCCTCGTGGTCGCGCTGCTTCGTCTGGGCCTCGACCTCCTTGCTGATCTTGGCAATGTCAGACTCGTTCGACTTGGCCAGGTGCTTTTGCTCGCTCTCCTTCAGACGCTCCTTCTCAATCGCCTTTTTGGCCTTCTTCTCCTGGTCCGCCTTGTGCTTGATGTTTTCTTGCAGCTTGATCTGCTCACGCTCAAACGCGCCAAACTCGGCCTTGGACTTTTTGACCTCTTTTCCGACCGTCTGCACAATAATGAATACATTTGTTTAGGGAAAGGGGTAGTGCACCTCATAGTCCTTTGCAATCTTGTTGTGCTCTGTCTCGTGCTGCGACATGTCCTTTTGGAGCTTGCTCTTGACCTTGTTGTGCTCCTCCATCTTGGCGGATGCCTCGTCCTGGTCACACGCAAATTACACAACAAGAGAGAAGAAGACAAAGGGAAAACGGTACCACGCGGGCCTTGGCGACCTTGACGTTGTTCTCGGCATCAAAATAGAACCGCTGGTACATCAGAGCCTGGTTGCGAGTGAGGTCGTTCTCTTGGATAAGGTACTGCTCTGCCTCGCCTTTCTTGGCCTAGTGCACACAGCAGAGTCAGAAAGAAAACCCCGGTGCCTGCCGCCCGTTTACCTCGAGCGAGTCCTTTTCCTTCTCGACAATCTTGACGCGGTTGAGCTTTTCCGCACGCTTCTCCGTGAGCTCATCGAGCGCCTTGGACTTGGTCTGGATGGGCTCCTTGAGCTGCGAGGTTCCAATAATGTCCTCGAGGTACTCGAGCAGCCCGTCCTCGTGCTCGGTCAGTGCCTTGGGCTTCATCTGCGAGATGAGCTCGACCTCTCCCTGTTGTACAAGTCAACAATGTCACACACACACACACACACACACAAAAAAACCCACCTGGAGGATCAGGAAGCGGTTGTGCGTGAGGTCAATGCCACGGTCCTTGAGCATGCTCGTGACGTCCGTGTAGTTGCTCTTCTTGCCATTGACAAAGTAGTTGCTCTGGTTGGCCTTGTTGGCGGTGCGCGTGACGACCAGCTCGGTGCCGGGGATCACCTCAAAGCTGTCGTTGTCCGGCAGGTCCCAGATATCCACAAAGTGCACCTCGACCTGGCACTCTTGCAGCTTCTGGAACTTGGCAGAAAAGTGGATGAGGTCAGAGACCTTGGCCTACAAAAAAAGGTCGCGTTTGACGATTTTAACGTGCAATAAAATAAAGAAGGCTTCTTTTTACCTGGCGCATCTTGTTGGCACGGAAGCCAAAGACAAAGAGGATAGCGTCAATGACGTTGGACTTGCCGCTGCCGTTGGGTCCCACGACCGACGTGAACGACTGTGAATTGCACCATCCCACGAAAAACCGTTACACAGCGCGCCAAAACAGTTTTTTTCCTCTGTACCTTGTGGAACGGGCCGACCTCGATGCGGCCCGCGTACGACTTGAAGTTGACCAGGAACATCTTGGCAATGATCATTCGGCGCTGTGCCCCCTGGCCCGCCTGGCTAGCAGGCGCACCTTGAGCCGTTTGCGTGCTGGACGACGACGACGACGCCGACGACGACGCCGACATATTTATATTCCTGAATATGTGCTCCCTAGGCTCAAAAAAAATTTATGGTTTTCGCCGTGATCTTTTTCGGGGAGCTTGAAAAAAAGCTGTCGAGCGGCAAGATATTTCCACTTTGCATGATCGGTTGGGATACTGCTTTACAACTCCCCATCTTCATACAAAACCGTCGTAGGCAAACGCCGTTTTGCTGGCCGAGGACACGCGGTTGTGCTGGAGAAGCTTGCGGATCTCGTCGACGATGAGGACGGTGCTGGCCACGGAGAGGCACAGGAGCAGGTCGCCCAGGGAGAGCGAGACCGTCTGGAGGATGGCCTGGAGGAACGGCACGTAGATCACGCCCAGCTGGACAACCAGGACGGCGCCCACGGCGTAGCAAAACATCATGTTGGAGGCAAGGCCGATCTTGAAAATCGACTTGGACTCGGACCGGCACGCGAGCGCGTTAAACATGTCGAAGAGCACAAAGGTCGTGAAGGTCATCGTCGTGTCCCGGTCGGTCACCTTGCCGTCTTGCAGGCCATACTGGTATTTTGAAGTCAGCCACAGCCATAGAATGGTTTTTCAGTACGATGTAGATGGACATGGTGCCAGTGACGATGCAAAGGGCCGAGGTGAGGACGCGCGTGATCAGTCGCCTGTCGATGATGTTCTCTTCGGCCGTGCGCGGCGGCCGCTTCATCACGTCGAGGTCGACGGGCTCCACGCCGAGCGACTGGGCAGGTGGGCCGTCCATGATAATATTGATCCACAGGATTTGCATGGCGTTGAGCGGGTTTGGCATGCCGATAAACTAGCAGTTGGTTTGCGGGTCAGTTTCGCAGTTCGACAACAACAACGAGAGAAAAACGAACGGTCGAGAGGGCAATCAACGAGAGCGCCGAAATGGACGTGCTGAGCTGGAAGCGTACGAAATTCTTAATGTTGTAGTAGATTGACTTGCCCTCTTCGATCGCCGAGAGGATCGTGTTGAAGTTGTCGTCCACCAGGATCATGTCGGCCGCTTCCTTGGAGACGTCGGTTCCGCTCATCCCCATTGCGATTCCTACGATATGTACTTTAATGATAGTAAACAAGAAGCCCAATACTATACCAATGTCGGCCATCTTCAGCGCGGGCGCGTCGTTGACACCGTCCCCCGTCATGCCGACGACGGCTCCGTTGGCTTGCCACGCGCGGACGATGGCGAGCTTGTGGTGCGGCGTGGCACGGTAAAAGACGCACACGTCGGCGACCGTCTGGATCTGGGTGCGCTCGTCCAGGGCCTCAAAGTCGGGTCCTGCCTGGACCTGTGCGTCCATGGGTTTCCGCCGGTCGAGGATGCCGATCTGGGAGGCGATGGACGCCGCCGTCTCCTTGGAGTCGCCCGTCATCATGACCACGCGCACGCCGCCCGATTTGAGCATCGCCACCGACTGGTCAATGTTATCGCGCGGCGGGTCCACCATGCCCATCAGGCCCACAAACGTGAGGTTGTTTGAAGGCTCCTTTCCAAAGGAAAACGCCAGCACGCGGAGACCGTTCTCGGCCATCTATTATCTGGGTAAGAAAAAAACAGGCATACTCTTCTTTTCTTCTCCTCCTTTGTACCTGGCGTGTGAAGAGGAGGATGCTTTGGCGCACGTCGTCGGTCAGGACGGTGGCGGTGCCCGAGGAGTGGAAGTAGGACGTGGACCGGGCGAGGATGACCTCGGGCGCACCCTTGACGTAGAAGAGCGGGTTGGCGTAGGGGGCGTTGGGATCGGCACACTGGACGGCCATCCACTTGGAGTCGGAGGTGAACGGGATCTCCTGGAGGCGGTCAAAGCGTTCGCGCGCGTCCGGGACGCCGATCGAGCGAGCCACGACCATCAGCGCCACCTCGGTCGGGGCGCCCACATAGTCGTTTGCGCGGGTGCCAAAGCCGTACGACCCTGCGCCCGAGAAGCCCGATGCGACGCCGGAAAGGGCAGTGTTGTTGCACAGGGTTGCACATCCTGATAGAATTTGCCATTTTAATTTTAATATTTCTCAGCACAAGGAAAAAAAAAAAAATAGGCAAACTTCGTACGGAGCAGGAGATCAATGTCACTCGCCAACTGCTGGTGCTGCTGGACCTGGCGGCCGTTCTTAAAGTACTCGGACGAGTCGATGACGCGGCCGCTCGAGGTCGTGAAGAGTTTGGTCACGGTCATCTGGTTGCGCGTGATCGTCCCTGTTTTGTCGACGCAGATGACGCTGACCGAACCGAGCGACTCGACCGATGGCAGCTGTATTTTCGATTGCTTTTACAACACACAGCAGAAGAGGAAATACTCGCAATACCCTCTTGACAATGGCCTTCTGGCTGGCCATGCGCATGACGCCGAGCGCGAGGGTCACGGTGACGACGATCGGCAGGCCCTCGGGGATGGCAGCAACGGCCAAACTGACGGCGATGGTAAACATCTCGAGCCAGTGGCGTCCCTGGATGATGCCGAGCACAAAGATGACGCCGATGACGCCAAGCGAGAGCATGCTGAGCTGGCTGCCGAGCTCGTCCATCTTGACCTGCAGCGGCGTCTTCTTCTCCTCCACGTCCTTCATCATGCGGTAGACGTGTCCAAACTCGGTCTGTTCTCCCACGGCCAGGACGATGCTCGTCCCGTTGCCCTGGCGCACCAGGGTCCCCATAAACCCGATGTTTGTCCTGTCCGACAGCGGGATATTGGCGTCGTCCATGACCTCGATCGCGCTGACCATCTAATTATGACTTTTAATCCAATAGAATAAAGATTAATAGGCCACCTTTTTGCGTGGCTTGGTCTCTCCCGTGAGAGTCGACTCGTCGACCTCCATGTTGACGACCTCGACCAGTCGGACATCGGCCGGGATGCGATCGCCCGTCTGCAGCTTGACGACGTCGCCGGGCACGACGTCGCTGGCCTGGACGATCTGCTGTGTCCCGTTGCGCACGACGGTGCAGTTGTGCGGCACGAGCTTGTTGAGTGCCTCGAGCGACTGCTCTGACCGGTACTCTTGCACGAGTGCGACCGTGGACACGATCAGGATCGCCTTTTTTTGAGCCAATGGAGCAACACCAGGGTTAACGACACGCACAACAAGAACAGAAGGGTGCGTACCAGCGTGATACTGATCGCGTCGTCATACGAGCCGAGGATGAGGCTGACGACGGCCGAGCCAAAGAGCAGGAGGATCAGCGGCTGCTTGAGCTGGTCAATGAACTTTTCCGTCAGCGACTCCTTCTCCTCGGGCGTGAGCTCGTTGGGCCCGTGCACGTTCCTCCGCTGGAGCACCTCGCTGCTGCTCAGCCCCACGGACACGTCCGCACGGTGCAGCCTCACGACCTCGGCGGCAGTGCGCTTGGCAAACTGGTTGGTCGCGCTGGGCGGTGGAGGGGTTTGCACCATCGTGCTTCGGTTGGCGGTGATGAGGGATGCGGCCGTGGCTGCTGCTGATTCGCTGGTGCTGGGCTTGTTGGCGGTGCTGCTGCTGCTGCTGCTGCTGCTGGCGGAGGGCGTTGTCGTTGTGGTGCTGCTGAGGGTTGTGTTTGTGCTGCCGCCGCTGACGTTCGAGGGCAGCGACATGCGGAACAACCGGCACTAAAATGGCCTTGTCGGTCTCACTCGCGTTCAACTTGACTACAATTGTTTCTGTTCTTCTTTCTCTTCGCCTCTGGATACGCATTTAGAGCTCCTCGTGGTCGTGGTCGTGCGAGTGGGCGTGCTCGCTGCCACCGTTGCCGACCTTGCTAAAGTCAATCTTGCTGCCGTGGACGGCGTTGGTCTGGAGGAAGGTCACGAAATCGTCGACGGTGCGCTCGCCGTTGTAGTCGAGCACGGTGTTGTCGGCCTTGACGAGCTTGATGGTGGGGAAGCCCGAGACCTGGTAGGGGGTGTCCTCGGGGAGGTCGTTCAGGGTGGCGTCCATCTTGGCGATGACAATGTGGTCGGCGAAAGGCTTGAGCTTGGCGCCGAGCTCGTCGTAGATCGGCGCGAGCTTCTTGCAGTGACCACACCCTGTAGAATTATTTTTTTTTTCTTTTTCAGTCAAGGGGGGGGGGGGGGGGGGGGGGCCTGCAGTCGTACAGGGGGCGTAAAACTCGATCAGGACATCCTTGGGGCCGTTGACAATCTCGTTGAACTGCTTGCCGACGACGATGGTGACGGGACCGTCCTGCGACGCGGGGACCTCCTCGGTCTTGACCGAGGGGGTGATCTGGCCGTTGACAAAGTCCTGGACGAACGAGCGGATGCCGCTTTCGGTGATGGGCTACACGAAAGAACGAGTCAGTGCATTATTACTATTACGAGGGCGGCAGTACGTTGGACTGGTCGTAGGGGAACTTGAGGTTCTCCTTGGGCTTCTGGATGGCGAATGCGGGCCACTCCTGCTTGAGGTTGAGGTTGCCAGCGTGGCCCGAGAACTTGTTGGCGTCAATGTAGACAAAGTTGACCTTGCCCTTGAACTGCTTGGCGACGCTCTCGACCGCGGGGCCGTAGGTCTTGCGCTGCTCGTCGCTGGCGACAAAGAGGTAGGCGAGCGGGATGCCGCTGTCGGCATACTTGGAGTAGTTGTCTGGGCCGATGTCGTCCATGGTGGGGACCGAGTACGCCTGGATAAAGTCGGCAATGGCGAGAGGGTCAAAGTCGCCCGAGAAGACGACCTTGCCCTCGTCAAAGGTCTTGTACAGGACAACCTGGTTGCCAGAGACACCCTCCTGCGCGGCGATAGCGGCATCGACGATGGCGGCAAACGAATAGTCGTTCTTGTGCTGTTCAAAGCCGGCCAATTAATTTGCAGTTTTTGTTTTTTTGTTTTTTGTTTGTACCTGCTCGGCAATGAGCTTAAAGTCCTCGTACTGGGACGACGCGAGCGAGTTCAGGAAGGCAACGACGACGACCTTGTCCGAGTGGATAAAGTCGCCAAAGGTCTCGGCGTTGAGCTCGGTGATGGCGGGCTGGTTGAGCCTGAACGCGTGATCGCAATTAATTCCAAACAGGACGTGTCTTGTATTTCGTACTTGGCGAGGTAGCGCACGATGGCGTCCGTCTCGCGGGCGCCCTGGTAGTCGGAGGGGATGTTGTTGCTGTGCCAAAGGCAAAAAGAAAAAGAAAAAAAAAATAACGTGGGTCAGCAATCCGACGTGGAAAAGGAAAGAGAGGTGATTGTTTGAAATCAGTACCGGAAGACCTTGACGGTGGGGTAGCCACGGACCTCGTACTGGCTGCAGAGGTCGTTCTCGGCGGTGCAGTCGACGGAGACGAGGGGGATGGAGCCGTGCAGCTGCTCAGCGGCGGCCTCGTACTTGGGGGCAAGGGTCTTGCAGTGACCGCACCCTTTTTTTTGGTGGTGATTAGACCAGCAAAGGCAAGAGGGAAAAAAAAAAAAAGGACCACGAAGGAAGGGGAAAAGGGTACTTAAAAGGTTAGCCAGCGGAGAGCGCGTGCGAGAGAGAGAGCGAGAGCGAGAGGCAGAGTCAGCGTCCAAAGAGACAGAAGTTTATCCTTTTTTCTGCGTGGTCGTTACAGGGAGCAAAGAACTCGACCATGACGAGGGGCTCGTCAGCGACGGTGGTGGCCCAGTTGTCGGCGGTGCCGCTGATGACGTGCGAACCAGCAGCGGAGGCGAGGGTAGCCAGAACGGCCACGGCAGCGGCGACAAAGGCAGCAGACATGACGCGATGGGCTATAAACCGTAAGTAAAGATGGTCGGCCCCTGCAATAGGGAGCACATCGAGAATTTAAAAAGGGCGCGCATCATGGAGGACACGAGCAGCGACGAGGACGACGGCCCCGTGTCGCCCGTGCTGGTGCGTCTGCCGCCACCGCCACGGCCGCCACCGCCACGATCGCCACCGCCGCGACCGCCGGCAAAGAAGACGAAGAAGAAGGAGGACGGCGAGACGGCGCGGTGCCAACTGCACTTTTCGTCGTCGCCACCATTGCACAGCGTCGTCCTGTTGCCGGGTCCCGTCGACGACCTCGTGGCCTCTTCCTCCGTCCCTGTGAGCGGGGACGACGACGCAATGGACACGGCCGCCGAGTCAGGGCAGCGGCAGGCAAGGCAGCACCCGTTCCTGGAGGAGCACCAGGACCGCCGGGTCCCGCTGCCACTGTTCCTAAGGCTCTATCGGCGTCGACTGCGACTGCAAAGCCAAGGTGGTTGAGAAGACGCCTCTGTCTAGTGCTGATCTGCAGAGAATACTACTAGGAGGCAAGCCGGTGGTGTTTGACATGCGCGGCAAAACAGTTGCCGTGCGCGACGACCCGATGGTCGTGAGCAGGCCGGACGCGGTCCTAGCAACCCAGCAGCTGAGGATTCTGTGCCTATCCCTGGCAAGACGGTCGCCCATCGTCACTGGCGGGTGTGCACGTGCGACGGAAGAGGACGAGGAAAACGAAACCCCGGAAAGGTGCACTTTTAAACACGGCGTGGCTAAATGGTTTGGCGACAGGCAACCAAGCAGGAGGAAGAAGACTGCGTTGGAACTGCTCAGTGACAGCGACGACGAAGGTGTGGCAGAGTCCTTGACGTCGCGCAAACGATCTCGTGCTGAGCCCTCGAACGCACGAAAAATCCTCTGCGTGCAGGATGATGATGCGGACCTCAAAGCTGCAAACCTCGACCGCATAGTAGCCAGAATAGCCGACCGTCAAGGCCTCCCGATGCTGCCTCCCTCTCGACTGCCCTCGTTTTCCTCTTCGCAGATCTTGTCGTCCGTCGCCCCGACAGACGCGTCGTCCCAAAGTTCGATTGCGTCGATTGCCGATGTGCAACTGTTGCCGTCTCCGCCTCGACCAGGCTATGTCGAGACGCAGCCGCAAGAGCCGCAAGAGCAGCCGCAGCAGCGTCTGATCACGTCTTTCCTCCAGACACGCCCGTCGCCGGCCAGCGGCAGGACCGTCCCAGAGCCCCGCAAACTCACCCACGCCCTCTTTTTTACGTCAGAGGCATCGACCACCACCGCCACCACACATCCGCTCGATTGGCAAGGCATTTCAAGGTCCGGGAGGGCCACGTTGCTTTTGGCCGCACCCAACGAGAGTATTATTTTTGTTTGTTGTTGTCGTCGTCGTCGTTTTAAATCGCATTTTATCAATAGAACCACAACCAGGGGAGATTGTCTCGCTCGCTTCCATGCTTGTCGTCGGCCCAATCCGCCCCGAGGACCTCGAAAGGATCTCACGATGGTGCGAAAGCCAAGTGCTTGCACTTTCGGCCGAGGAAGACCTGGCCTTTCGCGCGAACCTCTTTGCCGCTATTTTATCCATGCTCGAGAGCGACACGTGTCGGCGCCTGCGTGCATCCAGCGTGTGGTCGTGGGTCGTGACGCGGTGGCAGATCATTGACTGTCTCTTCCGGCTTTCGTGTGTTCCGAACCCGCTCCTCTCGCACGGCGAGCTCGGATCGGCATTCGCAGACTGCGCGATTGCTGTGCAAATCGAGCGCCTCCTGCTAGACCTCTTTGAGCTCCTCTGGCCCTACTCCAAGGCCAGCGGCGACGTCCATGGCCTTGACTTTGCCCTTGCCGTTCGCCTCGACCGCGAGGAGGTGTTCATGGGCCTCGATCTGATGATGGCCCTGGCGCAACTGTGCGACTCGTTCGGCCTCCGCAAGATGTCCTCTGGCTCGCCAACCGGCATCGACGACGACGTGGTCTCTTTTTGGCACGTTTTCAACAAGGTACTGCAACCATGAATTTTATTTATTTTTTTTTTTATTTAAAAAAAGATCCTTGACTTTTTCAGGCAGCATCGACGTGGATCCAGCGCGCGTCCATGGCAGGGAAAAAACTGGCGGACGTGACATCTGGCGAGATTGCCCAGACCGAGTTCGTTTGGGACTTGCTCTTCCAAACCACGCGGCTTTACAAGTGCGATCTGGCCAGGGGCCTGCTTTCCCCGGGTGCCGAGCTTGCCCTGCCCAACTGGCTGCTCGTGGAAACACTCCTGCGCGAGTCCCATGTGCTGCTCACCGAGACCACAAGGACAAACACGACTGCTTCGTCTCTCAAAGGGAGCCTACCACGCGAGATCTTCACCCGTCTGGGCCAGCTGTCGATGCAGTGGTCCTCGATGCCATGGCCCGCGCTGATCACGCAGCTCCTAAGCATATGGAAAGGCCGCCAGTTTGACGACTTGCCCGGCGACTCGGCCCAGTTCCCGCCCTTGCTGCAGCTCTGTCCCGTGGGCTCCGGCTGGTCCGGAGGCTCTCCTGCTGCTTTCAACGCACAGGATCGATGGGTTAGTTGCTACCACATATTCCTGTGGCTCCTCTGCTACCACTACAGCGCCACCTACCATGAGCTGCTCGCGCATCCCGTCCAGCCCAGCAAAACCCTGCGCCAGCAGCTCTCTGCGTAAGAACAAAAAAGAACCCTAATGTGAATAATAATTTTTTTTTTTATTTGCTAGGCTCAACCGCGCCATCCCAGGACGCCTCAAGGTCGACACGGTTGCGGCTGTGCGCAACGTCACCAGCCTCGTCGTTCTCGTCGCTGGACTGACGGGCTCGTTCGGCCAAACCGTGCGACAGATCACAAACATTGTCGACTTTGCAAACGACGCAAGCGACCTGGCCGACGTCAGCCGCGGCGTCATCCTCGAGGCAGTGCTGTACACGTGCCGCTTCACACAGCTCTTCCAGCAGCAGCACACGTTTGCCGAGCCATTTGAGATGCTAAAGTCGCTGCTTGTTCCGGTCATCTCCAGGTAAAAAAAAAATAATTTTTTTTAAAAAAAAAAAATTTACTTGTACTCTCGTTCTTCAAGCTACAACGATAATGAGCGCCAAAGCTCTCTGGACTGGGCCATCGAGAGTATATCGCTTGCTGGGCAAGGCTGTGCATTTTTTAATCCCATCTCTTTAGAACGAGCAATGTGGAAACTGGTCCAGAATAAGCGGCTACAAACGATTGTCGTGGCCACTTCATGGATCCGGTATCTTGTCCTCCACGAGAGCAGGCACTTGGAGACGCTCTTAAACTGCGGTATACTGCTTCCTTTTTCAACAAAATTCTGAAACACAGCTTTACATTGTTTAAGGATGGCTCAGTCTGCTCAGCGTGGATTGCCGTGTGCCCGCAGAGGCGAGAAAAGGGGCGCTCGATGTCCTGCACGCCTTCCTTGTGGGCTCGGAGACGCTGAGGATCGTGCCATCGGGCCCGCAGCTGACCGACAGTACCACGGCAGGCCGCGACAGCCAGGAGCTCTTGATGGACGACATTGACTTTGGCGCCATCGATTTGGACGCACTGGCAGGTGGAACCGCTGGTGCGGGCGGCGGTGCTGCGGCCCAGACGACCCCCGTTCTTTTTGCGCGAGCTCAACTGGCCAAGGCGATGGCAAGCATGCAAGTGTTCCTGTCGTGCCTCAACCTCGTCAATGCGCGCTTGCACATCTCGCAACAACGGCTCAACGGCAAGCTTGCTGGCGCGCCCACCGCCTATTTTGGCCCCGGTTCCGCTGCTGCCGCTGCCGCTGCTGGCCCAGCATCTGCGTCCACGACAGCTGCGACACAGTCGTCACCGACCGAGCAGTACTGCATCGACGATGCGTCGCTCGACCTGGCCGTGGAGCTGATGGCCTACTGCGCCGTCCTGCTCGTGAGCGAGCGCCCGACCCAGACAGCCGTTTGCACGTGGGAGTACTATGTGGAGCGATTCGGCCTGACATCGACCTACTGCCTCTCGAGCCGTTCCAGCGACGATCGTCGCGTTGGCGTGCGCTTCTTCTCGATCGTGAGCTACCGGGTCCCCGCCTTTGTCAGGACCAACGAGCTCCTGTGCTGGCGCTTGTGGTTCCTCTCGCACCTGGACCACACGGTCACCGCCGCACAGCCCCTCCTGTCCATCGCCATCAGCACGCGCCTCCCCGTCCAGTGGATGCCCGTCGCATTGATACCCGAACACACAGCTGCGTACAGCGATCTGCGTCTGCTGTACCTGCACGAGTTTGTGGACCACCTTGCCCGGTCGCACAAGGCGGCGCCCGTGACCCAGCAGCGCGATGTGCGTGCCAAGTGCGCATCCATGCTGGGTGGCATGCACATGATGCTCCACCTGTGCCTCCAGGTAGCAAAAATGTGGTTCTATATCTAAGCTATTCCTTGTTTAGGAGGCCGAGCTGATCGGGGGCGAATTCTACCGTCACTATGTCGATTTCGTCTTTGACACGATTGCCTACGTCGTGTACGTCTGTGCCGACATCCTCCACGATCGCGAAGAGCCCACGTCGCTGCTGCAGCAGCTGCTCGATCGCTTTGTCCTGTCTGGCACGGCCACATCGTCGAGCTCGACAAGGGCCTTCACAAACGCCCTCTCCAGCCGACTCGGCCTGATCGTGCGCTCTCTCGGCCGTTTCGACCTTGCCCGCGATGCCTACATCCAGCGTGCCCTGCGCCAGATCGTCGAGCGGTACCTGCAGCCCTCGCAAGCCGCCGCCGCCGCCGCCGCCGAGGACCCCGCCAGAGTCGCAGACCTGGTGGACGCTCTCGTTCCACAGTCTTCCAGCGACCTAAGACCGGCCCACAAGCTGCGTGTCCACATCCTGCGCATGCACACCCGTCGATACCTCACGGCCTTTGGCAAGGGCAACCGCAACGACCTCGTGTACCTGTCTGCCTTTGCGATGCGGCTGGTAGTCTCTCTCGTGCAAAAGATGTACACTGTCCTGCCCCTGCCCTACAAGGGGTCGGCCCAAGAGCTGGACCTGTGGTGCGAGCACTTTGACGAGGACATCCGCGTGCTGGTCCAGCCCCTCCTCGAGACGTATGCGCTCTGCACGGTAAAGAAGAAGAAACAAAAGTGCAATATTTTACTTAAATGGTGTTTGTTTGTCAGAACAACTCGGCGCACTTGCAGCTCAGAAATCTGTTCTTCCAGGTGGCGCAGACGATCGTGCACGCCGACGCGTCGGTGACGCGTGCCGTCGTCGCGCGGTCGTCGGCGTCCATCCTGTTGGTGCAAAACAACCTATGCCACCTGTTCACCCTGTGCGCCCTGCAACTGAGCGTGGACCGCGTCTCGCGCACGATCGTGAGCCAGCTCGACGTCAACACGCTCCCGACAATGGCGATCTTCTATCTCAACTCACTCAAGCAGCTGCACAAGACCCTGCCGGCGATCGAGGCCACGCGTGCCGAACTCAGCCGCCTCGTGGGGGATGATCCTGACTTTGCCATGTTTGAGTCGCAGCTCGCCTTTGCCGTCGTCGTTGTGGCCCCTGCTCCTGCTCCGTCTGCCGCCGCTGTTACGGCTGCGTCCAACCACATCTTTGCGTTCTGGCGCACGATCTTGCTGAGCCGCGCAACCCTCTCCAACCAGACCCGTCACCAGCAGCTCGTGTGGGACCTGCTCAACCACTTTTGCGGCGTGCTGACCAACTGCCCACCAGGCGGGGCCCCCGAGGCGCACATGCGCCAGATCGAACAGGAGGTCATTGCTCACCTCCCTCCCGACGACGTCCGCCCCCTTTTCCCTTCCGATGCCCTACTTTTTTAATGCGACGCCCTAGGATCCTTTACATAGAAACTTGCCTTGCAAAAATGAAAATCATTTTCGCAGTGTTGGTCCCATGGCGTACGCAACAAACATCGGGGCAATCGAGTCTGCTCGCCGGCGGATCGCGGGGCACATCAACCTGTACGTTACCGTTTGCGCTTGTCTTCGGTCGGGCTAAGCCGCCCTGCTGATTTTCCTAGCACGCCTGCACTGACCAGCACGACGATGGACGGCCTGTCTGGCCGCTCGCTCGTGTTCAAGTGCGAGAACCTGCAGAAGATTGGCGCGTTCAAGTTCCGCGGGGCGTGCTCGGCCGTGTTCAACCTGACGGCTGATGAGGCCGCACGCGGTGTCGTGACGCACAGCAGCGGCAACCACGCACAGGCACTCGCACTGGCCGCTCGTCTGCGTGGCATCCCCGCGTACATTGTCATGCCCAGCAACGCACCCGAGGTCAAGAAGGCGGCCGTGCGTGGCTACGGCGGCATCATTACCGAGTGCGTCCCCACGCTCGAGGCCCGTGAGACCACGGCCCAGGCCATTGTCGATCGCACAGGTGCGACATTCGTGCACCCGTACCAACACCCCGACGTCATGGCCGGACAGGGCACGCTCATGCTCGAGCTGCTCGAGCAGGCCGATGCGCTCGGCAAGCCTCTGGACGCGATCATCGTGCCTGTGGGTGGTGGGGGCATGCTCAGCGGCTGTGCGATCGCAGGTAAAAACCGACGAATAGGTACCTGTGGTTTGTTTTTTTCTCAAAAGCCAGCATGCAGCCAAGGCACGGAATCCCGCGATCAAGGTCTTTGCGGCCGAGCCAGCGGGCGCAGACGACACCAAGCAATCGTTTGAGGCCAAGAAATTCATGCCCGTGGGAAAGACATCGACGATCGCAGACGGCCTGTTGACGTCGCTGGGCGAGCACTCGACCTGGCCCATTAGTGCGTTTGTTTTCTTTTCCTTCCGTAAAAAAAAAAAAAATAATTGATTTTGCTACGGCAGTCCGCGACCACGTCGACGGCGTGTACACGGTCAGCGAGGCACAGATCGTCGCGGCGATGAAACTCGTGTTTGAGCGGATGAAGCTGGTCATCGAGCCCAGCGCAGCCGTGGGCGTCGCTGTGGCGCTCTTCTCGGACGAGTTCCGTGCCCGCAACGGTGTCAAGAACGTCGGTGTCGTCCTCTGCGGCGGCAACGTCGACCTGGACCATTTGCCCTGGCTGGCATCTCCTCCGGCAAAGTAGTCCAAGTATACAGGGGAGTTCCTTTCGTAATTGCTAGCGTTGCTTCTCTGTACACCGCGAGAATAGCTGAAGATGTCTATGATTGAGAAAATGTACACACTTGGGTCTTTTTGTGAACCGCCTTTTTTCGCTAGGGCGATGAAACGGAACTCTGGTCGGGTGTCGAGGATGAAAACGACGTCGTTCGCGGCTTGGTTCTTGCGGCATCCACGAGGTCCTCAACGACCTCTGCGTACAGGAACAGCGTCTGCGAGCCAGTGATGACGGTCGAGTGACCGGCCACGGTAAACTTGTAATGCGGGATGCCCTGACGAACGAAAAACAAAAAAAACGATTAGAGAAAAGGGACCCAAGGAAAAATGATCGATCACCTTGATATTTTTTGAGGCATTAAGACCTGCCATGGTCTCCTCGCTGTCCTCGTCCGAATTCAAAAAAGCGAGCGTCTTGGCCCTGTCGAGGCCAACATCGGCAGCACAGTTGGCGAGAGACTCAAAGTTGCCGATATTCCCGTTTTGCTCAAAATAAAACTTGTACAACCTGCATCGTTTGCATCGTTCGTTCGTTCTATTAGTCAGCACATCATGCACACTAGCATACCGGAAGACAAGCTCAAGATGTTTCGCATTCCCGTAGACTCGGTACGTGTTGTGCACGAGGCGATGACTATGGAATGTATTTGCAATTTCGCCTCCCCAGTCAAACACGAGGCCCTCCTCCAACCCTGTTTTTTGTGCATCAAGTCGGTCAGTCAGCACACACAGACAGACGCATCGGCACGAGGAGACGTACCAGCCTTGTTGGCATTGCCAAAGATGATGTCACGTTTCTGAACACGCACAAAAATGGGTCAAAAGAGTAATAAAGAAAAGAAGACATACAGCACCAAACTTTTCCCTGTAGTTTTCCAGCTTGCTCGTGCCGTCCATCGGCAGGGCCGGGTCGAGGGAGTACGGCTTGTAGACAATCTGTTTTGCGGCGAATTTATCACCATAGAGCCAAAAACCAACGTCAGCAAGGCGCCTGAAGTAGTACCTCGTAGCGCAGGTCATTCCCGCTCTGCTTGAGCAGCGCCTGGGCCTTGGCAAAGCGCTTGCTTGCCACATAGCACCCTGCACCGGACAATAACAAAACGTCAGGGAGAAAGAATAGCCCGAATGAAGTGAACACTGTGCGTCGCATGCGGCGGCGAATGGAACAAGAGACATAATGACTTACAGGGGCAGACGGTGTCGCTCACAACCTCCACCAGCACCAAGAGCGCAGAGTCGTTTGCGGTGCAGCCGTTCATGTCGTGCGTTCAAGGGGTTGCGGTGCCGACGACCTTTCAAGAAATAAATTCGCAGCTGCCGATGACAACAGGGGGAGGGTTAGGAGAGAGAGATTGCTTTGGGATCTCACTTCGAAAAACAATTCTTCCGTTCAACTGTTTTTTTTTTCGCCAGCTGAGTTTCAACTTTTTGATCTGGTACGTAAGGCGTCACGCGGCGCACGAGACGTTGGACGAGGTAATCTGATGATCGGGAGAACAGACGGCCTTTCACCGCGAT
>Ga0302233_10000583_pt1 | contig 29566 bp, 24 predicted proteins | sample II_Palsa_N3_1_FD_193516 | JGI IMG/M metagenome (GOLD analysis project Ga0302233, IMG submission 193516) | Peat permafrost microbial communities from Stordalen Mire near Abisko, Sweden - II_Palsa_N3_1 | ecosystem: Environmental > Terrestrial > Soil > Palsa > Peat permafrost | place: Sweden... | reverse complement strand
TTGCTCCAGAAATCCAGCTCTTGGTAATACAAAATAGGTTGTTTTTGTTTTAAGCGTTGTAAATTTAAGCTTAAGGCTTTATTCCAAAGAAATCGACTAGTCCCAGCAAACTCAAGGAGCTTTTGGGCTTGGGTTAAAGTCGGTTTTAACCGAAATTTAAAGGCTTTCTTTATCTTCATGGTTCGATGATACTTATGGCCTATGAAGATATCAAATCAAGTTAGAGCAGGTAGACACTGCGTTTTTAATAGGCATGTCCATTTGGTCTTTGTCACTAAATATAGACATATAGACGCAAAGTCTTCAACCACACGATGCTTTCCTTTATGCAGGAAGTCTTTATCGATATTTGCCAACACTTCGAAGCTGAGCTGATTGACTTTAATGGTGAATACGATCCTGTTCATCTCTTAGTTCATTACCCACCTAAATTAGCCATCTCAAAACTGGTTAACTCTCTTAAAGGGGTTTCATCACGCTTACCGCTTACTAAGGGCTCACTTTGATTCTATTCATTTCTAGTATTGGAAAGGCGTTCTCTGATCACCCAATTATTTTGCCAGCAGTTGTGGCGGAGTACCTATGGCTGTGATCCGGCAATATATCGAACAACAACAAACTCCAGAAAATTGATTCACCTACAGTGAATGCGCTTTACATCCTCTCCCTTAAGGAAGAGGTCTTTCGGCTCGTTAAGATAAAATCTATTCAAGGTTGCTTACTTTTGCTTTTAACCAACACGAATACGAGTTTAAAAATAACATATCCATTCTAACAAATATTTTTTAGTAGGACTGTCGCATTAGCTTTTGAATGTGCCTGGACTTCATTGAGCAAAGACTCAAAACGGCTAAAATGAATGCAGCTAAAAAAGCAGTTTAATATGGCAAACAACTTTGAACATGAAATAAGCCTGGTCCTATTTTTAAGGATATAAATTGGTCTAATGCACCAGAATGATTTGCCAAAGCTTATCTTGCATCAAAAATTATAGAAATCTTAAAAAAAGCATTTAACCCAAAAGAAAATGGCTGCTTTTTTAAAAATTAATCAGCCAAAAGTGTCTGCTTTATATCGCGGTCTTTTAGCAGGATTTTCAATTTCTCGACTTATGATTCTCGACTTATGAAGTTTTTAATCTTGCTTGAACAAGACATCGCGTGTTGTTAAAGATAAAGCCAGCAACCATGAATCTTTCGGACATCTAACTGTTGTATCGGATGGCAGTTCTGATGCAAATCTTTCAGGATAACTGCTCACCCTCTCAACCACCCTTATAGATTAAAGCTACAATACTTTGATTAATGGCAAACCTGCTTCAGCCAGTTCCTAACTGCTTTGCCCAGTTAAAACATCGTGGGTCTCACTCAATACATGAGCTTCAAAGCCAAATAACTTTTAAGCAGATAAGCCAGTTAATATCCTTGCCTATCATGGGTCTCTTATGATATTTTAGCCCATAAAATATTCTTATAAGGGTGCAATAGCATGAATTTACACGAATTCTCTAGAATTTATATGGGCTTTGGGGAAAGGCGCTTAGCAGATCTGCAAGTCCCCGATGTCGATATCAATGATCCCGATGCCAGGGAAGCGATTTTGAGTTGGAATGCTCATCATCCTCAATTCCCATTGGTAGAGATGCTATTTAAAATTGAATGGCTGGAGATAGAAAACCTAAGAGCTACTATAAACGACTCTATGCTTGACTTGAGCCCCCTCCCTGCTTCCCAGAACCCAGCGAAATCTTTATATTCATTTGGGCGCGTCTTAACCAAGGTTTTAGCTATCGACTGCCAAAGAATCATAAAAGAAAAAAAAATAGCTCATCCTGATGAGATTTTTAATACTTTAAAAGGTAGATACCCCAATTTAAATCAAGCAACCGTTCATAAGCTTATCGCAACTCCACCCAGCCATCAGACAACCGCCCTCAGCGCCTGGAATCAAGACACCATGCTTCATACGGCAGATTTCTTAGCTGAAGAACACAAACGCTTTTCACTGGCCAGGGTCAATAAAGCATTTAAACATGCAGTGCATAAAAGCTTAAAAAAACATCTAAGGCAGATTATTCAGCTGAGTTCTTCTCCTGGTGATTTTAACGTGATGCTGACCCAAAACAAATTAGGCAACTTTGAATTGCGAAGCTGGGGTAACAATGAATACAGCCAACTGGGGCTAGATCAAGATACCGAAATCACCGAAATGGCAGCCAATCCTCGACTACTTCAATGGCAGCCACCAACGGGTTCCCAATCTGTGCTTTTACAAACAGGTTTTCGGCATACGACAGTGGCTTTTAATACTCCAGAAGGCGCTGTACAAGTTTATGCTTGGGGGTTTAGTTATTCTGCGGATGTCAGCCTTCCTAGGCCAACCCTTATAAATGATTTAGCCCTTCCTCAAGGGTTTAGGCCTAGATATTTGGCTTGCGGAAATGACTTTACGGTACTCGCACTGACAGCAGCTGATAAACCAACTGAAATACGTGCCTGGGGCAAGAATGACTGGGGTCAATTGGGCCAAGGCCACAAGGATCCTGTAGCCGGCTCAGTATCGATTCCTTGCAAAAAGGAAGCAGAGATTGCTTTATTAAGCTCCAGCGATTGTTACACTGCCATGTTGTTACAAGAAGGCCTGCAGCAAAGCTTATGGACCTGGGGAGATAATACATTTGGACAGTTGGGTTGCGGCAAAAGAGAAGATCAATATCGGCCTACGGAAATTGATATTGCGGAATTAGCAACTTCAAAAATTACCCATTTGCTTTGTCACCCTCGGGGCTTACTTGTTATTGCCAGGGATCCGCAAAATAGGCTTGAATTTTATAGCTCTGGGGCGTTTATAGTGACAAAGGCAAATCCTAACGAGGATGATGGGATAAGAATGGTCACATATCGCACATTAAAAAAATTAAAACATTCTTTTCCGATTAAAACAAAGATACTGCAGGCCAGTGTTAGTCATCCAGGATATATATTGGCCTGCGCGGATGAGGCAGGTGCGACCACCCTCTATGAGATAAAACCCCTTGCTAAAAAAGCGTCAGCTGAGCCACTCGACTTTTTAACTGAACTTGGCACGGAAGCAATTTGGAGCATGCAACCGGGCACTCAGATAACCCACCTGGCCTCAGCAAAGCATGGTTTAGTGGCGCGTGCCAACAAAGCCTTAAAAACAGAGTTTTTTTGCTGGGGAGACAATAGCCAAGGGCAATGCGGCCTCGGATATCCTTCAGTTTATTCTGAATCCATCCAACATCATGAATCCATCTATGCACTGTTAAATCGCCTGCCTTTCAAACAGTTGCAAAACAGCCATAACCCTTCCTTTTCCAATCCTGGTTTAAAAATGTCTTTGCGCGAGTTTTGTAGCGTTTATCTAGGCTGGAGCCATCAAAAATCCCAAACACTGATGGCCACATGTGATATTGATGACGGCGAGAACACTATCGCAGAAATAGCCTATAAAGAAAATAATAATTATTTGCTGCAAAAGTATTATGAAGTTATTTTGCCTAGCAGCGAATATGATCGTGCCAATATTCATGATAATGTTTTATGTTCTAAATTCTTAACTGAAATAGAAACCTTTCAAAGAGTGGCCATTCTGAAAGCTTTGCAAACGGATTTACTCAACCATTTCCCCCATGCGGAACAGATGTCCGAGGAAAAGCTCCAAGCGCGCTATCCCAATCTGAGTTTTGCTCTTGCACTAGAAATTTTAAAAAATGCAGGGCTTGCTTCCATTAAGACTATGGCAAATCTTAAAGGTTCAACCTATTTGAAAGCCTTGACTTTTTTACCGACCCAGGATTTAAAAAATGTCCAGCTTGTTAATAGGCGCTCTAACCAATTATTATACGCTTATCCGAATAGAAGCCTAGGGCAGCTGCTGAAAGAGGCAGTTATTCGTGAAGAAAATCCACAGTTAAAGACGCTTAACTCAGCTAAACAGTCCTTAACCCCCAGATAACAACTTGGCTTGCAGGCCGCAAGCTAAGGGCGGTCAGATCCAAGCCCAAGGCACTTATCCCGTGGCATAAGGTGTGTAAAATAGGCGTTATAAAAAGCCATCCACCTTTTTCTCAATGGCATCGCGAGCCCGAAATATACGGGAGCGAACAGTACCCAAAGGACAATTCATCACATCGGCAATTTCGTCGTAACTCAAACCGCCCATTTCTCTCAATATAAAAGCCACTCTCAACTCGCTTGGCAAAGCTTCAATGACATTATCTATCGTGTGTTCCATCTCATCACGCAGAGCCAAATGCTCAGGCGTATCATTTTCTTTCAGTGCGTGGCGGGCTGCCCAATGTTCGCTGTGGTACCACTGGGCGTGGGCGTCCGGCAAGCGCCGCCCTTGATTCATTAAGTGATTTTTAGCAGTATTAATAGCAATGCGGTATAGCCAGGTATAAAAAGCACTGTCACCTCTAAAATTAGGCAGGGCACGGTATGCTTTAATAAAGATATCTTGGGTCACGTCTTTGGCCTCATTCACATCTTTGATATAACCCAACACCACATGCAATACTTTAAGCTCATATTTAATAACCAATGGATTAAAGGCTTCTTTATCGCCACCATGCACTTGCGAGATAAATTGTAAATCTAATGCGTTTGCGTTTTGCTGCATAAATAAGAGTCCTTAAACTCCAATCCTTTGGAATAACCTAGCCTAAAATAAGGCGGCTTCTATTACCGCGTATCGGCCATCTAAAGGGTTTCTTTACCAGGCCCCATTAGCTCAAGTGCTTCTTTTTAGTATTTGCTGATCTTATCGACAAAAAAATTAAGAACTTGAACCAGCGATAGGTCGGAGAAGTTTTAATGAAAACTTAAGTTGAGTGACATCTCGGATCTTCAAGGCCGATCTTTAAGTGCATCAGCAAGATCCGATAACTTAAAGGATGGAGGGCATCGCGCGGTATGCAAACGACCCAGTTTCTGGAGGAATTGGTAAACAGTAAGATACAAAAAGTGGCAGTTTTAAAACTTTGTTTTTTTAAACGGACCCGAAAATTTTGTCCATTGCGGGTTTCACAGCCCCAATGCGTATCTGTCTTCCAAAAAGCAATAACGGAATCAGGACTTTGACGCCAGGCATGCTTTTTCAAAACTTGATACAATTCACGGGCAAGCAACACGCTGAGCATCAGGCTGAGGGTTTTGAACAGAGGAGACAACCACAAGGCCAAAGCCGCGCCTAAATACAAGGTGGTCAATACAAAACAAGCTTGAGGGGAAGGTTTGATACGCCACTCCCGCCTTTCCATACACCCCCCTATACTGAAGGAAGCCTCGGGCTAGACACCAGCCTTTAAAGCGGCTATTTTTTTCACCCATCGAATGCAATCTTCTGGAGCAAGTTCGGCTTCCAGTAGCCATTGATACAAATCGGTGTCTGCATTTTGTAAAAATCTCAGAAAATCCTGCTGCTCCTCAAGAGATAAGGCATCAAACTCCCGATTTAAAAATTCGCCGAGGATCATATCGAGTTCCTTCATACCCCTGCGACATTGCCAGCCTGCCTTGGCTTTTAAAACTGATTGCTGCATCGATATCCTTACCTTTCACTTACAATCTTTCATGGTATGCTAGCCCCTAGTGAAATTCAAGGACTCGCTTATGCTACAAAATCAACCTCTGGTAAAAGGAAGCTTAGCTGCCAATCTTCGAAGTCTATTGCCCAATTATGCTGTGCTTGAATTAAAAGGGCACCAGGCTGCCAGTTTTTTACAGGGACAAATGACAGCCGATATCAATCTTTTACATGAGAATACCAGTATTTTTACCGCTTTTTGCAACCCCAAAGGCCGTATTCGAGCTTTGGCACAGCTGTTTTCTTTTAAAGAAGTGTATTATTTGGCCCTGCCCCGCTTGTTAATGCCAGATTTATTAGCAACATTAGCCAATAGCGGCCGCTTTTCCCGCATCGAGCTGAAAGCCCTGCCTTGGACCCTGCTAAGCATACAGGGCTCCTTGGCTATGGGCCATTTGCAGCATTTGGGCTATCCCCTGGAGGGACCCCAAAAATGGCAATCAGACAGTTTTGTGGTGATACACCATCAAAGTCCCCTCTCTTATTATGAAATTTATGGCGATGGATCCGAGATCCAAGACTTATGGAACCGTTTAACGGACTTTGAAATTGTTTCTGCAGATGCCTGGCAAATATTCAAGATCCGTGGGGGTATTCCCGAAATTTTCCCCCAAACTCAATTCAATTACTTACCTCAGCCTTTAGGCTTGGTTCAGCTGGGGGCAGTCAGTTTAACCAAAGGCTGTTATTGTGGTCAGGAAGTGATTGCCAAGATGGCTTACCGGAACGCAGGCAAGCGCAAGCTGTATCAAGGACGGTTGGCTAAGGCAACAGCTGCTCCTGAGCCAGGAAGTCTTATATACGACGAGACACATACGGAAGTCGGCAGCCTTTTATTAGCAGCAGCCAGTCCCCACAGCGGCTATGAAGTCCTGCTCGAGGCCCTGGTAGAGAATACGGGGGCAGTCAGCCTCTGCTGTCATACCCCTGCAGGCATGCTAACTTTAACCGATTTAACCTTGCCTGCGCATATGCGGGAACAATAAGACATCCCGAATGGAAGCTGAATCGGTTAATAGCATTACCAGCCTATCGATGCCGATGCCTTCGCCCGCTGTCGGTGGTAAGCCATATTCCAAAGCCTGAATATAATCCGCATCATAATGCATGGCTTCTTCGTCACCCGACTCATGATTGGCTACCTGTTCTTTGAACCGTTCGGCTTGATCATAGGCATCATTCAATTCTGAAAATCCATTGGCCAGTTCACGGCCACCGACAAAAAATTCAAAGCGATCGGTCACATCGGGGTTGTGATCGTTGCGTCGAGCCAAAGGCGATACCTCGGTTGGGTATTCGGTAATAAAGGTTGGCTGTTGTAAATTGCTTTCAACGGTTTCTTCGAAGAGTGCAAATTGGCACTTACCTAAACCCCAATGTTCTTCCAGATGAAAGCCTTTTTGTTGCATATAACTTTTTAGTACTGCCAAATCATTCAGCTGCTGACTGTTTAAATCCGGATTAAATTCTAAAATAGCCGTATTGAGCCCCAAACGCCGAAAAGGTTGACCGAAATCAAAGCTAGTGCCCTGATAGTTCACCAGAGAAGTCCCCAGAACAGTTTCTGTTAAACCTTTGAGCAGTTCTTCGGTTAAATCCATTAAATCGTTGTAGTCCGCATAGGCTTGATAAAATTCAATCATGGTAAATTCAGGATTGTGGCGAGTAGAAACACCCTCATTTCTAAAATTGCGGTTCAGTTCAAAAACCTTTTCAAAACCACCCACTACCAAGCGTTTCAGATAAAGCTCAGGAGCAACACGCAAATACAATTGCATATCTAAGGCATTGTGATGAGTGGTAAAGGGTCTGGCAGCAGCGCCTCCGGGGATCACATGCATCATCGGGGTTTCAACTTCTAAAAACCCTTTGGCAGCTAAAAACTCGCGAATATACTGAACTATTTTTGAACGCAGGATAAAAACTTTGCGAGTGTCTTCATTGGCGATCAAATCGACATAGCGTTGTCGATAACGCAGTTCTTGATCTTGCAGGCCATGCCATTTATCAGGTAGTGGCTGCAAAGATTTGGTGAGCAATTTAACTTCAGTTACTTTAAGAGACAATTCTCCGGTTTTAGTTTTAAATAACCGGCCCTTGGCTCCTAAAATATCACCCAAATCCCAGCTTTTAAAATCTTCATAACCCTGGCCCAGCTCTTCTTCTTTAACATACAGTTGGATCCGTCCTGCCATATCCTGCAAATTGACAAAGCTGGCCTTACCCATTAAGCGTCGGATCATCATGCGGCCGGCAACACTGACTTCAATATTGAGAGCTTCAAGCTCAGTGTTGTCTTTATCACCAAAAGCCTGGTGCAGTTCAAGGCTTAAATGGCTTCTTCGAAAATCATTGGGAAAAGGATTCCCCAGCTCACGCAGTTTATCGAGTTTTTCTTTGCGCAGCTTTACCTGGTCGTTCATATCCACTTCAAGCTCAAGCACGGTTATCTCCCAGTTTTAATGTGGCCTCTATCAGCGCATCCAGTTCTTTATCGCCATTTAAGACACCGTCTGGATTACTGATTTCAAGATTGGTTCGTAAGTCTTTCACTCGAGATTGATCCAACACATAAGAGCGAATTTGGCTGCCCCAGCCAATATCGGCTTTGTTTTCTTCTAACACTTTTTTCTCTGAATTGCGTTTTTCAACTTCTAAGTTATAAAGCTTGGCCTTGAGTTGTTTCATAGCATAGGCTTTGTTCTTATGTTGGGATCGATCACTTTGACATTGTACAACCGTATTGGTCGGAATATGGGTAAGCCGAACGGCTGAGTCTGTACGGTTGACGTGCTGTCCTCCGGCACCCGAAGCGCGATAGGTATCGATCCGCAGATCCGCAGGGTTGATCTCAATATCGATATCTTCTTCAATATCGGGGTAAACAAAAACCGAAGCAAATGAAGTATGGCGGCGATTACCCGAATCAAAAGGCGATTTGCGCACCAAGCGGTGGACGCCCGTCTCGGTCCTCAGCCAACCATAGGCATAAGGACCCTCAAACTTAAGGGTGGCACCTTTAATGCCGGCCACTTCGCCTCCTGAGATATCGATCAAATCGACCCCAAAGCCTTTGCGCTCCCCCCATCTTAAATACATCCGCAAAATGATATTGGCCCAGTCTTGGGCTTCTGTACCGCCCGAGCCGGATTGAATATCTAAAAATGCGGAGTTGTTGTCGAAACGGCCGGAAAACATACATTGAAATTCAAGCTTGGCTATGGAAGGTTCTAAGGCTTGTAGTTCTTGCTGTAGCTCGATTTGTAAAGAAGGATCTTTTTCTTCAAAAAACAATTCTTGTAAAGCTGCGGCGTTTTCCAGTGTGGAGTCTAGAGCTTTGATTTCAGAGACAATCGCCAGCAGTTGCACCCGTTCCCTGCCCAAAGCTTGGCAGCGCTCAGAATTTGCCCAAACAGCGGGATCTTCTAGCTCTTGTAAAACCTCAGCCAATCTCTCTTCTTTGGCCTCGTAGTCAAAGTGACCCCCGAAGTACGGTAAGCCGACTCTGTAGATCTTTCAGTGATGGGCCAGAGACTTCGATCATGGTGTATTCCGCGCTGTGTGATGGCCGCGATTATAACGGAAAACCACTGTGACAGCCAGCTCTCACTCTGCATATACACCGATCTTCTAAAGCCAGCATATATATTTTGATAGGGAACTAACAGCGGCCAAGCCACTCAAATCATTATCGCAATAATGTAGATTGAGATTATGCCGGATTTATCTTTACAGTCGATTATCGAAAATACTGAAAAGCACATGGAGTTGGCTTTAGCGGCCTACCTTGAAAAAACCTATGGCAAATTGCTGCTTCAAGAGCGTCATGAACCTAAATTTACCCCCGAAAAAGTATGGATGAGTTTTAAAAATCGCAGTTCTGATCATATTAAAACCCTAGCATTACCAGAGCTAGCAGACAATATCTGCAAAATCTTAGCCCATAGTGCAGCTTGCCAAAAGTTTTTTGAAGACTATATGATCGATCGGCTGAAGAAAAGCCAAGCCCAGATCAACAGCCAACCAGAAGCCAAACGGCTGATACAATCAGTCAAACAACAAGGTGAATTTTTCTGTTTTTTTAAAGCCCTATCACCTGAAGATCAACGAGCTCTGATTATCAGCAATCTTTTAACGCTGCTCCAAAAACAGGCAGATCCTCGTAAAATTAAAAAACAAGTGGCAACTGAAGTCACCCTTGCAAAATATCATCGTCAAAAAAATAAAATGTTGGCAAAATTTTTAGCCAAGTCTGATCATGCAGTTGAAATCAAAGCTATTTCAAAAAGATTTCGTGATTTAAAATTTGTTTACCATCAGATCATAGAAAACAAGCTGTCCCCGGAACTACAACGATTTGGTTTGAATTATCTGACAAACGAAGAGTTGGAGCTTGCCAAAAAGCAGGCGGTTCATAAAGGGCTCCATAAAGTAACCGAAGCCGCATCCATATTTAAAGACAATGGCGGCAGATTTTTGGCTTTGTACTTTATCAGCCGAGATTTATTAAAAATTGGCCTAACTCTTGTACAAGCAACAGCAGAGTATGGCACATTTTTACTGGGCGCCCATTTCGCGCTGACAGCCAGCACCCTATTGATGAGTACGGCCTTAACAGGGTTTTTACTCTTCCAACTGAATAAAAACGGTTACAGTTTATCTTGGGTGCAAGATTTTTTTAAGAATACAGCCGATCCCCAAGAAGAAATTGAACAGGTTTTTGGTAGTCTCACTCAAACTAGCCTGCAACCTTTAAGGCGCCCCCGCCGTGAACTGACATTTCAAGCACCTAATAAAGATATACCAGCTATACCAGCAGATCCTGCCTATGCTCTGTCCTTGTCGAAACAGCCTAGATCAGCACCTGCAGCCGCACTCAAGAACCCAGCTGCCAGCTCCCCATACAAAAGGCCTCGTCCCCTTCCTGAGGATCCCCGGCGTTCAGGGAACTAGGAAATGATCTTGCCCAATTTCTATAGTCCCTATCTTGTCAAGTTTCTGCAAGATAGGAACTATATAGATTTTTAGTATCAAGTCCCTATCTTAAATTGAACGCAGATGAATTCCTAAAATGGCAGCTATGTGCCCATATCATAGCGGATAGATGAAATTGCTTTATATCGATTGGATATGCCATCATTTTCTTGGCTGGGCTGCTTGCCCAGTGGTTTGTTGTGGTAATGCGACAAGGTCCTGTATTGAAATATAAGCCAAGCTTGAGAAACGCTAAGCATATAGCGCTGTATAAAAATATTTTACCAAAATACCGGGATGCCACTTCTTTAAAACCAAGGCTTAAAATCATAAAGGGTTTATAGTCCGGCAAGCCATATTGAGACAAAACATGGATAGAATTTTCTGGTACTTGCTGGGAAGAAAGTCCATATTTTTTTCGAATATCTTCTTCAGTTGTTTGCAGTGCTTTTTGCCATTCTTTGCGATCAAGTTTGCCATCCTGGTTGGTATCAAACCTTTCTAATAAAGATTGATAATCACGTATCCACTCCTGCATTAATTGTTGAATAGCTTTTTGTTTAAATGAATTGGAGTCTTCCAACACAGGAATTTCCAAGATAGAGTCATGCCGCAATGTCCGAAACATGCCGGCTAAGTATAGGGGTTGATCACAGAGCAAAGCTTGTTCTCTAAATCTAAATCTTTTGGTCTTGTACCAAGATGAATGGCTAAGATTAATTGCCTCCTTGGAATTACCATACCAAGTGAGATCTGAGCTGGCATAAACCTCAGCTCCCTGAGCCATCAATGCACAGACTCCCGTATCGTCATCAATATAAAAACCGTCTTCGGTTTCTTTCGTTGAGGTGGGTTCCCAGTAACATATGCCTTTAAAGTAGACCTTTCTGGCTATTTCGTATTTATACCAAACACAGTCTTGTTTGCTGATCGGTGTTTGTAAAGCTACAGCAATGGGTTTTGCACGCCCTTTCATACCAATATACCCTTGTGCTGCAGAACGAATTTTTGAGATAGGGGTGTGGCTTAAAGCCAAATAATATTTTAAAAAGCGTGACATTAAAACCAGAGCAAAAACGGAAAATACCGAACTTATTGAAATAATAAGTAAAAGGGTAAAAAAATCACTTAAGTGACTGTGGATGCTTAATTGAAAAAAGCAGAAACCAACAAAGACAAGGCTTGAAAAAAAGGCCATTTCCAGCTTTTGAGCACTGCTGCGTTTTTTATCATTTTTCATGTCCATTCCACCTTGTGCCAACTTAAAAACCTTTTCTTATCTAAAATAACAATTAGATAAGGATCTATCGGCCTAAAGCCTAAAGGGTTTAAGGTTTGAGTGCGGCCAGCCGATCATTTTCGGCTATTGAATCAAGCTGGCGCGCGATAGTAGGCCAGCCGGCCACAACCATGAGGCAAGCAACTATGTTATCTTAGCTCGAAACTGCAGCAGCAAGGCACACTGAACAGAGGGCTAACTTTGGCTATAAAACAAGATTTTAAACCGGCTTGGTGGCTACCTGGAGCCCATCTGCAAACCTTGTGGGCAACTTTAGCGCGTCGCAGATTGCAAATTCCTAGAAAAATTGAACGCCTAGAACTACCGGATGGCGATTTTTTAGATTTAGCCTGGGTGGGTAATGGCCAAGGTCCTCTGATATTGGTGTTGCATGGCTTAAATGGCAGCATCGAATCGCCCTATCTGAAAATTTTTCAGGCTATAGAACAACGGGGCTGGCGAGGCGTGCTGATGCATTTTCGCGGCTGCAGTGGTGAACCCAATCGCTTGGCTCGCAGTTATCACTCAGGTGAAACCGGCGATCTCCAATATGTGATCGATGAATTAAAGCGACGTGAGCCCCAGACACCTTTATGGGTGCTGGGCTATTCTTTGGGCGGCAATGTGCTGCTCAAATGGTTGGGAGAAACCGGAGCCAAACCAGGGCCCAAATTAGAGCTGAGCCCCATCCATGCCGCTGTCGCGGTTTCAGTACCCTTTGAACTGGCCAAAACCGCAGATAAATTGAATAGCGGAGCCTCTCGGTTTTATCAATGGTGGTTACTGCGAGGCCTTAATGCAGCCCACCAGCATAAATTTAAAACCATTTCCCCAGCCACCTCTTTGGAAGGCAAACTAAAAAAACCCCGAACATTTTGGGAATTTGATGAGGCCATCACTGCCCCGCTTCATGGTTTTGACAGCGCTGCAGATTATTATCATCAATCCAGTAGCCGCCCCTATCTCTCTTCCATAAAAATCCCTACTCTTATATTGCATGCACGCAATGATCCTTTTACCTCATTAAGCGCCCTACCCAACGAACAAGACATCTCGTTAGCCGTAACTTTAGAAATAACCGATGCAGGCGGTCACCTGGGCTTTGTGGCGGGCAAAAACCCCTACAAACCTATTTATTGGCTAGAAGACAGGATTTTGGATTATTTTCAAAGCCAGCTCTAAGCTTAGAATTTACCCTAGATAAAGTCCCCTCATTTAGGGCAAAGATGGGAGCCTAGCATCTATACTCCTTCCATTTTGATTTTAGGCGTTGTTGCCTGGCGGATCCTCGCAATCCTCATTACGCTACAAGGTAACTCCGGTTGCTCGGTCCTTGGCGCCTAGCCTAAAACCAAACTAAAAGGAGTATATATTTCATTATAAACACTGAGCTCTCTTGAGATCTTTCGCCTACGCTCGGGATAATGGTAACCCAAAAAGGCTTAAATCAGGTTATTATCAGTAGAGAATATGCAGGACAATCTTCGCTTTACTGGTTAACCTATACTCTTGAAGGACGAAAGCTCATAAGTGAGCATCCTGAGCTTGTTGCTAAAATAACTCGAGATGCTCAAGATAAAGAACTTTTATATTTAGAATAGCTTGGTAGCTTTATGCGTATTGTGAGCTTTTTACATTTAAGCAAGTAATAGTATTAGTTTGTAAGCTATATATTTGAAAAACCTTAAAATAAAACGCTGCAGAATAGCTATTTCTCTAAAGTTTCATATAATTAAAACAGTTCTTTTGGCTTGAAAAAAATATGACTGTCAATGAGCTCTTTTTATCGATATTTTTGATTAGTGCCACTGCAGGCTGCATAGGCTCCTTAACAGGTCTTGGCGGGGGGATTATGGTGATCCCCATACTATGTTTTTTAAAATTCGATTTGCATTTTGCTATGGGAACCGGCCTTGCAGTCGGTGTCACCAATTCATTAGTGGGCACTGCTCTATTAAAACGCGATAATTTAACGTATCTCAAGTTAGGCATGTTTTTAGAAACTGGAATTGCCATTGGGGCCATATTAGGCGCTTTGGCGGTAGCTCATTTATCAGTAAAATTTTTAACTATCCTATTTGGGTTTGTTTTACTAGCGACGACCTTTTCTTCTTTTTTCAGTAATAAAAAATCTGATATGAAAAAATTTGATGCGTTTGATAAGCCCATGCCGGACTTAAATCAACTTCTTTACACCAAAGTACGCCTTGCGGCCAGTTGGTGCTTCATGTTCATAGCAGGCTCAATCTCCGGTTTATTAGGAATCGGATCAGGCGTGTTGAAAGTATTGGCTATGGATATGATCTTAGGCTTGCCCTATAAGGTCTCTACCTCGACAAGTACCTTTATGGTCGGTATTACAGCCGCCACCACGCTTGGCGTTTATATGTCACATGGTTATATTAAGCTGCCTTTAGTGGTGCCCGCCATACTGGGTACTGCCTTAGGGGGATATTTTGGTGCTCTCTGGCTTGTAAAAGGAAAGACAGGCCCATTACGGATACTTTTTAATTTAGTCATATTAGGGCTCTCGTTAGAAATGCTTTATAAAGGACTTTCCTTATAAATGGATTATTTTATCTTTGAAAAACAGACCCATAAATTTGTTAAAGCGGGAATTTATTTGGCTTTAGTCATGGCTATACTGGGCACAGGGATATTTTTAATGCAGTATGGGCACCTTCCTGTTAAAGGCATAGAGCCTTTAATGACTGCAAGCTTTCATGAGCTTTTTCAATTTAAAAAACCCTCTGTTTTTTGTTTGGCTCTAAGCTTTTTTTTAATTTTAGCAATCCAACTGCTCAGAACTTTGATTGTTGCTATCTTTTTCTTTTTAAAGAAAGATTGGTGGTTTTTTATATTTAGCACGATTGTAACTCTGCTTTTGAGTATCAGTATCGCAACTTCTTATTTAAATTAAAAATGTATTTGATCTTGAAATCTCTTCGCTAAAAAAACCGAGAAGCTCTTAAATCAGGTTATTATCAGCGAAGGACATGTTGAACAATCTTCACTTTGTTGGTTAACTCGAAATTCTCCTATTTGTTGATTAACTTGTACCGCTGGAGGACAGACTCTCCTCAGTAAACATCGAGAACTTATCGCTAAGATAACCCAAACAGCCTACTCGGGATCACCCTCGTGCGATACGCTTAAGCTATAGGTAAAGTCACGCCTTTTTGGCCCTGATATTTACCAGCGCGATCTCGATAAGACAGCTCACAAACTTCATCTGATTCAAAAAACAGCATTTGAGCAACGCCTTCATTGGCATAAATTTTTGCAGGTAAGGTCGTGGTATTAGAAAATTCCAGAGTCACATGCCCTTCCCATTCAGGCTCTAAGGGTGTCACATTGACAATAATACCGCAGCGAGCATAGGTGGATTTGCCTAAGCAAATCGTTAAAATATTGCGCGGAATGCGGAAATATTCAATGGTGCGCGCCAGCGCAAAAGAATTGGGCGGAATAATACAAATATCGCTTTCGACATCGACAAAACTATTGGAGTCGAAATTTTTAGGATCAACAATGGCAGAATTGATATTGGTGAATATTTTAAATTCACGAGCACAACGCACATCGTAACCATAACTGGAAACCCCATAAGAAATCACCCGGTTGGTGCCGGACTGGCGGATTTGGCCATCGGCAAAAGGCTCTATCATGCCAGCTTGTGCCATTTTCTTAATCCAGCGATCAGCTTTAATTGCCATTGTTACTTCCTCGACTCTTGTGATGTTGCTTTTGGGTTTAATCTTGCAGCCGCATTTTGGCACCCGGAACCCGATATTCTCGAGGCAAGCCGGCCAGAGTACTGGTAACCCTGCGGGCCAACTCTCGATACAAAAGCGAGTTAGCACTTTCAGGATCTACAGCCAAAGGTGGCTTACCAGCATCTAATAGCTCTTGGATGCTGCGATCCAACGGCAACTGGCCTAATAAAGGGATTTTATATTCTTCAGCCATACTTTGACCACCACCTTCGCCAAATAATGCTTCTCTGTGATGACAATGGCTACAGACATGGCCACTCATATTCTCGATAATGCCCAAAACCGGAATATGGAGTTTGTGAAATAAAGCCATAGCACGTCTGGCATCTATGACAGCTATCTCTTGAGGAGTGGTGACCATCAAAGCGGCAGTTAAAGGTAATTTTTGCGTTAAAGTTAACTGAATATCTCCCGTACCAGGCGGCAGATCAACAATCAAATAATCTAAATCTTGCCACTCCGTTTGTTGCAACAATTGGGTTAAAGCAGAACTCACCATGGGCCCTCGCCACAACACACCCGCATTTTTAGCCACTAAATAACCGATCGACATAGTCTGCAGACCAAAAGCCAACCGCGGCTTTAAATCTTTGCTCACCTCTGCAGACTCCGCAAGGCCCGCAGCCAACATATGGGGCTGGCTGGGCCCATAAATATCCGCATCTAACAAGCCAACCCTGGCTCCTTCTGCTTGTATGGCCAGGGCCAAATTTATAGCGACACTAGACTTGCCAACCCCGCCTTTACCGGAAGCTATGGCAATGATGTTTTTAATGGCCGCTATGGGCTCCAAATGCCGGGCAATCGCTTGGCGCTGAATTTTAATTTCGATTTCAAGAATAACGGCTTGAACCCCGACTTTTGCTAAAGCCTTTCTGATTAAAACCTCAAAGGACTGGCTTGCGCCTTTCGCAGGATAGCTGGTGACTAGCTTAAGTTCTAAAGTTTCACCTGACCAGTGAATATTTTTAATTAGCACAACTTGAGCCAGAGCAATATCCCTATAAGGGTCAATCAACTGTTCAATTATTGTGCGCAATTCAGCTATGGAGGGCTGGGGCATACATATCACCTATGGGGTTAAGCTTGACACACGATACCGAGCTCCAGCAGAAACCTGCTATTACCAGCATCAATAATATTAGTCGCCTGACAAATTAACAGATTGGGCTTAAACTAAAATAAACTGTAGTTATAAGTTGAGTGCCCTATGTGGTCTAGTCATGATGAACGCCGAGAAGCTTTTCGCATCGAAACCCAAGCCCAGCTGGACTACCAGCTTGTCGTTGATTGGGCCCAGGCCCCTTCTCTTTTAGAATTGGAAAAAACTCACAACCCACAAGGCCGCAATTTTCAACATCTTGCAAGCTATGATCACCATTTGCAAACTATTTTAAACAAAATGGAAAACTTAGAACCGTTGCAAAGCCAATATCTTAGAATATTAAATCATAAAATATCTTTGTTAACCTCGATGATTGCCTATAAAGCACCTTTAGATGAAGGCTCAGCTTTATTGCAAGACTTAAGTCTCAGTGAAACTGGGCTCGCTTTTTGGCAAAAAGATCCTTTAGAAAAACAACAGGTTTTACAGCTACGCTTGAAAATGGGTCCCCGTGCTAACACCTTTTTCTTCTATGGCCAAGTTGTCTATGCTTTAAAACAACAAAATTTTTCTCAATATAAAATTGGCGTCTCTTTTCTGGAGCTGATCCCAGGCGCGCGTAGAGCTTTAAATCATTTTATCATGCAAAGCCAAATGACTCGGAAAGACCTAGATACCCCCCCCCCTGCTATATAAAGCCATTATCTGGGTGCTACAGCCGGTGCTCAAACTCATATGCTCAGCTTTTGAAAAAAAATAGGAATTGCTTGCTAAAGTCCGTGAGGATGCCGCCGAAATAAAGCTTGTAGGGCAACATAATTGATACGGGGCGGCTATGCACACACTCAGAATTCGTGAAAAACTTGATAAAGACAATACAGTCAAAGAACTGACAGTGGCTGAATTCATCACACCCTCTCCAGATCCGACTGAGCTATATCTGAAGGAGATGGGTACCGCCCCACTGTTGACAAAAGAAGAAGAAGTTTATTTGGGTAAGCTGGTTCAAGCCGGTGATGAGGCTGCCAGGTGCCGCATGATAGAAAGTAATCTTCGCTTGGTGGTAAAAATTGCCCGCCGGTATTTAAGTTCCGGAATGCCTATTTTAGATTTAATAGAAGAAGGCAATTTAGGGCTGATGCATGCTGTGGAAAAGTTTGATCCGGATAGAGGATTTCGATTTTCTACCTATGGGGCTTGGTGGATCCAACAAAATATTGAACGCGCCATCATGAGCCAAAATCGTACCATTCGCTTACCCATTTATATGGTCAAAAAGCTTAATGCTTGCTTTAGAGTCAGCAGGCAATTGGCAAAAACTTTGCATTATGAACCCAATAATGAAGAATTAGCAGCGGCCATGGAATGTAGCAGTGAAGAAGTTGAAAAACTGCGTTCCCTGAATGAACGGATGATCTCGATTGATAACTCGGTTTCCGATGAAGTTGCCAAACCGCTGTTAGATACTTTGCCAGATCACAATTCGGATCTTTTTGAAGGGTTTCATCAAAGCCGCATTAAAGAATCTATTGGCAGCTGGCTTTCAGGCCTAAGAGATGTACAAAGAGCCGTCGTGGAAAGGCGCTTTGGGTTAGCTGGCTTTGAGGTAACCACCTTAGAACAAACAGGGGTAGAAGTCGGCTTAACCCGCGAAAAAGTCCGTCAGATCCAAAGCGATGCCTTAAAAAGTTTGCGAACCATGATTGAACGCCAAGGAGGCGATGCTGATACGCTGTTGACGTGATATATTACATGTCATCAATGAAGCGAGTATGCCATGACTGCAAGTCTTCTGACCCAACCCCTGCTCTGGATGGCAGCACTCTTTTTCCTCTGCCTTTTGGTCATCGTCGCGGTCTTATGGGTGTTACATGGTCAGCTGAGAGAAAAATTCCTAGGCCAAAGCAGTGAATTGCAACTGGCTCTGATGAGCCAAGTTGGCGGGCTCAAACAACAAACCTCTGAACACCAATTGCAAGGCTTAAAGTTTTTACAAGATACCCTGCGTGAAACCTTAGGCTCGCTCGAAAAACAATTACAGATCGGCAGCCTGCGTCAAATAGAAACTTTGCAACAACATGCAGAAAAAATCAGCTTTACCCTGGCCCAACAATTGGCTGCCATTACCGAAAAAGTCGACAAGCGATTAAACGATGGCTTTGAGAAAACCAGTGCCACTTTTACTGATATTGTCAAACGTTTGGCCTTGATCGACGATGCTCAAAAGAAATTATCTGATTTATCCAGCAATGTAATAAATCTACAAGAAATTTTAGCAGACAAGCGTTCCCGAGGTGCTTTTGGGGAAGTTCAGCTGAAAAATCTGATTGAAAACATTTTAAACAAAGAGCATTTTGCATTGCAGCATACCCTTAAAAATGGCTGTCGGGCTGATTGTATTCTATTCCTACCCGAGCCCACTGGCCACTTGGTGATCGATTCTAAATTTCCCTTAGAAAATTATCAAAAAATGATGACTTTTAACGCCAGTGAACCTGAGCGCAAAAAAGCTCAACAAGATTTTAAACAAGACATTAAAAAACATATCAGCGACGTGGCCTCCAAATATATCATTCCGGGTGAAACGGCCGATGGCGTGGTCTTGTTTATTCCTGCAGAAGCCGTATTTGCAGAAATTCATGGCCATTTTCCAGAATTGGTACAAATTGCCCAACGTGCCTCTGTTTGGCTTGCCTCCCCGACCACCATCATGGCCATTGTGACCACGGCTCAAGCTGTCTTGAAAGATTCTGCCACCAAACAGCACATTATTATTTTGCGGGATCATTTAAAAATTTTAGCCGATGATTTTATGCGTTTTCAGGAACGTATGGATAAACTTGCCAAACACATCGATCAAGCTCAAGAAGATGTCCGCCAGGTACACACTTCGGCCAAAAAAATATCCTCCCGGTTTATTCTATTAGAAAAAGGAGATTTGGCTTTAATCACCGAAACTGTCGATTAAACTGTCTTAAAGAGAATTCTCGATTACAGTCGGAAGACTGCTGACACAGATAACAACCTCAAAAATCAAGATCTAACATCCCCCTGGCAGCAATGCTTTTTTTAAAAAGTAACGATAAAAATGCAGCTCCAGGCGCTTTATTCTAAATTTAAAAAAACACAACTTCAGCTATCAAACTTACACCCTATTCGCGGCGGAAACACTTGCCTAAACTTAAGATTTGCAGGTATGCTTACTAAATTATGAAATGGCCGATACTCAGCTTAAAAACTCTTAAAAATCTACCCTCGGGCGTTTGGGCCATCAGTATTGCCAGCCTGTTCATTTCTGTCTCCACCACCATGACTTTCAGCATCTCGCCTTTCTTTATTACCGAAGTACTGGGTTTAACGACCTTTACCATGGGGATCTTGGAAGGTGTTTCAGAAGCGCTGTCACAAATGATGAAATTATTTTCAGGACTGATGGGCGATCTCACCAGAAGAAAAAAACCGATTATCGTTCTAGGCCTAGCACTGGCAGCATTATCTAAACTGCTGTTTATACTGGCCCCAGGCTCGGGCTTGATTATGGCATCTAAAGCATTAGAACGCATCAGCAATGGGCTGATTGCCTCCCCACGAGATGCCTATACCGCACTTGAAGCTCCACCCCACAAAAAAGGCTTGTGTCTTGGGCTACTGATGACCCACAAAGCCCTAGGCTGCACCATTGGCTCTTGGCTCATGGCCAGCTTGCTGTTATTCAATCAAAATTACCAATTGTTACTATGGATTGGTCTTTTGCCGGCTATCGCCGCTGTCTATATTGCCATGGTTTATATTCGTGAAAATCCCCAGAAAACCCAGAACTCAAATGATCCAACTGCCCTGGAATTTTCTTGGAAACAAATCAAAAGATTGCCATTGGCTTATTGGGCCATTATTGGCATTGGCACTCTTTTTATGTTGGCGCGTTTTAGTGAAACCTTTTTAGTGTTGCGCTTTAGAGAACTCGGCGCTTCAACCGCATTTTCGGTTTCAGTAATGGGGTTTTTAAATATTTTTTCTTTTTTGTTTTGCTTGCCTGTCGGTAAACTCATAGACAATTATAAAAAACTACCCTTATTAGCCGTTTGTTTTATAATCCTCACCTTAGCCCACTTATGCTTGTCCCTAAGTGAAGGCTTGTCCTTGGCCTTGCTGGGCATGGTGCTTTGGGGGATACAAAGAGGGACCTCACAGCTGCTCTTTATGGCTTTGATCGTCGACAAAGTCCCCGCCTCCCTGCTGGGTACTGCCTTGGGTTTCTTTTATCTGATCTCCGGTATCTCAGCTCTTTTTGCCGGTAGCATGGCCGGCTGGTTATCCCAGCATGCCATGCAAGATGCTTTTATTTACGGCAGCTGGGTGTCTTCACTAAGCCTGATCTTATTGTTTATTTTTATGTTGAAGTCAAAGCCTGATTCTTAGCAAAAAAACAGCCACCCTACCAAATCGAGACTAGCCAGACTGCAACTTTAAATTTTCTCAGGCTAGCAGCCAAAAGGCGAGCTTTATTGAGAACTTCCAAAACCCCCGCCCTCAAGCTAAATTTGAATGCTTGCATTATTCAGGCTTTTTTAAAGCTTTTAGTGGTGTTTTTTGAAGTTGAGCTGTTAAACCTTGATAAAATTTAACAGCGCTGATAGCTGACTTTTCACCTTTGGCAGCCAAAGCTTGGATTGAAGCCTCTAGCGAGGCTGGCAGAATTAGCTTAAACGCCGGCGATGCTGAACCCTTTTTTACCATATTTAAAAATTCTAGGGCGTCCACCGCAGAAAAATCAATCAGCTTGATCGTGGCCGTTACCTTTAAATTCATCAGCTGCAGGGTTTTGTGGGCTAAATTTTTAATCAAGCCTGCTTTGGGGGGCTTGCTTTGCGCCTCTATTTTAAGTTCTTGCTTAGTTTCACAAATGCGCAAAGTCTGCTGATTGGCAGGCTTCACCAGCCACTCTTGGCCTTGCTTGTGAATAGATTCTTTATTTTTTGTTAAAGCTTTTTTGAATTTTTCAATCCCAGACTTCTGAATGCCGCTAATAACCAACTTGGGTGCTTTCAGGTTAGCCTGAGAGAAAGCAACCAAAGCCGCAATTGCCGGCTGGGTATTTAAAGCTGGATTTTTGCTAGCAACTGGAAAACCCGCCGAGCTCTTATTCTGATTGCCAGGATACTTTTGTTTGTTCAGCACCGGTAGGCGACTTTTGGCTGTAGATCGCAAAACCGCTTGAGGTTTATTTAACAACTGTTGTTTGCGGTTATATTCTTGGGCATAGATCAGCATAGCCGCTTCCAGTTCTTCATCTGGCAGCAGGCCCGCAGGTTTAAACGCAGAAGCAGGCAACAACCCTTCCATTTGTAAATATTCGGTTTCAGCATGTAAGGCAGCCTGCTCCACTGGATCAGAGCGACTTTTTAAAGATTTTTCTAAAGCCATAGCAGCCATCAGCTCATCGGCTTCTAAAACGGCCAGACGCGCAGCAAACACCCGACGGCTGAGATCTTCTAAGGTGCGATGGGGCGATGATAATTCCAGATAAAATTCCATATCTCGACGGATGATTTTTAACAACAATTCACGATAGGCAATTTTTGCATTTAAAGCTTCTTCAGGGGTGGTTTGCTGAGCTTTTAAGTTTTTATGAAATTCTACCAGCAAGGCTCGACCTTGAGCATGCCTATGATTGATATGATCTTCAAGTTGATAGATTTCTTTCAAAACCAGGACCTTACGATGTTCAACCAAACTGGGATTTGGAGTTGGATGCACCCATTCATCCATTAAAAAACGCCTGGTTTTTAAATCCTGGAAGCTATCCGCTGCCATATTGTCTAAGATCTGCTCCAGACGGGTTAAAGACAGCACTTTTCGGGCAGGGGTTACCATAGCTTTTTCGGCTATTGCCTGATGGGTCAAAAATTCTTTTGATGATAAAACTCCTTTAGCCGGTTTTTTAGCAGCCGTTTTATTCTGAGTGAGCGACTTATTAGTTTTTTTAAGGTTATCTGCCTTAGGTAGACTTGGCAGGGCGGACATTGCTTGAGTTTTGGGACCGATATTTTTTGAATGTGCCATTTTTTTACTCATATGTTGTTTATCTGCCTTTAGTGAAGGCTTGGTTAAAGTAAGACCTTAAAATAGCTCTTTGGTTCACCCTGTTTCTTGATATTCTTTACCTATACTTAACTAGTTAACTAGGTCTAAAGTATTAGGCAAAAACCCCAGGGCATATCAGGAAAGTTATCAAAAATCGGCTACAGTTAATAATAGGAAAACAGCTTAGAGAACTGCCTTGTTTGCAAATGTGAGCAATTGGTTTATTCGTTGGCTTATGAAAGAGAAAGCTCATCCCGGGCTATTGCTTTCAGACTTCGAACGCCTCCGCTACGAAGTTCGGCCTTGTGACGTCCTTTTAATTGAAGGGCGCAGCCGTGTGTCAGAAGTCATTAAAACCATCACCCAAAGCTCTTGGTCGCATGCGGCTTTATATATCGGGCGTATGCACGATATTGAAGACCGTGCACTTCGAGAAAAAGTAGCCCCGTATTTTACAGGGGACCCTGCTACACCCTTATTAATTGAAGGGGTCTTGGGTAAAGGGACCATCGTCACGCCCTTATCAGCTTATCAGAATGATCATATTCGTATTTGTCGACCGAGAGGGCTGGCTCCTCGAGACGCTCAAGAGGTCATGGGTTATGCCATCAACCGTTTGGGTACTGAGTACGATGTCCGCCAAATTCTAGATTTGGCACGTTTTCTCTTACCTTGGACCATACTACCACGGAATTTTCACTCCAGTTTATTTACCTCGAATGTGGGCCACAGCACCCGTACTGTATGCTCAACCATGCTGGCTGAAGCCTTTGGCTCAGTAGAATTTCCCATATTGCCTTTATTGAAAAAGAATGACTCACAAAATCTTGAGCTGATCCGTCGCAATCCTCGATTGTGTACGCCCAGTGATTTTGATTATTCACCTTATTTTGAAATTGTGAAGTATCCTTTTGTCAGGCTTGATGAAAGTGGCACTTATCGCCGTTTACCATGGAATCGGGAAGGATTTGTCAATGAAGACAATGGCGAGATTGTTCGCTCTCCGACCCGCCATGGGGGCATTTTACCTAATCAGTCAGCAGCAAAAATGACTGGAACTTTGCCAGCCCCACCTTTAAACGCAAAAATTCAAGCTGCTCACCCCCCTTTGCATACTTCTTTTTTTGAGCACTTTTCACATCTAAAAAAGAAGAAAAAGAAGAAAAAAATCATAGATCCTTTAGATCCAACTCATACCAAAGAAATCGATGATGGTTCGGAAGATGATTCAATTTTAAAATCTGAAAATTAACCCTCAATAAGATTTTTTTCCTGCAGAAGTAAATTGTAATACCTTAAATTTTCAAGATAGGCTTTTTGACAAATTTCTCGATGTTTAAGGTTCTTGATTTCAACAAAAGTTGGCGAACCTTGGGCATCTGTTGCATAAACGGTTTGCTTACCAAATTCTTGGCTGCTCATCGCATCTGAGTGCCAAAGACGCACAGCTTCTAGAGGCTTCACATCGTGCCAATCTTTTTCCGGGGTAAAACTCCCTGCTAATTTTTGCCATTTTAAAGATTCTGGCTTATAGGGCACTCCGATATAATGAGAAAATTTTTCTATGGTTTGCTCAGGATTGATGCTTAAGCTTTCGGTGAGAATGATATAAGGCTTGTTGACCGCACTTTGTTTCAATATCTGCAAATTTTCATAGATATATTGATAAGATGCTAGTTGCTCTCTATTGTAGGCAACCACTTTGTCGAAATCTTTTTCGCCTCTAACCAAAATTCTTTTTTTGTAAAAAGAAATTAAAGCAGGATGGGGATGTCGCAGCAAATAAATATAGTAAACATTCTTATTGCTAGCCATCTCAATGCTTTCGGTTAAAAATCGTGAGCGAATGCTGATGATTTCTTTTAAAAATAAATTGGCAGTTTGGGCATCAGCTAAAATTTTTACTTTTACAAAATCTGGATGGGGTGGCATCTGGGAAAGAAAGACATTGGTATATTCGTTATATACTTGGAAATCGCCTCGTGCCTGCATCATTCTCAGAAAAGCAACTGATAAAGAGCGCGGCGGCGAAATTAAATAGACTATCTTATGTTGAGGATCCGCGTAGCAAGGTGCTAAGCTTGTCAGCAAGAATAAGACAATACATTTGAACAAAAACTGATGCAAAATTCCTTTAGGCATCTCATCCTTCCCTGGCGTTTCGAGCTCAAAGCCAGTATTACAAGTCAAGTCCTAGAATGCAAGCCTATGCACCCCTATTCAGGGATATGGTCAGTTCTAGAATGAGTTGCAATACGGCATTAAAATAGGTTGGTTAATTTAATAAGAAAAAGAGATCAAAATGCCTAAAGCTTTTAAACAGTTGGATTTGAGCAAGCGGATCTTGTTAGGCACTTTAATCGCTGCTGGACGCAGCAAAGCTCAAATCGCCCAAACGCTGGGAATAACCGCTCTACTATTTATCGGGAACTTAAAAGAAACCACGATACTAGCTACGGCTATCATATCCTCATTGCTCAAGATAAGGCCGCTAAACGTAAAAGGCGTCGCACTAAGCTTGCTTCAGATGCGCTGATGAAGAGCTACGTCATCAATTATTTAAAACAAGGCTGATCACCTGAACAAATTGCAGTCCGCTTGCGGGCTAAAATCGGCATTTAAGGCTTAACCAATATTTAGGAAGCCGGCGGAAAAAGCGCTATCCAAAGATAGCCCGCAAAAAGCAACTCCCCGAATAGAAGGTCGATTGCCGAACGGCCAGAAGCCATTAATAATCGCTCCAAATTTGGGTATTAGGAATGAGAGCTGATGATCTTCCAAAAAGATCTTACAGATGTTTATCCAATCATATTGCTTTCAACCGAGCTATTTCATATATCGAACCACTGTAAAATAACTAAGGTTACTTGCTAAGTTTATGGCTATTTGTTATAGTTTCGGCCAATTTAAACCGTTATTAAAAATTTTTTATTTTTCTCAAAATTATAAGGACTTTTATGCTGGCTCAGTCATCTTCTTCAAGCTCGACACCTCCCCTCTCTCTGCCAGAGCACATCCAGCAATTAAAACAAAATTTTAAAGACTGGCAAACTAAGTCTTATGACTACCGCCTTAAACATTCAGAACACTCACCCCTATTCCAAATAATTAACGATATAGAGTTATACAATTTTCTTTCCACAGATGATAGCAATTTATTAAATCAAATTCTTGACGACGAAATCAATTTAGAGCTTGCTTCTAAGCAAGGAATGAGTCAACCGCTATTACTGGCTTTAATCCTCTTAAAAGAGGGCAGATCTCGCTTTAACCCTGAGCTTATTGCTCAGATAACCCAGGAAGGCTTAAATCAGGTTATTCCAAGTGGAGCATCTGCAGGATACTCCCCTCTTTTTTGGTTAATCGGCAATTTTGAAGGGTTGAGCCTACTCGACAAGCATCCTGAGCTTATCGCTCAGATAACCCAGGAAGGTTTCAATCAGATTGTGACAAGTGGAGTAACTGCAGGATACTCCCCACTTTTTTTGTTAACCGCCACTCCTAAAGGGCCAGCGATTCTCGGCAAGTATCCTAAGCTTATCTCTCAGATAACCGAGGAAGGCTTAAATCAGGTGATTGCCAGTGGAAAACAGGCGGGGACATCGTCGCTTTTTTGGTTAACCGTCACTGCTGAAGGGCAAGCTATTCTCGACAAGCATCCTGAGCTTATCGCTCAGATAACCCAGGAAGGCTTAAATCAGGTGATTGCCAGTGGAGAACTGGCAGGGCACTCCCCGATTTTTTGGCTAACCGGCAAACGTGAAGGGCTGAGCCTACTCGACAAGCATCCTGAGCTGATCGCCAAGATAACCCAGAAAGGCTTAAATCAGGTGATTCAAAGTGGAGCCTATGCAGGACAATCTCCGCTTTATTTGTTAACGGGAAGATTTGAAGGACGAGCTCTTCTCGGCAAGCATCCTGAGCTGACCGCCAAGATAACCCAGGAAAGCTTAAATCAGATTGTGACAAGTGGAGAAGATGCAGGAAAATCTCCGCTTTATTGGTTAACCGCCACTTCTGAAGGGCCAGCTATTCTCGACAAGCATCCTGAGCTTATCGCTCAGATAACCCAGGAAGGCTTAAATCAGATTGTGACAAGTGGAACCTATGCAGGATACTCCCCGCTTTTTTGGTTAACCGGCAATTCTCAAGGGCTGAGCCTACTCGACAAGCATCCTGAGCTGATCGCCAAGATAACCCAGGAAGGCTTAAATCAGGTGATTCAAAGTGGAGAATTTGCAGGATACTCCCCGCTTTATTGGTTAATCGCCACTGCTGAAGGGCGAGCGATTCTCGGCAAGCATCCTGAGCTGACCGCCAAGATAACCCAGGAAAGCTTAAATCAGGTTATTGACAGTGGAGAATTTGCAGGATACTCCCCGTTTTTTTGGCTAACCGGCAAACATGAAGGGCTGAGCCTACTCGACAAGCATCCTGAGCTGATCACTCAGATAACCCAGGAAAGCTTAAATCAGGTGATTCAAAGTGGAGAATATGCAGGGAAATCCCTGCTTTATTTGTTAACGGGAAGATTTGAAGGGCGAGCTCTTCTCGGCAAGCATCCTAAGCTGATCGCTCAGATAACCCAGGAAGGCTTAAATCAGATTGTGACAAATGGAAAACAGGCAGGGCTCTCCCCGCTTTATTTGTTAACCGGCAATTCTCAAGGGCTGAGCCTACTCGACAAGCATCCTGAACTTATCGCTCAGATAACCCAGGAAGGCTTAAATCAGGTGATTCAAACTGGAGCATCTGCAGGACAATCCCCGCTTTATTGGTTAACCGCCACTGTTGAAGGGCTGAGTCTACTCGACAAGCATCCTGAGCTGATCGCTCAGATAACCCAGGAAAGCTTAAATCAGGTGATTCAAAGTGGAGAATTTGCAGGATACTCCCCGCTTTATGGGTTAATCGCCACTGCTGAAGGGCGAGCGATTCTCGACAAGCATCCTGAGCTTATCACTCAGATAACCCAGGAAAGCTTAAATAGTGGAAAATATGCAGGGAAATCCCTGCTTCATTTGTTAACGGGAAGGTTTGAAGGGCGAGCTCTTCTCGGCAAGCATCCTGAGCTGATCGCTCAGATAACCCAGGAAGGCTTCAATCAGATTGTGACAAGTGGAAAACAGGCAGGACTCTCCCCACTTTATTTGTTAACCAGCAATTCTCAAGGGCTGAGCCTCCTCGACAAGCATCCTGAGCTGATCGCCAAGATAACCCAGGAAGGCTTAAATCAGCTGATTCAAAGTGGAGAATATGCAGGATACTTCCCGCTTTATGGGTTAATCGCCACTGCTGAAGGACGAGCGATTCTCGGCAAGCATCCTGAACTGATCGCTCAGGTAACAAAGGAAGGTTTAAATCAGGTTATTCAAAGTGGAGCCTATGCAGGATACTCCCCGCTTTATTGGTTAATCGCCACTGCTGAAGGGCGAGCTATTCTCGGCAAGCATCCTGAGCTGATCACTCAGATAACCCAGGAAAGCTTAAATCAGGTGATTCAAAGTGGAGAATATGCAGGGAAATCCCTGCTTTATTTGTTAACGGGAAGATTTGAAGGGCGAGCGATTCTCGGCAAGCATCCTGAGCTGATCGCTCAGATAACCCAGGAAGGCTTAAATCAGATTGTGACAAGTGGAAAAGATGCAGGATCCTCCCCGCTTTTTTGGCTAACCGGCAAACCTGAAGGGCAAGCTATTCTCGACAATCATCCTAAGCTTATCGCTCAAATAACCCAGGAAGGCTTAAATCAGGTGATTGACAGTGGAGAAGATGCAGGATACTCCCCACTTTTTTGGTTAACCGGCAATTCTAAAGGGCTGAGCCTACTCGACAAGCATCCTGAGCTTATCGCTAAAATAACCAAGGCTAGCTTAAATCAGATTGTGACAAGTGGAGAAGATGCAGGAAAATCTCCGCTTTATTGGTTAACCGCCACTGCTGAAGGGATGAGCTTCCTTGACAAGCATCCTGAGCTGATCGCTCAGATAACCCAGGAAGGCTTAAATCAGGTGATTGCCAGTGGAGAACTGGCAGGGCACTCCCCGCTTTTTTGGCTAACCGGCAAACGTGAAGGACTGAGCCTACTCGACAAGCATCCTGAGCTGACCGCCAAGATAACCCAGAAAGGCTTAAATCAGGTGATTCAAAGTGGAGCCTATGCAGGACAATCTCCGCTTTATTTGTTAACGGGAAGATTTGAAGGGCGAGCTCTTCTCGGCAAGCATCCTGAGCTGACCGCCAAGATAACCCAGGAAAGCTTAAATCAGGTGATTGACAGTGGAGAACAGGCAGGGCACTCCCCGCTTTTTTGGCTAACCGGCAAACCTGAAGGACGAGCTATTCTCGGCAAGCATCCTAAGCTGATCGCCAAGATAACCCAGGAAAGCTTAAATCAGGTGATTGCCAGTGGAGAACGGGCAGGATCCTCCCCGCTTTATTGGCTAGCCCGAAATTCTGAAGGGCTGAGCCTACTCAACAAGCATCCTGAGCTTATCGCTAAAATAACCAAGGAAAACTTAAATCAGCTTGTGGCAAATGGAAAACAGGCAGGATCCTCCCTGCTTTTTTGGTTAATCGCCGCTTCTGAAGGGCGAATGATTCTCGGTAAACATCCTGAGCTTATCGCTAAAATAACCAGCGAAGCGGCTCAGCTACAAGTCTTTGAGGCTTTCCAACAGCACCCCAATGAGGAATATTCTGGATATGGGTTGGCTTACTGTCATGAGAAAGGCATCG
>Ga0302233_10000572_pt1 | contig 29927 bp, 40 predicted proteins | sample II_Palsa_N3_1_FD_193516 | JGI IMG/M metagenome (GOLD analysis project Ga0302233, IMG submission 193516) | Peat permafrost microbial communities from Stordalen Mire near Abisko, Sweden - II_Palsa_N3_1 | ecosystem: Environmental > Terrestrial > Soil > Palsa > Peat permafrost | place: Sweden... | reverse complement strand
GGGGGGGTTAGTAACTCGGGGAGGGTTGTCATGTGCAGGTGCGCGTACGTAGGTGGAGCTCTGGGCGCCGCCCTTTCGGTCGACTGTTGTGACCTGGGGCACGTCCTCGTTGGGATGGTGGATGCACAGCCCTGACCCCTCTTGCACCTCCTCTGGTTCAATGGAAGGCAAGTAAGAACGACCGTTAGTGGCATGGGACAACAACTGCGGGGTGTAACGGAACGTACTGCTGTTGAGTGGTCGGATGCGGAGTGCCACACGCACCGACGTCGTCTCAGAGTCGCCTGCTGGAGCCGGCATGCCAGCAAGGTCGAACTGCAGCATAAAACAAGGAACAAGGAACAAGGGTGTCAGGGTATCCTCGGCACAAAAAACGTCCTGTGTGTATGCACGTGTGTGTCACCAACAAAAAAGTGACCGACTTTTGTGCCTCGTGCTTTGGAAAAAAAAAAAAAAAAGAAAGAAAATACCCCGCCTGTCAAGGATCGGCCTCCGATTTCTCCGGCTGAATCTCCGCAATCCCTAAAGGCCTAACACAGTGTCCGGGCACCTCACCTCACGAATACCTCAGAAAGACCTTCGTGAAACACCTTCGTCTCGAAAAGGATATTCTTAGTCATGTGGTTCATGTTGGTCGCCGCCGCCGCCGCCGCCGCCGCTCTTGTGCAGGCTGTCCCGTACACGGACGTCGTGTGCCAGCGCTACACCGTGTGCAACGGGATGGTATGGCCTCTCAAACGCTGGGCCCTCTTTGTTGTTGTTTTGACGAGGGAGGTGTGTGGGGTTAGATGTGCGACGACGTGTGCGAGATCGGGACGGTGCAGCTGGACGAGTGGGTGTCTGGTACATGCCGCACGACGAGACCCTGTTAATGTTCTGACCGGCTCATGCAGAGACCCTCGCGTTCCAGCGCTCTCTGCAGTTCAACCGCAGCCTTATCAGCTACGAGATGCCGGGCACGCACAACGGAGGCATGGCCCTCGACTACGGCATGGGAATCGAGGCCGAGTACCTGGAGGAGCTGCTGCTGCCCATCTGGGGAGAGGACCGATCGCACGTGACGATTGCCAACCAGGCGCACTCGCTCACGGACCAGCTGCGTATGGGCGTCCGCCATGTGGAGGTGTACGTGCTTGTCCTCGTCACGTGTTGTCGTGTAGCCCTAAACGTCATATCGACAGTGACATCTACTACTTTGAGCGTCTCGGCGTGCGCATCTGCCACTGGCCCGTGTGCCCACCTGACTTTTACATCATTGTCGAGCGTGCTGCCGAGCAGCAGGGCATCGAGCTCGAGTGGGAGTGTGCCGCGCTCGGTAACAACAACAACATTTTTTTCCCAAACTTGACCAAACCCCCTCTTGTTTTCCAGGTTGCGACGAGCGAAAGCCCTTCTATGCAGACATCCTGCGCGAGGTGCGCGCATGGATGGATCTCCCCGAGAACAAGAACGAGGTTGTGACGCTTTACCTGGACAACAAAAACATTGACGAGAGCCAAGTGCTCGAGTTTATCGCCTTGAACGAGGAGATTGTTGGTGACATTGTCTTTCGACCCACGCACAAGGAGGAGGAGTATCCCAATCGGTAAGTTCCTTTTTTTTTTTTTTTTGGTAAGTCACAACTGAAAGTTATTTTTTCAGCTGGCCCACAATTGCTGAACTCGTTGCCGGCAACCGCCGCCTGATCATCGAGCAGCAAAACACCGACTGGAAGCAGTACAACGAGTCTGAAGCAATCATCTGGACGCCAGCGATCTGGGACGGCGTCCAGTTTGGCCCGGACGGAACGTCTTTCCAACCTTTCCCATCCTGCCAGATTGACGGACGCGACAACTACAACACAAAGCAATCGCGCTCGCTTGACGGCTCGCTTGTGCTGTAAGAAGGAGAGCAGCAAACAAGCATATGATATCTAAATAGATAAAATGTTTTTCCAATTCGTAGTGGTCCCGCTTTCCTCTGGGATGGCCGCTCAGATTACCCATTCGAGTCTGTCCAGGCCCTGACGGATTGCTCTGTCCACGTTCAGGCGTTGGATCAGGTATAACGTGAGAGACAGGCATTTTTTGTTGCTCAATCGGTTTTTTTTCCTCTTCAGATTTCACCTGCAGCGATGGAGTACTTTACATGGAGCTGGCAACGCGGAGAGCCGTCCGCATCCACTGGATGCGCACTGCTGGGCAGCAACGGCCGCTGGCACGTGGCCGCATCCTGCGACGAGGAGCACTTTGTCGGATGCATTCCAACCGACTCGACCGTCTCTGCCACGGCCGAGCTCCAGTGGGTTCTCTCGACTTCCCAGGTTTCGTTTAGCCGCGCCCAGACGGCTTGCCCGAGCGGCTACCAGTTTGCTCTTCCACTAACCGGTCGCATGAACAAGGCCCTCGCCAACCTTGCTGGCGGCCAGGAAATTTGGGTCAACCTTGAGCTGTAGAAGGAAGTTTGTCTTTTCATTCCCCTATTCGAAACTCAGCAGTGTTTTTATCTTTTGCAATTTGTCCTGGGGCACTAGAAAAACTTGCGTCGATTTTGACGAGGACCACGACCACCAAAGCCCAAGGTGAGGTTTTCCTCTGTGCCAGAAGTCTCGCGTAGTACTTCTTGAGAAGGAGCTTGCAAGACCGGTCGAATCTCATCAGTCTACCCGGTTGGATTTAGAAAAACCTTTTTTTTTTTTTTTTTGAGGTGGACGATTTCCATACACTTCGCACGATCGGAGCAGGATCGTTGGACACGGTGAGCATTACATTCTGGCGATCTTTGCTGATCTTGATAATCTCTGCAAGGAGCCAGCTTTCGTCGATGTTGACCAGGCAGATTGCGCCCTTTTCCCACCTAAAACTGGAGTTAGAGGAGGGCAAAGATGTCAACATTACGTACGATATTTTGCCAGTTTCATCCTCCTTCAAGTTCATGAGTCTATGGTACCGGTTGGAATCCATTGCGTCCAAAAACTAAAACAGGTAAAATTTCGTTAGTGTAAAAAAAAAACAAAAAAAACTATTCTATTTGGTACGGTTTGCATCTCGCTCCACTCGGGCTGCATGTAGTCCTGCGTGTCGGACTCGTACATGATCCACTGGTCTCCGTCGGCTCTTATAGTATTACTGCTTGTGGCATGGTCGAGAATGACTTCGTCACGGCTACCGACCACGTTCACATCCAGGTTGGGGTACAGCAGCAGCAGTTCCTCTTCGTCTTCGTCGTCGTCGTCAGCGGCCTTTATGACTGTCGTCACACTCTTGTACACTTTTTCGACGCTAATGTCTGCCAGGCCTTCTCGCACTCCTAGAATTGGGCTTTTAGAGAAAGAAAAAAAAAAAACAAGGAAAAGAAATCCATTTACTGGCCTCATCCACGGTCGGGGCGACGTCCGCCACGACGCCTTCCTCCTCCTCGTCTTCATCATCGAGTGCAAACTGGACAGCGAGCAGGCGTTTCTTCACTTCTTTTTCAGTTTTCTTCAACTAGTTATCGTTGAGTAGAGTTTACGATCAGTTGACCTTACGTTAATCTTTCGCGATAACGACTCGCTCTCCTGGACCGTGGACCGGACCTCGTCAGCAAATCTTTGGACTTGCTTGTTGATCTTTCATTTTATGAATTTGAATATAAAGTGATAAAATAGGCCGTACCACATGCAGCTGGTACTCGTTGGAAAAGCGCACGAGTTCCTCCACAAAAAACACAAACTGAGGCTCGTACAGCAGGGCCACAACAGCTGGGCGGGCGTCATCTCCCTCGCCGATTTGCGTGTCGAGGATTTCGTCGATGAGATGTTCGCGGTCTTTTAGTGGAGATGCTTCCAGCAGGAGCTCGACAACACTAGGTTCAGAAAGTTTATAGAGCATCAAGAGACGAGAAATATAGTTTACATGAGGCTGTCACTGTTTTGCAAGAGCGACGGGACGCTTTTCAGCACAATCGACCAAATCTTCTTGCGAGCACGCTCATAGTCGCCATGCATACTCAGCTCGAGGATATGCTGGACGAGCGCGATACCTGCGTCGTTCACCATCAAGGAGGCACCGTTTTCGGAAACGAGGTCGACAAAGCGATCCTATCCAAACAGTCAGGGAGGGGAAAAAAAAAAAAAAGGTTTGCATTTCTTGTATGTTACCCGTGCATTGGGCGCCCAAAGGAGAATGGCCTTGATGACGCAGAGGCCATAGTAGTTTGTTGCTAGTTGTGTGATATCCTCTTGAAGTTCGTCGATGAGTCCTCCGAGCTCGTTTTCGCACTTGTAGATCACAGCGATGACCGTGGAAAAGCCGACTTCGTGAATGGCCATGGCAGTCACATGGTCCTTCATCTGCCGTACGACTTCGGTAATCTGCGACCCCATACAACTTAATGTCGCCGATATCTCGTTATGCATACCTGCTTTGTCGAGCCCTGCAGCAAAACCATCTCCACAAACTCGAGCGCAAACCGTTTTTCGATGAGTTGGTCCGAGTAGACGGTGATTTCGCTCAGCGCGTACGTTCTCTCAGACTTGGTGCCATCTGTCAATATTTTTTTTAAAAAAAGGACAGTAGTAAGGAGGCATTACAGTGGACATAGTTGTACAATGCTTCCTTCACCTGGTCGATTCCTTGGGCAAGTTTGGTTACCAAGTCTGAAATTTCCTGTAGAAAAAAAATTCCTTTTTAAAACGATCAAAATGCTGTGAAGACGTACAACTGTGCGCTCATGAGTAATGTCGCTGGGCAGAGGCGCCGCCTCGTACTGCTCGTCGTTGTCGTCGTCGTCGTCACTAAACTTGGCGAAAGATGGTTTCGGAGGGGCCTCGTATTGTATAGGCGCTACTTGTAGGTGCGTTTGCTGCGCGTACAGCTGGTCGCTCTCAACAAAAGGCGATGGTGACTGAGAAGCCTGTGGCGGGGGTGGTGACCTCTGCTCTTGTTCTGGCCGAGGTCCACCAGTGGCCTCCAGGTACGTCTGGCGAAACGTCCACTTTTTCATCAAGTGAATGTGGCCTGTGACGAGATGCTTCAGCATAGTCGACCTACAGGACATTGATTGTTTTAATCCGTCGGGGAGAAAGAAAGAAAAATAGTTATTTTACAGCGGCATGGTGTGATTCGAGTCAAAAGGACAAACAGCCCATCCAGGTATTTCCTCGGGCTGCCGGATTTCGACGATCTGACCGGGCTCAGGGTCTACACGTGCGCCGAGTGATTAGGATAGGAACATTGAGAACACACACACACACACACACGAGAGACGTACTGTAGAAATCGACTGACGGAGGAGATTGAGGACCCTGAGCACTCTTTGGGACGCGGTTCCTCAACCACGGCGGGACATAGTTGGGGTTGTTGTTGCTGCGCTGACCCTGCTGCAGTTGCTGTTGCGGTTGCCGAGGGACAGGAGAAGGCGCATTGGGTGGCTGCCAGCTGAGAATCGACGTGGCGGCCACAGCCTGGGTCGTGGCAGCGCCGTGGACCTCGGGTGCGGCAATCGGAGCAGCCGGTGCGGGTGCTACGACAGCAAGAGATGCATGAAACGTGTCAAAGATCTCTCGGGCCAGGGCGTTGACGTCGTCGCCGAGCTCATCGGGCTTGCACAGGTTCTGCAGCGTCTGCACGACCTTGTACAGCTTTTCGGTCTCGAGCAGGACGGGGCTCTCAAAGACTGCGCGGATGTACACGCCTACTTTCTGTTCACGACGTTCATAAACGGGCACGACGACGGGAGCATACCTCCAGCTTGCTCTCGTCTCTCAGGCGAGCGTGCAGGAACTGCGCCAGCCACGCCGCCGAGTCAGCCATGCTGAACTGAAAAGTTGGCTTGTTTTTTTTGCGCGCTGCCACGTGGCTCAGGTTATTTTGTCACCAGATGCAGCGAGCGTGGCTTCCTGCCTCTGCCTCTGCCGCTGCCACCGGCGCCGCCACCACGGCGCAGATCAAGGTGCTGTCGTACAACGTGCTCTCGCAGTCGCTCATGCGCCGCGAGCTGTTTCCGTACGCGAGCGAAACGGCCCTCAAGTGGAAGCAGCGCAGCGAGTTGCTATTGCGGGAGATTGCGCTGTACGACGCCGACATTGTGTGCTTGCAAGAGTGCGACAAGTACAGCAAGTTCTGGGCGCCGCAGATGCTCCAGCACGGCTACGAGGGCGTGTACTCGAAGCGAACGGGCAAGAAGGAGGACGGCTGCGCTGTCTTCTTCAAGGCAGGGCGGCTCGAGGCTGTGGGCGACACAACCACGGTCAAGTACAATGACGAGGCGGCGGCGGGGCGGTTACGCATGTTTGAGACAGATAACATTGGTCAGATCGTGCAGCTGCGTCTGGTCAACTCGCATTCGGTGACGATCACCGTTGCCAACACGCACCTGTTTTGGCGCCCGGCCTACAACTACTTGCGGCTGCGCCAAGTGCACCAGCTGTTGGCGGCGATCGCCAGGCTTTCGGCAGCGCCTCTGCACTCGTCCAGGACAATCATCTGTGGCGACTTTAACGCGACGCCCGACGACGCAATCTACGAACTGCTCGTGCGTGGCTCGATTTCACAAGAGGCACAGAGGACATTCCACCAGGCATGTCTCCCTATCTTTGGCGAGGCTCTCGATGACCCCACGGCGGTGCAACTGACACCAGAGGAGCAGATCGCCGACGCCGACAACAGGGTAGCCGATCTGCAGGCCCTCCTCGCGTCCGCTCCGTTCACGTCGGCCTATGGAGCTTACCTCGACGTGGACGCCAGCGGCCGCCACACTAAACCGGCCCACTACCCCGAGTGGTCGCGGAATCCGCCGTTCTCCAACTTTACAGACAGCTACAAGGGCAACCTCGACTACATCTTTGTCACGGTCAACTCCGATGTGCGTCTGGCCCAGGTCATGTCGATCCCCACGGCCGAGGAGCTCAGTGTGCAGACCGCCCTCCCTAATGATATCTACGGCTCTGATCATATATGTATTGGGGCTGTCCTGGACTTGATTTCATGATTTTTTTTTTTTTTCCCGAGCAAGACGGAATGAAGCAGCTGCCAGGCCAAATCGCCTTCCCCGAGGACAACGAAGTTGAGCGCCTGTTCCGCCTGGTACCGGGCCTGAATCGCTGGGACATGACGGACGTGATGCCGTTCCACAACTACCCATCGGTGCGAGAGGCGCGTGGCCTGCTGGGCGAGAGCTTTTTCAGCGGCTTCCAAAAGGTCCTTACGCGCGAGTACTGGCACGAGCCGCGCCAGGTGCTCGAGATTGCCGTGTACTTTAGCCTGCTGAGCGAGGGCAATGCCGGTGCGGTGCACGGCGGTGCGATCGCTGCGACGTTTGACCACTCGTTTGGACGGTGCCTGCTCCGCAGCATCGGCTTCGGCAGCAACGCCACGCTCAACCTGGGCATTGACTATAAGAAGTTCGTGCCCATCGACACGGTCGTGCGCATCTCGTGTGAGCCCGCCGTCAGGGATGGCCGCAAGGTCACTCTTGTTGGACATGTATGTCTCCTTTGTCGCGTACAGGCTTTACTCATCGTTGCCTTTCTTCTTGGTTTTGCAGCTGACCAACGCGGACGGATCGGTCGAGTACGCCAGGGCCAAAGCGCTCTTCTACGACTTTACGGGGCGCCACATCAAGTACCACGACGGCGTCGCCTACTACGGCCCTATGACCCTCGAGCAGTACACACGTGCCGTCACCAACAAGAGCACGGCTGCTGAGCGCGTCCTACCCAAGCAAAACACTAAACCACCTGCATCTGCAACATCACCGTCACCCTCGGTTTCATCCAAGCTATAACATAGAGGCCTCCTTGTGACATGTCGTTCAATCGAGTACATTGGATAGCCATGTGAATGCGTCGAGATAACCCGTGCCGTCAACCACGGACGTCCTGAATAGGGCAAACGGTCGATTTTTTGGCTCCTCCTCACTAGGGCCATTGCTGCCTGATGGCTGCGGTGACAGAAGCGGCGACAAGTTGAGCGCTGCAATGAGTTCTCGATTTGAGACGGAAAACTACACGAAATGCTCCACGTAAAAAAAAACTAAATCCCCAAAAAAAAAAAAAAAAAAAAAAAAAAAAAAAGGTATCAGTTTCGCGTACAGGTAGATCGACTTTGTTGGCCAAAACAGCAATGGGGATGTGAGCGAGTTCTGGCGTGGCCAGGAGACCGTCGAGCTCGTGTTTGCATTCATCAAAGCGTGCGGAATCCACGCTGTCGACCATAAATACGATTGCATCGGCCTACGTAGCCAAACTTTAGTCTTTCGAACAAAAAGCGAGAGCTCGCACCTCCAGGTAGTAGTCACACCAAATCTCCCGCACGACCTCGTGCCCTCCTAGGTCCCACGCCTTGACCGAGAGTGCGCCGATTTGCTACATTGCGATCAGTTGCACAACTTTCTCTGATTGCTGTCAAACGTACGAGCTCTTGTGCTTGTGCTCGTTGGGTGGGGATGAACGATTTCAGCGCGCCGTCCTTGAGTTTATACCTGGCGACAACCCGAAGAGAACAAAGATAGGAGTCAGCAAGGAATTGCGACTTGCGGTGGGCGTACATCAAGGTGGTCTTGCCAGCATTGTCCAGTCCTATGACGGATGGTCGCTGTCAAGAGGACGAGACACACATGGGAATCGAGGTACCTAGAAAGAGCACGGTTGCGTCCTTGCGCCACAGGCCTAGCGACCGCATCGCCGTCTGAAAAAGGCTCCAAACCCACGAGAGCACGTCCATTGCTCACGCAGCTCGCCAGACTGCAGGGAAAAAAAAAAATTGCAGCCACTTTCGGGGAGCCGCGTGTCCACAGCCAACGGGTTACTCTCTCACACCGCGAGTTGTTTGAGGGTGTGCGCGTGCGTGTGGTGTGCTGACAACGTCCAAATGGCCTCTGCATCGAAAGCGTCTGGAGGCGGGGATGAAGGTACGGACGAACCGTGATGGCGAGAGAGAGAGAGAGAGAGCAAGGGGATGATGGGCAACAGCGGTTTTCCTTTCTATTTTTTTCCCCACTTGAGGCGGGTTCGGAAGGGGTGCGCTGTGCCGAAACGACGCCGGCAACTAACAAAACTCGTGTGCACTGTTCCCTCTGCCAGTCGTCCTGCAGCAGTATCACCAAAAGTACCACGAGCTCAAGCGCAAACTAGCTGACATAGAAAAGGTATGTTGAGGAAGGGTTTTGTGTGCGATCACTCACGCTTTGGGCGGGACTAGGATAACCGTGATCTACACATACAAGTCGAGCGTAAGCGGAGGCACGTCCGGCGGCTGCGCGCCGAGCGAAAGTGCGTTGACATGCTTTTTGGAGGAAGTCTTTTTTTTTTTTTAAAAAAAAATACGTATCCTTAGCCTGCTCTTCTTGAAGCTCAACGAGGTCGATGGCGGCACAAACGGGTTTGCCGATGAAGGTGACGATGGCAACGATGGTCTGGGCGATGACGACGACGATGTACCGATCCCAATTTAGACTGATAAAAATACTGAAAAAAAAAAAAAATTCCAAAGGAGGTCGCATCACACCCAGTGCACGAAGACAAGGAGTACCGAAAGAAGGAAAAGGTCGAAAAGGATCCCAACGCGCCCAAGAAGCCCACTAATTGTACGCTGTGTTGGCTCAAAACAATTCTGATTGCCAAGCCTTGTAGCATTTGTCGTCTTTTGTGCCCAGTCACGCATCAAGATGAAGGAGTCGCTGCACACCATGTCACCCCAGGAGCAGACGCGCTTCCTGGCAGAAAAATGGAAGTCCATGACGGCAGATGAGAAGCAGCAGTACGTCGACATCTACGAGAAGGACAAGGCAAGGTACAAGAAAGAATTTGCGAGCTACGCGGCCACCGGTCATTTTGTCCACGAAACAGTCGATCTTCATGAGGGTATGCCTCCTGTCCTACTTTTTGTGATGCTACTGAAGTATACACATGTAGCATCTGCAGCGTCGTCTTCATCACAGGCCGTAAAGGACTCTCAAGACCATCAGCAGGTGCAACCTGAGATTGCTCCAGCACAACCTGCCCCGCAGGCGCCCCTCCCTGAATCTGCTTCGTCGATTTCAGCACTTCTTGTTGCGGCAGCTGCAGACGCTGCAACTGCTCAAAAGGAGCTCGACGACGAGGCGATGGATACAACAACTAGCGCATCGTGATTTTATTCAGAATTTTTTTTTTTGCACATATCAAAATCGCCAATAAAACAACTAAGCAGGGTTGGGAAGACGCCGGAAAACTGCCAAATACTTGTCACCATTGTTGCGCTCGACCTTTTTGCCTTCTTCAGTACTTTGCATAACACACGGGACGACGATATCGTCGGTCTGTTTACAGCACATGTTGAGATGCCCCCAAAAGAGAAAACAAAATTTTCCTTTTTTATTACCAGGTCGCTGTCGGGAACGCGCTCAAACAGCTCGTGCTCGCTGAGATGCTTGACCATCCACTCGTGTAGATCCTTGACATCTGTGACGGTGTATACGAGCCCACCTTCCCGCAAGACATAGGCATACTCGGAGAGCAGCGTGGGGCTGATGATACGCCACTTGTGCTTGGCCTTTTTGAAGTGCGGGTCCGGGAAGAGGAAAAACATCTTTGACAACTGGCCCTTGAGGAAAAAGTTTGGCAAAAACTTCATCGCGTTTGACCGGATAATGGACACGTTCTCGTAATGCCCGGGCTCCTGCGTGCGCAAGCTCGCGATGCGCTCAAACACGTAATCCGCCACTTTGACGCGGATCTCCATGCCCAGCATCAGCTTGTCCGGGAACAGCTTGGAGAGCGCCACTGTATTCACAACAACGGGCGTGAGTGGAGGCAGTCCAAACGCCACGTGGCTTGTCGTACCTAGCAAACCGCCATAGCCGCAGCCAATGTCCGCAAACTCGACCTGCGCTGCCGGCCCTGCCGGGGATCCGTCCGGCTTGAAAAAATGTGGGTAGTGCTTGTGCCAGTTCATGGCAATGGGGTGCACAGGGCTTTTTCAAAAAAAAAAAAAAGAAAAAGAAAGAGTTGCTTCTCAGTCGCTTCAACATTGACGAGAGTGCGCGTTACTATTCAATATCATGGTCACTGTACGATACGCTGTCAGCCAAACCCGAGGACGACAAGGCACATACCTGAACGGGTTGCAGTGGGCACGCTGCCGAAAGTAGCGCTTCTGCGGCAACGGCTTGACGAGTGCCGCCGTCGCGGCCGCAACGGCACTCTTCACTGGAGACGACATCGCCTAAAATGACTGATTTTCAGTGCACTGCGGCGGGCCATGTCGGCGCCGACAGATCTGCCGCGTGCAAACTCGACGTCGTCCACCGCGAGCAACTACAGTACTGGCAGCAGCAGCAGTGACGGTATCGGCAAGCCGGCTACCGAAACGCAAGCACAGAAACGGAGACGTGACGACGAGGATGAAGTCGGGGGAGGAGACAGTGCCAGCACCAGTGCGGCTGCTACTGCCACGGCAACTCCCGCTCCTCCTACCCCTACTGTTGGCGAGGTCCATGCTGCGGACGACGAGGAGGAGGACGATGGCGATGCCCATGTTGTCACTTCTGTCCACGGCTTCAACATTATCAATGTACTGACTTGTTTTTTGAGCGTACCATTCTGACCCCACGCCCTTTGATTCTGCAGGGAGAGGAGCATTTCTTGGTCGAGTGGAGCAATACGGGATGGTGCACATGGGAGCCGTATGTGTACGTCCACTGCAGCCCGCTCGTCCGTACCTACCGACGGAAAATGATTGGCGGGGGCAAGTTCAAAGACACGGTTTTCAACAACTTGCCGGCCCTTCTAAGCCAGTCTGGTGGAGCCGCCGCTGCCAACGCTGCTTCTTCTTCGACGACAGCGAGCGCGGATGAAGCCGACAACGAGATCGAGACAACCCTCCCTGCGTGGATCAAGGATCTCCCCAGCAGTGTCAAGATCGAGGTCCACCGCGACAGGGAAACGCGCAAGATCGAGGGCATTCGATGTACGCCTCATCTCCTCATAACTGGAATTAATTCATAAATAAAAAAACAGCACTCCACCTTGTCAGCAAGTACCTCCCAAAGTGTGTCACGAGTAAGGAGGCGGTGAAAAAGTTGGAAAGTCGCCTATGCGTGCGCGATGTTGTCTGCGGCTGTTCGCGCAACGAGAAGACTGGTGCCCTCACCTCTCATGTGAGACCAACAACAGCAAGATCGTCTCACTTTTCTGACAATGCAATAAATGTAGGCGTACGACAGTAGAGGTCATCTGCGGCCCGAGTACATTGAGTACGACATTGTGTACGAGTGTACGAGCCAGTATGTCGTGGTTATTGTTTTTTTATCGTCTCTGTGCTCAACATATGCTTTCAATAAAACAGGTGTGGGTGTGGGCCAAACTGCCCGTCGAGGATCGTCCAAGCAAACAACCCGATTTCCGTGTGCTTGCTCTACACCGAGTCGTGTGGCTGGGGTGTCCGAAGCGAGCAAGACATCCCCAAAGGAACATTTGTAATCGAGTACACGGGCGAGATTGTGACTGCAGAGCAGGCTGACGAGCGTGGTAAGATGCATGGTCGTTTTTTTTCTTTTGTTAAACTTCCATGTTTTTTTGTTTTTTTTTTCCAAAAAGGGCTGGACACACCAAGCCGTACCTACCTGTTTGATCTGAGCGGTAAGGACTTTGTGATTGACGCTACTCGCAAGGGCAACTTTTCTCGGTAATGTGTGAATCACCATTATGTACGCTGAGACGTAAATCCATCAAGGTTTTTCAACCACAGCTGCGAACCAAACCTCAAGGCTTATGTCGTGCACACTTCAGAACTCGACAAGCGTATCAACCATATCGCGTTCTTCACCCTCCGAGACATTCGACGGGGCGAGGAGCTCACGTTCAACTACAAGCCCAATCAGGAAAACTACGCACCGTCCAGTAGCACCATTTGGTTGCGCTGCATGTGTGGCAAGCCGTCCTGTAAGAAGTTTGTATTTTTCTACAGCTAGATCGATACGCGTGAATGTACATTGGAAAAAAAAAAACCGTGAGCGTGAACTTCCTTTTACCGAATGATGATTAAAACAATGATTTAACATTGGGTTCTAAAAGAGAAAGGTTGCCGCGAGGCCTCCTGCGATCGCAGCGACGGTGGCAGTGACTGTGAAGATGCGGGCACCGTAGATGATCGCAGCACTGCTCGAGACCTGCTTCTTCGCCCCATTGATGACGGCCTTTGGTGCGGGCTTTGCGGTAAACTTGAGTTCTACAAAGAAAGAAAAAAAAAATTGTTCAGTCAGTCATAGGAAATATTAATAAATGTTTTGGGTCGTACTTGTGTTTTTCAGCAGATACTCCTGGACTTCCCCGCCAATCGTCTGGCCAAACTCCTTGCCGTGACCGAGTACGAATGCGTGCGGGATATGCTCGTCGCAAAGTTTGATGTCGCCTGGCCATTTTCGTCAAAACTGTGAGCGCACCAGACAGGAAAACAAGGATACACCTTCAGGAAACGCAGCCTTCATGTTGGTATAGTGCTCACGGGGAACCCAGCCGTCGACATGTCCATAGTGGAAGCTCAGTTTGGTCAGGTTTGCCCGGATCGTATCCTCATCCAGCTCTCGCAGATTGTGCATCTCGTCGTTGCCCATAAAGAAACAGTTGTAGGCAACTTTGGGACTTTTGGGGATATTTAGACCATGGTCGGGAAAAAAAACAAAAAACACATACTGCAAAAGGAACTCTGCCGCAATCCGCGCATGCACAGGGGGCTGGTTGGATCCCAAGCCAACGATCCAGATTTTCGCATCAAGAGGAAGCAAATTGAATCCAGCAGCAATGAATGAGACGATCGTGCGCGGAATTTGCGCGGTCAGTGGCTGGACGAGGTTGATTACTTAGAAAGCAAGGTTTGTGTGTCGCTACATACCGTCAGCTCGCGCCCGCGCGGGGTGTCCATGATGTGATGCAGGGTTGGGAGGAGCAAGAAAACCTTGTCAAACGTGCATTCGGGGAGCGCCTTGATCACCTGTAAAAAAAATTTTTTTTTAAAATAATGAATGGATGCATACAGACGGTTCTTGTCCAGCATACTTGCAGCGAAATATAGGCGCCAACACTGTGGCCAGCGAGCATGAAGCGCCGCTTGGGATTCTGTGCGTGCAACTGCTTGATGTAGTTTGCCTTGTGCTGCACCTGCTCCGCCATCGTGTATGGGCGAGGGATCTGATAGCCCGCCGGCAGTGTAGCTATCGTCGCAAAAGAGACGTTAGAGCGATGCCAGCATGCAGCTTGGTCGTAGTTACAGTGGCCCGCGTGCCCGACACAAAACACCTCGATCTGTCCGTCCGAGAGGCCGTGCACCTCGTTCAGGAACTCGATGTAGTAGTCTGCCACACCAGGGTTGCCCGGGAACATGACAAACGTGTTCACTGACGCAGCATCGGCCACAGCAGCACCACGGAGGGGCCAATGCAGCGAGACCGTCGGGACCCCGTCGACCCCCACGGCCACAATTTCTCGTGTGTGCATCCCTGGGAAAAAAAAAGGGTAACTGTTTGCGTCATGCTCGCGTCCGTGTTTGCCTGGTTGACTTCTTCTTCGTCGTCGTCGTCGTCGTCGTCCAAGCCTGCGGTGCCAGAGCCCAGCCTGTCCAGTGGTGGTCGTGCGAGTGAGACCCGCGCCGGCAGCAGTAACACGGACGGCAATGCCGCTCGTCGTCCACCTTGGCCGAAACCAACTTTCGCCCCTGCGGAGGAGCTGGCGAAGCTGGAGGAGGGGGACGACGACGACTTTATGGACGACGACGACTTTATGCACGACGACCACGACGACGACGACGACGACGACGACGGGCCGTACTTCCAGGAGCCCGCGACTGTGTTTGGGTCGGTGATTGAATACTCGGACGAAATCGACGGTGTCGACTGTGTAGCGGTCAAGACGACGCAGGGCTCGATAATAACGGCGGAGGTGACGACGTTGGAGACGGCCGAGGACGACATCCTGGACGGAACCGAAGAGTCGACTGACGAAGATGAGCTTGTGGCTCACAAGCCGCCGGTGGCGAACAAGCCAGCATCCAATAGGCAGCCACTGACGAAGAAACCGTCGCTGCGGACGAGCATGTTGAAGAAGCGGTACGATCGTCCTTTATCCCTCCACAAAACTACAACCCCTTGTTTTCGTCCTTCTAGGGTCGCCGAGAACGGAGTCAGCGCGGCAGGCAAGGTCTGGGCACGTTCCCCAGTCAAGAGGATGGCCCCGACGTCTTCGCCTTCGATTCTGAAAAGTAAATCGCCTGCCGAAAGCGGCAGACCCGCAAAGGCAAGCATGCGCTCACCGGCGAAAGCGTCGACACCAGTGTCGTCGTCACCCACCAAGTCACCCGTAAGAGCGCCGTTGTCACCCACCAAGTCACCAGCGAGAGCGTCGCCGCCTCGTTCGCCCAGGGCCAGGGCTGCCAAGTCGCCCGCAAAGCGGCCGCCAGCGAAATCGTCCCCAAAGACTGCTCCTGCAACGGTTTCGACAGTGTTCGAAGTCGAATCTATCATTGGCAAGAGGGTCAAGGCTGGCGTCGTCGAATACAGGATTCGATGGAAGGGCTATGGCGCGTCGGATGACACTTGGTACTGGCCGCTGAACTGACCTTAGTCTAAGCTGGATTCAAAAATTACAGGGAACCCCAAGCAATGTGCGACTGTCCTGAACTGATAGCAAAGTACGAGAGCCAAAAATGAACCATTTCGTTATCTTTGTCAGTTTTGTTTTTTGTTTTTAGCAACTCGGGACTTTTTTATTAGAATTTTTTTCAAGTTGGAAACTTTTTGACAGGGGTAAGTGTAGGAAACAATAAAGGGAACAAAACAACAAAATCTCTACTTGTGGAACTTCTTGTTTCCGTTGGCATAGTCCACGAGAAGTGGCGCGGGGGCAAAGCGATCGCCGTGCTCTTGCTGGAGCTTTTTGAGTTGATCGACAATCTTGCCAGCGCCGATGGTGTCAATGTATCGGAAGGGACCGCCGGTGAACGGGGGGAATCCGAGACTAGCGTGATGTTTGAAGATTAAGAAAGGCTAATGTTTTTTCCCTGAAAGAAGCGCATACCCGAAAACGGCGCCAATGTCGCCATCGACGGGGGTCTCGAGGGTGTTATCCTGGAGGCAGAACACTGCCTCGTTGATCATGCGGAGAGCAACTCGGTTCTGGAGGGTCTCGACGTCGTGGCTGCCCTTGGGTTGGACTAGTATTATTGCAGGGACATTTTTAAAAATTTAATAAAAAATCTCGTGTTTTTCAATCGGCAGCAAAACGTACCCTTGTACTTTTCAAGGAGAGTCTGGGCCTCGGGGTTGACATCCTTGGACTTGCCCTCGTACAGGTAAAAGCCCTTTCCGGTCTTACGACCGGCAAGGCCGAGCTTGACCATCTCGACCATCATGTCGCTGTTGGCACCACCCATGCGGGCACCAAAGGCCTTAACGAGGGTGGGCTGGATGTGGTTGCCCACGTCAATACCGACTTCGTCAAAGAGCGTGGCAGGGCCAACGGGGAAGCCAAACTGCTTGAGGATGTTGTCGAGTTCCTTGATGCCGTAGCCCTCCTGGAGGATACCACCGGCCTCGACCATGAAAGGCGAGAGGATACGAGTGGTGTAAAAGCCGGGTCCGTCCTGTTTTATTATTATTATTATTATTAGAAACAAGTGAAACTTTTACTCAAAAAAAAAAAAAAAAATTTACCTTGACGACAATGACAGTCTTGCCCTGCTTGATACCGATCTCGACGGCAGCAGAGGCAGCCTCCTTGCTGGTCTGGTCGGTGGTGATGACCTCGAGGAGCTGCATCTTGTCCACGGGGGAGAAATAGTGCATGCCGACAACGCGAGTGGGGTCCTTGAGGCCGGCGGCAACCTCCTTGATCGGGATAGCAGACGTGTTGGAGGCAATGATGCAATGCTTGGGAACGATTTCCTCAAGCTTGCTGAGCACCTGGGGAACGAAAACAATTTTTTCTCATTAGTATTTTTATGTCACAACGTTTCGGGAAGAGTCACCTTATGCTTGACGCCGAGGTCTTCGAAGACGGCCTCGATGATCATGTCCGACTTGGCAAGGTACTTGTTCACAAGAGGATCGGAATCGGTAAGACCAGTCACGCGGGCCATGGTGGTGTCGCGGTCGAGGACCTTGATGCTCTTGCGCTTGACCTTGGTGTCGAGGTTCTTGTAGATCTGCTGGAGACCACGGGAGAGACCCTTGGTGTTGGTGTCCTGGTAACACACACACACAAAAAAAGCGCTGTTGTTAGGGGGGGAAAAGAGAGACCCATCTATACCTTCAGGAAGACGTTCAAGCCCTTCTCGACGCTGACCTGGGCGATACCGGCACCCATGAGACCAGCACCAATAACCGAGATGGTTTGGTAGTTGTGCGAAGGCTTGCCAAAGCTAACACGCGAAACGAGTTTGAAAAAAAAAAACACGTTTTCTTTAAAAGAATATACCGGTTCTTCTTGAGGGCAGTCTGGCCAAAGAACAGCGAGACGAGACCCTTGCTCTCGTTGGTCATACCGAGACGGCCAAACTCCTCGGACTCCTTGAGGAGACCAAAAGCCATGCCCTTCTCAATACCTTCTTTGACGACGTCGATGATCGCAAGAGGAGCGGGGTACTTGCCAAGGGTCTGCTTCAGGACCTATAATAATAATTTAGGAGGTATTCATCGGAAGTGCTTACAGTCTTCTTGGCAGTGTCAAACATGTAGTTGCGGCCGTACGAGAAATCTTCAAGGGCGCGATCGAGGAGGCTCTTTTGGCGCTGGTAGGGCTTGAGGGCACCCGATGCGAGTTGAAGGGCGCACTTTTTGTCGCCAAAAAAAAAAAAAAAGCAGAATGAGATTGAGTTCGTAACCCCTCAGGACACACATACAGTGATGGCAGCGTGTTCGAGGGCCGACGGGTCGGCGACAACATCGATAATCTTGAGCGACTTGGCCTTTTCAGCCTTGAGGGACTTGCCCTGGAGCATAAGAGGCAGAGCCTGAACGGAGAAAGTTAGCACTTTTATCAACAAAGTCCACCAAGCAAACCTTCTGGGGGCCAATAAGCTTGGGAAGACGCTGGGTTCCGCCGGCACCGGGAAGGAGACCGAGCATCACCTCAGGGAGGCCGATGGAGGTCTTGGGCGACGAGGTAGCGACACGGTACTTGCACGCGAGAGCAACCTCGAAACCACCACCGAGACAGTCACCGTTGATGGCAGCGACAAATGGAATGGGCGCGTTGCTCAACTTGTCCAAGAGAGCCTGGCCAGCGCGCGAGAGCTACAGAAAGAGGAGATGAAAATCTCAATTTGAAAAATTTTTTTTTGAAAAAAGAAAATTTTTACCTCGGCAAGCTCATCCTGCGACTTGGCCGCCGAGAGCATGTTGATGTCGGCACCAGCGATGAAGCCCTCCGGCTTGCCCGAGATCAGGACGGCTGCCTTGATGCTCGAATTGGACAGGACCTGGTCAAGAACAATGCTGAAGAAGGGGAGAAAAAAAAAAATTAGCTTCCCAATGGCCAGAGCCCAGCATACTTGAAGTCTTCCATCAGTGGCTTGGACAGGACGTTGACCTTGGAGTCCTTGAGGTTGAGGGTGACCATCGCGACGCCATCAGGGCGGACCTGCAGGGTGACATTGCTTCCAGCGGTGACGCTCTTGGGTGCCACTGCAGAAACAAGAGACATCACTACTTTAACACACAGCAGTTTGTGCGGGGGGGCGGTCTACCAGCAGCAGGAGCGGCGGCGGCAGGAGCGGCGGCAGCAGGAGCGGCGGCAGCAGGCTTCGCGGCCTCGGCAGCATAGAAACGCTGAGCCAGCGCAAACGCGGCGGGGCGCGCAGCGGCAGAGACACGCGAGCGGGCGACGCTCAGAACAGCTCGGCTGACAGGCGAGGCCATTTTATTTCCCTGCAGCGACAAGGTTGTCATGCGCATGAAAAAAAAAAAAAAGAAAGGTAAGGAAGGTCGGGTGAAAAAAAAAAAAGAGACGGATCGGAGAGCGCAAGTAGTTGTAGCAGAGTGGAGCCCAGCAAGCCGGAGTGGCGACGAAAGCGACACGCCGCCAGCGGCTCCAACCGAGCAAGGCACCAGAGAGCACAGAGCAGAGCACGCAGCCAGAAGCGCACAGAGAACACGAGCCTCAAAAGTGCTGGGGACAACACTGTTGAAATGGCGCTCAAGGGATTGCGCGTCCTCGAGGTCGCTGGGCTTGCGCCTGTGCCGTTCTGCGGTAGCCAAAAAGACGGGTGTGTGGATGACCTCTGACGACCGGACCTGCAGGGATGATTCTCGCCGATTTCGGGGCGGACGTCGTGCGTATTGACCGCGCTGACGCGACGTACAATATGGACAACCTCGCACGGTCTGTCGGCTTTGTTTACCTTGTACGGCCTAATAGTCCTCAAACAGTGGCAAGCGCTCGATCGCTGTGGATCTCAAGAAACCCGAGGGCATCGCCGTCATCAAGCGTCTGGCAAAGAGTGCGGATGTCATCGTCGAGCCCTTCCGCCCCGGCGTGATGGAGCGCCTTGGGCTGGGACCGGACGAACTGCTGAAGGAGAACCCTCGCCTGATCTACGCTCGCCTCACCGGTTTTGGTCAGACGGGTCCGTACGCCAACATGGCCGGCCACGACATTGACTATATTGCGATTTCCGGAATGCTCGGCGTACGCTGCTTTGTTTGCTTTTTGTGTTTTTGTTTTTGTTTACTCGGCAGTCGTGCAGGCCATCGGTCGCGAGGGTGAAAAGCCAATGTTTCCCGGCAATCTCCTAGGAGACTTTGCGGGTGGGGGTCTGATGTGTGCCCTGGGTATTCTCTTGTCGGTGGTCGAGCGCAACAAGTCCGGCAAGGGCCAGGTGGTGGATGCTGCAATGGTGTGTGTCTGTGTGTGTTGGTTCTGTAATGTTTCGTTGACCTGCCTTGTTTTTTTCAGACGGACGGCGCTGCGTACTTGGGATCGTTCATCTTCAACATGAATCGCGCGGGCCTCTGGAGTCGTCCTCGCGGAAACAACATGCTTGACTCGGGCGCCCACTTTTACGAGACGTACAAGACCAAGGATGGCAAATTCATGGCTGTGTACGAGTCTTCCGAAAAAGAAAAAAAATTCTCTCTCCCCCCGCACCCAATTAAAAACGAAAAACTTCTAGGGGCGCGATCGAACCACAGTTTTACGATCTGCTCATCAACGGCTTGGGGCTCAAGCTCTCCGACATCCCACGCCAGAATGACACGTCGACCTGGCCCGAGATGAAGGCGAAATTTACCTCGATCTTTGCGAGCAAGACCCGCGCCGAGTGGCAACAGGTACGCCTCTCGTCTCCCTCGTAACTGAGTATCAATCTGTAGGTCTTTGACGGCACGGATGCCTGCGTCTCTCCCATCCTCGATATTGACGAGGTTATGCTTCATCCCCACGCACAGGCGCGCAAGCTCATGATCGCCAACGCCGAGGACCCGTCGCTCAGCGAAGCCGCGCCTGCACCTCGCGTACAGCCAAAACAGAAATATTATCTATTTACTTTTTTATTTACCATTTTCATATGCGCTAGTTGTCGCGCACACCCGCCCACACGCAGACGCGGGGCGCCCCGAGCCCTCAGGTGGGTCAGCACACAGCCGATGTCCTCAAAGAGTATGGCCTCACCGAGGCGGAGATCGTCCAGCTTGTGTCGAAGAAGGCCATTAGCAAATTATAAGTTTTCTCTGTCGTTGTTGTTTGATTTTTGGAATGCCTCGACTCCTCCTTTTGGTGCTTGGCTGCCTGGCCGCCGCTGCTTGCGTGAGCGCCAGCCCCTGCCGCTGGGTCAGCAGCGACGGCGACACGTTTGTAGACCTGACGGGCCTGAAGAACGGTGCCGCTGTGGTACGGCATGCTGGCTCTTCGTGTTATCGTATCTAAACGGAGTTCCCAAGTAGGTCCACAACGCGTCCAACGCCCCGGCCCTGACCCTGCGCGGCGTCTGTGGCGACATTGTGTTTTCGGTGCGCGGGTGCCCGCAGACGGCCGACCAGGTGTGCACCATGTCCATGACGGACGCCGCGGCCGCGCCCAAGTGGGCTGAGCGGTCGATCGAGCTGTCCCCTGGCCACCTGACCGCCTCCACCAGCAGCAGCAGCACCAAGCGCCTGTCGTTTGCAGTGCCGCACACCGAGTGCACGCACGTCAACATTGACTTCAAGTGCGACGTGCACGCCCGCGCGGGCGCCCCCCACTTTGTGGGCCAGGACAAGTGCAACGTCGACTACGTCTGGCCCAGCATGTTTGCCTGCCCTCGCTCGCTCAAGAACCAGACGAGCATCGACTTGCTCATCGACCTCGCCCTGAGCGAGAGCCTCGCCTACGATCGCCTGGCAGAGATGACGCGCGCCTACGGCCACCGCCTGTCGGGCACGCAGTCCCTGGAGCAGTCGATCGACTGGGTCGTCGAGCGCATGAATCAGGAGGACAACTTTGATCTGGTCTACACTGAGCCTGTCACTGGTACCTTTTGTCTTTCCTTTTTTTTGCTATTACGGCTTGACCCTATTGGTGCAGTGCCCACTTGGGTCCGTGGCAACGAGTACGCCAGGATCGTCGCACCTCGCCCCATCGACATCACCATCCTCGGCCTGGGCATGTCCAACGGCACCGGCCCTGCCGGCATCCAGGGCGAGGTCATCGTCGTCGAGAGCTTTGAGGAGCTCGAGGCCCGTGCGGACGAGATCCCCGGCAAGATCGTCCTTCACAACGCACCGTACGTTGCCTACGGCATAAACAGCCAGTTCCGACGCGAAGGAGCCATCAGGGCAGAGCAGTACGGCGCCATCGCCAGCATCGTCGTACGCATTCTTCGCCCCCTTTTCCCCTTGTCTTGCACTCATTGTTGGATACTATAATAATTACAGCGATCCATCACCCCTTTCTCCCTGTATACGCCGCACACCGGCAGCATGGAGACAGCCGGCATCCCCGGTGCCGCAATCACTCTCGAGGACGCTGACCTAATTGCTAGCTGGATCAGTCACGGCCAGCGAGTCGAGGTAACAGAAGCAAAACAAAACGGCAAGAATTTTCTTTTGAAAACTCTGGCATGCAGCTGTTCTTGTACATGGAGGCACACTTCCTGCCCGACTCGATCTCGCGCAACATCATTGCCGAGATCAAGGGTACCACGTACCCGGACGAAGTCGTCGTTTTCGGAGGACACATCGACTCGTGGGACGTCGGTTCCGGCGTCTTGGACGACGGAGGAGGCGCCTTTGTCGCTTGGGATGCCCTGCGTCTCATGGCCAAGTACGACATCCGACCCAAGCGCACTGTCCGTGCTGTGTTCTGGACCAACGAGGTATCCCCCCCCCCCCCTCTTTTTTTTTACACGCGTGTGTGTGTGTGTATATATATAAATAATGCATGCAGGAAAATGGCTCCAACGGAGGTAAAGTGTACAAGAACAACCGTGTGGACGAATTGCCCAAGGTGTCGTGGGCTTTCGAGTCAGACTCGGGCACGTTCAGCCCCGTAAGCAAAGAAAAGCTTTTTGATATTCGGCATCCTAAATTATTTTTATTTAAATCTTAGATTGGCATTGGATTCACAGGATCGCCAGCGGCTCTGCAGATCATGACCGACATTGGCTCGACGTACTTGGCGCGCATTGGTGCAGGCACTGTCACGGTGGGCGGCGGTGGTGTCGACATCGAGCCCATGTGTGTGGAGGGCGTGCCTTGCTCTGGATTGAACGTCGCGACCAACGGACGCCCAGACAAACTCGACAGCTACTTTTTCTACCACCACACCAAGGCAGACACCATGACGTCGGTTCTCCCCAACGAGCTGTCCCTGTGCACAGCTAGTTTGGCTGCCTGGGCATTTGCCGTGGCCGACCTTGATAACCTCCTTCCAAGACTTCAATAATACAAGGGAGGGGGGAAAAACTGTAGTGGAATGATTTTTGTATGTACAGATGTCTCTACTCAGTAATGCAGGCGCTGACGTCGTCCATCGCGGTTGTTGTTGCCTCTGTAATGGTTGCTGCTTGCACCGCCACCACTGCTGCTCGAAGAAGACTGGTTAGCGTCGTCGTCAGAACTAACATCGTCGAGGCCACGGCGACGAGCGGACACCGATGCGGAAGACGATGTCGCGGCAGCAAAGGTCGAGGTCGACGTCGGTGCATTATTTAAATTGATCAGATTTGGCAAGGAGATATCGCTGCGTGTGTGCGGTCGGTCGGACCGGTGGACTGGACAAATTTCTTCAAATGAAGAAGGGAAAAAAAAAAAAAAAAAAACTTAAAAAATCTGTGCTCCTTTGCAAAGCTGACGAGCTCTCCCCAGTTTTTGTCGCCTCTCTCGAGCGACTCGCCATGTCCCACGATCCACAGCGACTGTCGGGCGCGCGTCAAGGCAACGTTCATGCGACGCACATCCGAGAAAAACCCAATGCCGTGGGAAACAGTCGCATTGTCAGCTAATCAATATATTGCTTGACTTGCTACTTTTGCGCAATAGTGTAAACACCTGAAGGCGCACGAACGCACGACAAAATGATAATGTCCTTTTCGCGACCCTGGAATCCGTCGACGGTATTGACTTCGACCGCGTCGCAAGCCCTCGGACCAAAGGCGCTCCTGAGGTCTCCTCGGATTACCATCATCTGCTGCTTGTACGGCGTGATGACACCAATGCGACCGTAAAACTACATCGACCCCCCACCGCCCCCACCCCGCCCAAAAAAGTCTTAACACAGTGATCATACGGAGAATAAAATTACGTGGGTGTCTGGGTAGGACGAGCACAGGAGGTAGATGAGGTCGACAATGAGCTTGGACTCGACCGGATTGGATATCGATGGGCCATCCGATCGCTGCGACTCGCGCCCGAGGATGTTGATGAACGCAAAAGGAGGGAACATTTCGTCGGTGTTGCTGTGGAACGGCTCCGTCCTCAATAGCTTCATGTTGGGTGCGTCGTGCAGCAAGCCCTCGTAAAAATGACGAGCCGGGAACCAAGCGATGGTCGGGTGCATGCGATACTGCGTGTTGAGGAAGACGACACTCTGCGGGCAGCGCTTTTGCACACGCTCAAAGAGCGAGCGATCGTATCCATTCGCCTTGGCACGGTTGGAAAAGACAGTGGGCGGGAGTTGTTTGGGGTCGCCCAGCAGGATGCAGTGGTCACAGCCAAAGCGCAGAGGAATAAGAGTTGACTTTGTATAAAGGGAATCGTCAGGATCCGTCCCATTGACAGTCAGTGTACCATCTCAACTGCTTGTGCGGCCTCGTCGATTATGACAACGGGAAACTGGACGTCTCCGAACGCGTCGTGGCCTGCGCCGCTGAGTGTACAGCAGACAACCTGAGCAGCTTTGAGGATTTCTTTGCGGAGGTTGACCTTGGACGCATTGATCTCCCTGCAAACGTGGATCAACACTGTGAAATAATTTTAACGATACCTGGCCTGTTGGGTGCTCTGGAGGCTCGTCAGCTTCTTGTGTTGCTCGTTTCGTTGCTCTAAAAGTTCGCGGATATCATCTTCAATGTCCTCTGCTTCGGACACGCGATTGGCTTGATAGAGGGGGGAAAAAAAGGGTCGGAACCAACAACATGGCATGGGCAAAAATATACCGGAAGTGAACATGCGCTTCCTCACGTCCTTCTCCTTGACTTCGTTGCTGATGTCGTCGATTTTTTTCTGGATTTCGTTCATTTGGTCATCCTTGCTCGTCTGGCTCTCGTTGAACCGTTTGAAGCGTTCTACAAGAAGTGCACTTGCTACAGTTTTCACAGGGGACAAAGCGAGTCAAATACCTTGACCCTGGAACTGCTCGTCCACGAGGTTGTCAATCCACACGCTGCGAACATCGGCATTGATCGCATTGCCAGAAGCACCCATGCGAACGACAACAGGTCGGAAAGCACGGCCGGTCGAGGTGAGCAGGTCCTCCCTAGTAGACATAAATTTTTGTTTAGCGCACGCACGTCCAGGGGAAAAAAAAAAAAGGACATGCTTGATCAAACGACGGACAATCTCATCGACAGCTGTATTGGAAGGTGCGCATACGAGCACGCGTGCTACTCCTCCCGTTTGCGAAGACAGGAGGGCACCGATTGTGCCCATAAGTGTTGATGTCTTGCCAGTACCAGGGGGACCTTGGATGAGCGTGAAGCCCTTGCGTCGCTCGCAGCAGGCACGGATGGCGGCGATCTGGCTGCTGTTGTAGCGAGCGTTAAGATGCTCCATTCCACCAAGTGCAGAACGGTCTTGAAGACCGGCCACCATGTCGCGAGGACTGAGCAACAGCTGCTTTAGACGAATGTCTGGGACAGTCTAGAAAACGATAAATCAACATTCTCAAAAAAAAAAAAAAAAAAGGTGGATTGTTATGATACCATGAGAGCACGGAACTCGCGAAGTGCCGTTGTGAGGCTGTTGATGCGTTGGATGTAGACCTGATGCGTGCTTGTGGCTGTGATGTAGCGAGTCCAGGGCTCATGGAGTTGAACGGCACGACAGCGGACGAGCACTTGCCGATTCAGGGAGTGGATCGTGTCCAAGACCATCACGCATTCGCCCACAACGTTCCTCCCCTGGTCCATCTGCAAGCAAAATGGCTTGTTAAAGTGTATTATTAGGCAACATGACAAACCACAAAGAAGCGGAGGAGATCGTCGTTCGCGAGGACGTTCTGAGCGAGATCCTGGGACGAACTATGGATGGTCATGTCGTATCGGTCATACTTGGAGTCGCTCGTCTTGCCGTCCACGGCTACCTTGAACTCTCTCATCCCTGGCCGTCCCTTTAAAAAAAAAAAAAAGTTTTATTTTTTAGTGTTTGATTTTTCTTCTGTCAACGTACAAAAGCGAAATCCGAGCCGTCCACAGACTTCATCGAAGCCTTGCACTCTTGCCAAAACAAGGGCTCGTAGGCCTTGATATAGTCGTCGACGCTAGCAAATTCTTCGGTCGGTTTCTGGAGGGGGACACTCGGTCCTTCAGCGTTGCCTTGCCCCAAAATCGCCTCTGGCTTCCAATGCAGGACAGTCTTGTAGAAACGGTCGATCTCACGTTCCATCCTCTTGGCAGGATCAATGGCATCGGCACCTGGCATGGTGATGGGGACGGCAACGCGAGCAGGAAGGATCGTGGCTGGGCGAGATGTCGCCGTGGCCGGGCGCTTTTGGCCTGTGGGCGTTTGAATCGACAAAAGAACGATGCCTGGGTTGTTCGGATCGTCGGTACTGGCGAGTTTGTTTGGCTGGTTGAGCTTTTTGGCATCCTTCAACAGGGCTGAGAGGCCGTTCGTGGAGGTCGAGCTGGAGCTGGACGATGCTGACCACAAACTGGAGTTGCTTGCAGGTGCGGGGAACGGCTTCCCATTTGGCACAGCTGAGCTGAAGCCGCGGGTGTTGACAGGGTTTTGGACAGCGAATGTGGATACATTCAGCTGAAGCACCTTCCCTCTGCAAAAAGAAAAAAAAATGTTTATACCAGTACTCGTTTCTTTGTGTGAAGGAATACTTTGAAGAGCTGCCACTGGAGACGCCAAGCAAAGGACGCGGTGAGGGCTGCAGGGATGCTGGAAGTGGGGGCCTATGTAACGTCTGGACAGGCTCGGATCGCGCGGGTGCTGGAGGCAGCAGGATAGGCGAAACTGTCTCGACAGAGGTTTGGGCACGCAAGACCGCCAATGTCGGTCGTTTTAATGCGGCCGCAGGAGTCGCTGACAACGACAGAGACGACGACGAAGAGGAGGCAACGACGGGAGGTTGTGGACGTTGTTGCTGATGCGGCTGCTGAGGTTGAGGCTGCTGAGGTTGCGGTGGGGGTGGGGGTGGCGCAAGTGAAGCCGCCAAATCACGGAGGGTTTGCGAGATCGAGTTGCGCACGTCAAAGTCAATCGCATTGGCCTCGACGGTTGCATTTAGGACGGCCCTGGCAAAGGCAATACCATGTGCAGTCACCGATTGGGGCACAGATCTCCACGTGCTTACCAGCGCTGGAAGCCAGTTTCGCACGTCGACGCAGCGAGGAGGGGGCGGGCGTGGTCGCTCGTTCTCCAGTTGGAAGTAGTACTCCATAAGATCGTGATGCAGGGAACCCACTTGGTCTGCTAGGGACCAGACCGCAGCCATGCCACTCTTCCGGGTCAAGAGACCATGGAGGCTGTCGACCGAGGCGCCCAGAAGCTGCAGTGCATGCACAGCCGATATGAGTGAGCCAGCAAGGTCCCACACCGTGGCCATCAGCGCAGTCTTGGACTCTTTTACAGGACCGCCCGTGACCGTGGGTTCGCAGACGTAAACGGCCTTCATCATGCTCAGGTACCCACAGGCCTTGGCAATCGTGTTCTGGAGTGACTTGGGTGAGTTCCAGTTTGCGAGGTTGAGCAGGGCGCCGCGCAGCACCGATGCCGTCCCGCGGATGCTCTGAACCGTCCGCTGATAGACCGCTCGCACGTCGGTGCCGTCTCGATTGACCGAGTTGAACATGCTCTGAATTATCCCCTGTAGGTCGTCACACTCAAACGTCCTCTGCTGACAACGCATTGAGCTGTCTGTCGTATTTATATCTGAAACGTACAGTCACGAGCTGGCGGTAGGCAGAGTCGTCGCGCTGGATGACTGACCACAGATTGAGGAGGGGCCCGACAAGACTGACAGAGGACGAGGTTGCCATCAGGCCCTGGAGGATGCCCCGTGAGTTCAGGGCCACAAAGTACCTAAGAAAGTTTTTTTTATTTTACTTTATTCAGTCAGGACGTCAACGTACGAGTGAACATCGGCCTTGAGCTCGCGTTGCCACTTCTTAATCTCGGCCGAGGTGTCACAGAAGAACGAAGGGGCTTCACTCGCTGCCCTATCTGCAGGGTCTAGAGGACAGAGCAGTAGGTACCGCGAGAGGGCGGCGATATAGTTGACGTGCAATCTTGCTGGCCATGACGCAAACTGAGCCGACAGTGCGGCGCCGTTATTGACCGGGCCCGTGCCATGCAGGAGCAGAGTTGTGTGCTCGAGGTCGTACCAAACAAAAAACTCGGACCACTCCTTCTCAAGGACGGCCAGGTCGGCGTCGTTCCTGATGTAGAGGCTGTTGAAAACGCGGGGCAGGACGCGGGATTCGCTGTCGAGGCCCTGGGAGAGCCTGGCACTGAGGTCGTTGATCGTGTCTGCATTTGGACTGGCCGGGCGGTGGCGGAAGGCGGCGGCGAGGGCCGATGTCCAGGCCGAGACCGCGCTGTGGTCATTGAGGCACTCCTCGGCGCAGCTTGCGAGCATGTCGATCACGGGTGGGTCCTGGAAGGTGGCGTTGGTGCCCTCCTGGACGGCGATGCGCAGACTGGCCGGTGCTGACTGGGTCAGGGGGAGGATGCCGCGGTTGAAGAGGACGGCGAGCCATCGGAGGGCTGACGAGCGAACGTTCTCGGCCGTAAGGAAGCGCATAAAGGAGACGGCGTCCAGCAGGTTGGACAGGGCCGACCAGAGGGCATCGCTGTGGGGGATCGACTGCAACCTCGTGAGGGAGAGGCCGCCAAAGAGGGCCTCGGAGGCCTGCCAGGTGAGCTGGAGCCCAGAGATCTCGGATCGGTGGTCCATCGCACTCTCGGCACTGCGCGTCCACTTGGTCGTGAGCTCGCGCACGAGTTCGGTGACGATGCCTGTTGGCAGGCTGTGTTCGATGGTCTCTGGGGCGAGCGCGTTGAGGACAGACGTGAGGGCACTGAGAAGGACGTTGACGTCGAGGCTGCAATGCTCGTGCCTATAGCGGGCGAGGCGCTGGTCGGCCACGTCCGCTCGCGAGAGCGAGACCAGGATCGTGTTATGGATTGCGACGCTTACGCCGTTGAAATGCTGCGGGGTGACCTTGAGAGCGGATGCGGTGACCTGCGTGATCGCCATCCACCGCAGTCTCTCCTCTCGATGGAGCAGGAGGAGGAAGAACCCGCTCATGGGCTCGGTGATCATGTCTGCAGCCAGCTCGTGACACAGGAGGCGGCGCACTGTGTGCGAAAGCAGCCTCGGGTCGACAAAGAGATCAAACTGGCTCAGGACCTCGAAGAGTGCGCAGCTGATGCTGACCTCGTTAAACTGCAGTGGTGGCGTGCGTGCGCCAGAGGTGGACATGATCGGCGAGCCACTGCCAGGAGGGGCGAGCGCGCTGTTGGACTCTTGGGAGGCGGTTGGGGAGGCCTGTGATCCGCCGCCGTCAGCTGAGGACCCCAGCAGCATCGACGCGGTGCGGACACGCAGGATGCGCAGGAGCCGTTGCACGTCAAACTCGTGGATCCTGCTCATGAGGTTGTTGACGTCTGCCGCGCTATGCTGCCGCGCAAACTCGGTGCGAAAGGACAGCTGGGCCATGTGGTACCCACGAACGCACCGCGGGCACGACGAGAGGGCGTCCTCAATGTCCTGATGCAGCATCCGCACGCCGTCCCACTGGTCCACGCCAAACTCTAGCACGCGGAGCAATCGCTCACGCACGAAACGGATTGCGGGCGGGCGCTCGCGGCACCTATTTGATTGGCACGTGTTGGAAAAGCAGGGAAAAGGGGGGCACGAGGGTGGGTACCACTGGTGCTCGCGATGCCCGTGCACCAATTGGATCGCATCCGTGTAGAACGTCGCCACATCCGTCTGGTACAGGTGCCCCCACTCGTCAGCCGTCCGGTCCTCCAGCCGCAGGGGCGCCAGAACCGAGGCCATTTAAAAAGTGAGTGTGGTGCCCGTACCAAAAATACCATGGGTATTCTAATTAAGAGCCGGAACAAATGCCACATGTCTCCCCTAGAGTGAATGGTGGTGTGAGGTCAAAAGAATACGTGTGATAAACCTTGTAGCTCTAAAGGCAGCTTCACTTTGACCAACTTATCGGCATGCCGCCGAAACGCAAGCAGAAGCCGCCGGAGGGCTCTGAGGAGCGTTCCTCCACCGTCATCATATCCCTCCACACAGCCGTGGCCGCCGCCGCCAAGGCAATATGCGTGAACGGCGA
>Ga0302233_10000570_pt1 | contig 29941 bp, 38 predicted proteins | sample II_Palsa_N3_1_FD_193516 | JGI IMG/M metagenome (GOLD analysis project Ga0302233, IMG submission 193516) | Peat permafrost microbial communities from Stordalen Mire near Abisko, Sweden - II_Palsa_N3_1 | ecosystem: Environmental > Terrestrial > Soil > Palsa > Peat permafrost | place: Sweden... | reverse complement strand
AATGCAGCCATACGTCTCGATCACGTCCTCGAGGGTGATGATGCCGACGGCCTCCGGGATGTCGTTGTCAGCCTCGTCGTCACCGTGGGCGTTGGCACGGGGCGATGTCGTGCCAGAGTTGCCAGAAGGCGGGCGGGTGAGCCACGACGGGGCCTTTTGGCCTTGCTTGCTCGGAGGGTAGACGACAGCGAGATGGCCAGCGCCAGTTTGGAAGATGTTGAGCAGATCGTACATTCCCATGTCCTGGGTAACACGCACGACACGGCCGAGGAGGAGGTCGTGGATGGGGCGGCTTTCATCGGCATTTTTCGACACCAAGCTCTTGATAAGCAGGATGCCGATGACGTTGCCGCGGTTCTGACGATAGACGGGCACACGGCTGTGCCCGTGGATCTCGAGCTCGGACAGGGTGGCCTTGTCCAGGTGTGCGTTGGCGTCGATCATAAAGACCTTTTCGAGGGGGATCATCTTGTTGCCGACGTTGAGCGTGGCGAGGTCGAGGGCACCCTAAATGAAGTAGACAAAGATGAATTAAAAAAAAAATAACCCCTTTGGATGGATGTCAATCAGTACCTTGATGATTGTGCCCTCGTCGACTTGCAGGGCGGATTCCTTGGAATGCAGGTCGACCAGCTGGCGGAACTCGTCGCGCTCGTAAAAAGTGCCGTGCTCAACACCGAGCAGGTAGTCGAGCAGGAGGCCGAGCGGGTAGTTGAGAGGCCAGAGGATAAAGATGAGGCCCCAGACGACATAGCGCAGTTTCGAACCCTAGATAGATGGACAGATTTTGGCATGTCTTGTTGTAAGAATCGTTGCGTACGATAGCGAGGCCAAAGCGGCTACACACTGCCTGTGGGATGATCTCTCCAAAGAACAGCACGGCCGTGACCGAGACGAGAATGGCGGTGATAGGGTCGCTAATCTTGTCCAGGCAGATGGGCAGTGCCTCCATGCACGCGGCGTTGGCCAGCAGCAGGGTCACGAGCAGCTGGTGGTGTCTGCTGACGATGGGCATGATGTCGCTGGCATACTGCTTCTTCTTGGGGTCAGAACCGCCCTGGATAATGGTCAGCGTCGTCTTTTAGGTGGGGCGGGGCGGGGGCGGGGCGCGTTGATAAGTGTGCCATAAATACATACTAGTTACCAGGTCGAGCGATAGCAAGCCGAGCGTGAGGCCAGACATGAGGCCGGCAAAGAGCACGAGGAAGATCGACACGGCCATGTACATCCAGAAGAGCCCGTCGGCAAACGAGAGTGTCTCCTCGGGGACCGTCCTGTTCAAATCACGGACGGTGAGAGAGTGCGTGGGTTCCATCTCACCCAGGCAACGTGCTCTTTTCCCCTCCCCCTCCTCCTCCTCCGCCTCCTCCAAAGGCGGCCTTCCAAGCTTACCATATCTCGCCTGTGCAGTTGAGCTTCTCCTCGATCTCGTTCTTCAAGCATATAACCTGCTCCCAGTCTCCCATGGTTGGCAGCCCTATCAGTCCCCCTGCTGGTCGTTGGTCGAAAGTTGCCCAGTACGCTGCCCGTACAGTCATGGCAGTTTTCGATGCATTACGTCACAGCAGCATTGGTCGTCGTTGCCGCCGTGCTGCTGGCGGCCAGCGCAGCCGGCAGCGAGGACTGCGCGCCACTGCGGGGCGAGCAGACAAGCCAGTACTGCCCGGACGACAGCATGCTGCCGGTCAACTCGACGACCGTGCTCGTGACCGACGGCGACTTGCGGATCGCGCAAGGGCTGGCCGAGCTGGCACGCGCCGCTATGCCCGCCGCCAACAACGACACGGACACGGAGGCGACGAGAGAGCGCTGCCAGATGTTGGCCCTCAAGCTGCTGTGCCTGCAAGAGTTCCCTGCGTGCCCGACCGGCACCGTGCCCGTGTGCGCCAGCCTGCGCGCGGAGCTGTTTGACGTGTGCCAGCGCCCAGGGATGGTCCTGTACGACGAGGACGTGCTGGAAGTCGTGTTTCCGCTCGAGGGCTACTCCAACCTGTGCCCGTGCACGCCGGAAGGAACCATCTGCGAGGTGCCCACGCAGCCGCCCAGCCTGGCGCCCACACAGCCGCAGCCACCGGCGCCGTCGGCTCCACCGCTCGTCTGTGAACGGGGTAAGCTCGCGTCGTCCGTGCAAGGATCCACGTACATGGTCAAGTGCATGTGCGAGCCGGGGTGGGTCGGCGTCGACTGCTCGTGCCGCGAGTGCCAGCAGGCCGACCTGGTCGTCGACATCTCTGCAGACGTGTGCGACTCATCCGGCGGCAGCCGCGTGACAATCAAGCCAGCACCGGGCACAATCGCCTTTTACGAGCCCATGGAGCAACCCACGATCGTCCCAGCTAATTGGACCTCGTACAACTCGTCTGTCGACCCAGCCGTCTGCTGCATTCGCACGGTCAACAGAACCGAGACCGACTCGACAATCCCCCTGTCCGGCTCCTGTGCGTTTCCCGACCGTAACGAAGCGCGCGAAAACCATTTTACCTAGTGACCAACTTTTTCCTTTTTTTTTAACACAGAATGCAGCTCGCAGTGGACGACGGTGGACGAGATCGACGCTGCCTGCGGTGCGGCAGGCTCAAAATGGTCACTTCAAAATACCATACGGCTCAGTTCGTGCTATCCGGCCGACGTGAGCGCCGCAGCGCCGAGTACACAAACAACCTGCGGGGAGAGCGGGGGCGACCTCTTTACGGAGCAACCGCTGATGTCGCTGTTTGTCCAGGGTGCGATCGGGCTAGCAAACGATGTGAGGCCGTGCCTGTGGAACGAGCGGCCTGAAATGAAGGATGGGCCAGAGTTGGCGTACAAGCCCTGCTGGGCGTCGAATGTTTGCGAAAGGTACAACAACAAACTTCAGACGAAATGGATTAATAAATGTGTCTCAGTGGGATTGAAGTCGACGACAACGGGAGGATCTCTGTGGACGGCATCAGCCCCGAGTGCAGCTCGTCAGTCGTGTTCAAGCTCGACATTTTCAACAGTTCGTCCGCGGCCGCTGTACTCGTCATGGCCGTGGACGGTATTCCGTTTTACGAAGGTGTCGTGGTCACTCTCGATGGCGAGCCCGTGCATCCCGCATCAATGGTACCTTCGTTTTTTTTTTTTTTGGAAAAAAGAAAAGTAATATAAAAATTAGATTTCGCAAACCGGGGACGACGGCCTCCCGCGCTCGTTCTTCCTCGGCCTGCCAAGTCAGCAAGGGTTAGTGACGCTGTCGATCTCGTTCCTTGCCGATGCCCAAAACGACCAGTCTGACACATCGGCGCCACCGATGTTTGAGGTGCACGCTCTCTTGCTCCGAGGTGCATCCGTCTATGTGCAGCCGACCCCCACGGCCTCTGCGACTGCAAGCGCAACGGCATCGCTGACAGAAACCCTGAGCGCAACTGTGACTGCGTCGGCATCATGGACGGCGTCGGCAACGGCGTCGGCAACGGCTTCCCTGACTGCGTCGCCTACCGCGTCCGCAACCTTGTTAACAGCTTCTGCAACAGCCTCTGGGACTGCATCCGCGACAGCGACGGCGACAGCGACAGCGACGGCAACAGCCACAGCGACGGCAACAGCCACAGCGACGGCAACAGCCACAGCGACGGCCACTCCAACAGCGAAGGCCACTCCAACAGCAACGGCAGCCCCCACCGCCTTCAATGCCGCCAAGTGGGCCGTGATCGGCTCAATCACTTCGATCGCCATCTTTGTCGCTGTGGCCGTCACCTTGTGGTACAGGTGGCGAGCTCATGCCCCTCGGTCTGATGCTGCGTACGCTGCCCTCGCCAACGATGAGACCGAGCTACTGGTACGACATGGAGGAATGCACTTGGTTTAATTTTTCTCTCTCCCTCAGGTCTTGGACGACGACGAGGACGAGTTTGACAAGGACGACCTAGACAACATCGATCTGCTAGATGCGGATGGCATCTAGCCACGTTTTTAATAATTATTGCTTTTGGAGGGTTTTGCGACAAAAATTAAATATCGACAAACATTGCGCTGGTTTTTCCACGCTTCCTTATGCTGCGACCGAGTTGCTGCGGCTGTCTGTGCGGCGGATGTACTTTTCGCGGTACCCATCGTCGGCCCATGCGTTTGCGGTGAACGACGACGAGGCCTTGCTCAAGATGTCCTCGAGGTCGCTGATGAAGACCTGACTGTCTTGGATCTCCTCGTCAGACGCCTCTGTCGCCGCGGGCTCGTGTTCGTCCTCGTCGTCTGCCTCTGCCATGTTGTCGTCAGCATCCGGGGCACCGTTGTGGCGGATCGACCCCTCCTTTGCCGTAGCAAACTTGTCCAGTGCCAGGCGCAGCATCTGGACGAGGAGGCTGCGGTCGCCGCCGACAAAGTAGTCTTTCCTGGCGGTGTGGAGGGACTCGATGGGCCAGATCCTGAGCAGCTCCTCGGGCGGGACGAGCGAGTCGTGGCCGGTGCGGTCCATCGCGACAGTGCGGACCCAGTGCATCTTGCTGACGTACGCGGCCAGCATGCGCAAGACCACGGCCACCTCGTCGACGTCGGTCTGCTTGAGCTCGCCCGATGCGTAGGCCTCGTCCGTGGTGAGACGCGCGCGGTTGCGCAGCTTCCACACGGCGTTGTGTGTCGACTGCAGGATCGAGATGACGTTGAGCAGCGACAGGAACAGCACGATGCGGCGCAGGTCACGACGCTCGACGCGCGTGCGCAGCATCCGGTACGTGTCCAGCTTGCTCTTGAGCTGCTGAAGCACGAGCATGCGCAGGGGGTCCAGGTTGGACAGGTCAGGAGCGCGCTTGCCGTCGGCCCCATCGAGTGCGCTCACGAGGCCGCTGGTCAAGTGCCGCAGGACCATGATCGCAGAACGGGCAAGCTGGCGCTCGTTGGTGGCCGGCGCAGCAGCGGCAGTGGTGACGGCGACCGGGTTCATTTCTTCTTGGGGTGGACGAAAGTGTGCACACACACTTTGGCGGCAGAGGGCGAGGGAGGGAGGGAGTGTCTCTGTCGACCAGAGGCCCCCTTTCACTCTCGGTGGTTGCACAGGCTCGGAAGGAGACCTCCTTTTTCTATCGCCAAGTGGCGGTCCTCCTTGCCTTGGGGCTTGGCAACACGCACTTGCGGCCTTGGGCTTGCTCTTGTGTCCATGGGAACCCAATTGGGTGGCGCCCCTAAACAAAAAAAAAACCGGGCGTGCGTCAACAGGCCCGTTCCATTGGCACGCACGCAAAAAGAAAAGTGACGCGATCAGGCCGTTTTCTCGCGCCAAAACATTCATATTTTGTTCGGTGGCCGGCCGTTTTTTAATTTTTTGGGGGAAGGGGGGGGGGGGGGCCGAGGTGATAGCGCGGGACCCCCCTTTGCTCCTTTCGATTACTCTGTCTTTCCATTGAGCTAGCACCCGCTCCTTCGACGCTGTATAAAAAGACTCAAACGCTCTGACCTAAAGTATTTTTGTTTCTAATCAGTCCGCTGACGTAGGGTCGTGTGAAAGCAGGAAAAAAACACGGCAGCACAGCCTATACACACACACAACAAGAACGACCATGGGACGTGCAGGCTCGCCTACCTACTCCAAAGCGTGCGTCATGTTTGACAACGGCTACTGTGTACGCACTTCATTTGATGTTTGTTCTGGTGCCCTAAACATACCCTTTTCTCTTGGTTGGCAGGTCGAGTTCGAGCCGCGCAACAGGTACAGCGGGTTCCCACCGGAAGAGCTCGTCAAGTTGTACGTCGTGATACCTTTTTTTTTGGGAAGGGGGGGGGCTGATCCTCATTATTGCTCTCGTAGGAACACGTACGCCAAGAAACGGTCAGGAGTGCTCTTTGTCCATGTCACCGAGACGACCTCGCCCGGAAGCAGCTTGAGCTCGTCTCCTCGCTGATGATCTTGGGGTGTCGTTTCTCTGTGTGTGTTTTTTCCTGCGTGCTGCGTGCTACTTTTTTTTTTTTTTTGGTTTTCCGATTCTAGTCCACTACTTTTAGTGTGTATTTCTATGCGATCCCTCAACCCCGTCCTCCCAATTAGCTCTCCTCTATAATCTTTACTAATTTAATCCTTCGTCTCCAATAAACAGAAAAAGAATTCTTTTTTTTTTTGTTGTTTGTGTATTTTTCAGTCGATCGACTGCGAAAAACAATTGGGGCAAATTTGGGGGACAGCAAAACAGGAATAGTAGCAGAGCGATTACTATGATTGCTTGTCCGTTTCAGACAGGACAGATGCTGAAGATGACGCGCGCTGGACGCGACGGTTGCGACGAAGGAACTCAATGATGGATCGCTGCGTGGCCACGTCCTTGATCGTCTTGCTGAGACGGTCGTGGGCTTGCTTGTGCTCGGGCACAGACATTTGAAGAAGCGTGCCGTTGTTGATGCCCTTTTTAACACTGCAAGAATAACAAGACGTTTTAGAAATTAGATACAGTATTACTAATTTTACATGTCCGCAAAGCTCTTCCTCTGGGGCAAGATCGGCTTTGGCGCTGGGGCGAGAGCAATGACGTTTTCGATCTTGACCAGACGCAGCAGAAAGCCTGACAAACCGCACCGTTATTACAGTTGAAAAAAAATTTTTTTTAAATAAAAAATTGTACCGACGGGAAGCGTGATGGCGGCAATGCCAACGCAGATGGACCAGTCGGCAGCAGAGAGGGCGACGGTGCCCGCAAACGAGCCGCCAAACTGGACGAGCACAAACTGAAGCACAAGGGTGAACACGAGCACTCCCAGGAAGATGTAGTTGTTGAAAAAGTTTGCAAAGACGTTGAGCTCTGATTTTTCTTTTTAATTAAAGAGGCAAAGGGCCAATTAAAACGCACCATCGTTGATGCGACGGGCATTGATCTCGTTAAAGACCTGGCAGAGGACAAACGTGTTGAAGAAAATGGTCAAATGCCGAGTAGAGTGAGCCTCGACGTCGAGGAAGTGCGGTGCCAGGTAGAGCAAGCCAAAGTTGACAGCGAGCTAGGTAGAGCAGCGGGATGGTAAGATATTATACTGCGCATTTTTCACGAGAGATACCTGGAAGATAGCCTGGCCGATGACGTGCTTCCACATCGTTGGCGAGATCAGATTGGCGCCATCTTGGCCGTAGGGCTTGCGGTTGAGGAGGGCGCGGGACGGCGGCTCGGTGGCGAGGGCAAGGGCGGCCATGGTATCCATGATGAGGTTGACCCAGAGGAGTTGGACAGGCTTGAGGGGCGACTCGCCGCCAGCGTCCGTGACCGAACCGATAAAAGCCAACGTGACAGCGACAAGGTTGACCGTGAGCTGGAACTGCAAAAACTTGCGGATCGAGTCGTACACATTGCGACCTGTAAACGTAATTTGAAAGTTTTATTTACTTTTTTTTTTCCTACCATTGAAAAACTTACCCCACATGACGGCCTTGACGATGGACGAAAAGTTGTCGTCCATAAGGATAATGTCGGAGGCTTCCTTGGCGACTTCAGTGCCCGTGATGCCCATGCTGAAGCCGACGTGTGCGAGCTTGAGCGCGGGGCCGTCGTTTGTTCCATCGCCGGTCACGGCCACGATCTCGCCCTGCTTCTTGAGGCATTCAACCAGGATTTGCTTGTCTAGAGGGGATGATCGCTAGTAGTTTTTGTATTAGAAGAGTGAGTTAAAAGTGGCGTAGTACAGCAAGGACGGCAAGATGGGGAACAATCGCATTCATTTCCTTTTCAGAAAGAGCGCGGAACTCGGGGCCCTCCATAACACGTTGGCCAGTGCCCTCCTTATAGATGCCGCAGTTCTTTGCAATGTTCATGGCCGTGATTTTGTTGTCGCCCGTGACCATGCGCACGACAATGCCTGCCTTTTGGCAGGTCAGGACGGCACCGGGGACCTCGTCGCGAAGCGGGTCCTCGATGCCGACGATGCCAATCAGCGTAAGGTCCTTGATAGACAGCTCTTCCCACGACTCCTTTGGCTTGGTGGCCACATCGCGGAAGGCCAGGCCGATCGTGCGAAGCGCATTCTTGGCCATGGAGTTGATCTGTGCCTCGAGCTTGCTCTGAATCGTCTTGTCCAGTGCCACCACGGAGCCGTCCTTTTTCATGTACTTGGTCGCGTAGCTGAGGATGATTTCCGATGCGCTGCAAGACAAGACGGAAAAAAAAGACGTTAGTATTAAATACAAAAAAAATTGAACAACGAGAGATACCCCTTGACGTAGATGCGATGACTCTTGCCATCGCTGGCAAGCTCCACGGCGGCCATCGACTTGTGCTGCGAGCTAAAGGGGAGCAGCTCGACGACGTTGGACGACTGGCGCGTCTGGGCATAGTCGCAGCCGAGGCTCTTGGTCATGCCGAGGAGGGCGCTCTCGGTCTTGTTGCCGATGAATTCGATCGTGCCCTTGTTGGTCGTGCCCTCGTACGCCGTCGAATTCAGGGCGACGGATTTTTCCAAGAGAGCTGCGAGTTGACAACGTTGAATAAAAGACGAGTACTGTAAAAAGAGAGAAAATACCTTGCTGTTGGGCAGAGAGCAGGGTCTTGAGGACGGTGACATCGCGTTCAAACTTGTTTTCGAGGAGGATGCCTTCGACGACAGTCATGCGGTTCTGAGTCAGTGTGCCGGTCTTGTCTGAGCAGATCTGTTCATGGTATTTAGCACAATGGGAAAAGAAGAAAACTCGGCGCGTACAGCGGTGGCTCCACCCATGGTTTCGCAGGCGGCCAGATGACGGACGAGGTTGTTGTCGTCAAGCATTTTCATCATCGAGTAGGCAAGGGCCATGGTCACGGCAAGGGGCAGGCCTTCGGGGACGGCGACGACCACCATCGTGATCGCAGTGATCGTGTACTTGACAATGGCAGAGAAAAACTCGACCGAGAGCAGCGGCTTGTTGGCGTACCAGTCGATCACGAGATGCTTTGCAACAAGGCAGACGAGGGTGAGAATGGCAACGCTCAGGCCGATATGGCCGATATGGTCAGCAAGCTTGTCCAGCTTTCCTTGCAGAGGGGTATCCTCCGACTCCACACGCAGCGACATCATCGTCTTGCCGTTGATCGAGTTGGGGCCGACGGCGATGACAACCATGTGGCCATAGCCCTCGAGCACCTGCGTGCCCGAGAGGAGGTAAGGGTCGTCGTCAGGCTTGGCAATGGCATCAGCCTCGCCCGTCACGCCAGATTCGTCGCACTTGATGCCGTGTCCGTCAACGTAGATTCCGTCCGCTGGAAGGATGTCGCCCGTTTCAACGGTGACCACGTCGCCGACGTTGAGATCGTAGACAGAGACTTGCAGCTGCTGTCCATCGCGCACGACCTTGACGTCCTTGTTTTCCTTCTTTGCATTGAGGGCGCGGAATTGTCGCTCCTGTTTTGATATGCATAAAGTTACTTTGTGCACTGTAAGAACAAAAACCTTGGAATAGTCGTTGCCGGCGCTGACCATGACGACGGTGAAGACTGCGATGAGGATGGCCGTGCCCTCGATCCACCCAGAGGACGGGTTCTCCTGCACGCCGAGGACAAGGCTCACAACGGCCGAGACCATGAGCATGATCAGGGTCTTGTCCTGCAGACCCTCCCACACGAGCCCGAAGAAGGTCGTGCTCTCTGCCTCGGGGAGTACATTCTTGCCGTACCTATAAAGGGGGGGTTAGATAAGGCTGGGGCCGCACGCATCGCATGCACGCACACTTGTCGACGCGCTGCAAAGCCGTCCTTGGCCTCAACGGCATCCAATCCCCTGAACTTGCTTGTCTGTAGCGCCTTCACGACGCCGTCCACGCCGCCCAGCTTGGCAAGTTTGCCCGCATCCTTGGGGTCCACCAGCTCGCTCTTTGCATTTGGAGGGGGAGGCATAGCAGTGCCGAATCAGTCAACGATGATAGTTCGCCTGCACACGTACCAGCTGCCCTGGTTTTATCTTGAATGCCATGCTGCTGCTGTTGCTGCTGCTGTTCAATAGCCTCTGCAGCTCTGCTTCGATCGCCTGTTCCTCGTACAAGCGGTTCTTCTCGTGGTGCGTCGGCTTGGTTCGGTCAGCAGCCCCCGGCTTGTGGCGGTGATGGCTGTGCTGGTGCTGCCCCCTTTTCTGCGTCATTGGTCGACTAAGAAATTAAAATGAATTTCTTTGGGGTGGGAGAGGGGAAAAGAGAGAGAATGGCGACCCGATGGTTTGGAACTGAGAGAAGCATCCGTCCATTTCTGGCCATGTGGAAAACACCATGTGGAAAACGGCAAACCAAATTTTGGTTGGTCATGCATTGGGTCATGTCACACACAAAAAATACAACGCATGCAAACCACGGGACATGTCGCCAGCGGCGAGGCCTCCCACCACCCCACCACCCCACCACACCCCCATTTGCCCAACCCGCTCCTCGACTTGTGAGCGGGCGGCAAGGCGGAGGTTTTCTTCTGTTTTTTGGAAGGACGGTTACATTATAGGTGTCACACTTTCTTAATATGGCGGTAAGTGCCACGTGGCGCGTCTCCGCGACTAAATGCTTGTGTTGCAGGACTCTGCGGACACGGGAGCTGTTGTGGGCAGCGTGATCGTCCAGCTACAGACCAGCGACGGCACGCCGGCGGGTTCCCCTCTGAGGTACTTGCTTGCGCTTGTGTTGCAAAGGGTTACCCGGACCAAACCATTATTCGCATTGCAGCCTGCCCGTGGACGTGACGCCTCCACAGCTGCAGGCGCTCATCAACAAGCTGCTGAGCAATGAGGACGACCTGCCGTACTCGTTCTACGTCGGCGACGACGAGGTGCTGCAGACGCTCAAGGACACGATCCAGGCGCAAAAGCTCTCGACCGAGAAGGTGCTCACGGTCGTGTACCAGCCGCAGGCCGTGTTCCGCGTGCGCGCAGTCACCCGATGCTCGGCGTCCATGTCGGGCCACGCCGAGGCAGTGCTGTCGGTTGCGTTCAGCCCCGACGGACAGCGGTTAGCCAGCGGATCGGGCGACACGACGGTCAGGATATGGGACATCTTCACCCAGACGCCCGAGTTCACCTGCAAGTCACACACAAACTGGGTCCTGTGCATCGCGTGGTCGCCCGACGGCAAGCGGCTCGCGTCCGGCAGCTCGGACAACAAGATCCAACTCTGGGACCCCGCAACAGGCCAGGCCATTGGCGCGCCCCTGGCGGGCCATCGCAACGTCATCACCAGTCTGAGCTGGGAGCCTTACCACAAGTATGGGGTTCCACATGTGTGTCTTTATTTTTACCTTCTCTTTTCCTCCCCTAGGAACCCAGAGTGCTCGAGACTCGCATCATCGTCAAAGGATGGAACTGTCAAGGTGTGGGATGTGCAAACACGCCGTCTCCTTTTCTCGCTCTCTGGACATGGCGACTCGGTATCGTGCGTCAAATGGGGTGGTGATGGGCTCATCTACACCGCCTCGCGTGACCGGTCAATCCACGTCTACGACGCCGTTGATGTATGAGTTGAACGTTTTCCTGCGCGATCTGAATTTTTGTTTCTTTTCTTTCTTAGGGAAAACTGTGTCGTCAACTTACTGGTCATGCCCACTGGGTCAACACCCTTGCGCTCAACACCGACTATGTCCTCCGAACAGGACCCTTTGACCACACTGGCAATGCCCCTGCCGATCCAGAGGAGGGTATTTTTTTTTTAATCCACAGCAACAAAAATCTAATCTCGCAATTTATCTCCTAGCAAAAGCAAAGGCACTCGAGCGATACAAAAACGTTCGGGGGTCATCGGACTCGGAAATCCTTATCAGTGGCTCTGACGACTTCACCCTCTTTATGTGGACACCGGCAACGAGCAAGAAGCCCATCGCGCGTCTGACTGGCCACCAACAGGTCGTGAACCAAGTCAGCTTTTCACCGGATGGCCGCTTCCTCGCCAGCGCCTCATTCGATAAGTCTGTAAAGCTTTGGGATGGCAAAACTGGAAAGTATGCATATCAATTTATTTATTTACTTACTGATTTGTTTTTTGAAACGTTAAGATTCATTACTTCGCTGCGAGGCCATGTTGGCGCGGTGTATCAAGTCGCCTGGTCCGCCGACTCGCGCATGCTGGTCTCGGGCAGCAAGGACTCGACGATGAAGGTCTGGGACATGCGAACGAAAAAGCTCAAGTTTGACCTGCCCGGCCATGCCGACGAGGTCTACACGGTCGATTGGAGCCCTGATGGTGATCGCGTCGCGAGCGGAGGAAAGGACAAGATCCTCAAACTGTGAGAAAAATCCAATCCAATTATTATTATTATTATTTTACTAATTTTCTCTCTTTTTATTTTTATTTTTATTTAGATGGCAAACATAAAGAAAAAAAACTCGGAACCGACAGCATGGATCTGACGAGCCTTGACGCACAAGAGAAAATTAAATAAAAGAAAATGTACAGTCACGGCGACACGGCGATGTCAAGAAAAAAATAATAAAAGTCAACAACAGAAAAAAAATAATAATAATTTTCCCCAAGGTATCGTGCTTTCGTTGGCTCCCCCCAATGATGAGTCCTCGTCTTTCTTTCCAATGCATCCGGCATGTGCCGCACACCAATCTTTGTCAGTTTGAAAAAAAAAAAAACAGGTAAAAAAATGACCCTGGCAGGCTCGCGTGGGCGTGGGCGCGGGCGGGGCCGTGGGCGCGGCCGAGGCCGTGGGCGTGGGCGTGGTGGTCACACGTCAGCCCCTTCCACGGCGGCCGCTGCTGCGGAGGACGAGAATGTCTGGGAGGAGGCCGCGGTCAACGACGAACAAGAGGACGACGGCCACGAAGCCACACTGTTATTGCCAGCCAAGGAGGAACAAGACGGGGAGGAACCGGTGCTGCGGGACGTGGTCGAGCCAGCCCCGGCCCCCCTCGTGAGCATTGTGGTGCTGCCCCCCTTCAGCGACATACCCGTGTGCAGGCACCGTGGCCAGGTCAAGAACGTGCGCTGGTTTGCCGCGTTGCTGGCGTACCACGAGGCCGTAACGGCATCATCCGCGGCCGACAGCGCAGCAGACGACGCCATGGACATTGCCTTCACGGCTGGGGCACGCAAGAGCAGCAGCAGCACGGCGGCGACGGCGGCCGCCGCTGCCTCGTACGACGAGGAGGACGGCCAAGTGTTGACTCAGAACACCACTGTGGCACATTTTGCTGCTGGTGAAGAAGATATCACAGCAACAGGCAACGGCACAAGCCCCACAGCCCCCAGCACGATTGCGGCAAGGGCGGCGGCCGATGGGGTCTTGCCCACAGAGTGTGAAGGTGCGTTCTTTTTTTTATTTTTTATCTGTCGTTCATCTTTAGTAATCCATGATTTTATTTTATTTTTCTTTCTAATAGTCTGCAACACGACAAAGGGGCTGTGGCTGTGTGCGACCTGTGGGAGGGCCTTTTGCGGACGGTAACTGAGCAAATAAAAAATAAAAAACGACCACTAAACTGCGCATCCGCAGCTATGTCAAGAAGCATGCGCTCGCTCACTTCCACGCCACACGGCACAGCATCACCGTCAACCTGGCTGATGCCAGTGAAGTCTTTTGGTATGTTATTTTATCACAGTAGACATACCGGCTCTCTTCAACGAAACAAAATTTTCCAGCTACCAGTGCGACGACTATGTCCCACCACCACACCGCACGCCCACGCTCACAAGAATGTCTGCTGTGGTGCGCGAGCTGCTGGGTCAGACCCAAGAATCGGATGACTCGGGCAATGAGGCCTTTGTCGATGCCCTCGAAGAGCAACCAAACTTCTGCGAGTCCTCCTCACAGGACACCCGCAATCATCATCACGACGACGAGGATGAGGACATAGACGTGGATGTAGACGTTTCTTCAATCTCTGGGCCCATTGCCCCCATCCCCACCTTTGCGCATCCCAAGCTTGGGCGACCGAGGTAAAACCAAAAAAAAAAAAAAGTTTTTCCCTTCATTCTTATCCATGCTAAAATTTCTTGTTTTGTGATTAGGGGGAGGCCAAAGCTTTCTGCCTCTGCTGCGGGGAAGCGAAAGTATGACTTGATCAACGACCCCGGCAGTGCCAACTCGGACGAAGTGGGCAGCGTCGATGGAAGAACAACGCCCGCAGCGGGGAAAAAGCCAGGACCCGGCAGGAAAAAGACACCTCTCAAGGGCATCCTGGGCGCCGTCGGTCTGCGTAACCTCGGCAACACGTGCTTCATGAATGCAGTCCTTCAGGCCCTTGGGTATTTCGCAAAAAGCACGAACGAAACAATGCTGACGACACATGCCCGCAGAAACACGACGTACCTCCGTCAATTTTTCCTGGAAAAGTACCAGCCCACACCAGGCTACTTCAAGCACGGGAGTAGCTACTCGGCATCGGGCTCGTCTGCCTACATGAACACCCGGAGCGCACCAGAAGGACAAGTCAAGTATACCTTTCTTAAATAAAAATATGTTGTTTGATCATTTTGTTGGCAGCTGTGTCGCCGACGAGTTTTATCAGCTCGTGCAAGAGATGTGGGTCCAAGAGGGCCAGGCCATCTCGCCATCTTCGTTCTTGGCGTGCGTCTGGCGAGTCGTACCCAGCTTCCGTGGCTACCACCAGCAGGACGCGCAAGAGTTCCTGAGGTACATTCTCGCAGCCGTTCACACCCAGCTCGTGACCAGCGCCGCCACGTCAACTTCTGCCGTAACGACGGAGGAGGGGGCAGACGGCGGTAATAATAATAATAATAATAGTATCCCTTCTGTATTTGATTTTTGCTTTTGTAGCTGCGTCCTCGACGACACCAAACGAAAATGTCAACAACATGTCGCTCAAGGATATCAACGACAGGCCGAGTGTCGTCACCGACGTCTTTGGTGGTACACTCTGGAACCAAGTGCAGTGCCTCAACTGCAAGGGCTACTCGTTCAAGGAAGATCCTTTCCTTGGTAAGAAAATAAAAAGAAAATAAAAAGAACTGAATGGTTTTCTCGACTATGTGATAGACCTCTCGCTGGACATCCCCGAGCCGGGCAGCAAACACATCACGCTCAGGGAGTGCCTGGATTCGTTCACACGGCTTGAGCAGCTCGAAGAGTCTGAAAAGTACCTCTGCAACACGTGCCTCGTCAAGCAGCCGTGCACGAAAAAGTTCAGCATACGCCAGAACCCCAAGACCCTCTGCTTGCAGTTCAAGCGCTTCCGCTGGGGCACGTACACACGGCAAAAGCTCAAGGACCACGTCTCTTTCCCACTGTCTGGGCTAGATCTGACTCCCTATCTCGACCCAACGTAATTTCAGAAAGTGCACGTAGTTTTTTCTAAACAAAAACTATAGTTCAACAAAGGCCGTCAAGCCCCCGACGTACGACTTGTACGCAGTCGTCGTTCACCATGGTTCCGGGTCCGGCTCCGGGCACTACACCGCAAGCGTCCTGAACGAGGCCTCGGAGCAGTGGCTCGAGTTTAACGATGGAACTGTCAGCCCGATTTCGCGCGAGGACGTCCAATCCTCCCAAGCGTATCTCCTCTTCTACAAGCTCAGGTCATGACCATTAGAGTAACCCCCTCTCTCCTCTCTCTCTCCCCCCTGAAATACACCATAGCACTCTCATCACATTATTTTTCTTTTCTCAGTTTTTCTCTTTTTTTGGAGATTGCAACAAAAAAATTGTCTTCGTCTTCTGTTTCTCTCTCTTTTCTTTTTTTTTTTCTTTTCACAGTCTACTCTAGATCAAGTTGTAAATACAAGGCTTGCCACTGATATCATCAGTGTTCATAATACCTTTTGGAAATATATTTCTTAAACTAAAAAGTTGACATCTGGTGGTCTAACGCCGCCGCCTGGGCAGCCGGAGACGATTCGTTCACCTCGGCCTCGTCGCCGCTGATGTGTTCACCATCGGCATCGGCACCATCGGCACTCATTTCAGGAGCCACCTTGGTTGTGAACGACCTGACAGACTTGTTGGAGGTGGTAGTTACGGTTGTGCCGGTGCTCTCGTGAAACTACTCGTGTATTGATCATCATCAGCAAAAAAGGGAAATTATACAAAGACATCTCACCTCGTTGACATTCCCAAAGTTGACAGGATCGTTGTTGGAGGGCGAAAACGTGGGCGAGTAGGAGTGGTGCACCATGTTTTCGGTGCTCTTGGGACGGATGATCCCGAGGCCGCCTCTTATCGACTCATCTGCCGGATCCTCGTCGCTCTCCTCTGCCACCTCCTCCTGGTCCTCCTTATCTGGCGAGGCAGGGTCCAAGTCCATTTCCTGGACGGTGTGATTGCCCTTGCCGTCGCCTTCCCCGTCGTCGTCGTCGTCGTCGTCGTCGTCATCATCGTCGTCGTCATCGTTATCGTCATCGCCGCCTCGTTTCTTGTTGAACCCACCGTCCTCGTCGGATGTGGCTATTGAGGGGCCCGCGGAGAGGTATGCTGTAGGCACGGGGTAGGCTGCTTTGATCGAGTAGGGCTTCTGCTTTTTCGATGACCTGCTGGGTGACACCTGCGGTCTTGCGCCGCCACTGCTGGATCCACCTTGCTGCCCCCCTGCGCTTGAAGCACCGGCACCTTCAATGCTGGCGGTTGCATGAAGGACCGCCTCCTTGGTGATGATCTTGTGGAAGCAGCTGTAGTCGATGACCCAGCGGTTGAACTTGTCGCGCGAGAGGATGTTGGCAAAGAGTCCGCCCCAGACGATCTCCTCCGCAATGTAGCTGCGTCGTTTCTCAAACAAGTTGCCCGTGCTAGCGTTTGTCCCGTGGATAAAGCACATCACCTCGTAGCACTGATCCCGCATCTCGTCTTTGGTCTTCTTGTAGAGCGGGCTAGCTGCACACCGAAAGCAGGTCGTTTTAGATTTGGGGGTGACTTTTTATGTCTAGCTAGTTACTTTTCGTGATTGGATGAACGATCGTCCATGGCATCGCGAGGATGATCTCACGCGAGTGGCTCAGGTTGAGTGTCTTGAACTGGTACTCCATGTGTCCGCGGCGGTTCTTGTGCATGAAACCGCACACAAGCTTGATGCGGGCCTCGATGATTTCGCTCTTGCGGATGTTGGCCACGCGAAACATCAGACACGCCTGGCCGTTGATGTCACTAATGACAGCGTTCTTGCTGAACCACAGCGTCTGGTTGCGAAGCGCTGGGCGGGCAAAGCGCGAGTAAAACAGGCCTATGTTTGCACAAAGGGTTAGAAGAAAGACGCTGTTTTTTTCACTGCGGTTGATACGTACCAAAGAGGATTGCAGACATGACGAGTGCAATGATGCACTGGAAGGCAACAATGGTGATGGCGATGGGGCACTCTATCGTGGGCACAGAGGCATACTCTCCGTAGCCAATCGTCATGTGGATTTGCAGGCTCAAGACGAAGGCGTCGTTAAAGGAAACGAGACCGTTGTCACAGTAGCCCGTGAACCAGTAGTACAGCGCGGCAAAGGTCGTGATGGCCGAAAAGTAGGACGCGAGCAGCTGAGCAAAACAAGATTAGATTTGTCATGTCTAGAAATACAGTGATGTTATAATTACGAGAAGGATCAGCCGGTGCCAGGGCGAGTCGACCAGCGTGTGGAAGAGATCCTTGAGATAGTACTGCACTTGGCGGGTTGGTGGCCACATACAGCGGTCAAACAGCGTACCTGCCACATGCTGCCGCGGTTGATCTTGACAATGCGAAAGTTGCCTGTCTTTGGGTCAATCATGCGGTTGTTGAACACGCTAAACTCCTCGTCGCTGTCGTCGCTGTCCGCTGTGTTTCCCGTGCCCAGCGAGAAGCCGCCGAGGGTGGTGCTCTCGTGGTACACAGATGGCGGCGGGCGGTGGACGCGGGCTTGCTGTGGACTGCCTCCGTCATGATCGCTCTCGTGGGGCGTGTCGGTGGTCTCGTTGCTCTTGTGGCTGAACGCGCGCTTGTACCGCCCAAACACAGAGTACGGCTTGAAGTGCGGCGCCGTCCGCTGCGTGCCGTACGACGTGCCCAGCAGCGGCGCGTCCTGGCCGCTGTCCTCGTCGTCGTCCTCATTGTTGATGGCCCTCTGTATTTCCCCCCCAACCCCTTTTTCAATTACGCACTACGCGTAACACACGGCACGTACACCAACACGGCGAGCAGTCGGCCCAGACGACGACCGTGCCGCGCCAAAGCCCCACGAGCCCATGAACGAGCCGGCAAACGAGGTCATTTGACGTGGCAATGAACAGGGGGCGCAGTGATCGGAAAAAATGGCGGACAATTATTTTATTTTATTTTATTTTTTTGTTGGGTCCGACGTTCGAAAAGGATAAATACGATGCGACCTCGTCATGCTTTGGCAGGAGGGACAAAGTAGGAGCTCGCAGGAAGGCGATCGAGGGACTCGTCCACGGGAGGAAAGCACTCGTCTCCGCCCGCCGTGTTGGCGTCGGCCTGGAGGATGGACGAGGCCAGGGCGGAAAAGTCAGAGTGGCCGTGGGCATAGTTGACGCGTTGGTGGCCAAGGTAGCAGACGCTCTCGGGCGGGAGGAGCAGCGGCACGGCGAAGGCGCGGACGAGGGCGTCGCTCCAGTGGTCCTTGTACCACCCGTGGGCAACGTCGATCGCACGGAAGACAGCCTGCCAGGGTGCTCGCCTGTAGGGCTCGAACGCGGCGATCTCGAAATGCGTGCCGTAGAGGATGCCATTGTACGAGTCGTTGGTGGCGCCCACGAGCTCGAGCATCCGCGACACGTTGGCCAGGGGGAACGACGCCGTTTTCCAGAGCAGCTCGCCGTCAAAGAGCTCGGCGCGGAACGTGTGGCCGTCGTCGTCATCTGCGTCGCCGTTGTCCGTTCCATCGCCGAACGAGAGAACGAGGGTTTCGTCTGGGAAGACGGGCGCGCGGTAGGCCTCGGGTGCGCTTCCGTGGTCGGCCAGCGTAGTCGCTTCGCTGGTGTGCATCGCGAGGAATGTGCTGACGGTCGTGTGCAGCCGCCTGGCCGCAGCCACGGACGCTGTGTTCTTGTTGGCGGGGTCGAGGCTGGCGGACACGACTGCATTGAAGCCGTAGAGGCACCCGTCGTGGCGCATGCGCGCAAAGGGGTCCTCGGTGACCTTGTCGAGGATGAACGAGTCCGTGTCGAGCCGCCAGTAGTAGTCGTAGTCCTCCAGGGCGGGATGGAGGTGCATCAGCCCCGAGTAGAACCTGCTGCGGGCCGCAAAGCCTGGCCCTGCGCCCTTGTTTGCCTGCGACTCGGCGATGCTGCTGGGCGCGTAGCCGGGCGGGACACACGTCTCAAAGCACACGTTCTCGACGCTGAAGGACGTCGCACTGGGCACGATCGCGGCCAGTTGCTGCAGTGCTGCCTGCTCGACGTCGTGCTCGACAAAGAGGACGATCGGGTGCGGGTAGCACCGCAGCACGTTGAGTTCCAGGAGCAGCAGGCTCGTGCGCATGCTCTCGAGCCCCTGCTGCTTGCGGCTGACGGTGTAGATGATCACGCCCCTTGTGTCTGCGACGTTGCGGGCAAACGTGTCGTCCACATCGACGCCCTTGACGCCCGCCGCGGCCAGCGCTGCCGCAAGCGACCCCCGCAGCTGCTCGTTCAGCTGCTCTTGCCGGTCCAGGCTGACCCGCAGCCCCCGTAGTTGCGCCGCCTTGGCCGCCGCACCCGCCTCGGCCTCGCCCACCTGCTGCAGGACCCGGCCCCGCTCGTTCTCCATCGTCATGCGCGTGCGGTCGGCCGTGGCGCGCAGCTGCGCGATGTTGCCGCGCACCTCCTCCAGCTGCCGACGCGTCTCCTCCACGCCCCCGGCGCTCTTCTCGGCCTGCTCGTTGGCCATCCGCTGCAGCGCGTTGGCCGCACGCAGGCCCTTGAGCGTCTCCTCGTCCGCGGCAATGGCGCCCTTGGTCCGCCGCAGCGCGTACACAAGGTCCTCCACGTGCTCCTCCGCGTCGATGCGCTGTTGCCGCTGGCTGTACAGCTGCGTGAGGCCAAACACGAGCACCAGGCCGACCAGGACCGTCGTCGGTTGCATGGGGGAGAAACTGCAGAGAGAGTTTCCGATGACGTCGCTGAGGGGCACGAACAGACTGTTGCTTGCCGTCCTCGTGCTGCTGCTCGCCCTTGCCCTTGCCCCGGGAGCAGTCACGGGGGCAGCCGCGGCCGCTCCCGCCACTGGGCGCGCCACCGGACGGACAGGGGCCAAGGTAGCGTCCGCGAGTGACAACAAAAACAGCCGGGTCGGGTCGGGCAACAGGGTGACCGCGTCGGCGTCGGCGTCGGCGCCGACAGCAACCGCAGCACCGCACGCAGACGCCGCCGTGGTCGTGCCCGTGGCCGTCGAGCCCCCAGAGTACCATAGCGAGGACGAGCCACGCAACGTGGCGTACTTTCTGGACGCAAACGGAGGCATGCATGGCTTTGACGTGGACACGAGAAAGTATCTGGGCTCGTTCCGTCAGGGCCCGCTCGTGTCGTATGCCGCCCTTGGACGGAATACGGAAGCCTAACCCCCCTGCTGACAACAGAACGCCCAAGCAGTACAAGACTGTCCCTGCGGTTGTCATGGACGGCACAAGCAGCAGCAGTGACGGCGGAAGCAACGGCCGCAATGGCGAGGGGTCGCTCTCCCTGGTCGAGGCCACCGAAGGATTCTACACGGGGCGCTACCTGGCAAACCCTTCTGACGGCAGCCTGTTTCTCATGAACGAGGGACGACCCGTCGAGGTCCTTTATTTACTTTTTTATTTTTATTTTTTCACCCTTGCTTTCCTACAGAAACTCGGCGTCAACATGCGAGACCTTGTCAACCGCTCGCCGTACAAGTCGGACGCGAACGGCCAAATTGTCGTCGGGTCCCACCAGACGCTCATGATCGCCATCGACCGCAACACATCGCGCGTCGTGCGTGTCTTTGACGTCCTCCAGAGCAACGAAAAGGTCGCAAAGCCCACCCGCATCCCCGGAGACGCCGTCTACATGAAGATGGCCAAGTACACCATCTCCTTCCAGGACAGCAGCGAGGAGATGTATGTTCCACGAAAGGGTACAAACATTTTTGATGCTACTTGTCTGTAGTTCCAATACAACGTATCTCGAGTACATTGCCGAGACCTCGTCGTCTGCCTCGTCGCTTGCAGACTATGGTACGTGTATTTTTTTTTTTTTTGTTGGTGTCTGTGTGAAAAGAGAAAAACAAATTTATTACTGCAGACCGCTTTGAAAGTATGTGGCAAAACTTCATCCTCTCCCCAATGAGCCGAACCCTCGTGCAGGGGCCCGCCATCGCCATCTACATCCCCGACTCGCAGAACCGCATCCATCGTTACGATTTTAAGCAAAAGGGTACGCCTTTTTTGGATGGCATGCCTTGCTGAAAAAAAACAAAAACAAAACACAAATAGCCGTCTCGGGCGACGTCGGCCGGCCGTACGTCTATGTGGGCTTCTTTGGCGACGAAATGATGGTATTGGAGGGCAACCTGCAGTCGACGCAAAAAGTATCGGACGCAGTGCAGAGCGTGTGGCACAACGGCGACGGCGCGCCCGACATCAAGGACGCCCTCGTGCCCGTCTTCACGTGGCGCGATGTTGGGAATGGCGGAGCCTTCTTCACCGTCGTGGAGCCTCCGCCGCCGGTCATTGACCGCACCGATGTCTCTGTGGTCGTGACACCTATTGTCGAGACCGCCGGCAGCAACGACTCCAACGGTGCAAGTACTCCCATGCAAACAGACGAGGCCGGCGAGTCGTCCGTGCTCTTCAACGTCGCCGTCGCCGTCACTGTCATCATCGCCAGCAGTGCCTTCATCTTTGTCGTGTGGAATCGTCGCGGGCCCACGAGTCTTCTATCTTCCTCGCCCTCACAGCCGTCGGCATCAGCATCGTCGAAAAAGAAGAAAAACAAGAAGCGCAAGCCCGGCCAAACGGGCACTGGCGCTGCCGACGACAACGACCTGGCTGAGGAGACTGATCCCACTCCCGCCGCAGCAACAGCGCAAGCGGCAGTGGCAGCAGGGCCCGTTGCCGAGCCCGCAAAGAGCCTCCTCCTCGATGTTTCCTCCGAGGTCCTGGGCCGCGGCAGCCACGGCACGATCGTCTTCCGCGGCACGTTTGACGGCCGAGCGGTGGCCGTGAAGCGTCTTCTGAGCGATTTCTACGACGTCGCTGAGCGCGAGGTCCTTCTGCTGCAAGACTCTGACAACCACACCAACGTGATTCGGTATTACTACCGCGAGAAGAGGGACGAGTTCCTGTACATTGCCCTCGAGTTGTGCGCTGGTTCGCTGTTTGACTTTCTCGAGCCCAACTTTGTCGCCAATCTCGAGGAGGGTCAGCGCGTGCTCAAAATGGTGGGCGACGGCCTTCAAATCGTCCATAAAAGTAGGTCCCTTTTTTTTTAAGAAATTCTTTTTTTTTTTTAAAACCCTTACTTTAGGGAAAACCATCTGTGTGCCTCTGGACAGACTACTGGCCGACATGTTGACGGGCCTGGCACACCTGCACAACAACAACCTGGTGCATCGCGACGTCAAGCCGCAGAACGTGCTCATCACGCCAACGGGTTCCACGCTCATCTCAGACTTTGGCCTGAGCAAAAAGCTCGCCGACGACCAAAGCTCGTTCCGCACCACGGCCAACAACGGCACGCTTGCATGGAGTGCCCCCGAAACCCTCTCGGACGAGCTGATCTCGGCCGCCGTGGCCGCGGGCCAACAAGGCGGCGACGTCTCCTCCAGCTCAAACCTGTCCGATGCGTCGTCCTCTGGCGACTCGGACCAGCAGCAGCGCGAGCGGAGGACCAAGTCGGTGGACGTGTTCTCGGCCGGCTGTGTTATCTTCTATGTCCTGACCAAAGGCAGGCACCCGTTTGGCGAGAGTTTCGAGCGACCTGTAAGCCATCCAGTGCCACTTCGAAAATTGCTAACAATTATCGCCCAGGTAAATATCAAGTATAATCGCAAGAATCTGTCGGCCCTGGCACACAACGTCGAGGCATGCGATCTGGTGGACAAGATGACGCAGCATCGTCCCGCTGACAGGATCTCGATGGACCAGGCTCTCAGGCACCCGTTCTTCTGGGATGCACAAAAGCGGCTGGCGTTCCTGCAAGAGGCGTCTGACCGCTTTGAGATCCTGGAGCGCGACTCGCCGCTCGTGTTGACGCTGGAGACGACCGCTTTCAGTATCCTGGGCACGTCATGGCACGACAGGATTGACCCGATCTTTTTGGACAACTTGGGCAAGTACCGCAAGTACCAGGTGGGCTCTGTGCGCGATCTCCTGCGCGCCATCCGCAACAAGAAGCACCACTACATGGATCTTCCCCCCGAGGTGCAGAACGTGCTCGGTCCCCTGCCCGACGGCTTTTTGCAGTACTTTACTTTGCGTTTTCCGCTGCTGCTCATGAATGTTTACAACGTCATCGCCGCCAACCCTGCCTGCCGCCAAGACCAGATGTTTGCGCCCTTCTTTTAGCTTTTTTTTTTTTTTTTTTAGGAGAAATTAATGATGATAGTTTGGCAGTGTTTTATATAGATTTTATTTGCGGCTACAAAAAAATTCACAAGCAGAGGGATCATGTGGGATTTTCTCTTCCTCTTTCGAATTTAGGCAACCTGCTGGGTGGGGGGAACGCGGTCCTCGGTGATGGGCTCGGTGACGGTGACCTCGTTCTTGGGGTCGAAGATGACGACTGCGTCGGGGAGGGCGTGCTTGGGGCCGAGCTTGCCGTCCTTGTCCTGGGGGAGCATGATCTTGACCTTGATGCCGAGGACACCCTGGCGCAGGAGGACGTGGCGGACAGCACGGTCGATGAACTCCTTGGTGGGCTGACCCGAGTGGATCATAAAACCGTCAACAAACTTCATCGACTTGGCACGCGCCGCGCGGAGCTTGCCCGAGACGATGACCTCGCAACCCTTGGCACCGCTCTCCATGACGAACTTGAGCACACCGTAGCAAGCACTAACGAGAGGAAAGGGGGGGAAAAAAAAAAGAGAGATTAAATCACGCGCAGTGCGCATTTAGCAAACACGTACCGGCGCACAGCAAGACCACCGAGGAGCTTGTAGCGGAGCGACTCGGCCTGGGAGATGGCCGAGAGACCACGCTGGGCGACCTTCTCGGCAAAGAGCTCGACCGAGTTCTCGGGGAAGTTGAAACGCTTCTGGACAACCGAGGTCAGCTCGCGGATGCGGCGGCCCTTGTCACCGAGCACGTTCTGGGTGCGGGTGGCACGGATGATGATCTCCTGGCGGGTGGGGGTGACGCGGACCTCGACACCGGCGTAGCCGTCCTCGGAGAGCTCGCGGGTGAGGAGCTCGTTCAGCTCGGCGTAGAAGACACCGTCGGCAATGAACCTAAATGAAGGCACGGGTTAAGCCACGCTGCAAAGCACAAGCAGCCACGCTGCACGCCGTACTTTCTGCGCTTCGAAATCTGGGTAATGCCAGCCATGGTTTTGAATGGACCTGCAAAGAGAGACGGTGCAAAATTTAGTTCCTGTGTCCACCCCACGTCCAATCTCCAATCTCCAATCTCCAATCCCAATCCTCAATCCCAATCCCAATCCCAATCCCCAATCCTATCTCCTCCTTCGACCCCTCGTTGCACCCCCACCTCACCGCTGCCCTCCCCGTCCCTGCCCTCGCTGCCCTCGTCTCACCGCCCCTTGGGTCGCGTTCACGTACTTTTTGAAAGAGACCGACCTCAGGGAGCAACACTTCTTTTTTGCCGGGTTATGGAGGCAGCAGCAGCACGTCGGGCGCGTTTGGCGGCCTTGAAGGCGCAAGTCAGTGGCGACGATACCAATGGGGCGTCGACGGCAGCAGCGGCAACGGTGCCAACAACTAGCAAGCGAGGGCGCGAGGACCCAGAAGAGTAACGCTTTTTTTAATTTTTTATTTGTGCGCGTCGATTGAACCTCGCTGTTTGGGCAGATCGGCCGTCGCGTTCAGAAACTACAAGCCGCAGGGCGACGAGCTCAAGACGCTGGAGAAGCCAACGGTGGAGGTGACGACGGTGGAACAGGAAGCAGAAAAGATTGCGCCGTCGCGTGAGGAGCTAACCAAGGCGCACGAAGTCGTACGTCGCTCGGTCATTGCGTGTCGCGCTTAACCGCTTTACTCTGTGCTCCACAGGACCTGCTCAATCTAGCACCACGGAAACCAAACTGGGATTTGAAGCGCGATGTCGAGAAAAAGGTCGCCAAGTTGGACAAGCGCACCAAGCGTGCCATCAACGAGCTCCTCCGTACGTTGCCCGCCCTTGGAGTCTCTCCACGGCTAACTATTCTGTTTTGGGATCAGGCGAAAAGGTCATCGCACAGAGCGGCGAACAAGAAGGTGGAGCCAACAAGGATTTGGCGGGAGTCGTCGCGGCCCACGAGAATGACGACGACGATGATTAGACCTTTATGTATTATAGTTCGATCGTGCAAGACTGCGAGCTGACTTTAGTGAAAAGTGAGACGACCCAAAGTGGGGACACGAAAACAAACTGAAAGCGAAGGAAGGAAGGAAGAAAAAACACTTTCAAAAGTTTCACTGCTGTTGCCAATCACCGCTCGTCGACCGCATTCTCGACTGCACTGACCCATCAGCGAGCTTTCAGCAACATCGTCCCGCGCACAATACATATGAAAGTCAAGGTAAAGTGTGCGGCTGCAGCACAGAGCAGAGCATTCATTCGGCACGATTGACAGGTACAAGGATGGCATGGCATTGCCGTATGGAAATGGGACGTGGACGACGAGTCCTGCGGCATCTGCCAAATGCCATTTGATGGGCCGTGCACCGATTGCAAGCTTCCAGGCGACGACTGCCCACTAGGTACGCTGTTGTGGTGTTCTATTGGGGGAGCTATAACAACGGCCGTCTTCTGCAGTATGGGGGCAATGCAACCACTGCTTCCACATGCACTGCATCCTACGGTGGATCAACTCGCAGAACAACAAGCAACCGTGCCCGATGTGTCGCCGCGAGTGGAAGTTCAAGGAGACGTGAGGACGTTTGGTTTGTTTGAACTTGTGTATCTGTACTTCTCATGATTAAAAAAAAAATTTTTTTTTTTCCTTCCTTTCTCTTGCCTCTGGAACGCGACAAGAAAGGATGGCCTTTGTGACTCCAGGATCTCCAGGATCCTATTCTACGTTGGCCTAGCTGCCCAAAAGAATCAGAAGGCTGACCACTTGGGTTGGCCACTTTACCGTTACGAAAAGTAGAATGACTGCGCCCGCACCCGCGCCGCAGCAGGACAACGGCGGCGTGTTCCTGGTGGGCTACGGCGCCACGTTTCTCACGGTCGAGTTGAAGACGTCCAAGGCACTGCCGCCGTCCGCGTGGCAGGACTGCGTTGTTGCTGCACAGGGCCAAGATGGCGCAGGCAACAACAACAACAAGGCGACCGTGGCCAAGTGCGCTGCTCAGCTGGACAGGCTGCGCAACAGCGCCCTCAAGCCAGAGCGCAGCGAGGCAGGGCTGTTTGCGCTGCTGCTGTACACGTGGCAGCTGGACCACCTGGATGCGATGCGGCAAGAGTCCGCTGCGGCCGTTGTGCCACAACCGCAGTTTGTGTGGGGCGAGTGCTTCATCAACAAGAAGGAGGCTGTGTACAAGACGCTGCTGGAGGAGAAGGCGTGCGCCCTCTTCAACGTCGGTGCACGGTGCAGCCAGCTCGGCGCGATGCAGGATGTGTGGTCCAAGGAGAGTCTCAAGGCGGCCGCCGTCTATTTCCAGGTAGTGGCCCCTAGCCTGTCCAAGTTAGCTTTAAATATTGCTGAAGAGGGCAGCAGGCGTGTTCCTCCACATCCGCGATCGGCTCGTCGTCCGCTTTGAGCACAAGCCCGCGAAGAACAGCGATCTCAACGAGGCCTCGCTCACCGCGCTCTACAACGTCATGCTCGCCCAGGCGCACGAGTGCTACTTTGAGTTTACCAACATTGGTACCGCAGCAAAAAACCTTGTTCTTTATTTCATCGCTAATGACAATACAACAACAAAAAAGAGAGCCCACACAGCCTCGTCGCCGCGCAAGTGGCGATGCAGACAGCCGAGTATTACGACGTGGCACAGCGCAACTCCAACGAAAAGGTCGGGTTCATGGACCATCCACGCTTTCCCAAGGCGTGGGTCGAACACATGCACGCCAAATGCCTTCTCTTCTCGGCCCTGGCGCACGTCCACGTCCCGCCCACGATAGAGGGCAAGGAACTCGGCGAGCGCATCTACCATCTGCGTACCGCCAACGATTTGCTCACAAAGGCGACCGCCTCCGTCAACGCGACCAAAGGCATCCAGACAAACCTTTGCCATCAGATCAAAGTAATATGTGATCGACTTTTTTGCTGTGGGGATTGAATGATTTTTTTCTGAATTTAGAAATACCATGAAACGGTCCATGGCCAACTCACTTTTTCAAGCAAGCTCAACTCCGATGTTAACCGCGAGCTAATCCCCAAGGATGTCGAGGTGACACCGATCAAGCGGTCCTCGACCCCGCTCGTGCACGCGATGGACATTGGCACGCCCAAGGACTGGCTCAACAAAGGCTTTGCCAGTGCACATGAGAATATTTTCGATATTCTTCTTACTACCGTCGAATCCGAGAGATGGACCAAGCACGCCGAGTCACTCGCCGCATCCCTCGCCCTGATTTCCACGCAGATCGCCACCCTTCAAGAACGTTTGAGCTCGTACGACCAATCTTTTTTTTAAAACAGTTTTTTCTAAATGAAAAAATTAGCGCCTACAATTGGCTTTCGGCCACATCGCTTTTACCGACCGATGACGCGACTACCGCTCGTCACGCCATGCTCGAGTCACTCCTCGCCAGCCAGCAACAGGTTGTCACAATCTCGGCCGACCGCGCCGCCCTCGAAGGCACTTTGGTCTCGACCGTCCCCCGATCAAGCACCCTTGTGGCCGATGTCGCTGCCCAGATGGAGTCTGTCCGCTCGTTGCAACAATCGATCTCCACTCTGCAACAAATGGCACAACCCGCTCTGGTAAGGAAGGTTTAAAAAGAAAATAATTTTCTTTTAAAACAAATTGATGTCCAAAGGATTGGTGCCAGCAGTTCCAGAAGCCGCTCCTTCAAGTGGAGGCAGCGCTTGCCGCGGATCCGCAGGCACAGGTCTACTCGGTCACCCCTGACCAACCCCGCAAAGCCGCCGCAGTCAAGCCCTCCAAAGAAAATTTGACTCCTACAGCCAGTGTTGCAAGCCCTTCGCACGCGGCGGCCAAGGTAGCCAGTCCGACTGTTAAATCGCCCGCTCCTGCGGCGAGCCCAGCCAAATCCACGGCAAGTCCTCAGGTCAAGAGCCCGGCGCAGCCTCTTCCAAAGGTGACCAGGGCTGTTTCATCGTCGACAACGGTTGAGCCACTGTGCACCTACTCTGCCGATGTGCGTGCCCAGCTGAGTTTTGAAAACGACCTTTTGATGAAAAAGTTTATCAAGAAATAGCTACGACCGATGGATGGCGTTGAAATACGATAAAACCGAATTGAACAAAGGAAATTGAACAAAGAAATGCAACAAACGTTCTAGAGACTAAGGAACGATCGGTCCCCTGGTTCCTACAAAAGGGAAAAAAAAAAAATTAGTGCGGTAGCAGATTTAGGAAGATTGAGGAGGAAGAGGGACAGGATAGAGCTCAGTAGACAAAACTCCACAGAAATGATTCGGAAGATTGACAGACTGTACATAAAATGTACGATAATTTGATGTTATTCATCTTTGCTTGGAACGGTGGGTGGAGAGGGAAAAGGCAGAGGAAGCGGTGTACCTTGTCTGAAAATGAACAATTCTGGCCCTGTACGCATCTTCATTGCGAAATCTGTTTGATCAAGGTTAGAAATATACCCTTCTTATTCATTGGGGAGGCGAAAAAGAAAAAGAGAGAGAGAGAGAGGCGAATCAAAGAGAATCATGCTGTTGGGAATAAAAGTCTGGCACGGAAAACTTGGCAGTCACTTGATTTATAATATTTGTAAAGAGCATATCAAGAAGTCTAATCATATTTTGATTCTGGGAGAGTGGGGGCGGGGGCTGAAAAAGAAGGAGGAGGTGCTGCAGTACCTTTCATGCACAGACAAGGCTGCCTTCCGCTCAAAGTCCAACGTGACACGTGGCAAAACATTTTGCGTCGACGACGACAAAAAGCTCACCAATCTCATCAAGACTTATCTGCCTCCTCCCTGGGAGCGACGGCGGACGGCCCCTCGAGCGCCCAAAGCGGCTCAAACCTGTACGAAAATTTATTTGGAATTTTTTAATTAACCCGCCTGTGACGGTGCGACATTACGATGGAATGGAGCCTGCATTACGTTCTCGTTAGTCAAAATATCTGGGGGAAAAGATGCACACAGGGAGGAGCACAGGAGAGCGGAAGGATCATATACGGTAGAGCAATGTTGGTATTTGGTTCTCATCAAAGAATATTACAGCCCCGAAAGATATAGATGAATTTTCTAATCATTTCCTTCCCAAAGAGGAAGCACGACTTTTGGACAAAAAAGAAAAAAACAATTACCTTCTTAAGTCAGGCGCACGATGGCCGGATTCATTTGCACAGGGCAGTGGTGTCCGAACGACCCTATTGAAATTAAAAAAACAGAAAATAAGAATTTGACTTTGGAAAAAAAAAAAAGGCAAAAAAAAAGACGTCTGAAAGAAGGAGATCATCTGAGTTTTTGAGCATATGGGATTGTTTGTCATCGTGGCATCAGACCCGAAAGATAAAATATAAAAACGTTCTAATCCTGTCCTTGTGGTGAGCGAGGTAGGTCGGGTGGAGGGAAAAGGAAAAAGAAAAGACTCCAAAAAAAAAAAATACCTCTTTGTCTTGGGCGTCTGTTACTTGGCCTGCAAACGACCAATGTGTTAGAACGGTTCCATTAAACTACAAGACAGGGAAGGAGAGAGAAAGAGGACAAGAGACAGGGTCAGTTAGGGCCTTTTCATCCACCTTTTTTGTGCAAGCAGAAAAGACCGAGTACTGCTTCCTCACCCTCTGCAGTTCCCTCCTGGTCGCTCGATTTGCCGCCAATGGAGAGGAGGAAGGAGAAGTGGAGGGGACGGACCAGGGGAGGACAACCCACCTTGTCCGTCGACCCTTTT